>VFQN01002035.1_pt1 | contig 32290 bp, 27 predicted proteins | sample 3512371 | NCBI WGS metagenome assembly VFQN01 (sample SAMN10412370, study PRJNA504923) | tailings metagenome | isolation source: Replicate 2 from Balatoc abandoned mine | place: Philippines: Itogon, Benguet | collected 2017-08-28 | reverse complement strand
CGAGCCGTCCGCTGTTCGCCCCGCCCCACGCCCGGCGGACGGCCGGGACGGCCGTCCCTATCGCTGCCCCCGACGGTCCGGTGCGCGTACAGTAGTGGTGGAGGCTCCGCCGTGCTGTTCCGCCAGATCACCGATGACGGTCTTTCGCAGTATGCCTACCTGGTGGGGTGCCAGCGCACGGGAGAGGCGCTGCTCATCGACCCGCAGCGCGACATCGACCGCTACGACCGCCTGGCCGCCGACGAGGGGCTGCGCATCACGACGGTCGCCGAGACGCACATCCACGCCGACTACCTGTCGGGGGCGCGCGAGTTCGCCGAGCGTCCCGACGTGCGGATCGTGCTCTCGCACGCGGGTCCGCCGGAATGGCAGTACCGGTGGGTTGGCCAGGGGCGCGCGGCCTACACGCTGGTCGGCCACGGCGATCGTTTCCGCGTCGGCAACATCGACATCGAGGTGCGCCACACGCCTGGCCACACGCCCGAGCACATCGTGTTCGTCGTGACCGACCGGGGATCGGGCGCCGACACGCCCATCGGCGTGGCGACCGGAGACTTCCTGTTCGTCGGCGACGTGGGGCGACCCGACCTGCTCGAGTCGGCGGCCGGATACGTCGGCGCCATGCGGCCGGCCGCCGAGCAACTGCGCCAGTCGCTGATGTCGGTGGCCGACTGGCCCGAGTTCATGCAGGTGTGGCCGGGGCACGGCGCGGGGAGCGCCTGCGGCAAGGCGCTCGGGGCCGTGCCGGTGTCCACCGTCGGCTACGAACGGCGCTTCAACGGCGCGTTGTCGCTGGCGCAGACCGCTGGCGCGGCTTTCGTGGATGCGATCCTCGAGGGCCAGCCCGAGCCCCCGCCGTACTTCGCACGGATGAAGCAGCTCAATCGCGACGGCGCGCCGGTGCTCGGCGCACTGCCGTCGCCGCCGCGCATGACGATCGCCGACGTGATGGGCAATCCCGCGTGGGTCGTCCTCGACACGCGGGTCGATCGCGCGGCCTTCATGGGCGCACACCTGCCGCGGAGCCTGTTCGCGCCGGCGACGCGACAGTTCTCGTCGGCGACGGGCGCCTTCGTCGATCCATCGGACTCCCTGGTGCTGCTGGCCGATCCCGCCGACGTCGAGGACCTCGTGCGCCAACTGGTGCGCATCGGGCTGGACGGCGTGGTGGGCTGGGTGCCCGTGGTGGACTTCGAGGCCTGGCGTGCGCAGGGCGGCGCCACCGCCTCGATTCCCCGGCTGACGTTCGACGAGGCCGAGGCACGCGGAGACGACACCCTCTGGCTCGACGTGCGGGGAGCGGTCGAGCACGCCGCCGACCACCTGCCGGATGCGTTGCAGATCGCGCAGAGCCGGTTGGCGGTGGAGGCCGGGCGCATCCCGCGCAGTCGTCCGCTGACGGTGCACTGCGCCCTCGGCGGGAGGGCTGCCGTTGCCAGCGCGTATCTCGCGCGTCTCGGTTTCGACGTCCGCTACGTCGACGACGACTTCGCGCGCTGGCGTCAGCGCGGGCGGCAGGTGGTCAGCGCGACGCCGCGCGAGGCGCCGGGGCACCCGCGCCCGTGAGGCCCGCGATGAGGCGATCGTACTTGCCGAGGATCACGTCCCAGCGGTAGTTCGCCTGGACGTAGGCGCGGCCGTTTCGACCCATGGCCGTCCGCAGGCGTTCGTTGGCCATCAGGAGCGACAGGGCCTCGACGAACTCGTCGCGGTCGGCGTAGTACAGACCGGCGTTGCTGCGCCGGCAGTGTTCCACCAGCACCTCGGCGCGCGCGTTGCACAGCACCGGGGTGCCCATGGCCATCGCCTCGAGCGCCAGCAGCGAGAGGCTCTCGAGGGGCGACGGCACCACGACGACGTCGGCGGCGTCGAGGGCCTGGAGGCGTTCGGCTTCGGGCAGCATGCCGGCGAACCGGATCCACGGCGTCTCCGGGATCGGCATCAGCTTGGCGCCCATCAGGGCGAGGGCCGCGTCGCCCCCCGCCGCGCGGTACGCGCTGAAGTACTCGAACAGTTCCTCGCAGCCCTTGCCCGGATCGATCCGGCCACCGTACAGCGCCAGGTGGCCGAAGAGCCGATGACGGCGGCGGAAGGCCTCGCCGAGACCGCGGCGGCGGTCGGCGACCGGGCGTTCCGGCCTGGGGCCCCTTCCGCGGCGGCCGCGGGGCACGCCGTCCTTGGCCGCGGCCGGTGGCTCGGCTTCCTCGCCCTCCGGCTCCAGCGGTCCCTCGAGCGGCGCGTCCACGCCGCGCCGCGGCTTGCCGCGTCCTTCGGTGTCGAGCAGGTCCACGCCGCAGCCGACCGTCTCCTCCACGATGGTGCGGATGTCGAAGGTCCGTTGCAGGAAGGCCTTCTCCGTCTCGGTGTTGAACGCCACGGCGGCAGCCGACGCGAACAGCTCCCGGTAGATGCCGAGGTGGATGGCCGGCTCGTCGTGCGCGGTGGGCACGAGGATGCTCTTCTTCGGCGCAATCGGCAGGCCCAGCACCGTGGGCGCGTACAGGTAGGTGAAGAAGATCAGCACGTCGTAGTGCTGGTGGTGCTTCTGCAGGTAGTCGAGCAGCGCCGGGCACCACGGGCCCTGCTCCTCGAGCCAGCGCAGCTCGTCTTCGCGGGTGTGCGGGTAGTTGAAGATCCAGTCCGACAGCGCGTTGAACGACGTGAGGTCGCGCGTCCTGGCGTTGGCGAACCGGCGGACGTGGACGCCGCGGATGCGGTCGGTGCCCTCCGGGTACTCGTTCTCCCACGTCGTGTACTCACGCGCGCAGGTCGTGAGGACGTCCACGTGATGCCGCACGGCCATGCGCTCGGCGATGAGCCGGCAGTGGTACTCGGACCCGCCGAGGATCTCGGTGCCGTAGCGCTGGATGATGAAGGCGATCTTCACGAGGGGATCCTGTGGGACTCAGGCGAACGGCGCGAGCAGCGCATCGAGGTGCGCCTGCAGGCGGGCCTCGCTGAAGGCCTCGAGCCGCGCGGCCTGGCCGCGAATGATGTCGGCACGCAGCCGATCGTCGTAGGTGAGCCGCCCCATGAGCTCGGCAGCGTACTCCAGATCCTTGGGCGTGAACACGATGCCCGCGCCTCCCATCGTCTCGGGCACGGCGGCGGCGCCGTACGCGAGCACCGGCACGCCGGCCGCCATGGCCTCGAGCAGCGGCACGCAGAAGCCTTCGTGCTCGCTCAGCGACACGTAGACGCTCGCGTACCGGTAGAAGGCCGCCAGGTCGGCGTCGGGCACCGGACCCGTGAACCAGAACCGGTCGGCGGGCATCTGGTACCGCTCCATCAGCGCGCGAATCGTGGCGTAGTACGACGGCACGGCGTCGTGGCGGCCGACGAACACGAAGCGGTACCGGTTGTCGACGTAGCGCTTGTAGTGCTCGGCGAGCCGGATGTGGTCCTCGATCTTCTTGTTCGGCGCGATGCGGCCGACGAACAGGAAGTTTATCAGCCCGTCGGCCAGCACCCGCTCCAGCGCCGGCCGTCGCGGCGCCTCGGTGATGCGGGCCAGGTCCACCGCGATGGGCATCACGCCGGTGGGCGCGAATCCCAGCGCGTCGAGCTCCTCGCGGTTGTAGGCCGAGTCGCCGAGCGCCAGGTCGGCGTGGCCGACCAGCGTGGCCAGTTCCTGCCGGCCGATGAGCGCGAGCCGGTAGATCTCGGGGGCGTAGCCGGCGAAGAAGTGGGCCGGCGTGATGTTGTGGTACTGCAGCACGCGACCGCCGGGCAGTGTCGCGAACGCGGCCGTCATCGGCGAGGGCAGCGCGAAGTGGAAGATCGTCACGTCGCCGCGGCGCGCCTCGGGGTCGTCGAACCGCCGCACCTCGTGGCGCAGGTCGTCGTCGATGGTCAGCGCGAAGATCTCGGACGCGTGCCCCCGCGCGCGGAGCAGGTCGCGGACGCGCCGGGCCGAGTCGCCGATCGCGTCGCCCTTGTGCGCGGCCGGCACCCACTGATGCACGCTCGGCATCATGCTCCGGGTTCCGGGGGCCGGGTACCGGGCTCGCCGTCCACGCTCTCGAGCGGCTCGAGAGCGTGCCCCGCCGAAGCCGAGCCCTCGGGGTTCACGGGCTCGGCGAAGGCGGGCCCCTCTGGTAATGCCCGAAGTGCCGACGGACGGTACTCGCGCAACTCCTCGAGCTGCTCCTGCAGCTCGAACTGGTCCCAGAAGTCGAACGCGACGGCCGGCGCCACGCCGTTCGGCGAGGCGAGCGCCTCCTCCACGAAGCGGAGCAGGGTGCCGCCGAAGTCCTGCGCCTGCAGGCGCTCGAGCGCGGCGTCCTGCGCGGCCAGGATCCGATCGACCAGTGCATCGTCGTCGAGGATGGCCTGCATGATCGACGCGACGTGGGCAGGGTGCTTGGTGTCGTACAGCACGCCGCCGCCGTCCATCGTGGCCGGCACGGCCGTGGCGGCGTAGGCGAGCACGGGCACACGCTTGTGGAACGCCTCCATCAACGGCACGCAGAAGCCCTCGTGCTCGCTCGCGCAGAGGAACAGGTCGGCGACGTCGTAGAACGCCGACAGCTCCTCGTTGCTCACGTGTCCCATGAAGAACACGTCGGGCACCTTCAGCGTGGCGACGAGCTGCTGCAGCATCGCGAAGTAGAGGTCGAACCCGCCGTACGACCCCACGAGCAGCAACCGCGACCGCGGGTTGCACCGCGTCTTGTACGCGTGGAAGATGCGGATCAGGTCGTCGATCCGCTTGTTCGGGATCATGCGGCCGACGAACAGGATGTTCGTCCAGCCATCGTCGAAGCCGTCGGCGATGGTGCCGGTGGCCACCGTCTCCAGGTGATCGAAGCTCGGCACCACCGGCAGCACACCCGTGCGCGGGAAGCCGGCCTCCACCAGTTCGGCGGTGTTGAAGGCCGAATCGCCAAGGGCCAGGACACAGCGGTCGCGGTAGGCGCCCAGCTCGCGCCGGCCCATGAAGCACAACTGCACGAGCAGCGGATGCACGCCGATGAAGAACTCCGGCGGCGTGATGTTGTGGTACACGAGCACCATCCGATCGGGCAGCGCGTACGCGACGCGGCTCGCCCGCGACCCGATGGAGAAGTGGTGGATCAGGACGTTGTCGGGGGCGCTCTCGTCGATCAGGTCGCGGTAGTCGCGCGTGAGGTGCTCGAGGCGCGGGTCGGCCGTCTCGACGAAGATCTCCGAGCGATAGCCCGCCGCGCGCAGCACGCGCTGGATGCCCAGCACCTCGTGGCCGATGGCGTCGCCGTAGCCGAGCGTGGCGAGCACCTGATGGACTGCCTGGCCGGCCATCTTCAGCGTCCCTGCCTCGGGTGGGCGCGACGACCATCGTCGCGCCGCCGGCGGCCCCGGCGTCCGCCGCGGGGCGGGCCGGCCGACGCACCGGGCCGGGTGCGCGTGGGCGACACCTCGCGCGGCGCCGGGCCTGCCGGCAGGCCGGCGAGCACCTCGGACGCGGGCGGAAGGGTGCCGCGATGGCGCGCAATCCATCCGGGGATCGGCTCGATGGGCTGCGGCCGCACCGCCGACTGCGCGAGTTGCTCGAGCATCGCGTCGTACTTCGCGTCGATGACCGGCCACGCGTAGTGGTCGCGATAGTAGGCGCGGCCGTTCTCGCCGAGCGCCCGTGCGAGGCTGCCGTTGGTCGTGATCACGTGCAGGGTCTCGGCGAACTCGGGATAGTCGGCGTAGAACAGGCCAGCGTTGGACCGCAGGCACTGGCCCTGCAGCACGTCGCACCGTGCGTTGGCCAGCACGGGCTTGCCCATGGCCCACGCCTCGATGGCCACCATCGACAGGCTCTCGTAGAACGAGGGCATGATCAGCGCCTCGCACCCGGCCAGCGCGTCGAACTTGTCCTGGTCGGAGATGAACCCGACGTGGCGGATCAGCGGATGCTCGGGGATCGGCAGCAGCGCCTTGCCGGCCAGCACGAGCTGCAGCGGCCGGCGCAGGGTGAACAGGTACTGCTGGAAGAACTGGAACAGCTCGCGGCAGCCCTTGTTCTCGTCGATCCGGCCGACGTAGAGCACGAAGGGGCCGCGGATGTCGTACGTGCGGCGGAACCGCTCGGCCACTGCCGAGGGCGGGATCTCGGAGCCCACGCCCACCACCACGCCGGGCACCGCGTCGTTGCCCGAGGCCGCGCGGATCATCGCGCGTTCCTCGTGCGAGTTGTACATGATCGCGCGCACGCCCCTGAACACCGGCGGGAAGATGGCCAGGCCGATGGCCGGATCACGTTCCGCGGTGGGCACCAGGATGGCGCGATCGGCCGCCGCCCGCACGCCGTGGTAGCTGTGGTAGTACCGATAACTGAAGAAGAACAGGTAATCGAAAGACGACGCGTTGGACTCGATGTACGAAGTGAGCGCCGGACTCGTCGGGCCCTCGGCGTCGAGCCAGGCGAGCTCGTCCTTCAGTGAGTGCTCGCGCTCGAAGACGTCGAACGACCGGCGGCCGAACTCGTCGGGATCGCGCTCGCGCGACACCGCGAAACGGCGCACGCGCACGGGCCCCACGCGCTCCTCGCCGGCGGGCAGCTCGTTGCGCCAGGTCACGTAGTCGCGCGCGCAGGTGGTGAGCACCTCGACGTCGTGCTTCCGCGCGAGCCGCTCGGCGATGTAGCGGGCGTGCAACTCGGCGCCGCCGTTGATGTCGGCGCCGTACCGCTGGACGACGACCCCGAGCTTCACGACTCGGCGGGGGCGTCGCCACCGTCGCCGGTGGTCATGGGATGCGTGTCGCCCTGTGGCGTCTCGCTGCCGGCCGATCCGCCGTCGGCCGCGCCCTCCTGGCCGAACCCGGCGTCACCGCCTTCCCCGGCGCCGCGCCGCCGACCGCGCCGTCGCCGTCGCCGCCGGCCCGCCTTGTCGGCGTCCTCGGGGGCGAGTGTCGCGTCCTGCACGGGCTCCAGCGTCGTCAGCGATACCGGCGACGCGCCCGGCTTGTACTGCACCACGCCCTCGAGCGCGCGGGCGCGCCGCTCGGCGAAGTCGAGGCGCGTGTTGAGCGACTCGACGCGCATCTTGAGGTTGCGGTTCTCGATGCTGAGCCGGGTGAGCTCCACGACGACGTTGTTGAGGACCTCGAAGTTGAGGGCGTCGCGCTGCGACAGGTGATCGCTCACGCGCGCGATCGACCGGGTGAAGTACCCGTTGAGCGACGTCTGCATGTTCATGACGTGGATCAACGGGTTGGGATTGATGAACAGCTTCAGGACCGGGTTCAGCAGCTTCCGGATGGTGCGCAGCATCCGGCCCGCCGCGCCCCGCGACGAGGCGTACATCGTCTCGGCGTCGAAGCCATAGAGATCCGGGGGTGTCTCGATGCCGAGCAGCGACGTCGTGGTGCGCTGGCGCCGGTACTCGTCGAGCAGGCCGGAGCGGACCGCGAGCGGGTCGAGGAACTTCTCGAGCTTCACGCCCGCGAGCGCCTTGACCTCCTCCTCGGTGTAGTCGGCGCCGCGCTTCTCCTTCACGCGGGCGCGGATCTGCCCCATGATTTCCTCGACGTTCACGGAATCGGCGCGCACGGAAAACTCGGACATGGCAGGTGACGGCTCAGGGTCGGCCGCCGCAGCCGCGCAGGGCGCGGATCAGCGGGCGAGCGACCACGGATGGTAGATCAGCGCGATGGTGGTCGCGCCCCAGAGGGCCACGCACACCAGCAGGGGGCGGTCGGCGAGCAGCAGCTCGGTCGGACTGCCGCCCTGGCTGCGGCGATGGACCAGGTAAAGGTACCGGAAGATCCCGTAGAGCGGGAATGGCAGGGTCAGCCCCAGCCACGGCGTGCCGAAGCGCTCCACCGTCTCGCTGCTGACCGTGTAGAAGGCGTATCCCATCAGGGTGGACGCGGTGACGACCGCGATCATCTGGTCCACCAGGTAGGGCGTGTACTCGCCGAGGATGGCGCGGTGCCGCGTGGCCTCCTCGCCGAGGAGCGTGATCTCGTGCCGCCGCTTGGCCAGCGCCAGGAACAGGGCCAGCAGGATGGTGCACACCAGCAGCCACTGGCTGACCGGGACGCCGATGGCCGCGCCGCCGGCCGAGGCGCGGATCACGAAGCCCAGGGCGATCGAGAGCACGTCGAGGATCACCTGCCGCTTGACGCCGAGCGTGTAGGCGACCTGCAGCGCGAGGTAGGCCACGGCGTGCACGACGAACGCCGTGCCGAGCCACGCCGCCGCGCCGAGTGCCGCCGCGAGCAGCACGAGCCCGCTGGCCATCGCCGTCGCCACCGAGAGGTGCCCGGCCGCGATCGGCCGGTGGCGCTTGAGCGGATGGCGACGGTCCGCCTCGCGGTCCACCACGTCGTTCAGGAGATAGACGACCCCCGACAGCGCACAGAACGCGACGAACGCGACCGACGCGCGCAGCACCGACCCGGCGTCGAACAGGCGCTGCCCGAAGATCAGCGCTGCGAAGACGATGAGGTTCTTGGTCCACTGGGCGGGACGCAGCGCCTGAAACAGCGACGCCGCGACGGGAGGTCGCGGCGTGCCGGGTGCGTGCGAGGCTGTCAACGCAGTTGGGAGACTGGGCGCGCCAGGCGCCCGATGGCGAGACCCGGCCTACGCCGAGAAGCTCTGGATCGCTTCGGCTTCGCTCTCGTAGACCTCGAACACGGTCAGGAGCTTGGTGATCGACAGCAGGTCCTCGATGCGCTTGGTCAGGTTCAGGAGCTTCAGCTTCCCGCCCTGGCGGCTCACCGTGGTGTAGGTGCGCACGATCTCGCCGAGGCCGGCGCTGTCGATGTAGGGCACGCCGTCGAGATTCAGCAGCAGCTGCTTCTGCCCGGCGTTGACCAGGCTGGCGATCTTCTCGCGCAGCAGTTCGTCTCCTTCGCCGAGCGTCATCTTGCCCGACAGATCCAGAATCGTCACGCCCCCGACGACCCGCTCGTCAATCTGCATCGCCTTCTCCCGCTCCGTTGTGAATTCCCTGCAAATACAGGGAAAAATCGCCCATCAGGAGGGCTGACAGTAGCACCAAGCCGAGCGCAGGGTCAAGGCGCGGGCACGCCCCGGGTGCGCGCCACGGACGGCGGCCGAATCGCCCCGGCCGCCGCCGCGTGCCAGCGCCGGCAGGCGCAGGGCGCCACCGGCTGCCGGGCTACTCCGTTTCGCGCCGCTGCTTCTTCCGGCTCCGCTTGCGGGCGAGGGCCTGCTTGGCACGACGCTTGTCGCCAGGCTTGAGGTAGAACGAGTGTTTCTTGATGTCCTTGATGATATCTTCCTGCTGCACCTTGCGCTTGAAACGCCGCAGGGCGCTTTCGATCGATTCACCTTCCTGCACCTTGACTTCGGCCACGTCGACTCACCTCCTCCCGCATGGCGTTGGGTCGACCGTCGCCGGTCAACCAAACTGAAAGCCTACCACAATGAAGGTCCTCGTCCTCGGCAGCGGGGGGCGTGAACACGCGCTCGCCTGGAAGCTCTCGCGGGAGGCCGGCGTCGCCGAGGTGCTCTGCGCCCCCGGCAACCCCGGCACTGCCGGCTGCGCCCGCAACGTGGCGCTGGACATCCTGTCGCCACGCGCCGTCACCGACTTCGTGCGCGCCCACGGCGTCGGCCTCACCGTCGTCGGTCCGGAGCAGCCGCTGGCGGCCGGCGTGGCCGATGCCCTCCGCGCGGCCGGGGCTGCCGTGTTCGGGCCCTCGCAGGCTGCCGCCCGGCTCGAGACCAGCAAGGCGTTCGCCAAGGCGTTCATGGAGCGGCACGGCGTGCCGACGGCGCGGGCGCGCATCTGCCGGACGGCAGAGGAGGCCGAGGCCGCCGTCGCCGAGTTCGGCGCCCCCGTGGTCGTCAAGGCCGACGGGCTGGCGGCGGGCAAGGGCGTCACGGTCGCGGCCACGCGAGACGAGGCGCTCGGGGCCATCGACGCCGCCATGCGCCAGGCCACGTTCGGGACCGCAGGCGAGACGCTGGTCGTCGAGGAGTGCCTGACCGGCCCCGAGGTGTCCTTCTTCGTCCTCTGCGACGGCACACGCGGACTGCCGCTCGCCTCCGCCCAGGACCACAAGCGGGCGTTCGACAACGACCGGGGTCCCAACACCGGGGGCATGGGCGCGCTGGCGCCGAGTCCGCTCGTCGATCAGGCGCTGTCGGATCGGGTGATGGCGACCATCGTGGACCCCGTGATGCGGGGGATGGCGTCGGAGGGGATGCCGTTCGTCGGCGTCCTCTACTGCGGGCTGATGCTCACGCCCGACGGCCCCAGGGTGATCGAGTTCAACGTGCGGTTCGGCGATCCGGAGGCGCAGGTGGTGCTCCCGTTGCTGCCCGGGGAACTCGCGCCCCTGCTGCTCGCCGCCGCCTCCGGCCGGCTGCCGGAGGAGCCACTCCCGCCGCCGGCGGGCGCCTGCGTCGGCGTGGTGATGGCATCGGGCGGCTATCCCGGCCCCATGCGCACGGGATTCGGAATCTCAGGCCTCGACGAGGCCGGCGCCCTGGACGATGTGGTCGTCTTCCATGCGGGGACGAAGCGCGAGGACGGCCGCGTGGTGACGGCTGGCGGTCGCGTGCTGACGGTGGTCGCCAACGGCCCGAGCCTGGCGGCCGCCCGCGAGCGCGCCTACCAGGCCGTGTCCCGTATCTCGTTTCAGGACATGCACTTCCGGAAAGACATCGGTGGGGGTCTGGGGTAATTGCAGAATTTCAGAGTTTCAGAATTTCATCAGGCCGGGAATGCTTCGCAGGCTGCCGTGCCCCTGAAATTCTGAAATTCCAGCAATTCTCCAATTCTCAGCCGTCCTTCTCCACCGCCAGCTGCCCGCACGCCGCGCGGATGTCGCGGCCGCGGCTCTTGCGCACCGAGACCGTGATGTGGGCGTCGGCGAGAATCCGGGCGAACTCGTCCACACGGGCATCCGAGGGGCGCTTGTAGGGAATGCCGGCGGCCTCGTTCAGGGGCAGCAGGTTCACCTTGGCCTTCAGGCCGTGCAACAGGCGCACGAGCCGCCGCGCGTCGGCCGGCGAGTCGTTCACGCCGGCGAGCATCACGTACTCGAACGTGATGCGGCTCCGCTTCTTGAGCGGGAACTGCCGACACGCCTCCATCAGCTGTGCCAACGAGTACTTGCGGTTGATGGGCACCAGCTCGTCGCGCTGTGCCTCGGTGGTGGCGTGCAGCGAGATGGCCAGGTTGGGCATGTACGACTCCTGCGCGAGCCGCTCGAGCCCGGGCAGGACCCCGACCGTGGACAGCGTCACCCGCCGCGGCGACACGTGGAGCCCCTCCTCGCTGCCCACGATCCGCAGGGCCTTCATCGTGGCGTCGTAGTTGTGCAGGGGCTCGCCCATGCCCATCACGACGATGTTGAAGGGGGTGTCGAGGAAGTCGAGCTCACGCGCCAGCACGCGGACCTGCCCGGCGATCTCGGCCGCCGTCAGGTGGCGGGTGAGTCCCATCGTGCCCGTCAGGCAGAATCCGCACTTCATGGCACAGCCGACCTGCGTCGAGATGCAGAAGGTCTGCGACGGTGTATCGGGAATGAACACCGACTCGATGCGCCGGCCGTCCCCGAGCTCGAGCAGCAGCTTGGTCGTGCCGTCGGCCGAGGTGTCGCGGCGGACCACCGTCGGCGTGCTGATGGTGGCCGCCTCGGCCAGCCGGGCCCGCAGGGCCTTCGGCAGGGTGGTCATGGCGGCGAAGTCCGTGACGCCCTTCTTGTGAATCCAGCGGAAGACCTGCCGACCCTGGAAGGGCTTCCCACCCAGCTCGACCACGAACGCCGCCACCTCGTCGGCGGTCAGGCCGGCAAGGTCGGTCGGGCCCTGGGGCGTCGGCGAGGGCGTGGCGTCGAGGAGCGGCTGGGACATCCGGATCTATTGTGACTGACGGGGCAATGCCCAGGTAGGGACGGCTGGCCCAGCCGTCCGTCACCACTGGCCCAGCCGCTCCTCTCCTCAACTGCGTAGCGTGCGTTGGATGCGAAGTGCCGACGGACGGCTCGGCGAGCCGTCCCTACCAACCGCCGCTATCCGGACTGATATGATGTGAGTTTCCCGGGGTGCCGCTGGCATCGGCCGTGCGGCTCCGGGCGCCATCCCCGATGATCGTCCACGACACCCTTCCGAACGGCGTCCGTCTCGTCACCGAGACCATGCCGCACGTGCGCTCGGTCAGCCTCGGTGTGTGGCTGGCGCGCGGGTCGCGCCACGAGGTGCCGGAGCAGGGAGGCATCGCGCACTTCATCGAGCACATGCTCTTCAAGGGCACCGAGCGGCGCAGCGCGCAGGACATCGCGCAGCAGTTCGACTCGATGGGCGGCAACCTCGACGCCTTCACCTCGAAGGAGTACGCGGGCTACTACCTGAAGGTGATGGACGAGCACCTGCCGCGGGCGTTCGACATCCTCTCGGACCTGGTGCTGCACCCGGCGTTCCCCGAAGACGAGATCGAGCGCGAGAAGAAGGTCATCCTCGAAGAGATCAAGATGGTCGAGGACACCCCCGACGATCTGGTCCACGAGTTGTTCACCGAGCACTACTGGGCCGGCCATCCCCTCGGGCGCCCCATCCTCGGCACGCCCGAGACGGTGGCCTCGTTCACGCGCGACGGGCTGCTCCGCTACTTCCGCGAAGCGTACGTCGGCCGCAACCTGATCGTGTCGGCCGCAGGCAACTTCGATCACGCCCGCCTGCGCGACATGGTCGAGGAGGTCTTCGGCACGGTGCCCGATGCCGGCGCCGACTGGCACGAATCGGCCCCCGACGTGCGCCCGCCGCAGCTCGAACGGCACAAGGACCTCGAGCAGAGCCACATCGTCATCGGCACGCCGGCGTTCCCGCAGGCGCACGCCGACCGGTATCCGGCCTTCCTGCTGAACGTGATCCTGGGCGGCTCCATGAGCTCGCGGCTGTTCCAGACGATTCGCGAGCAGCGCGGGCTCGCGTACGCCGTCTTCAGCGGCGTGTCGTCGTATCGCGACACCGGCATGCTGTCGGTCTATGCCGGCTGCGCCGCCGACAGCGTGCCCGAAGTGGTCGACCTGGTCGTGCACGAGTTCCGCACGATGCGACGCGAGCCGGTGAGCGACGAGGAGCTGCGGCGTGCCAAGGACCACCTCAAGGGCAGCCTGATGCTGAGCCTCGAGAGCACGTCGAGCCGCATGACGCACCTGGCGCGCCAGGAGCTGTACTTCGGGCGTCACGTGACGCTCGACGAGATCCTGGCCGGCATCGAGCGCACGACGGCCGACGACGTGCAGCGCGTGGCCGGCGAGTTGTTCACGCAGGACACCGTCGGGGTGACGGTGCTCGGGCCGGCCGGACCGGTCGCGCTCGACTTCACGCGGCTCGCGGTGGCCTGAGGCCCCGCGTCCCGCCGGCGTGCCCGCGAGGCCGCCCGCTCACACGATGATCCGACGTTACGCACAGCCGGCCATGTCCGCCATCTGGGCCGAGCAACGCCGCTTCGAGACCTGGCTGGCCGTGGAACTGGCCGCTGCCGACACCATGGCGGAAGCCGGCATCGTTCCGGCCGAGGCCGCGCGCGAGTTGCGCGAGAAGGCCGGCTTCGACATCGCCCGCATCGACGAGATCGAGCAGACCACGCAGCACGACGTCATCGCGTTCACCACCGCGGTGGCCGAGCGCGTGGGCCCGGCAGCGCGGTGGCTCCACTTCGGCCTGACCTCGTCGGACGTGGTGGACACGGCACTGGCGCTGCAGATGCGCGAGGCCTGCGACCTCATCCTCGAGGATCTGGATGCCCTGGCGGCCGCCATCCGCGTGCGGGCGTTCGAGCACCGTCGCACGCCGATGATGGGTCGCACGCACGGCGTGCACGCCGAGCCCATGACGTTCGGGCTCAAGCTCGCGCTGTGGTACGCCGAGGTGCAGCGCGACATCGAGCGGGTGCGACGGGCCCGCGCGGCCGTCGCGGTCGGCAAGATCTCCGGCGCCGTCGGCACCTTCGCGCACCTGCCGCCCGAGATCGAGGCCGGCGTGTGCGCGCGGCTGGGTCTCGCGCCCGACCCGATCTCCACGCAGGTGGTGCAACGCGACCGGCACGCCGAACTGATGACCGCGCTCGCGATCACGGCCGCGTCGCTCGAGAAGTTCGCCCTCGAGATCCGCGGCCTGCAGAAGACGGAACTCGGCGAGGTCGAGGAGCCGTTCGGCAAGGGGCAGAAGGGGTCGTCGGCCATGCCCCACAAGCGCAACCCGGTGGGGTGCGAGCAGGTCTGCGGCCTCGCACGCGTGGTGCGCGCCAACGCGCTCGCCGCGCTCGAGAACGTGGCGCTGTGGCACGAGCGCGACATCTCGCACTCCTCGGTCGAGCGCGTGATCCTGCCCGACAGCTTCCTGGCGCTCGATCACATGATTCGCCGCTTCACCCGCATCGTCACGGGCATGGTCGTGTACCCGGAGCGGATGCGCGAGAACATCGGCCGGTCGCGCGGGGTGGTGTTCTCGGGCCAGGTGCTCCTGGAGCTGGCACGCCGCGGGATCTCGCGCGAGCAGGCGTACCTGTGGGTGCAGCGCAACGCGATGACGTCGTTCCACGAGCAGCGCGACTTTCGCGAACTGCTGCTGGCCGACGCCGACATCATGGGCGTGCTCACGCGCGAGGAGGTCGATCGCACCTTCAGCCTCGACGAGCAGCTCCGCCACGTGGACACCCTCTTCGCCCGTGTCTTCGACTCAGCCCTCACCCCTGAGCCCTGAGCCCTGAGCCCTGAGCCCTATGCCCCTCTTCACCGTCCGAGTCTTCGTCACCCTCAAGCCCTCCGTGTTCGACCCGCAGGGCCGCACCATCGTCGAGTCGCTGCACAGCATGGGCTATCCGGCGGTCTCCGACGTCCGGCAGGGTAAGTACTTCGAGGTCCAGGTCGATGCGGCCGATGCCGCCGCGGCCGACGCGCTCGTGCGCGAGGTGTCCTCGAAGCTCCTGGCCAATCCGGTCATCGAGAGCTTCCGCATCGAGTCGCCGGCGCCCGTCGCCTGAGTCGAGGCCACGCGCATGAAGTTCGCCATCGTCGTCTTTCCCGGGTCCAACTGCGACCACGACGCGTATCACGCCGTGAAGCACGTGCTCGGCCAGCCGGCCGAGTTCCTCTGGCACAAGGACACGTCGCTGCAGGGCGCCGACGTCGTCATCCTGCCGGGCGGGTTTTCCTACGGCGACTACCTGCGCACCGGGGCCATCGCACGGTTCTCGCCGGTGATGCAGGCCGTGTCGGCGTTTGCGGCACAGGGCGGGCCGGTGCTCGGCATCTGCAACGGCTTCCAGATCCTGTGCGAGGCCGGCCTGCTCGAGGGCGTCCTCATCCGGAACCAGCAGGTGCAGTTCCGGTGCGAGCACGTGCACGTGCGCGTGGAGGAGACCGACACGCCGTTCACGGGCGCGTGCCGTCGCGGCCAGGTGCTCCACCTCCCGATCGCGCACGGTGAGGGGCAGTTCTTCGCCGAGCCCGACGTGCTGCAGCGGCTCGAGGCCAACCGCCAGGTGATCTTCCGGTATGCCACTGCGGACGGCGAGATCACGCCCGAGGCCAACGCCAACGGGTCGCTCAACAACATCGCCGGTGTGTGCAATGCCGGCCGGAACGTGGTGGGCCTGATGCCGCATCCCGAGCGTGCGTGCGAGCGCGCACTCGGCAGCGACGATGGGCTCGTGCTGTTCGAGTCGGCGCTGCGGCAAGTCGCCGCCGGCGCCATCTAGGCGGTCATCGTCCCGGGGGAGTCCATGAGCGAATCACCCATGCTCGTCGTGAGGGTCCTGCTGGGGTCCGCGGCTCTGATGGTCGTGCTCGCCGTGCTCTTCTGGACCGGCATCATCGACGTCGGCATCGAGCCCTGGCGGCTGGCACTCGTGGCCGGCATGATCGCCGTGGCCGATCTCGTCATGGCCGCAGTCTTCCTTCGCAAGCACACCCGGCGCTGACGCCCGTCACGGGTCGCCCTTCTTCGTCCTTCGCATCGCGATGCCCATCACGCCAGACGTCCTCGAACGACACGGTCTCAAGGAAGACGAATACGCCCGCATCGTGGGCACGCTCGGCCGCGAGCCGAACATGACCGAGCTCGGCATGTTCTCGGTGATGTGGTCCGAGCACTGCAGCTACAAGAGCTCGCGCATCCACCTGAAGACGCTGCCCACGCAGGGCCCGCGCGTGCTGCAGGGCCCGGGCGAGAACGCCGGTGCCGTGGACATCGGCGACGGCCTGGCGGCGGTCTTCAAGATCGAGAGCCACAACCACCCGTCGTTCATCGAGCCGTACCAGGGGGCGGCGACGGGCGTCGGCGGCATCATCCGCGACATCTTCACGATGGGCGCGCGCCCCATCGCGCTGCTCGACTCGCTGCGTTTCGGCGACCTGTCGCAGCCGGGCACCCGCCGCATCGTCTCGGGCGTCGTCGCCGGCATCGCCGGATACGGCAACAGCATCGGCATCCCGACGGTGGGCGGCGAGGCGTTCTTCGACCCCTGCTACGCGGGGAACCCCCTCGTGAACGTGTTCTGCCTCGGCATCTCGCGGGCCGACGGCATCGTCAAGGGCAAGGCGGAGGGCGTCGGCAACCCGGTGTACTACGTCGGGGCCAGCACGGGCCGCGACGGCATCCACGGGGCCACGATGGCGTCGGCCGAGTTCGACGACGCCTCGGCCGAGAAGCGGCCGGCGGTGCAGGTCGGCGACCCGTTCATGGAGAAGCTGCTGCTCGAGGCCTGCCTCGAGGTGCTCAAGACCGGCGCGCTCGTGGGCCTGCAGGACATGGGCGCCGCGGGCCTGTCGTGCGCGACCTCCGAGATGAGCGCGCGCGGCCACATGGGCATGGACGTGGAGGTGACGAAGGTCCCGCAGCGCGAGACCGGCATGACGCCCTACGAGATCATGCTCTCCGAGTCGCAGGAGCGCATGCTCTTCGTCGTCCACAAGGGCCGCGAGGCCGACGTCGAGCGCATCTTCGAGAAGTGGGACCTGCACGCCGTGTGCATCGGCCACGTCACCGACGACGGGCTGGTGCGGGTGCGTGAGCACGGCGTGGTGGTCGCCGAGGTGCCGGCGCGCGCGCTGGCCGACGAGGCGCCGCTCTACGACAGGCCGCGGCAGCGGCCGGCGTGGCTCGACGAGCTGCAGCACCTCGGTCCGGCGCACTTCAAGGCGTTCCCCGACACGGCCGACGTACTCACCACGCTGCTCGCGTCGCCGACCATCGCGAGCAAGCGGTGGATCTACCGGCAGTACGACCACATGGTGCGCACCAACACGCTGTGCCTCGCCGGCCGGGGCACCCCGGTGGTGCGCGTGAAGGGAACCAGCCGGGCCCTGGCGATGTCGGTGGACGGCAACGGCCGCTACGGCCAGACCGATCCCCGGCGTGGCGCGATGCTGGCCGTGGCCGAGGCGGCGCGCAACGTCGCGCTCGCGGGTGGCGTGCCGATTGGCGCGACCAACAACCTCAACTTCGGCAACCCGGAGAAGCCCGAGATCATGTGGCAGTTCGTCGAGGCCGTGACGGGCATCGGCGACGCCTGCCGCGCGTTCGGCGTGCCCATCACGGGCGGTAACGTCAGCCTCTACAACGAGACCGACGGCAAGGCCATCTACCCCACGCCGGTGCTCGGCATCGTCGGGCTGGTCGAGGACGCCTCGACGGTGATCGGCCAGACGTTCCCTGCCGACGGTCTGAAGATCGTGCTCCTCGGCGAGACGCGCGCGGAACTCGGCGTCACCGAGTACCTGCAGCGCATCCACGGCGAGGTGCGGGGGCTCCCGCCGGCGGTGGATCTGGCGCACGAGCGCGCGCTGCACACGCTGCTGCCCGCGCTGGTGCAGGAGCGGCTGGTGGCCTCGGCGCACGACTGCGCCGAGGGCGGGCTCGCGGTGGCGCTGGCCGAGTGCACGTTCGGCGAGACGCCCGTCGGGGCCACCGTCGACGTGGCCGGAGTGACGGGGCCCGCGGGCGTGCCGGTCGCGCACGCGACGCTGTTCAGCGAGTCGGCCGGACGGGTGATCCTGGCCGTCGCGCCGTCTGACGTGCCGTCGGTGCTCGACAGCGCGGCCGAGGCCGGCGTGGTGGCGACCGTGATCGGCACGACCGGCGGCGACACCCTGACACTGCGGGTCGACGGCGAGGCCGCCGTCGTGGCTGCGGTGGACGAGTTGCGGACCGTGTGGGCTGGAGCACTCGAACACGCGCTGACGGCCCGCTGAGGCGTCGGCACGCGAGAGTCTTGGAGGTCAGGTGGACGAGCTCAAGGAAGAATGCGGCGTCTTTGGCATCTTCGGTCACTCCGAAGCGGCCAACCTGACGTACCTCGGGTTGTACGCGCTCCAACATCGGGGCCAGGAGAGCGCGGGCATCGCCTCGGCCGACGGGCATCACGTCACCGTCGCGCGCGGCATGGGGTACGTGGCCGACATCTTCGACGACCGGACGCTGTCGGGACTGAGCGGCCACAGCGCCATCGGTCACACGCGCTACTCGACGGCCGGCGAGAGCCGACTGGCCAACGCGCAGCCGTTCCTCATCGACTGCGTCCACGGGCAGATGTCCATCTGCCACAACGGCAACCTCGTCAACGCCGGCGAGATCCGTCGTGAACTCGTCTCGAAGGGGTCGATCTTCCAGACGAGCAGCGACACCGAGGTGGTGCTGCACCTGTTCGCCCGATCGTCGGCGCCCTCTCCCGAGCAGGCGGCGATCGAGTCGCTGGGCCAGGTGCAGGGCGCCTACTCGATCCTGATGCTCGGGCCCGATCGGCTGATCGCCGCGCGCGACCCGAGCGGCTTCCGTCCCCTGGCGCTCGGGCGCCTGGGTGACTCGTGGATCGCGTGCTCGGAAACCTGCGCGCTCGACCTGATCGGCGCCACGTACGTGCGCGACGTCGAGCCGGGCGAGGTCGTGGTGATCACCGAGGGCGGCCTGCAGTCGTACCGGCCGTTCGCGCCGGCCCCGCGCGCGCACTGCGTGTTCGAGCACGTGTACTTCGCGCGCCCCGACAGCTACGTGTTCGGTCGGAGCGTCAACGAAGCGCGCACGGCGATGGGCCGTCGGCTCGCCGAGGAGTCGATGGTGGAGGCCGACGTCGTCGTGCCGATCCCCGACTCCGGCGTGTGCGCGGCCATCGGGTTCTCCGAGGCGTCGGGCATCCCCATGCGGATGGGGCTCATCCGCAATCACTACGTCGGGCGCACGTTCATCCAGCCGCAGCAGTCGATCCGGCACTTCGGCGTGCGCGTGAAGCTGAACCCGGTGCGGAGCATCCTCGAAGGCAAGCGCGTGGTGCTCATCGACGACTCGATCGTCAGGGGCACCACGAGCCGGAAGATCGTGCGGATGGTCAAGGCGGCGGGTGCGCGCGAGGTGCACATGCGCATCAGCTGCCCGCCCACCATCTCGCCGTGCTTCTACGGCGTGGACACCCCCCGGCGGTCCGAGCTCATCGCGGCGACGCACACGCTGGAGGAGATCCGCACGTATCTCGACGCCGACACGCTGGCCTACCTGAGTCTCGACGGGATGCTGGGGGCGGTGACGCCCGAGCGCGGGCACTACTGCACGTCGTGCTACACGGGCACGTACCCGATCCAGTTCCCCAAGGACGAGGACGCGTACCTGCAGCTGGCGCTGAAGCTGGACAAGACCGCCTTCGCACTCGAGGAGCAGTCCTAGGATGTCGAGCCACGTCCGTCTCGTCGTCGCGTGCACACTGGCCGCGCTGGTCGCCGTGGCGACGGGACCGGTCGCCGCGCAGGCGCCGGCGACTCGGCGCGAGACGGCGCCTCCCGCTGCCACGCCGGACGGCCCGGCGGCGTTGCAGGGGGCCATCGACAAGCTGGGCAAGCTCGAATACAAGACGCGCATCGAGGCGTCGGCGGCGTTGCGTCGCGCACCGGCCGCCACGGTCGTCCCGCTCCTGGTGGCGGCGGCCCAGAAGCACCCCGACGGCTACGTGCGATTCCGCGCCCTCGTGCTGCTCTCCGGGTTCAACGACCCGAAGACGACACCGGTCTTCCTGGCGGCGCTAGACGACGAGAACGACCGATTGCGGGAGGTGGCGTACGCGTACGTCGAGGATCACCCGCAGCCGTCGCTGGTGCCGCGCCTGCTGCAGTCGCTCGAGCGCGAGCAGGCCGAGTTCGTCCGCCCGGCGCTGGTCCGTGCGCTCGCGGCCCACGGCAAGGATCCCCGCGTACAGGCCGTGCTCAAGCGCGAGGTGATGCGCGGTGTGGACTTCTTCCGAGCGGCCGTCATCGAGGCCCTCGGTGCGCACAAGGCGGTCTACGCGCTCGACGAACTCTCGACCATCGCCAGGCTCGACGGACCGCTGCAGGACGATGCCGTGCGTGCCATCGGGCTCCTGGGCGACGCGCGAGGCCTGGGGACGCTGGCCGCGGTCCAGAAGGACGCGTCGCGGGAACTTCAGCCGACCATTGCCGCGGCCATCTGCGGCCTGGGGAGCAACTGCGACGGCCATGCGCGGTTCGTCCGCGAGTCCCTGCAGTTCGCGGCCCGCAACATCGGATACCAGGACCTGGCGCGCGCGGCGGCGACGGCGCTGGCCGACCTGGCTGCGCTCGGCCGGGCCGACGCCCTGCCGGCACTGTTCGAGGTCGGCATGCCGGCCAACGACCCCGTGCGCGCACCCATCGCGCTCGCCGTGGGACGCGCGGTGATGCACGCCCCCGATCAGGCGATCGCGGTGGTGCCGGGGCTGCCCAGGCAGGACGCCGCGCTGCTGCTCCGCGACGCGTTCGATATGCTCGAAGAGGATTACGCCGAGGAGCGGTTCTTCGCCGCGGTCCGCCGACAGTACTGGGCCGCGCCGCCGGACGGCCCCGTCCGGGCGGCGGCGCAGGTCCTCATCACGGCACTGGAGTTCTGACCCTCGCACCGCCACGGCGCCTACGCGCGCCGCGCGGAGGACATACGCATGGATTACAAGTCGTCCGGGGTGGACATCGACGCTGGGCACGAAGTGGTGCGCCGCATCCGCGGGCTCGCGCAGGGCACCTTCACGCCCGGCGTCCTCTCCGACATCGGGTCGTTCGGCGGGCTCTTCCACATGCAGGCCGCTGGCGCGACCGATCCCGTGCTCGTGGCCAGTGCCGACGGCGTGGGCACGAAGCTCAAGGTGGCGTTCATGATGAACCGCCACACGACCATCGGCGAGGATCTGGTCAACCACTGCGTCAACGACATCCTGGTGCAGGGGGCGCGGCCGCTGTTCTTCCTCGACTACCTCGCGACCGGGCGCCTCTCGCCCGACGTCGCCGTGGACATCGTGGAAGGTCTCGCGCGTGCCTGTCGTGCCAATCACTGTGCGCTCCTCGGCGGCGAGACCGCCGAGATGCCGGGCTTCTACGCCGACAGGGAGTACGACCTCGCCGGCTTCATCGTCGGTGTCGTGGAGCGGGGGCAGGTGCTGACAGGCGACCGCATCCGGGTCGGCGATGCGCTGATTGGCCTGCCTTCGTCAGGACTGCACACCAACGGCTACTCGCTGGCCCGCCGCATCGCCTTCGACACGCTGATGCTCGGCATCCACGACCACATCCCCGAACTCGGCGGCGGGATCGGCGAGGCCCTCCTGCGGCCGCACCGGTCGTACCTGGCCGCGGTGCTGCCACTCGTGCAGGACGGCCTGGTGCACGGGATGGCCCACATCACGGGCGGTGGGCTGACCGACAACGTCCCACGCGTCCTGCCCGCGGGCACCGGCGCGCGCATCGATCGCTCGTCGTGGGAGGTCCCGGCCTTGTTCACGTGGCTGATCGACAAGGGCGACGTGCCCGACGCCGACGCCTGGCGCACGTTCAACATGGGCATCGGCATGGTGCTGACGGTGGCGGCCAACCAGGTCAATCACGTGCTCGAGCGCCTTGCCGAGACAGGCGAGTCGGGGGGCCGCGTCATCGGCGAGATCGTCGCCGGCGACGGACAGGTGCAGTACGTCTGACGTCGGTGAGTAGGGACGGCTCGGAGAGCCGTCCCTGCCGTCGGGGTTTCAGCGTGGCCGCATCCCCTGGGGTAGGGACGGCCGTCCCGGCCGTCCGCCGGGCGCGGTGCCCGACGGCGGCGGGCTGGGACAGCCCGCCCTACCGCGCGCTCATCCCGTGACGAACACGCGCGGAAGCCTCAGCACGAGACGCGTCGTGAGGTGATCGGGCTGTTCGACGGCCAGTTCGGCGCCGATGCGCTGCACCTGCGACTGCAGCGCCGGCAGCGGCGTGACCGGCTGCAGGCCATATCCCTGCAACTCGAGGGCGATCTCGACCTCCGGACGCGCGCCGTGCGAGGTGTCCGGACCGGCCCCGTGCAGTGTCGGCGCCAGCATCAGGCGCATCTGGCCGCCCAACGGCAGCGCCTCCCGTCCGAGTGTGACGAGCGCGGAGAGGGTCTGCTCCAGTTCGGCCCCGTCCACCGACGCGTGCAACGGATCGGGTCCGGTCTGCATCGACCACGTCACTTCGTCGCCGGTGATGTGCACGAGCACCGGGCTGATCTGCTCGAGCAGCGTGCGCAGCTCGCGCAGTGCCGGCCGACGCGCGCGGCGTCGCGCGAAACCGGCCAGCTGTGCCAGCACCGCCCTCGTGCGCGACAGTGCCTGGATCGCCTCTTCCACGTCCACGTCGCCGGCCAGGCGATCGCGGGCGCTCGAGAGGGCCCGCCCGCCGGTGTCCACCAGCGTTGCGCACTCGGCCGTCGCGGCCGAGAGCACGTGCGTCAAGGCCTCCATGCGCCGCAGGAAGCGGGCCCGGCGTGACTGGAGACGCTGCTCGCTCACGTCGATCAGGAACCACGTGACGGTCGGCGGTACGCCGCCCTGGGGCAGGGCCAGGCCCACCACCCAGTGCAGCGGCCCGTCCTCGCCGTGCTGCAGGCAGAGCTCGAAGCGCTGCGGGCGACGCGCATACGCCCCCGCCGCCTCCAGCAGCGGCGCGGGCATGGAACCGGCGGCCTCGAGGGCCTCGGGCGAGAAGTGCCCCAGCAGCTGCGCCGCGATGTCGTTGGCCGCGAGGATGTCGCCCTCGGGGGTCGTCGACACATGGCCGATCGAGGCGACCTCGTACAGCAGCCAGCGGGTCTCGGCGTCGAGCGCATCGGTCACGCCGCCCCGCGCCAGCTGGTCGAGTTCGTCGCGTGCCTCGGCCAGCACCGCGTCGGTGATGCGGGCGTCGAGCGGCGGGTCGTCGGCCGGGCCTCCCGCGTCTTCCCCGCGCGAACCGGCGCCCATGTCGGGCGCGAGCGCATCGGCGCCTGCGTGCACGGCCTGGGCCGTCGCGGGCAGGGCGCCAATCACGGTGTCGCCCGAGACCGCCGGTCGCGGCAGGTCCGTCGGGGCGACTATGACCGTCGGCACGCGCACGCCGCGTTCGCGCAGGCGCCGCACGGCCTCTCGTGCGTCGGACTCCGGCAGGTTGACGATGATGAGGTCGGGTGCGAAGTCGTCGAGGCGCGCAAGCGCCAGGTTCACCGACGGGCACACGTCCACGGCAGACGGCGAGATTCCCGTCAGCAGCACGCGGTCGATGTCCGCGGCGCCCAGCGGGCGCGTCGACAGCAGCAGCACCTTCATCGCGGCGCCAGTCTCAGCGGGAGCGGATCACCACGCTGAGGCCGCTCCGGGGCCCACGCGGGAGCCGGTCCGTCCATCTACGACGATCATGGTGTAGTCGTTCGCGACCTCGGGCGATGGGTCCGGGGACGGGAAGGTGGCGGACTCGAACTCCTCGCCGCAGAGCGTCAACTCATCCGTGAAGGCCAGCGCGGTATGGTACGCCACCTCGCCCGACGTTTCGATCACGGCGACCGCCGAGCGCACCACGGCCCCGTACAACGTCTCCGTGTGATCGCCCATCACGAACCGGATGGTCACGGTGGCGCCGGGCGCCATCACCAGCGGGGATTCGAGGAGCACGCCGCGCTTCGAGAGGTTGATCAGCCGGACCACAGGCCCCCCCGCGACGTGAGCGCGCAGGTGCGGGACCACCGACGCGGGAATGCGCGGGTACTTCCGCCGCTCGGGGCCATCGTAGGGGGTGTCGGGTCGGGTGGTGCCGGTCACGCCGGGCCTCCTTGCAGACGCGCGCGCCACCGGCGCGACATGAGCGTCCGTGGCGGTAATCGGCTGGCGCCGTTCTATGCTTGAGCCTGCATGACCCCTGCCGCGCCCAGCGCTCGCCCCCTGCCCACCATCGGCGTCCTGATCTCGGGCCGCGGGAGCAACCTGCAGGCGATCCTGCGCGCGATCGACGATGGCCGACTGGCGGCGAGAGTCGGGGTGGTGATTGCCAACCGTGCCGATGCGGGGGGGCTCGCGCACGCGCAGGTCGCGGGCGTGGCCACTGCCGTCGTGCCGCACACGGCGTTCGGGTCGCGCGCGGCGTTCGAAGAGGCGCTCGTCGAGCGACTGCGCCAGGCCGACGTCGAACTCGTGTGCCTCGCGGGCTTCATGCGCATCCTCAGCCCGGTGTTCCTCGAGCGCACACCCGGCCCCGTGCTCAACGTCCATCCGTCGCTGCTGCCCGCGTTCCCGGGCGTCGACGCCCAGGGACAGGCCCTGCGCCACGGCGTGAAGATCGCCGGGGCCACCGTCCATCTCGTGACGCCCGAGCTCGACGCCGGGCCGATCGTCCTTCAGGCGGCCGTGCCCGTGCTCGACGAGGACACGCCCGAGACGCTGTCCGCGCGCATCCTGGTCGAGGAGCACCGCATCTATCCGGAGGCGATTGCGCGCGTGCTCGCGGGGGGCTGGCGGGTCGATGGGCGCAGGTTCGTGGCGCATGGCGCATAGCGCATGGCGCATGGCGCATGGCGCATGACGCCTAAGGCAGAACGCAGAAGGCAGAAGGCAGAAGGCAGAAGGCGGAAGGTGGGAAGGTAGGAAGGTAGGAAGGTAGGAAGGGTCAGATGGTGTTGGGGGCGTGGCATCTGAGGGTGAGCAGCGCCACGTCGGGCGGGCAGTCCACGCGGCAGGGGATCAGCACCGTGCCCACGCCGCGGCTCACGAACAGCGTGGTGTCCCCTTCGACCCGCAGGCCTGCTACCACGGGGAACTTGTGGGCCGCCACGGCCCCGACCAGCGGCAACGACACCTGGCCCCCGTGGGTGTGGCCCGACAGGACCAGGGGCACTCGCAGCGCCGAGGCCTCCCACAGCCGACGCGGATCGTGCGCCAGCATGATCGTGAAGGGCGCGCGACCGCGCGCCAGCGGCGCGATGTCGTCGAGCCGCCGCGTCCAGTACCGCACGCCCAGCAGATCGACGGACTCCCCCCGCACCCTCACCCTCGTGCGTGCGTCGCGGAGCACCGAGACTCCGGCCTTGCGGAGCGCGCGCGGCACGAGCGTGTCGTCGTCGTGATTGCCGAGCACCGCGTAGACGCCGAGGGGGGCACGGAGGCGGGCAAACGGCGTGGCGGCGTCGGGGATGTAGGCACGGTTGCGACGCGTGACGTAGTCGCCGCCGAGCACCACGAGATCCGGGGTCTCGTTCTGCACCAGCGTCACCGCCTGCTCGATGAACGACAGCGACGTGTACGCGCTGTGGTGCGTGTCGGTCACCAGGCCCACGCGGAGCCCGTCGAGCCCGGGTGGCAGGTCGCGACAGGGGAGGTCGGCCCGCACGACCGAGAGGTGATGCCGCTCATAGAGCGCGCCGTGCGCCGCGCCTCCCACGACCAGTCCCGCCGTCACGCCCGTCGCCAGGCGAAGGATCGAGCGACGGGTCACCAGGCGAGCGCTGCGGGACGGCATGACGTGAGGCCTATCCTACGTCGCCGCTCGCCCGCGACGTGATCGCGGCACGTCAGGCGCGGACTCAGGCGGCGTGGCGCACCACGAACGCCCGCGGAAGTCGCAGGATGAGGCGCGCTCCGAGCGCGTCGGCGCGTTCCACCGCGACGTGCGCGCCCATGCCCGCCACCAGATCACCGATGGCGCCGGGCACCTCGATGTCGGCCAGCCCGTAGCCCTGCACGTCGATCGCCAGCAGGACCTCCGGTCGCCGGACACCCGTCGGCTCCGTTGCGGCCTGATCCGCCGACAAGCGCATCGTGATCTGGCCGCCCAGCGGCAGGGCGTCGCGTGCGCTGGTCACGAGGGCGGTGAGGCACCGCTCGAGGTCGGCCGGCGCGACGCACGCATGCGCCTCCTCCTCCCCGAACTCGAGCCGCCAGGCCACGTCGTCGGTGGCCAGGCGACGCAGCAACGGCTCGAGCGCGCCGAGGTGGGCCTTCAGTTCGTGCGCCTTCGGCTGCACCGTCCGTCGGCGGCCGAACACCGACAACTGGGCGAGCAGCGCCTGCGCGCGTGCCAGCGCCCGAGCGCCGACGGTGTGGTCGGACTGGCCGGCCTCGTCCACCGGGCGCGGCCCCGTCACGCGCGTGCTCGCCGTCTCGACGACCGTTCGGCACTCCGCCGTGGCCGCCTCGAGCACCGCCGAGAGGGCCTGCCGGCGGTCGGCTTCGCGTGCCGCATCGGCCTGCGGGCCGTCCTGCTCGGCCAGCAGCCAGGTCATGACGCCGCTGTCGGCGTCGGCGGCGAGCCGTGCGCCGGCGATCCACCGTGCCGTGCCCTCGTCGGTCGCCTGCAGGCACAGCTCGAAGCGGGCCGGCTGATCGGCAACGTCGCCGCTGGCCGCGAGCAGCGGTGCGGGCAACGCGCCCGCATGCCGCAGGGCACGGCCCGACGGGAACCCGCACAGGTGTGCAGCCCGGTCGTCGGCATCGACCACGGAGCCGTCGCGTGCGGTGCGCAACACGCCGACGCGTGCCACCTCCTGCAGCAGCCAGTGCTGCTCGTCGGCCAGCACGAGCGACGGACCCGGCTCGGGGACGTGCGCGTCGGGCGCCTGGTGGTCGGTGATCTCGCGGGCGTCGAGCGCGTCGGCCAGTCGGGCCTCCAGGTCACGCACCCGCGCGTGGGCCTCGGCCAGGGCCGTCTCGGCCTCGGCGAGCCTGGCGTCGGACTCATCGGTCCGCGGGTCGTCTGCGTCGCGATCGGCCATGGGCGCGGCCAGCGCCTCGGCCAGGCGCGACTCCAGTTCGAGGATGCGACCGCGCGCCTCGGCCAGGGCGATCGTGGTCTCTTCGCGCAGCAGATCGCGTTCGGCGGCCGCCGCCCGCAGGCCGGGCAGTTCCTCCGCTTCGAGCGCGGCCAGCCTGTCGGCTGCGGCCTGCAGCCCGGCCAGCGCGTCGCGCGAGAGTACCTCCGCCTCGAGATCGGCCATCGCCGTGCGGACCGACTCCAGTTCCTGCGCGTGGCCCGCCTCGAGCGCCTCGAGACGTTCGCGAAGCGTCGGGAGTTCCTCCTGCTCGAGGTGCACGAGTCGCTCCCGGGCCTCGACGAGCGCAGGCAGATCCTGCGGTGAGAGCCCGAGCTCGTCGAGGTGCCCGGCCAGGGCCTGGAGCCGAGGCAGGTCCTCGAGGGCGTCGCGCGCCGACGTCAGTTCAGCCTCGGCGACGCCGAGCGCGTCGGCGGTCGCCCGCAGGGTGTCGATCTCCCCGGTGAGGGCTTCGATGCGCGCGAGCAGCGACTGCTTCTCGTCGTCCCAGGCACGCCGGGTCTCGTCGAGGCTGCCGTCGGCCGTCGCGGGCGGTGCCTCGACCACCGGGTCGAGGGGCGCCTCGCGCAACACGATGAGGGCCGCGGGTGGGCCGCCGCTCTCGCGCTGGAACGGGACCGCCCTGAGCAGGAGGCGCCGGGGCTCGGCGAGGTGCCGGGTCCGCATCATGATCTCGCGGGCCGTGCCTGCGCTCACCCCGTCCACCAGCGTCACCATGTCGGCGGCGTGCGAATCGTCCGGGTCGAGCCACGGCGTCAGCGAGGCTCCGAGCACCTGTCGCGCATCCTGCGCGCCGAGGATGCGCAGTGCCGCGAGGTTCACCGCGAGCACGGTGTGCTCGGGCGAGACCAGCACCACCGCCTCGGGCAGGTGTTCGAGCAGGGCACGGAGGCGTGTCTCCCTGGACCGCACGACGTCGAGGTCCAGGGCGGCGCGGCACTGGGCTTGTGCGCGACCCAGGGCGGCGAGCAGGTGGTCCACGTCGGCCGGCGTGACCACACACTCGTCGGCGCCCGCGCGCCGGAAGGCGTTGTGGTGCGCGGCGTCGGCCACGACCGCGATGGCGAGCCCCGGGTAGGTCCGCTTCACGCGGCGCACGCCGAGCACGAGCGCAGCGGCGTTCGACGCGGCGTTGACGACGAGGGCGGCCGAGTGGGTCTCCTCGACGTCCTGCGTGGTGAGGCCCGCGAGGCCCTCGCCGGTCAGCCCGACGTCACGGACGCGCGTCCCGACCCGGGCCATGAGCTGCTGCCGGAGCGGGTCGGCCGGCCCGGCGTACCAGACGCGCTGGAGGCGCCGAAGCACGTGCCGTTCGGGGTGACGCACCTCTTCGAGGCCCTCGGGCAACTGGCTGGCCGCGAGGCTTGCCGCGGTGATGACGTCGTCTGCGCCCGCGAGCCATGCGGCACCGGCGTCGGCGCCCGCCACGTCGGCAACGACGGCGAGCACCGGGAGGACACGGCTTGCGCGCCGCACGCGGGTCACCGCGTCGGCCACGCCCGAGCCGTGCCCTGCCACGGCGATGAGATCGCACGGCCGATTCTCCAGCCAGGTCATCGCGGCTTCGGGCGTCTGGCACGTATCGACCGACGTGGCGCCGAGCGCCGCACCGAGGGCCGCGCGAAGCGGACCGGAGTCTGGCATGGAGAGGGCGAGCAGCAGGACGCGCATGGGTCGGTTACCAGCTGTTGGCCTGCAGGCCGTCCATGAGCGAGCCCGCCTCGGGCGTGCCGTTCACGATCACCGTGAAGTCCACGACGGCGTCGAGGTGGTTCGGCGAGTCCGCCGTCGTCGGCTGGTCCGGCTGGGCGGGCTCGGCCACCTCCTGGGCGGCTTCGGCGTGCAGTTGATCGCACAACACCAGGTCGCCGGCGAGCGACAGTGCGGTCTCGTAGCGGATGCCGTCGGCTTCGATGTGTGCCACGGTCGCGCGGACGACGGCGGCGCTCAGGGTCACCGTGGCGTCGGCGGCGACGAAGCGGATGCACACCGTCTGGCCCGGCCGCATGTGGCTGGTCGTCTCCAGACGGACGCCGCGGCGTGACACGTCGAGCAGCCGGACGGGGGCACCGCCGCTGAGGCGTGCCGACAGCGATGGCAGGAGGCTGGCCGGTACGCGTCGATGCTGCCGGCGTTCGTGGCCTTCGTTCTTCGACATGTGATCTCTCGGTGCAGAGGCACACCCGGGCGTCTCCGCGGCGACCAGGCGACCGGGTTTGCCCGGTAAATCGACCGGAGGAGGCCTGCCTTTAGTGAGCTCGTCGGGCGCGTGGCGAGACCGCCGGCGGCGCGGGGCGCCGCTCGCGGGCCCGGTATAGTACGAGCCGATGGAAATTGACGCTCAACTGGCGCATCTGACCCGCGGCTGCGTGGACGTCGTGCGCCTCGCCGATTTGCGGGCCCGGCTCCTCGAGGCGCAGGCGGCGAGCCGGCCGCTCGTCGTGAAGGTCGGATTCGATCCGACTGCGCCCGACCTGCACCTGGGGCACACCGTGCTGATCCGGAAGATGAAGCACTTCCAGGATCTCGGGCACACGGTCATCTTCCTGATTGGCGATTTCACCGGCCTGATCGGCGATCCCACCGGGCGGTCGAAGACGCGGCCGCCGCTGACTCCCGAGGCGGTGCAGGCCAATGCCGACACCTATCGGCAGCAGGTGTTCCGCCTGCTCGATCCGGCCCGCACGGTCGTGGACTTCAACAGCCGGTGGCTGGGCACGCTGAGCAGCTTCGACTGGGTGAAGCTGGCGGCGCGCTACAACCTGGCGCAGATGCTGGAGCGGCGCGACTTCCGTCAGCGGTACGACGCGGGCCAGCCCATCGCCCTGCACGAGTTCCTCTATCCGCTGAGCCAGGGCTACGACTCCGTGTTCCTGCGGGCCGACGTCGAGCTGGGAGGCACCGACCAGCTGTTCAACCTGAACGTCGGGCGCGACATCATGCCGTCGTACGGGTTGCCGGCGCAGATCATCATGACGACCCCCCTCCTGGTGGGCCTCGACGGCGTCGAGAAGATGTCGAAGAGCCTGGGCAACTACGTGGGGATCGACGAGCCGCCCGAGGTGATGGTCCGCAAGATCGTGGAGGACTTCAGGGGCAGCGACGAGGTCATGTGGACCTGGTTCACCCTGTTGACCGACCTGTCGCCGGAGCAGATCGCGGAGCGGAAGGCGCGGTTCGCGGGCGGCGAGCTCACGGCCTCGGCCCTCCGGTACGAACTGGCGCGGCTCGTGGTGTCGGACTTCCACGGGGCAGCGGCCGCCGATGCGGCCGAACAGACGGTGCGCGCGAGGCATGCGGCGCGCACGGGGCAGGGTGGCGACGCGTCGATGCCGGCGCACGAGGTGCCGGCGGGGCAGCTGCTGCGCAAGGTGCTGGTGGACACGGGTCTGGCGGCGTCGGGGTCCGAGGCGACGCGCAAGATCGTGCAGGGAGGCGTGCGTGTCGACGGCGACGTGGTGGCCGACATCAACGCCACGGTGGGTGCGGGCACGTGGACGATCCAGGCGGGCAAGAAGCTGGTGGCGCGGGTGACGGCGCGCGGCTGAGGCGCTGCGGGCCGCTGCCGGGGGGGCTGCCGGGCGCGGCGGGTCATTGACGACACACAAAGGGTGTTGACACGTCTCGTCCGACGTCGTAGTCTGACGATCCGCTTTCGGGAGCGGGCACACAGCACGGCACCATCGCTGTTGCGCCTGCCACCGAGCAGTGGAGAAGGAGCTGAGACCGGTTGCGAAAATTCGGGGTTGACACCCAGAGCGCTTCCCGGTAAGCTTCGAAGTCTTGCCGGGCGCACCGGCATCACCACACAGCGCGGCTTCGCCGCCTGGATGTCCGGTGAGGTCCTCGCACTTGCTGCGAGTGGTCCTGAGCGCGCCCGGTGGCCGGCAACCCAGTCCGGCGAGCCCTAGAGGCCCTAGACCCAGCGGGGAAGCAGCGGAAGGTTGCGGCGACGCAGCGCTGTCTGGTGCGGACTCGGGTCGAGTTCAGGTCACGCGAGTGGCCTGGGCGACACCGAAAAAAGGTGTTGACAGGGTTCTGGTGGTTCGGTATTCTGGTAGAGTTCGCCTGACGACGGCGAACGAGCGGTTCGACGAGGCGAAAGTCGCCTCAGATGGGCCGGTTCTTTGAAAACTAGATAGAACGTGCAAGCACGAAAACCTGTCGAGTATTCAGCCCGACGGTGGGTGCTCCTGCGAGGGAGTGCTGGCTGTCGGACACAAGTAGTAACAACGCTAGAGAGCCAATCAACAGGCGATCAACGTTGAAGTTCGTCGATGTTGCAGCGATGCGCATCGGCACCCACTTTAACTTGAGAGTTTGATCCTGGCTCAGAATCAACGCTGGCGGCGTGCCTAACACATGCAAGTCGAACGTGAAAGGGGCTTCGGCCCCGAGTAAAGTGGCAAACGGGTGAGTAACGCGTGGGTGATCTGCCTCTGAGTGGGGGATAACCTTCCGAAAGGAGGGCTAATACCGCATGACATCCTGTTCTTGGATGAACGGTGATCGAAGCTGGGGACCGCAAGGCCTGGCGCTTGGAGAGGAGCCCGCGTCCGATTAGCTAGTTGGTGGGGTAACGGCCTACCAAGGCGACGATCGGTAGCCGGCCTGAGAGGGCGGACGGCCACACTGGGACTGAGACACGGCCCAGACTCCTACGGGAGGCAGCAGTGGGGAATTGTTCGCAATGGGCGCAAGCCTGACGACGCAACGCCGCGTGGGGGATGAAGGTCTTCGGATTGTAAACCCCTGTTGGGTGGGACGAACACCCTCATGGTGAATATCCATGGGGGCTGACGGTACCACCTGAGGAAGCCCCGGCTAACTCTGTGCCAGCAGCCGCGGTAATACAGAGGGGGCAAGCGTTGTTCGGAATTACTGGGCGTAAAGGGCGCGTAGGCGGCCTGTTAAGTCGGACGTGAAATCCCTCGGCTCAACCGGGGAACTGCGTCTGATACTGGCGGGCTTGAGTTCGGGAGAGGGATGTGGAATTCCAGGTGTAGCGGTGAAATGCGTAGATATCTGGAGGAACACCGGTGGCGAAGGCGGCATCCTGGACCGACACTGACGCTGAGGCGCGAAAGCCAGGGGAGCAAACGGGATTAGATACCCCGGTAGTCCTGGCCCTAAACGATGAGTGCTTGGTGTGGCGGGTATCGATCCCTGCCGTGCCGAAGCTAACGCATTAAGCACTCCGCCTGGGGAGTACGGTCGCAAGGCTGAAACTCAAAGGAATTGACGGGGGCCCGCACAAGCGGTGGAGCATGTGGTTTAATT
>VFQN01002034.1_pt1 | contig 32292 bp, 25 predicted proteins | sample 3512371 | NCBI WGS metagenome assembly VFQN01 (sample SAMN10412370, study PRJNA504923) | tailings metagenome | isolation source: Replicate 2 from Balatoc abandoned mine | place: Philippines: Itogon, Benguet | collected 2017-08-28 | reverse complement strand
TGGGCCGACTGGTGGGGCTTCAAGATGGAGGCCTACGACGGCATCCAGGAGAACATCGCCCTGGTCGACCGGCCGGAGAACGGCTGCGCGATCGTGCACTCGGATTCGAGCGAGGGCATCCAGCGCCTGAACCAGGAAGCGGCGAAGGTGATGGCGCGCGGCGAACGCGCCGGGCTCTCGCTGCCGCCCGAGCACGCCATCCGCTGGCTGACCGCCAACGCCGCGCGCGCGCTCGGCATCGCCGACCAGACCGGCACCCTGGCCGACGGCAAGCGCGCCGACGTGGTGCTGTGGAACGGCAATCCCTTCAGCGTCTATGCCAAGGCCGAGCAGGTCTACGTGGACGGCGCCCTGCTCTACGACCGCAACGACCCGGCGCGCAAGCCGGTGAGTGACTTCATGCTGGGCCAGGAGGTGTCGCCGTGAAGCGCCTGATCCTTTCGCTCGCCTTCGCCCTGGCCCTGCCGGCCGCGGCCCAGGACCTGCTCGTGCGCGGCGCCACCGTGCACACCGCCGACGCCGCCGGCACCCTCAGGAACCACGACGTGCTGGTGCAGGGCGGCGTCATCCGCGCCATCGGCACGGGCCTGGCCGCACCCGCCGGCGTGCCCGTGGTCGAAGCCAGGGGCCGGCCGCTGACGCCGGGCCTGTTCGGCGGCCTGTCGGGCCTGGGCATCGAGGAGGTCTCCGGCGAAGCCGCGACGGTGGACACCACGCTCGCGCTCGGCACCACGGTGCCGCCGCACGAGGACACCTGGCGCCCCGAGTTCGACGTGATGCCGGCCTTCAACCCGCGCTCGGCCGCCATCGGCGTCAACCGCGTCGAGGGCATCACCTTCACCGTGCTCTCGCCGGGCAGCGTGCCGGGCGGCAGCTTCGTCGCCGGCCAGGGCGCGGCGGTGCGCCTGGACGGCCGCTACGACGCGGCGGTGCCGGGCTCGCAGAGCCTGTTCGTCAACCTCGGCGGCGGCGCCTCGCCGCTGTCGGGCGGCAGCCGCGCCGGCCAGTGGATGCTGCTCGAGCAGGCGGTCGCGGAAGCCCGCGGCGGCGGCGATTCGCTGCTGACCCGCGCCGGCCGCACGACGCTGGCGCGCTACCTCGCCGGCGGCCGCGTGGTGTTCAACGTGGACCGCGCCGCGGACATCCGCCAGGTGCTGGCCTTCGCGCGCCGGCACGGCGTCAGGCCGGTGATCAGCGGCGGCGCCGAAGCCTGGGTGGTGGCCGACGAGCTCAAGGCCGCGGGCGCGACGGTGCTCATCGACGCGCTGGCCAACCTGCCCTCGAACTTCGATTCGCTGGGTTCGAGCCTGGAGAACGCCGCCCGCCTGCACCGCGCCGGCGTGCCGGTGGCCTTCACCCAGTCGGGCGACGCCACCCACAACGCCCGCAAGGTGCGCCAGCTGGCCGGCAATGCCGTCGCCCACGGCCTGCCCTGGGACGCCGGCCTGGCCGGCATCACCGCGGTGCCGGCGCGCGCCTTCGGCCTCGAGCGCCAGGGCCGCATCGCCGTCGGCCAGGTCGCCGACCTGGTGCTGTGGAGCGGCGATCCGCTCGAGGTCACGACGGTGGCCGAGCAGGTCTGGCTGGGCGGCACGCCGGCCGACATGCGCTCGCGCCAGACCGAGCTGCGCGACCGCTACCTGGCCCCGGCCGGCGCGCTGCCGCGCGCCTGGACGACCGGCCGCTGAACCCGGGCCCGGCCGCGCGCCGGGCCCGCGTCCGTGCCCCTGCCCGCGCGGGCGGGGGCCGTGTCCCGACCCCCGGATCCGGGACCGCGAGGCTTTCCCGCCCCGCTGCGCCGGCGTAATGTGAAGCCGCATTCACGCCGGAGCCATCGCAACGATGGACGGGGACCTCCGCACGCGACTGAACGTCCACCGGCGCGACGACGCCCTCGGCCGCTGGACCGTGGCCTGGTGCGCCCCGCCGCCGGCGCTGGCCGGGATCGTGCGCCTGGCCTGGTACGGCGAAGGCCAGACCGGCTACCAGCGCGACCGCATCCTGCCCTCGGGCGGCAGCCACCTGCTGGTGAACCTCGGGCCGGTGCAGTACCGCATCGAACCCGGCCCGCCCGAGCGGCGGATCGCCTTCGACGACGTCTGGTATTCCGGCCTGCACGCCTCGCCGATCGACACCGAGGCGCCGCACGGCAACGCGCTGTTCGGCATCGCCTTCCACGCCTGCGGGGCGCGACCCTGGCTGGGCGTGGACGCCGACGCCACCGCCGACCGCATCACGCCGCTGGCCGACCTGGTCGGGCGCGACGGCGGCGCGCTGCGCGACCAGCTGCTGCACGCGCGTTGCCTGTCCGAACGCTTCGCGATCGCCGAGGCCTGGCTGCTGCGCCGGCTGCGGCCGCGGCTCGCACCCTCGCCCCTGGTGGCCTGGGCGCTGGGCCGGATCGAAGCCAGCGCCGGCCAGGTCGCGGTGGACGACCTGGCGCGCGAGGCCGGCGTGAGCCGCAAGCACCTGGCCGGCCTGTTCCGGCGCCAGGTCGGGCTGGGCGCGAAGTCGCTGGCGCGCGTGCATCGCTTCCGCGCCGCGGTGGCGATGCTGGCCGGGCGCGAGCGCGTGCCCTGGGCGGAGCTCGCGGCGCAGTGCGGCTACTACGACCAGTCGCACCTGGTGCGCGATTTCCAGGCCTTCAGCGGCCTGGCGCCGGGCCAGTTCGTGCGCCATGCCATGGCCGACGGCGACAGCCTGGTGGTGAGGTAACGAATTTCCAAGACGCCCGGCCGCGCGGGGAGCGAGGCTGGGCCCACTTCGACCAAGGGGAGACGTGCGATGCCTGAGTTCAACATCTGGGCGGTGCTGGTGGCGGCGCTGGCGAGTTTCGTGCTGGGCGGGCTGTGGTATTCGCCGATGCTGTTCGGCAAGGCCTGGCAGCGCGAGACCGGGCTGAGCGACGAAAAGCTCGCCGGTGGCAACATGGCGATGATCTTCGGCACGGCCTTCGTGCTCTGCCTGGCGGCGGCGTTCGTGTTCGCGATGTTCCTCGGCCCGCGTCCGCCGCTGGCCCTGGGCTTGGGCGCGGGCGCCTCGGCGGGCCTGTTCTGGGTGTCGTCGAGCTTCGGCATCAACTACCTGTTCGAGCGCAAGTCGCTCAGGCTCTTCCTCATCAACGGCGGCTACCACACGCTGCAGTTCACCCTGATCGGGCTGATCCTGGCGCTGTGGCCGGTGCCGGCGGCGGCCTGAGGCGCGCGCTGGCTACACTGGCGGCCCCGACGCCCCGGAACGCCGCATGGCCACGCTGCACTGGTACTTCGACTTCATCTCGCCCTTCGCCTGCCTGGCCTGGCCGCGCGTGCGCGAACTGATGCGCACGCAGCCGGTGCAGCTGCGGCCGATCCTGTTCGCCGGCCTGCTCGATGCGCACGGGCACAAGGGCCCGGCGGAGATCCCGGCCAAGCGGCGCTTCACCTACCGGCACGTGCTGTGGCGCGCGCGCCAGGCGGGACGGCCGATGCGCATGCCGCCGGCGCATCCCTTCAACCCGGTGCCGGCGCTGCGCCTGTGCCTGGCCTGCGGCGCAAGCCCGGCGTCGGTGGAGGCGATCTTCGACTGGCTGTGGATCCAGGGCCGCGCCGGCGACAGCGCCGGGGCCCTGGCCCCGCTGGCCGCGCGCCTGGGCATCGCCGACGTCGCCGCGGCCATCGGCGACCCGGCGGTGAAGCAGCAGCTGCGCGCGAACTTCGACGCGGCCCTGGCCGCCGGCGTGTTCGGCGTTCCCACCCTGGCCGTGGACGGCGAGCTGTTCTGGGGCGAAGACGCGATGGACTTCGCCGAGGCGGTGATCGCCGACCCCGGCCTGCTGCGCTCGCCGGACTTCGCCGCCGCCGACGCGCTGCCGGTGGCCAGCTCGCGGCCCGCGGCCGGTTGATCCGCGCCGCGCCGGCGTCGGCGCGACGACGCGGCGGCCCGGCTACTTGAAGACGATCGTGCGGGTGATCGTCGCTTCCTCGTCCAGCGGTTCGAAGCGCCAGTTGCGCACGGCGCTGGTCACGGCCCGGTCGAAGGTGCCGCGCGGACGCGACTGCAGCACGCGCACGTCGATGACGCGGCCGTCGAGGCCGACGCGGATCTGCACCTGCACCTCGCCCTGGGTGCCCGAGCGCAGCGCGTCGATCGGATAGTCGGGCTGCGGCGTACTCACCGGCACCGGCACCAGGCGCCGCGGCGGCGGCGGCGCGGCGGCCTGGGCCTGCTGCTGGGCGGCGAGCGCGGCCTGCGCGGCCGCGGCGTCGGCGGCGGCTTTCTCCTCGGCGGCCTTGCGCGCCTCGGCGCGCTTGCGCTCCTCGGCCAGGCGACGGGCCTCGGCCTCGCGGCGCAGGTCCTCGTCGGGATGCGCGGCCACGCCACCGGCGTCGGTGCGCGGGGCCGGCGGCGGCGCGCTGCCGGTGCGGCGGGCTTCGGCGGCGCGGCGCGCCTCCTCGAGCTTGAGCTGTTCCTCGCGGCGGCGGCGCTCGGCGGCCTGGCGGGCCTCCTCGAGCTTGCGCGCCTCCTCGGCGCGGCGGGCCTCCTCGACGCGGCGCGCTTCCTCGACGCGCCGGCGCGCTTCGGCAGCCTGCTGGTCTTCCTGGCGCTGGCGCGCCTCGGCCTCGGCCTTGGCCTGCTCGAGGCGGCGGCGCTCCTCGTCCTGGCGGCGGCGCTCGCGCTGTTCGATCTCGTACTTGAGCTCGAACAGCACCACCGTCGGCTCCTGCTTGTCGACCACCGCCACCTGCGAGGACACGACGTCGGGGTGCGCGGGCGAGACGCAGGACACCGGATAGCGCGCCGGCACCACCTCCAGGCGCATCGGCGTGTTGGCCACCAGTTCGCCGCGCTTGCGGCCGTTGATCGAGAGCTCGCAGTCCAGGTCGGACTCGAGCAGCAGGCGGCCTTCGCCGCGGGGCAGCGGCGGCGGGGCGGCGTCCGCGCCGGCGGCATCGGGCGCGGCGTCGGGCGCGGCCGCGGCGGCCTCGTCCGCGGGGGCTGCGACCGGGGGCGCGGCGGCCAGCGCCGTGTCCGGCGCCGGGTCGTCGCCGCCGGACGCCAGCCACCAGCCCACCGCGACGAGCAGCAGCAGGGCCCCGGCGCCGCCGGCGAGCAGCTTCGGATCCAGGGGCTTGCGCGGCGGCGGCGTGCGCGGGCGGAACTGCAGCTCGGCCGGCGCGACCGCGGGGCTGCCGCCGGCGGGCGTGGCCGGACGCGGGCCGCCCGGGCCGCCGGCCGGTGGCGCGCCGCCCCCGGTCCCCGGACCCGAACCGCCTCCCCCCGACCCTCCCGCCCCCGCGCCGCCTGCACCGGCGCCACCGCGGCCCGGGTCGGCCGAGCGCATCTCGTCGGCCGAGCGCACGAGGGTGCGCGCATCGTGGTCGACCGGGGACGCGGGCGGCACCGGCGGCGCGCCCGGGCTGCCGCCGCGCGGCGTGGCCGGGCCCGGCCGCGGCGTCGGCGTGTCGCGCAGCACCTCGGTGGGCGCGGCGGCCACGCGGTTGAGCCGGCGCGAGGAAATCGCCGCGATCATCGAGGGCGTCAGCCGACCGTTCGCCAGCACCTGGTCGGGCAGGTCGTGCGCGCCCATGCCCGCGGCGAGTTCCTCGACGAAACTGCCGGCGCTGGGCCAGCGCTGGTCGGGCTGCTTGGCCAGGGCGCGCACCACCACCTGCTGCACGCGCTCGGGGAACTCGGCCAGCGGCTCGAGCGCCAGCGGCGAATTGACGTGCTTGAACATCACCGCGAAAGGCGTGTCGGCGTCGAAGGGCAGCAGGCCGGTGAGCCACTGGTAGGCCATCACCCCCAGCGCGTAGATGTCGGTGGCCGGGCCGACCTGGGCGTCCTGCGCCTGCTCGGGCGACATGTACTGCGGCGTGCCCAGCACCGCGCCGGTGCTGGTGATCGTGGTGCGGCCCTGCAGCAGGCGCGAGATGCCGAAGTCGGCCAGGTAGAGCTCGCCGTGCTCGCCCAGCAGCACGTTCTGCGGCTTGAGGTCGCGGTGCACCACGCCCAGGCTGTGCGCGTGGTCGAGCGCGTCGGCGATCATCGTGAAATAGGCCAGGCCGGATTCGCGGCCGATGGCGTGGCGTTCGAGCCGCTCGCCCAGGTGGCCGCCGCGCACCAGGCGCAGCGCCATCCACGGGATGCCGTCGTCGATGCCGTAGCTGTAGAGCGGCACGATGTGCGGGTGCTCGAGCTTGGCGATCAGCCGCGCCTCGCGTTCGAAGCGATCTGCGAAGCCGGGCTCGTCGAGCAGGTCGATCGGCAGCACCTTGAGCGCGACCTCGCGGTCGAGACCGGCCTCGTAGGCGTTGTAGACCGTGGACATGCCACCGCGGCCGAGCTTGGCGACGATGGTGAACGGCCCGACCCTGTCCCCTGCCTGGATCACGCTGCGCATGCACAACCCCCCCGAGTCGTCCAGCGCGGCCAGTCTACGCCCATTCCGGGCGGCGGCGACCGCGTTACCGGGGCAACGTCAGACGGGGTCGGGGCCGGCCCCGGGGGCGGGCCTTCACGCGGCGCGGGGACGGCGGGGGGGCGCGGGGACGCGGGGGATCAGTTCGGGGCCGCCGGCGCGGCCGGGTCGGCCACCACCATGTTCCGGCCGCTGTCCTTGGCCAGGTACATGGCGCGGTCGGCGCGGTCCATCAGGGCGTCGATGGCCTCGGCGGGGCCCAGGTACTCGGCGGCGCCGATGCTGACGGTCAGCTCGACGATTTCCTCGCCGACCGTGCGGCAGCGCTGCTGCACCGCCTGGCGAATGCGCTCGCCGACGGCGATGGCGTGGATGCGCCGGGCGCCGGGCAGCACCACCGCGAATTCCTCGCCGCCGAGGCGGCCGAGCACGTCGCCGCCGCGCAGCTCGGCGCCGACCACGTTGGCCACGGCCTTGAGGCAGTCGTCGCCGACGCCGTGGCCGAGGCTGTCGTTGACCAGCTTGAACAGGTCGATGTCGAAGTAGAGCAGCGACAGCGGCCGGCGGTCCTGCGCGGTTTCTTCGGCCAGGCGCTCCAGGCGCTGGCGCAGCGCGCCGCGGTTTAGCACGCCGGTGAGCGCGTCGCGCTCGGAGTTGAGCTTGGCGCGTTTGGCCTCGGCGCGCGCGTGGTCGCGCTCGTCGAGCAGGGCGCGCATGCGCGCCGCCTGCCGCCAGGCCAGCCACAGGCCCCAGGCGGCGACCGCCAGCGCGATGGCCGCGGCCAGCGCCGGCAGCAGCTTGAGGCTGATCCACACCACGGGGCCGCAGGCCAGGGCAGCGCCGGCGAAGGGCCACCAGCTCGACAGCGGCGCGACGCGGTCGCTCAGGTGCCGCCATGAGATCACCAGCAGGGCGGCGATGCCCAGCACGATTCCAAGCCCGACCCAGGCCAGGGCCGGGGCGAAGCCGTCGGCCGCCCACGCGGGCGCGGGCGACGCGAGCGTCGCCAGCGCGGGCAGCCAGGGGCGGGAACGGAGGGCCATGCGCCAACTCTCGGCCAGTCGGCGGCCGCATACAAGCAAGGCGGGCCGGTGCGAACGCGGGTTCGCGACCCGGCTCACGCTTTCACCCCGCCATGACCTCCGGCCTGGGGGCGGATGCCACGATTGGCCTAGCATCGCCCCATCCTTCGTCCCGTCCCCGGAGCTTCCATGACCCCGCGTCCGCTCGCGCTGGCCCTCGGCCTCGCCCTCTCCCTCGCCGCCCCGAACGTGCTGACCGCCGAAGCGGCGAAGTGGGACGTCAACGCCACCCACGCCAAGGGCAAGGTGGTGCAGTTCAGCACCGACGAGGGCACCTGGCTCGACCTGGACGTGAGCCCGGACGGCCGCCAGCTGGCGTTCTCGATGCTCGGCGACATCTACCTGCTGCCGATCGGCGGCGGCGAAGCGCGGCGCATCACCTCCGGCGCGTCCTGGGACATCCAGCCGCGCTTCTCGCCGGACGGCACCGAGATCGCCTTCACCTCCGACCGCGGCGGCGGCAACAACCTCTGGCGCATGAAGGCCGACGGCAGCGGCGCGGTGCAGGTGACCAAGGAGGACTTCCGCCTCTTCAACAACCCGGCGTGGACGCCGGACGGCCAGTACCTGGTCGGCCGCAAGCACTTCACCTCCACCCGCTCGCTCGGCGCGGGCGAGCTGTGGATGGTGCACCGCGACGGCGGCAGCGGCCTGCAGCTGACGGTGCGCAAGAACGACCAGCAGGACCAGGGCGAACCGGCGCTCTCGCCGGACGGCCGCTACGTGTATTTCTCCGAGGACATGAGCCCGGGCGGCGCCTTCGACTACAACCGCAACGTGCACGGCATGATCTACGCGATCCGCCGCCTGGACCGCGAGACCGGCGAGATCGAGAACATCGTCGCCAGCGCCGGCGGCGCGGTGCGCCCGCAGCCCTCGCCGGACGGCAAGTCGCTGGCCTTCGTCAAGCGCGTGCGCGACAAGTCGGTGCTGCACGTGCTCGACCTGGCCAGCGGCGAGGCGCGCCCGGTCTGGGACGGCCTGTCGCACGACCAGCAGGAGGCCTGGGCGATCTTCGGCCCGTATCCGAACTTCGACTGGACGCCGGACTCCAAGGCCGTGGTGGTGTGGGCGCAGGGCAAGCTGTGGAAGGTGGACGTGGCCGCGGGCAGCGCGGCGAACATCCCCTTCACCGCGCAGGTGCGCCAGACGGTGCTGCCGGCGCTGCGCTTCGAACAGCAGATCGAGGGCGCCGACTTCGCGCCGAAGATGATCCGCGACGTGGCCACCAGCCCCGACGGCAAGACCCTCGTCTTCCACGCGGTCGGCCAGCTGTGGCGCAAGGCCCTGCCGAACGGCGCGCCGCAGCGCCTGTTCAACGACGATTCGCGCTTCGAGTACCAGCCGGCCTTCAGCGCCGACGGCCGCAAGCTGCTGTTCACCACCTGGTCGGACGAGGCCATGGGTGCGATCCACGAGCTCGACCTGGCCAGCGGGCAAGTGCGCAAGCTCACCACCGAACCGGGCTTCTACTACGGCCCGCGCTATTCCAACGACGGCGCGCGCATCGTCTATTCGCGCTCCGGCGGCGGCGGCCTGACCGGCAGCCTGTGGAGCGGCAGCCGTGGCGTCTACGTGATGCCGGCCGCGGGCGGCGCGCCGGTGCAGGTGGCGAAGGCGGGCAACGACCCGCAGTTCTCGGCCGACGGCCAGCGCGTGTATTTCCTCACCGGCGGCGGCCTGGACAAGAAACTGATGAGCGTGGGCCTCAACGGCGAGCAGCCGCGCGAGGTGTTCAAGCTCAAGTACGTGGACCACGTGGCGATCAGCCCGGACGGGCGCTCGGTGGCCTTCACCGAGCTGTTCAACGGCTACGTGGCGCCGCTGCCGAAGACCGGCGGCGCGATCGAGCTGAGCAAGGACACCAAGGCGATCCCGGTGACGGCGCTGGGCACCGACCTCGGCAGCTACCTGCACTGGTCGGACAACGACTCGCTGCACTGGATGGTCGGCGACCGCTTGCATTCCCGCGACCTCGGCGCGGCCAGGGCCGACGCCGGCGTGCCGGTGGGCCTGCGCGTCGCCACCGACCGCCCGGCCGACACGTTCGCCCTGGTCGGCGGGCGCGTGGTGACGATGCGCGATGCGGAGAACGCGCAGGAGGTGATCGAGGACGGCGTGGTCGTCGTGCGGGGCGAGCGCATCGTGGCGGTGGGCAGGCGCGGCGAGTTGGCGATCCCGGCCGGCGCGCGCGAGATCGACGTGGCCGGCAAGACCGTGATGCCCGGCATCGTCGACGCGCACGCGCACGCGGCGCACTTCGGCCAGGGCGTGGTGCCGCAGCACAACTGGGCCTACGCGGCCAACCTGGCCTTCGGCATCACGACGATGCACGACCCGTCGGCGACGACCGAGTTCGTGTTCTCGCAGGCCGAGCTGGTGAAGGCCGGCAAGATGGTCGGCCCGCGCGTGTTCTCCACCGGCACCATCCTTTACGGCGCCGACGGCGACTTCAAGGCGGTGGTGAACTCGATCGAGGACGCGCGCTCGCACCTGCGCCGCATGCAGGCCAACGGCGCCTTCTCGGTGAAGAGCTACAACCAGCCGCGCCGCGACCAGCGCCAGCAGATCAACCAGGCGGCGCGCGAGCTGGGCATGCTGGTGGTGGAGGAAGGCGGCAGCACCTTCCAGCACAACATGACGATGATCGTCGACGGCGTGACCGGCGTGGAGCACAACATCCCGGTCGCGCCGCTGTACCGCGACGTGGTGGAGCTGTGGCGGCAGACCGACGTGCGCAACACGCCGACGCTGGTGGTGAACTACGGCGGCCTCAACGGCGAGTACTACTGGTACGCGCGCGAGGACCTGTGGCAGGAGCCGCGCCTGAACCGCTTCTTCCCGCGCAATGCGCTCGACGGCCAGACCATCCGCCGCGAGACCGGCCCGGAGTGGGACTACTACCACGTGGAGGTGGCGAAGGCCGCCAAGCGCCTGCGCGACGCCGGCATCGGCATCCAGGTCGGCGGCCACGGCCAGATGCAGGGCAAGGCGCCGCACTGGGAGATCTGGTCGCTGGTGCAGGGCGGCTTCACGCCGTTCGAGGCACTGCGCGCGGCGACCATCGACGGTGCGGATTACCTGGGCCTGTCGAAGGAACTCGGCTCGCTGGAAGTCGGCAAGCGCGCCGACCTGGTGGTGGTGGACGGCAATCCGCTGTCCGATATCCGGGACAGCGACAACACCCGCCTGGTGATGGTCAACGGCCGCCTGTTCAACGCCGCCGACATCGCCGAGATCGGCGGCCTGCAGCGCCCGGCCCCGACCTTCTTCTGGCAGCGCCACGGCAACGGCGTGCAGGTCGGCGTCGAGTACGGCCCGACCGCGCCCTGCCACTGCCCCAAGTCCGCCCCCCACGCCCACTAAACCCATGGGCCCAAAATGGGGTCGGACGTTATTAACGTTTGAAACGTTAATTTCGTCTGACCCCATTTTTTCGTTAATGTCCTCCGACCCCATTTGGGAAGGCCTGCACGATGCCTGAGTACCACCTGCAGCTGCCCGACCCGGCGCAGGCGCGCGGCGCCGAGCCCTCGCTGTCCTTCCGCTCGACCGGCGGGCCGGCGCTGGCGCAGGAGCTCCAGGATGCGCTGCGCTCGCCCGCGTTGTTCGAGCGCTGGCGGGCGATGCAGCCCGAGCCCGACGAGGTGGAAGCCGCGCTCGGCGCCACGGATCCACGGGCCACCGTCATCGGCGAGGACACGAAGCTGGCCGTGCGCCTGGTCGCGCGCACCACCCTGCCCGCGGCCATCCTCAGGCACCGCCTCGGCCTGCTGGCCGGGGCGCACTGGCAACTGCGCGACGTCCGCTTCTGAGGGCGTGCCGGCCGGCGCGGCTCAGCCGGTGTTCTGCACGCCCGCGGCGATGCCGTTCACCGTCGCCACCAGGGCGTGGAAGAGCGCGTCCTCCGGCCGCCCCGCCGCGCGCCAGCGCGCCAGCAGGTCCACCTGCAGCAGGCTGATCGGGTCCACGTAGGGATTGCGCAGGCGGATCGACTGGCGCAGCCGGAAGTCGCCGGCCAGCAGCTCGTCGCTGCCCTTGAGCGAGAGGATCGCGGTGCGCGTGCGCTGGAACTCGCCGGCGATGCCCGGGAAGAACGCGGCGTGCGCCTCCCCGGCCAGGCGCGAATAGCGTTCGAAGATCGCCAGGTCGGACTTGGCCAGCACCATCTCGACGTCGTCCACCAGCGTGGCGAAGAAGGGCCAGTCGCGCGCCATCTCGGCCATCGCGGCGTGGCCGAAGCGCTGGATGCCGGCGTCCAGCGCCGTGCCCACGCCGAGCCAGGCGGTCAGGCCGCAGCGGTTCTGCGACCAGGCGAACACCCAGGGGATCGCCCGCAGCGAGGAGACGCCGCCGGCCTGGCCGCGCTTGCTCGGCCGCGAGCCGATGCGCAGGCGTTCGATGACGTCGATCGGCGTGGCCGCGCGGAAGTAGTCGACGAAACCGGGCGTCTCGTAGACCAGGCCGCGGTAGCGTGCGCGCGCGTCGGCCGCGACCGCCGCCGCCATCTCCCGCCAGCGCGCCTCGCGCGGCTCGGGCGGGCGCGGGCGAAGGCTGGCGCGCAGCACCGCACCCGTGGCCTGCTCGAGGTTGCGCAGCGCCAGCGCGCGGATGCCGTACTTGCGATGGATCACCTCGCCCTGCTCGGTCAGGCGCAGGTAGCCGTCCACCGATCCGCGCGGCGCGGCGATCACGGCGCGCTCGGTCTTGCCGCCGCCGCGCGAGAGCGAGCCGCCGCGGCCGTGGAAGAAGGCGACGCGGATGCCCGCCTCCTTCGCCAGCGCGGTCAGCTGCACCTGCACCTGCTGCAGTGCCCAGCGCGAGGCGACGATGCCGCCGTCCTTGGCGCTGTCGGAGTAGCCCAGCATCACCACCTGGCGGTCGCCGCGGCGGCGCAGGTGGGCGCGATAGGCCGGGTCGGCCAGCAGCGAGCGCAGGGTCTCGGGCGCCGCGGTGAGGTCGTCGACGGTTTCGAACAGCGGGGCGACGTCGAGCGGTACCGCGCCGTCGCCGTCGTGCAGCCCGGCGATCCGCGCCAGCGCCAGCACCGCCAGCGCGTCGGCCGCGCTGCGGCTCATGCTGATGATGTAGGGACCGATGGCGCGCGGGCCGTAGCGAGGCAGCGATTCGGCCAGGGTGCGGAAGACGGCGAGCACGCGCGCGGCCTCCGGTGCCCCGGGGTTCGGCACGCGTGTTTCCCCTGCCACGCCATGCAGGCGCGCCGCGCGTTCCGGCCAGGGCCGCGACGGCCAGGCCTCGTCGCCCAGCAGCGCCGCCAGCGCCGCATCGTGCTGGCTCGATTCCTGGCGCAGGTCGAGCGTGGCGAGGTGGAAGCCGAAGGCCTCGGCGCGCCGGCGAACGCGGCGCACGGCGAAGCCACCGGCGCGCGCGCCCTTGTTCGCCTCGAGGCTGCGCTCGACCAGGCGCAGGTCGGCGATGAACTCGTCCGCATCGGCGTAGGCGCCCTCCTTGTCGGCGGCGGTGGCGGCGATGCGCGCGGACACCAGGGCCAGGAAGCGGCGATAGGGCATGTCGGCGTGGCGCGCCTTGAGCTTCGCCGCGGCCCGGGGCAGGCGCGCGGCGTAGTCGTCGGCGCGCGCGATGAGTTCGGGAAGGATGCCGATGCGGCCCTCGCCCTGGCTGAGCACGCCGCCCAGGCGCGCGAGGTCGCGGCGGTAGTTGGCCAGCACCAGCGCGCGCTGGCCGGCGAGCGTGGCGGCGATGGTGTCGGCGCCGACGTTGGGATTGCCGTCCATGTCGCCGCCGACCCAGGAGCCGAAGCCCAGCAGTGGCGGCAGCGCGACGTCGTCGATCCCGGCGTTGCGCAGTGCATCCTCGAACACCTCGTGGAAGACCGGCAACACGCGGTAGAGCACGTCGGCGAGGTAGAAGGCGACGTGCTCGAACTCGTCGGCGACGCTGGGTTTCTCCGGCGGGGTTTCGTGGGTCTGCCAGCCGGCGGTGAGCGCCAGGCGCATGCGCTCGAGGTCGGCGCGGCGCTCCTGCGGGGTCAGGCCGCGGTCGATGTCCTCGACCAGGCAGCGCACCAGTTCGCTCTCCTTCTCGAGCAGGGCGCGGCGCACGGCCTCGGTCGGATGCGCGGTGAAGACGGGCTCGATGCGCAGGCGGGCGATGAGCGAGGCGATTTCGCCGGGCGCCACGCCTTCGGCGCGCAGCTTGCGCAGGGCGTCCTCGAGGCCGCCGGGCTGGGGCGCGTCGCCCAGGCGCTGGTAGTCGCGCCGGCGGCGGATGCGGTGCACGCGTTCGGCCAGGTTGACGGCCTGGAAATAGGTGGCGAAGGCGCGGACCAGGAGTTCGGCCTGGTCGAGCGGCAGGTCGTGCAGGCGCGTGGCGACGTCTTCGATCGGCGCGCCCGCCTCGCGACGGCGGATGGCGGCGACGCGCAGGGCTTCGACGCGGGCCAGGAAGTCCGGCGAGACCTGTTCAGCGAGGATCTCGCCCACCAGCGCGCCGAGGCGCTTGACGTCGTCGCGCAGCAGCGCGTCGGTCGGCGGCAGGTCGATGTCGCGCAGGTTGTCGCCCACGTCACTCATGCCAACACCATAAATGGGGTCAGACGTTATTAACGTTTCAAACGCCCGCTGTAAACGTTAATAACGTCTGACCCCATTTTCAGGGGGCGCAGCATTTTTTGTATTTGCGGCCGCTGCCGCAGGGGCACGGGTCGTTGCGGTCGGGGGCGGCGGCGCGGCGCACGGGCTCGCGCGGGGTCAGCGATTCCAGGCGGTGGCAGTACAGGTCGTGCAGCATGTCCGGCAGGCCGGCGAAGATTTCCAGGCGCTCGCGATAGGTCACCGGCACCGGCGCGCCGCCCTCCTCTTCCGGCGGGTAGCTGCCCACGGCCAGGCCGTCGATGTAGGCCTCGACCTCGCCGATCCAGTCGTCCTTGGCGATCCACGCATCCCAGGCCTCCGAGTGGCGCTCCATCGCATCCAGGAAGCCGCCGGCCCAGGCGGCGCCGATGTCCACCTCGTCGCCGTGCTCGGCGTCGGGCTCGTCCGGCAGCCACCACAGCAGCGCGTCCTCGAGCGTGTAGTCTTCGTCGGCCTTGCGTACCCGGCGCTGGGCGCTTTCCCAGGCCAGGGCCAGCAGCGCCCGCGCTTCGGCCTCGTCGGCCGCGTTTTCCCAGCGCGGCGGCGCCTTGCCCCAGACCGCGGGGAACCAGTCGTCCAGCGACTCGGGCACGGGCCCCACGGCCAGCGCGCACAGGAAACCGTCCAGCGATTCCAGGCCCAGGCCGCCGAAGGGCACGGCGCGCTGCTCCAGCAGCCGGTCGAGCTGCTCGACGCGCGGGTCGTTGGCGCGGAACCAGTCGGCCTTCGCGGTGGACATCAGTACGCGAACGCCTTGAACACCGGGTCCACCGAGCCGCCCCAGGCGCCGTGGTAGAGCGCCAGCTTGCGCTCGGCCGGGGTTTCGTTGGCCAGGGCGAACTCGATGAGCGGCTCGAGGAACACCGCCTCGCTGGCGCCGGTGGCGTTGAGCCGATTGCGCCGCGCCAGGCCCTGGCCGGAGATCTTCAGCGCCTCGAGCGCCAGTTCGCGCACGGTGGCGCCGCGGAAGGGCAGCTTGAGTGCGTGCTTCGGCACCCCGTCGCGCAGCGCATGGCGTTCTTCGCGCGTGAAGTCCTTGACCAGGTCCCAGGCCGCGTCCAGCGCCGCGTCGTCGTAGAGCAGGCCGGTCCAGAACGCCGGCAGCGCGCACAGGCGGTTCCAGGGGCCGCCGTCGGCGCCGCGCATCTCCAGGTATTTCTTCAGGCGCACTTCCGGGAAGGCCGTGGTCATGTGGTCGGCCCAGTCCTTCATCGTCGGCTTCTCGCCCGGCAGCTCGGCGAGCTCGCCGCGCAGGAACTTGCGGAAGCTGCGCCCGCTCAGGTCCAGGTATTCGCCGCTGCGGTAGCTGAAGTACATCGGCACGTCGAGCAGGTAGTCGACGTAGCGCTCGAAACCGAAGCCGTCCTCGAACACGAAGTCGAGCATGCCGGTGCGGTCGGGGTCGGTGTCGGTCCAGATGTGCGAGCGGTAGCTCAGGTAGCCGTTGGGCTTGCCCTCGGTGAAGGGCGAATCGGCGAACAGCGCCGTGGCGATCGGCTGCAGGGCCAGGGAGACGCGGAACTTCTTCACCATGTCCGCTTCGTCGCGGAAATCCAGGTTCACCTGCACCGTGCAGGTGCGGGTCATCATGTCCAGGCCCAGCTGGCCGCGCTTGGGCATGTACTCGCGCATGATCTTGTAGCGGCCCTTGGGCATCCAGGGCATCTCCTCGCGCGACCACTTGGGCTGGAAGCCCATGCCGAGGAAACCCAGGCCCAGCTCGTCGCCCACCGTCTTGACCTCGCGCAGGTGCGTGCTGGTCTCGCAGCAGGTCTGGTGGATGTTCTCGAGCATGGCGCCGCTGAGCTCGAGCTGGCCGGCGGGTTCGAGCGTGACCGAGGCGCCGGCCTTGGTCAGGGCGATCAGCTTGCCCTTCTCCTCGAACGGCTCCCAGCCGAAGCGGGTCAGGCCGCGCAGCAGGGCCTCGATGCCGCGCGGGCCGTCCCAGGTGGGCGGGCGCAGGTCGTCGAGGCGGAAGCCGAACTTTTCGTGCTCGGTGCCGATGCGCCAGTCCTCGCGCGGCTTGCCGCCCGAGGCCAGGTACTCGACCAGCTGGTGGCGGTCGGTGATCGGGCTTTCCTTGACGTTGCTGGGTCCGGACACGGGGTGGTCTCGACAGGGGTGGACACGAGGTGTGGCCGGGGGCCTACCATCGCAAGGATGCGAATGCTAACCCGCGACCCGTGACCCGCGCCGTCCTGCTGGCCGCCCTGCTCTGTTGCGCCCCGCCGCTGGCCGGGGCCGACCGGCTCGAGCGCGGCAACGGCCCGGAGCCGTCCACGCTCGACGCGCACCGCTGCCCGGAAGTGGCCTGCGCCAACATCCTGCGCGACCTCTACGAAGGCCTGGTGGCGGAAGACGCCCGCGGCCGGCGCATCCCGGGCATGGCCGAACGCTGGCAGGCCTCGCCCGATGGCCGCACCTGGACCTTCCACCTGCGGGAAGGATTGCGCTGGTCCAATGGCGAGCCCCTGGACGCGGCGCAGGTGGTCGCCAGCTTCCGGCGCGCGCTCGATCCGGCCACCGGTGCCCCCTTCGCCGGCCACTTCGAGGCCCTGCGCGAGGTCGCCGCGCCGGATCCGCGCACCGTGGTGTTTTCGTTCTCCCGCGCCACCGACCTGCCGCGCCTGCTGGTGCTGCCGATCGCCTATCCGGTCTACCTGCCGGCGGTCGGGGCGCACGGCGCGCGCCACACGCGCCCCGGCAACCTCGTCGTCAACGGCGCCTACCGCCTGGCCGAATGGGTCCCGCAGGCGCGGGTGACGCTGGTGCGCAACCCGCATTTCCGCGAACCGGCGCCGATCCCGCAGGTGCGCTTCCACGTCACCGAGGACGCCGCCAGCGAACTCAAGCGCTACGAGGCCGGCGGCCTGCACCTCACCGAAACCGTGCCGCCGCAGCCGCTGGCGTCGCTGCGCGCGCGCTTCGGCGACCAGCTGCGCATCAGCCCCTACCTGGGCAGTTTCTGGCTGGGCTTCAACCTCAGCCAGCCGCCGTTCCGCGAGGCGCCGGCCCTGCGCGAGGCGCTGTCGCTGGCGGTGGACCGCGACATCCTCACCCGCCACGTCACCGGCCTGGGCGAAGCGCCGGCCTGGGGCCTGGTGCCGCCGGGCGTGGCCGGGCACGCGCCGGCCTCGCTGCCGATGGCCACGGCGACGCAGCGCGCGCGCGAGGAGCGCGCCCGCGCGCTGTACGCCGCGGCGGGCTACTCGCGCGAGAACCCGCTGCAGGTCGAGATCCGCTACAACACCTCGACGCCGCACCGGCGCCTGGCCCTGGCGGTGGCGGCGATGTGGCGCGAGGTGCTGGGCGCGCGCGTCACGCTGCGCAACGAGGAGTGGAAGGTGTTCGTGGGCACACGGCGGCAGCGGGTGATCACCCAGGTGTTCCGCGGCGGCTGGATCGCCGACGTGGACGATGCCGCCGACTTCCTGCGCATCTTCCGCCGCGACGACCCGGGCAACTGGAGCGGCCTGGACGACCCGGGGTTCGACGCCCTGCTCGCCCGCGCCGACGCCGCCGCCAGCCTCGACGAACGCGCCCGCCTGCTGCACGACGCCGAAACGCGGCTGCAGGCGCACCACGCCATCATCCCGCTGTACTTTTACACCTCGCGGCACCTGGTGCGGCCCGAGGTCGAGGGCTTCGAGGCCAATCCGCTCGACCGCCACCCCAGCCGCTTCCTGCGCCTGCGCGCGAAGGCGCCATGAAGGCGCTGCGCGTCTTCGCCTGGCGCGCCGGCGAGGCGCTGCTGACGCTGTGGCTGCTGGCCACGCTGTGCTTCGTGCTGCTGCGCGCCGCGCCCGGCGGCCCCTTCGACGCCGAGAAGGCCGCCGCGCCCGAAGTGCAGGCGGCGCTTGAGGCGCAATACCGCCTCGACCAGCCGCTGCCGGCGCAGTACGCGCACTGGCTGGGCGACGTGCTGCGCGGCGACCTGGGCCCGTCGTTCCAGTACCCCGATTACACGGTGAACGAACTGCTGGCGGCGAGCCTGCCGGTGTCCCTGCTCAACGGTGGCCTCGCGCTGCTGCTGGCGCTGATGGTCGGCGTGCCGCTGGGCACCTGGGCCGCGCACCGGGCCGGCAGCGCCCTCGACCGCACGCTGATGTTCGGCGCCGGCCTGGGCCTGGCGGTGCCCAAGTTCGTGGCGGCGCCCATGCTGGTGCTGGTGTTCGCGGTGATGCTGCAGTGGCTGCCGGCCGGCGGCTGGGACGGCGGCTGGCGCAGCATGGTGCTGCCGGTGGTCGCGCTGGCCCTGCCCAACCTCGCCTACTGCGCGCGGCTCACCCGCGGCGCGATGCTCGAGGTGCTGTCGGGCGACTACCTGCGCGCGGCCCGCGGCCGCGGCGTGCCGCCGGCGCGCCTGCTGTTCCTGCATACGCTCAAGCCCGGCCTGATGCCGGTGGTGGCCTGGCTGAGCCCGGCCCTGATCAACGTCGCCAGCGGCTCGGCGGTGGTCGAGCAGGTGTTCGGCATCCCCGGCGTCGGCCGCTACTTCGTCCAGGGCGCGCTCAACCGCGACTACACCCTGGTGCTGGGCGTCGTGCTCGCCATCGGCGCCGCCATCGTCGTCATCAACGCCCTCGTGGACGCCCTGCGCGCCTGGCTCGACCCGCGCCTGCGGGAGGGGTAGGTATTGGCCACGGATTCACGCGGATGCACGCGGATAAAGCAGAAAAAACGAACCACGGATGACACGGATGAACACGGATAAAGGCGGATGAGGCGAATCGGAGTGGGGACGATGCGACCGGAGCCAGCGCCTCCGCCCTGTTCAAAAAGAACCGCTCTTATCCGTGTCCATCCGTGTCATCCGTGGCAAAAGTGCTTTTTGCCCTATCCGCGTGCATCCGCGTGAATCCGTGGACAAAAGCTAAAGCTGCAGCCAGCCGGCGATGATGGTGCGGGCCTCGTCGACGCCGAGTTTGGCGTCGGCGGAGAAGACCTGGGCGCTGGCGCCTTCGCCGAGCTGCTTGCGCACGGCGGCCAGCGTCTTCTGCTGCTCGCCGCGCCCGAGCTTGTCGGCCTTGGTCAGCAGGCAGTGCGCGGGCAGGCCGCGGGCCAGGGCGTAGTCGAGCATCTGCAGGTCGTACTCGCGCAGCGGGTGTCGGATGTCCATCACCACCACCAGGCCGGCCAGGGACTGGCGCTCGTTGAAGTAGCGGTTGATGACCAGCTTCCAGGCCTCGCGCATGGCCTCGGGCACCTTGGCGTAGCCGTAGCCGGGCAGGTCGACGAGGTAGCGCTCCGGGGCGACCTCGAAATAGTTCAGGGCCTGGGTGCGGCCCGGGGTCTTGGACACGCGGGCCAGGCCGTTCTGGTTCGTCAGGGCGTTGAGGGCGCTGGATTTCCCGGCGTTCGAGCGGCCGGCGAACGCGACCTCCAGGACCTCGTCCGGCGGCAGCTGGCGCAGGCTGTGCACCGAATTGAAGTACTTGGCGCGGGCCAGGGGATTGGACATCGGCGGGGAGGGCCAGGCGGGAAACGGCGCCCAGCATGGCCCGGCCCGGCCGCCCTGACCAGCCCGCCGGGCGCGGCGCGGGCCTTGAATTGACCGTCCACGGCGCCGGCTGGGATAATCCGCGCCTTCCCGCGCGGCCGCCGCCCGGGCCCCGAATTCCCCTTTGAAATCAGCGTTCCGGAGCAGCCCATGAAGTTCTCCCGCATCCTCGGTGTCGCCGCCGCGCTGGCCGCCGCCTCGGTCGTGGCCCAGGAAGCCGCCACCGTGACGCCCGCCCCGGAGACCGAGGCCGCCCCCGTCGCCACCCTGGAAGCCGACAACACCCCGGCCACCTGGGGCGACGCCGCCGCCGGCGCCACCAAGGCCGCGGCCTGCGCCGCCTGCCACGGCGTCGATGGCAACGCCAGCGACCCGCAGTACCCGAAGCTGGCCGGCCAGCACGAGCAGTACATCGCCCGCCAGCTCGCCCAGTTCAAGAACGGCGGCCGCAACAACGCCATCATGCTGGGCTTCGCCGCCACGCTGAGCGCGCAGGACATGCGCGACATCGGCGCCCACTTCGCCGCGCAGAAGGTGCTGCCGGGCGTGGCCGACGACACCGTGATCGCCGAGGGCCCGAACGCCGGCCGCAAGTTCTACGAGGTCGGCCAGAAGCTCTGGCGCGCCGGTGACGCGACCCGCGGCATCCCGGCCTGCCAGGCCTGCCACGGCCCCACCGGCACCGGTGTCCCGGGCGCCTACCCGGCCCTGGGTGGCCAGCACGCGCAGTACACCGCCGCCCAGCTCACCGCCTTCCGCGGCGGCCAGGTCTGGGGCCAGGGCGACCAGGCCAATGCCGTGATGTCGGGCGTGGCCGCGCAGCTGACCGACGAGGAGATCCAGGCCCTGGCGACCTTCGCCGCCGGCCTGCACAACGTCGCCGACGCCCCGGGCGCCGATGCCGTCGCCGAGGCGGAAGCCGCCGCCGCGGCCGCCGCCGAAGCCGCCGCTGCCGAAGCCGCGCCGGCCGAAGGCGAGGCCACCGAGGTCGCGCCGCAGGGCTGAGCCGCACCCCGCGGCGGCCCGCCGGGTCGCCGCGTTGAACCTTCGCGGTCGGCGGTGGTCTAGCTGGCCGTCCCCTCCGAGGAGTGTTCGATCCATGAAGCGACTGCTTCCCCTGATCCTGGCCCTGGGCCTCGCTGCCTGCGGCGGTGCCGCCGACGAGGCCTCCGCCCCCGGCCGCCGACGCGGCCTCCGCCCCCGCCGCGCCGACCACCGACGCCCCGGCCGCCGACGCGCCCGCCGCCGAAACGCCGGCCGCGGAGGCCCCGGCGCCGGAGGCCCCCGCGGGCGAGGCCACGACCGACGCGCCCGCCGCCGACGACGCCACTGCGCCGACCGACGCCGCCGCCGACGCGCCGACGGCGGAAGCCCCGGCCACCGAGGCCCCGGCCGAGCCCGCCCCGGCCACCGACGCCAGCGCCGCCGCCGGCACCATGCCGGCCCTGCCGCCGGGCCCGGCGCCGCGCGAAGGCATCGACTACGAGGTGCTGGCCTCGCCGCAGCCCACCTTCACCCAGGGCGCCGGCATCGAAGTGGCCGAGGTGTTTTCCTACACCTGCATCCACTGCGCCAACCTGCAGCCCAAGCTCAATGCCTGGAAGGCCAACCTGGCCCCGGACGTGCGCTTCACCTACGTGCCGGCCGTGTTCGGCGGCGCCGCCGACAACTTCGCCCGCGGCTACTACGCGGCCGAGGCCACCGGCCAGCTCGACAAGACCCATGACGAGCTGTTCCGCGCGGTGCTGATCGAGCGCAAGTTCCAGACCGGTTCCGAGGACGAGATCGCCGACTGGTATGCCGGCTACGGCGCCGACCGCGAGGCCTTCCTCTCGACCATGCGCAGCTTCGCCGTCACCGGCAAGCTCAACCGCGCCCGCCAGTTCGCCCTGCGCACCGGCGTGGACTCGACCCCGACCATGATCGTCGCCGGCAAGTACCGCGCCGTCGCCACCGGCGACCGCGGCATGGACGGCCTGCTGGCCACGGTCGACTGGCTGGTGATGCGCGAGCGCGGCGCCGGCGCCGCGGCGCAGTGAGCGCACGCCGCCAAGCCTGAACGAAAGGGCCGCGAAAGCGGCCCTTTCGTTTTGCGCGGCTTGTCCCGCGGCGGCGCCGGTCGCACCATGTCGGCATGACCGCGACGCCCGCCCGCCTGCGCCTGCTGAGCGCCAACATCCAGGCTGGTTCCAGCACGCGCGCCTACGCCGAATACGTCACGCGCAGCTGGTCGCACGTGCTGCCCAACGGCAAGCGCCTCAACCTCGACGCGCTGGCGCGCCTGGCCGAGGGCTTCGACGTCGTCGGCCTGCAGGAAAGCGACCCCGGCAGCCTGCGCTCGGGCTTCACCAACCAGGCCGAGGCCCTGGCCGAACGCGCGCGCTTCCCGTTCTGGAGCCACCAGCCCAACCGCCGCGTCTCGCGCATCGCCGGCAGCGGCAATGCGCTGCTGAGCAAGCTCGAACCCGCCGACCTGCTCGACTACGCCCTGCCCGGCCGCATCGCCGGCCGCGGCGTGCTGCTGGCGCGCTTCGGCGAGGGCGACGCGGCCTGGCACCTGGCCGTCACCCACCTCTCGCTGGGCGCGAAGTCGCGCCAGCTGCAGCTGGGCTTCCTGGCCGAGCTGCTGTCGGCGTTCCCGCGCCTGGTGCTGATGGGCGACTTCAATTGCGATGCCGACGCGCCGGAGATGCGCGCGCTGTACCGGCAGACCGCGCTCGAGCCGCCGGCCGAACGCGTGCCGACCTTCCCCAGCTGGTCGCCCAAGCGCGGCCTCGACCACGTGCTGGTCGGCGGCTTCACCGTGCACGGCTACCAGGCGCTGCCGGCCGCGGGTTCCGACCACCTCGCGGTGGCGGTCGAACTCTCGCCGCGCTAGGCGCCGCCCGCGCACCGCAACGCGCCAGGGTGCCCGTGCCGCGGCGGTTTCAGCCCAGCACGAGGCTGGTGCCCACCACCGCCAGGAACAGCGCGAACACCTTGCGCAGCGCCGGCCCGCTGAGCCGGTGCGCCAGGCGCGTGCCCAGCGGCGCGGTCAGCACCGAGGCCAGGGCGATGCCGATCGCCGCCGGCAGGAACACGTAGCCCCAGCTGCCCGGCGGCAGGCCCGCCGGCGCGGCGTGGCTGGCGTAGCCCGCGGCGCTGGCGATGGCGATGGCCACGCCGCAGGCGCTGGACGTGCCCACCGCGCGCACCGGCCGCACGCCGCGCCAGACCAGCAGCGGCACCGTCATGCTGCCGCCGCCGATGCCGACCAGCGCCGACACCACGCCGATGCCGGTGCCCGCGGCGGTATAGCCCGGGCCCCGCGGCGCGTCGGCACGTTCGGCGCGCGCCCGCGGCCAGTCCAGGGCCATCTGCACCGCCGCGAGGTAGCAATAGGCGGCGATGAAGCCGCGCAGCCAGTCGCCGTCCAGGCGCGTGGCCAGGAAACTGCCGGCCCAGCCGCCGACCAGCAGGCCCGGCACCAGCCAGGCCACGGTCGGCCAGAGCACGCTGCCGCGGCGGTGGTGCGCGCGCGCCGAGGAGATCGCCGTGAACACGATGCTGCCCAGCGCCGTCGCCAGCGCCACGTGCACCGCGTGTTCGACCGGCACGCCCTGGCTGGGCAGCAGCCAGACCAGGGCCGCGACCAGCACCAGGCCGCCGCCGATGCCCAGCAGCCCGGCCAGCACGCCGGCCACCGCGCCCAGCGCGAGGAAAATGCCCCAGGCCAGGCTCATGCCCGCCCTCGCGGGGCCTTGCCACCCTTCGGATACACTGCCGGCATGCCTGTTGCCCCCCGATTCCTGCTGTTCTCCGGCCTGCTCGCGATGTCCGCGGCCGCCCTCGCCACGCCGCCCGATCTTTCGCGCCAGCGCCCCGCGATCATCGAGGCCTTCCGCCTCGCCGAACAAGGGCCGCTGAGCGTACAGGAGCGCGCGCGCATCGCCGACCACCCGCTGCGCGGCTGGGCCGAGGCCACCGGCCTGCGCAAGCGCATCGGCGCGGTGACGGTGCCCGAGGCCCGCGCGGCGCTGGCGCGCCTGTCCGGCGAGCCGGCCGGCGACTGGCTGCGCGAGGCCTGGCTGCGCGAGCTGGCGCGGCGCGGCGCCTGGGCCGAGTTCCTGGACGCCTGGCGGGCCACCGAAGACCTCGAGCTTCGCTGCCACCACCTCGCCGCGCGCCTGGCCACCGGCGCCGCCGACGCGGCCTGGCAGGCCAAAGCCCTGGCCCTGTGGCCCAGCCCCAGCGCCCTGCCCGGCGCCTGCGATCCGGCCTTCAAGGCGCTGGAGGCGCGCGGCGCGATCACGAACGCGCTGCGCTGGCAGCGCATCGAAGCGGCGCTGCTCGCCGGCCAGACCGGCCTGGCGCGCTTCCTGGCCGGCGGCCTGCCGGCGGCCGAGGCGACGCGCGCGCGCGACTACGCCGGCTTCATCGATTCCCCGCACGCCGGCGCGGCACAGTGGCCGCGCGATGCGCGCAGCCGCGCGGTGGCCGCCGAGGGCCTGGCGCGGCTGGCGCGACGCTCCCCCGACGGTGCCGAGGCGCAGCTGGCCGTGCTCGGCCCGACGCTCGGCCTGGACGAGGCGCAGCGCGGCAAGGTGCTCTACGAGATCGCGCTGTGGACGGTGGCCAGCTACCTGCCGCGCTCGGCCGAACGCCTGGCGGCGGTGCCGGCCGCCGCCTACGACGAGCGCCTGCACGAATGGCGGGTGCGCGAGGCGATGTCCCGCCGCGACGACGCCGGCGCCCTGCGCGCGATCGAGGCGATGCCGCCCGCGCAGCGCCAGGACCCGCGCTGGACCTACTTCGAGGCGCGGCACCGCGAGCGCCTGGGCCAGGCCGGCGCCGCACGCACGCTGTACGCGCAGGCCGCGGCGACCGCGACCTTCCACGGCTTCCTCGCCGCCGACCGGCTCGGCCAGCCCTACGCACTCTGCCCGCTGGAGCCGAGCACCGATCCGGCGCTGCGCCGCGCCGTCGCCAACGACCCGGGCCTGGTGCGCGCGCTGGAGCTGTTCACGCTCGACCGCAGCGGCCTGGCCACGCGCGAATGGAGCGCGCTGCTGGCGCGGCTGACGCCCGTGCAGCGCAAGGTCGCGATCGAATTCGCGCGCGACGCGCACTGGTACGACCGCGCGGTGTTCACCATCGGCAGCGAGCCGGACGACCTGCGCCACTATTCGCTGCGTTTCCCGCTGCACCACGACGAGATCATCCGCCGCGAGGCGCGCCGGCACCGGCTCGACCCGGCCTGGGTGGCGGCGCAGACGCGCGCCGAGAGCGCCTTCATGCCGCGCGCGCGCTCGCACGCCGACGCCCGCGGGCTGATGCAGATGCTGCCGTCCACCGGCCAGCGCACTGCGCGCCTGCTGGGCGTGGGCTGGAACGGCCCGGCCAGCCTTTACGACCCGGAAACCAACCTGGTGCTGGGCATCGCCCACCTGCGCCACGAGCTCGACGCGCACGGGGTCGCCTACAAGGCGATCGCGGCCTACAATGCGGGGCCCTCGCCGGTGGCGCGCTGGACGCGCGACCGGCCCAACTTCGACCCGGATTTCTGGATCGAGACCGTGACCTACCGCGAGACCCGCGAGTACGTCGCCCGCGTGCTGGCCTTCAGCGTCATCTACGACTGGCGCCTGGACGGCAGCGCGGTCCCGGTCTCGCGGCGCCTGCTCGGCCAGGCCCCCGGGAATTCGCCCCGCAAATCCTTCACCTGCCCCACCGTTCCGGGATCTTCAACCACGCCATGACCCCGTCCAAGCTCGTCGTCCTCGGCGGCACCGGTTTCGTCGGCCGCCACCTGGTGGCCCGCCTCGCGCGCGAGGGCCACGACGTCACCCTGCTCAGCCGCAACCTCGCCGGCCACTACGACCGGCTGCTGCCGCCGGGCGTGGTGCTGCGCGAGGTGGACGTGTACGACCCGACCGCGCTGAAGGCCGCCTTCGCCGGCGCCGACGCGGTGGTCAACCTGGTCGGCATCCTCAACGAGCGCGGCGACAGCGGCCGCGGTTTCCGCCGCGCCCACGTCGAGCTGACCAAGCTGGTCGTCACCGCCATGCAGCTGGCCGGCGTGCGCCGCCTGCTGCAGATGAGTTCGCTCAACGCCGGCCGCGGCCGCAGCCATTACCTCAAGTCGCGCGGCGAGGCCGAGGCGGCGGTGAAGGCCTCGGGCCTGGACTGGACGATCTTCCAGCCCTCGGTGATCTTCGGCCCGGGCGACGGCTTCTTCTGCCGCTTCGCCGGCCTGCTGAAACTGGCGAAGCCGGTGCTGCCGCTGGCGCGCGCCGGCGCGCGCTTCGCGCCGGTGTACGTGGGCGACGTGGTCGAGGCCTTCGTGCGCGCGCTGGGCGACCGCCGCAGCTTCGGCGAGGTCTACGAACTCTACGGGCCCGAAGTGTTCACGCTGGCGCAGATCGTGCGCATGACCGCGGCGCAGTGCGGCATGAAGCGCGTCGTGGTGCCGCTGCCCGATGCGATCGGCCGGCTGCAGGCCTTCGCCTTCGATTTCGTGCCGGGCAAGCCCTTCTCGTCGGACAACTTCCGCTCGCTGCTGACCGATTCGGTCGGCGGCATCGACGGCCTGCACCGCCTGGGCATCGAACCGACGACGGTGGGCGCGATGCTGCCGGGCATCCTCGGCCACGCCACCGACAAGCAGTCGCGCTACGCGCGCTACCGCGCGGCGCGCTGAGCCATGCGCGCCTACCTGGTCGGCGGCGCGGTGCGCGACCGGCTGCTGGGCCGCGCCGGCGGCGACCGCGACTGGGTGGTGGTGGGCAGCACGCCCGAGGCGATGGTCCGCGCCGGCTTCCTGCCGGTGGGCAAGGACTTCCCCGTCTTCCTGCACCCGGAGACGAAGGAGGAGTACGCGCTGGCGCGCACCGAGCGCAAGACCGCGCCGGGCTACCACGGCTTCACCTTCCACGCCGATCCCTCGGTGACGCTGGAGCAGGACCTGGCGCGCCGCGACTTCACCATCAATGCCATCGCCCAGGCCGACGACGGCACCCTGGTCGATCCTTTCGGCGGCGGGCGGGACATCGGGGCGCGGGTGCTGCGCCACGTCTCGCCGGCCTTCGCCGAGGACCCGGTGCGCATCCTGCGCGCCGCGCGTTTCCTGGCCCGTTTCGCCCACCTGGGCTTCACGGTGGCGCCGGAGACGCTGCAGCTGATGCGCGACATGGTCGCCGCCGGCGAGGTGGACGCGCTGGTGGCCGAGCGCGTCTGGGCCGAGCTCCAGAAGGCGCTGTCCGAGCGCACGCCCTCGGCGGCCCTGCGCCTGCTGCGCGACTGCGGCGCGCTGGCGAAGCTGCTGCCGGAGGTGGACGCGCTCTACGGCGTGCCCCAGCGCCCCGAGTTCCATCCCGAGGTGGACACCGGCGTGCACACCGAGATGGTGCTGGACATGGCCGCGCGGCTGGCGCCCGGCGATGCGCTCATCGGTTTTTGCGCGCTGACCCACGACCTGGGCAAGGCGCTGACGCCGGCCGACCAGCTGCCTCGCCACGTCGGCCACGAGCACAGCGGCGTGCGGCCGCTGCGCGCGGTCTGCGCGCGCTTCAAGGTGCCGGCGGAGTTCGCCGCGGTCGCCGAGATCGCCTGCCGCGAGCACCTCAACGTACATCGCCTCGCCGAACTTCGCCCCGAGACCGTGCACGACCTGGTCGCGCGCGCCGACGGCTTCCGCAAGCCCGCGCGCATCGGCCAGCTGGCCACGGTGTGCGAGGCCGACAAGCGCGGCCGGCTCGGGATGTCGGAGGGCGACTATCCGCAGGCGGCGATGCTGCGCGCCTGCCACGAGGCGATGCTGGCGGTGTCGGCGGGCCAGGCGGTGGCGCAGGGGCTCGAGGGCCCGGCGATCGGCGAATGGCTGCGCCGCCAGCGCATCGCGGCGGTGGCGGCGCTGCGGAACGGCTCCGCGCCGCGCTGAGCCCGCCTCCGGCAACCGGCCTCGCGCGCCGCGCGCGCGGGCTCAGCCGAGGTTGCGGTCCACCGCATCGATCCAGCGGCCCAGCGTCGCCGGCCCCAGCCACCAGGCCAGCACCAGGCCGGCGGTGTTGGCCGCGAGGTCCAGGCCCTCGCCGAACCGGTTGGACGTGAGCAGGGCCTGCGCGAACTCCAGCACCAGGCCCAGCGCGGCCAGCCCGAGCATGGCGCGCCAGCGCGCCCAGGCCGGGCCGAAGATCGCCATCGCCCAGCCGCCGAGCAGGAAGTACGCGACCAGGTGCAGCCACTTGTCGCCCTCGGGCAGGTTCGGCATCGGCGGCAGCAGCGCCGCCGGCAGCAGCGAACCGAACACGGCCAGCACCCAGCCGAAGATCCACACGCCCAGCCACAGCCGCGGCCAGCGGAAGGCGCGCAGCGCGCGCGGCCGCACCGCCTTGCCCAGCCTCACAGGCGCCGGCTCAGGTCGCCGCGGGCGAACGCAAGGCCTGCGTCCACGCCGCGCTGGAAGCCCATCACCTGGAAGCGTTCGCCCATCTCGCCCGGCAGCGTGAGGCGCTTGACCTCGTTGTGCCGGTGGTGGCGCCCGACCGGGTCGGCGATGGCTTCGATCGCGGCCAGCCGCTCGGCCAGGCCGCAGTTGATCAGGAAGTTGGCCTGCGGGCAGTAGCCGGCCAGGTCGAAGCCCGCGCCCACGCCGGCCTCGGCCAGCGCGGTGAAATCGACGAAGGCGGTGATGTCGGTGAGCCCCGGCAGGTGGAAGGGGTCGCCATGGGCGCGGTGGCGATGGTGGCAGACCAGGGTGCCGTCGCTGCGCTCGGGCAGGTAGTACTCGCGGCGCGGGTAGCCGTAGTCGATGAACAGCATCAGGCCGTCGCGCAGCAGGCCGCCGATGGCCTGCACCCAGTACGGCAGCTGCGGCAGCAGCTCGCTGCGGTAGCCCTCGGGCAGGGGCGCGCCGAGGTCGCGCTCGACGTGGCGCACGGCGGCGCGCAGCAGGGCGTCGGCGGGCTGGTCGACGCGGATCAGGCCGCCGCCGGCGTCGAGCGCCACGTATTCCTCGTAGACCTCGCCTTCGTGGACGACGAAGCGCGGCGTCGGCAGCGCGTCCACCACCTCGTTGGCGAACAGCATGCCGCGCCACGCGCGCTCGGGCGGGCCGTCGAGCCAGCGCACCCGGCGCAGCACGTCCTTCGGCAGGGCCGCGCGCAGGCGCTCGAACTGGCGCTCGCGCAGGTCGGCGCTGGGCTCGAGGATGAGGTAGTTCGCGGGCAGGCGCCCGAGCGTGGCCAGGTGCGCGAGCGCGGCTTCGGCGAAGGCGCCGCTGCCGGCGCCGACCTCGAGGAAATCCACCTCGCCGTCGAGCTGGGCGAACACCATCGCCGCGCATTGGGCGATGCACTCGGCGAAGGTCGGGCCGAGCTCGGGGGACGTGACGAAATCGCCCTCGGCGCCGAACTTGCGGGCGCCGGCGCTGTAGTAGCCCAGGCCGGGCGCGTACAGGGCCAGCTCCATGTAGCGCGAGAACGGGATCGCGCCCCCGGCGGCGCGGATCTGGTCGCGGACGAGGGCGAGCAGGCGGTCGCTGTGGGCCTGGGCCTCGGGGGACGGCGTGGGCAGGGAAACGGTCATGATGGAATCTTCAGGCGTGCCCGCGCAGGATACCGGCAAACCGTCGGAGCCTCGCATGCCGCATCCCCGTCCCGTCGCCCTGGTCACCGGCGCCGCCAAGCGCGTCGGCGCCGTCATCGCCGCCGTCCTGCACGAGGCCGGCTACGACCTCGCCCTGCACCACCGCGCCTCCGCCGCGGCCATGGCCGCCACCGTCGCCCCGCTCGAGGCCGCGCGCCCGGGCAGCGTGCTGGTGCTGCAGGGCGAACTGGGCGATGACGCGGTGCCGCCGCGCCTGGTCGCGGAAACGCTGTCGCGCTTCGGCCGCCTCGACGCCCTGGTCAACAACGCCAGCGCCTTCTATCCCACGCCGCTGGGCCAGGCGACGCCGGCGATGTGGGACGAATTGTTCGCCGCCAACGCGCGTGCGCCCTTCTTCCTCAGCCAGGCCGCGGCGCCGGCGCTGCGCGCGGCCGGCGGCGCCATCGTCAACCTCGGCGACATCTACGGCGAGCGGCCGCTGAAGGACCATCCGGTCTACTGCATGGCCAAGGCCGCGCTGCTGATGCTGACGCAGTCGCTGGCGAAGGAGCTCGGCCCCGAGGTGCGGGTCAATGCCGTCGCGCCCGGCGCGGTGATGTGGCCCGAACAGGGCAAGCCCGAGGCCGAGAAGGCGGCGATGCTGGCGCGCACCGCGCTGCAGCGCGCCGGCGACCCGGCCGACGTGGCCGAGGCCGTGCGCTGGCTGCTGATGGACGCGCGCTACAGCACCGGCCAGGTCATCCGCGTGGACGGAGGCCGTATGCTCTCGGCCTGACGCCGTCCGGCCGGAGACATCCATGCGCTCGATCCTGGCACCCGCCACGCTGGCCCTGCTGCTGGCCACCGCCGCCTGCCGCCAGGCGCCGGCGGACGCCGATGCCGCGGCATCCCCGGGCGCGCCGCCGGCCGCCGCGGCCCCGGTGCCCGCCGACGCCGTGCGCGGCCGCGTCGCCGCGCACTGGTTCGGCACGCACTGGCCGAAGAACTACCTGTCCGCGTTCCGCCGCGAACACGTCGCCGCGGATTTCCGGCGCCTGGCCGACGATGGCTTCGACACCGTCGTGCTGCTGGTGCCCTGGGGCGATTTCCAGCCGGTGCCCTCGCCCTGCTGCGAGTACGACGAACGCGCCTTCGAGCGCCTGCGCTTCCTGGTCGACGAGGCCGACCGCGCCGGCCTGAAGGTGATGTTGCGCCTGGGCTATGGCTGGAGCTTCCACCCGCGCTTCGGCGACGTCGGCGAGCGCCAGCAGGCCCTGCTCAACGATCCGGCGGTGCGCGAGGCCTGGCTGGCCTTCCTGGGCCGCATCGCGAACGAAATCGAAGGCGATGGGCACGTCGTGATGTCCTTCCTCAGCTGGGAGGACCTGTGGCTGCGGCGCGTGGACGAAAGCGCGCGCGCCGACGTGGATGCCTTCGCGGCGACGCAGGGCCGCGCCGCCGGCGGCCCGCTGCCGGATCCGGCCGCCGACGCCCGGGGCTTCCACGCCTACTGGGACTGGTTGCTGGTCGAGCGCCTGTACCGGCCGGCGAACGCACGGTTCCCGGCCCTGTCCCTCGAGGCGCGCGTGGACCGCGACCCGCGCTTCGAACCCGGCCCGGACGGCCAGCCGGTGGTCGCGGAGTGGCTGGCCCACGAGGGCATGTTCAAGCTTCCGGCCGGCCAGGTGCTGAGCGTGTACTGGGCGCCGTTCTGGGGCGCCGAGAACCGCGGCGAACGCCTGCCGGCGGCGCGCAGCCTGGAGCTGCTGGGCGTGATGCTGCGCGAGGCGCACGCGGCGTCGGGCGGGCTGCCGCTGTTCGTGGACCAGTTCAACTTCGTCGACAACACGCCCGGCTACGCGCACAACGCGGTCATCCGGCCCGAGGACACCGCGGCCTTCCTGCACGCGGCCAGCTGCGTGATGCGCAACCACCACGTGGCCGGCTACGGCCTGTGGACCACGCGCGACTACGCCGAAAGCCCGCTGCACAACCCGGCCTTCGGCTACGGGCTGGAGGGCTGGCGGCTGGCGCGCGCCGCGGGCGGCGAACCCGAGGCGGCGCTCGAGGGCCTGCCCTCGGGCGATTTCCAGCTGCGCCTGGCCGCGGGCGACGTGCTGGCCCAGGACATCCCGCGCACGCGCGGACGCCTGCCGCGGCACGACGACGCCATGCCCGACCAGCTCTGCGTGGACGCCGCCGCCGACGCCCCTGCGCGGCTGCGCGCCCGCGCCGGCGGCGCCGCGGTGGAGCTGGCGTTCGCGGGCGGCGGCGCCTCGCGCGCCTGCGCCGCGATCGCACCCGTGCCGGGCGAGGACGGGCTGGTGCTGGAGCTGTCGGTGCTGGCGGGCGCGCCGGCCCTGCGCGACGTGCAACTGTTCGACCACGTGCAGTACGGCGGCCTCTACGACCTGCACGGTGCACCGGGCCCGCTGCTGGGACCGGTGCGGCGGATGAACCGGGACTTCCGCCGCGAGCCGCTGCCGGCCCGCTGCGCACCGGCGCCCTGAGGCGCCGGTCCCGCCTCACTTCGTGCGGAACGCCGCCTGCAGTTCGCCGCCACCGAAGCCGGCCGGCGCCTGGCCATCGACGGCGTAGCGGTACAGCGCCGCCGAGTAGATGCCCGACAGCGCGGCCTGGATCGCCGCGATCATGCCGATGGCCAGCGCCGCCAGCACGGTCACGACCAGGGCGGCGGTGCCGCCGAGCGTCATCGCCGCGAGCACGACCAGGGCCACCGCCAGCACCGCGACGACGGTGGTGACCAGGCCGAAGGCCAGGCCGATGCCGACGTTGCCGGCGAGGTTCTCGCCCCAGGTGCGCTTGAGCAGCTCGACGCTTTCCTTCACCGCGTCGAGCGGGCCGATGTCGCGGGCCACCAGCACCGGCACGACCAGGAAGGTGGCGACGGTCCAGGCCGTGCCGACCAGGCCGATGATGATCCGGCCGATGGCGCCGGCGCGCTGTTCCAGCGCCTTGAGCAGGATGCCGACGGTCGCGGCGATGGCGGCGTAGCCGAGGATGGGCACGATCTTCGAGCGCGCGATGCGCAGGCCGTCGGCCACGGTCGGGTCGCCGCCCTCGAGGCGGATCATCGCCGCGCCGACCAGGGCGGAGTTGAAGAAGAAGATC
>VFQN01002033.1_pt1 | contig 32301 bp, 32 predicted proteins | sample 3512371 | NCBI WGS metagenome assembly VFQN01 (sample SAMN10412370, study PRJNA504923) | tailings metagenome | isolation source: Replicate 2 from Balatoc abandoned mine | place: Philippines: Itogon, Benguet | collected 2017-08-28 | reverse complement strand
GATCTAGTTTTAACGTACCTGATACTTTTTTCATTGATTTAATTTGAGCATTACTTCCAACACGAGATACCGAAATACCCACGTTAATCGCCGGACGAACCCCTGAGTTGAATAAATCAGACTCCAAGAAAATCTGTCCGTCAGTAATCGAAATTACGTTAGTTGGAATATAAGCAGAAACGTCACCAGCTTGAGTTTCAATGATTGGTAAAGCTGTTAATGAACCGCCACCTTTTACAATTGGTTTCAATGAATCAGGTAAGTCATTCATGTTTTTAGCAATATCATCATCTGCAATTACTTTACAAGCTCTTTCTAATAAACGAGAGTGTAAGTAGAATACGTCACCAGGATAAGCTTCACGTCCCGGTGGTCTTCTTAACAACAAAGACACCTCACGGTAAGCTACCGCTTGTTTTGACAAATCATCATAAATAATCAAAGCCGGACGACCTGAGTCACGGAAATATTCCCCGATTGCAGCACCTGCCATTGGAGCATATACCTGCATTGGCGCAGGATCTGAAGCATTAGCAGCAACAATAACTGTATATGCCATTGCTCCTTTTTCTTCTAATGTTTTAGCAATACCGGCAACTGTAGAAGCTTTTTGACCTACAGCAACGTAGATACAAAATACCGGTTGGCCTGCATCATAAAATTCTTTTTGGTTCAAAATCGTATCGATACAAACAGTTGTTTTACCTGTTTGACGGTCACCAATTACTAACTCACGTTGTCCTCTTCCTACAGGAATCATCGCGTCGATAGATTTAATACCTGTTTGTAACGGTTCTGTTACCGGTTGACGGAAGATAACTCCAGGTGCTTTTCTTTCTAATGGCATTTCATATAAATCACCACCGATTGGGCCTTTACCATCAATTGGTTCTCCTAATGTATTTACAACACGACCTACAATTCCTTCACCAACTTTTAATGAAGCAATACGTTGTGTTCTTTTTACTGTTGAACCTTCTTTAATTCCTGTTGATGGACCTAAAAGTACTACCCCAACATTGTCTTCTTCCAAGTTCAATACGATAGCTTCCAATCCATTTTCGAATTGTACTAACTCACCATACTGAGCGTTTGATAACCCGTAAACACGAGCGATACCATCACCAACTTGAAGAACAGTTCCCACTTCTTCTAACGTAGCACCAGATTGAAATCCTTCTACTTGTTTCTTTAATATTGCTGAAATTTCAGCAGCTTTAATTTCTGCCATTGTTTGTATATTTAATGGTAATTAATTACTAAATTCTCTTTTTAATTCTTGCAATCTGTTTGCTACAGAAGCATTGTATTGCTTGTCACCTATTCTCAAAACAAATCCTCCGATTATAGATGGATCTACAATGTTTTCAATAGTTATCTTTTTGTTTGAAATCTCAGCAATCTTCGCTAAAACTTTAGTTTCCAATTCAGGTGTAATTGGGAAAGCTGTAGTCACTTTTGCTACTTCTACTCCGTTCATTTCATCATAAAGGCGATTGAATTGTGAAGCGATTGGTTCTAAAATTTCAAATCTTTTGTTCTCTTGTAACAATTTGAAAAGCATTTTTGTTTCTGCTTGAGCATTAACAAATACTTCTGACAAGGCATTCATTTTCACTTCGGAAGTGATGATTGGGCTTGACAAAAATTCATTTAGTTCTTGACTTCCTGAAACCGAAGTAACGATTGACCTCATATCATCATTAACCTGAGCGGTCTTTCCGGAAGAAACAGCAGTTTCTAAAATTGCTTTTGCATATCTAATCGCAGCTCTTGACATAACGATTAATTTAATTTTACATCACCTAACATTTTCTCAACCAATTTAGTTTGAGCTTCTTTGTTAGATAATTCGTCTTTTAATAATTTTTCTGCAATTTCAACTGATAAGCTGGAAACGTTAGCTTTTAATTCAGCCATAGCAGCATTTTTTTCACTTTCGATAGCAGCTTTTGCCTGAGAAATCATTTTTTCTCCAGCCACTTGAGCTTCTGCCTTAGCATCGTTAATCATTTTTTCTTTGATTTCACGAGCTTCTTTAATCATAGTATCACGCTCTAATCTTGCTTCAGCTAATAACTTTTCGTTATCGGCTTTCAAATTTTGCATTTCTTTCTTAGCATTTTCAGCAGAAAGTAAAGCGTTTTTAATTCCTTCTTCTCTTTCGTTTACCGCATCAAGAATTGGTTTCCAAGCGAATTTCTTCAACAAGAAAATTAAAGCGATAAAGATGATAAGCATCCAGAAAAATAAACCAAGCGAAAATTGTTCTAATAATTTGTCCATTATATATTAAATAATCTGATTAGAATTTTTGTTTTTAAAAACAACAGTTATAACCAACCGTTATAACTGTTGTTTGTTTTTTAGATTAAGATGCGAATAACGCAGCGAAACCAATACCTTCAATCAAAGCAGCAGCAATAAGCATAGCTGTTTGGATTTTTCCAGATGCTTCTGGTTGACGAGCAATAGCGTCCATTGCTGAACCACCAATTTTACCAATACCTAAACCAGCACCGATAACGATCAAACCTGCTCCTACAATAGTTGGAATTTGCATAATGTATATATATTTAATTAAACATTCTATTTATTAATGATGATCATCATGGTGATGTTCTTCATTGGCCGCACCGAAATATAGTGCTGATAACATAGTGAAAATATATGCCTGTAAAGCGGCAACTAAAATCTCTAATAATGATAATGCAAAAGCCAAAACGAAAGATAAACTACTTCCAATCCAGTTTTTGAAAATAAACATCAATCCAATAATACTCATTAATACTACGTGGCCTGCAACAATATTTGCATAAAGACGTATCATCAATGAGAAAGGTTTAATGATTGTTCCTAATAATTCAATTGGAGCTAAAACTAATTTCATTGGTGCAGGAACTCCCGGCATCCAGAAAATGTGTCCCCAATAATTTTTATTAGCAGTAAATGTTGTAATTAAATAAGTTATTAAAGCCAAACCTGCTGTAATAGCTATATTTCCTGTTACGTTTACTCCTAGTGGTGTTAATCCGAAGATGTTTAAGAACCAAACGAAGAAAAAAATCGTCAATAAATAACTCATGTATTTTTTATGATTTTTTCCAATATTCGGAATTGCAATATCATCTCTAATGTAAAGAATAATCGGTTCAAAGAAACGACCAGCTCCTTTTGCAATTCCTCCATTTTTAGCATATGATTTTGCTAAACTTGAAAACAATAAGAACATAATCAATGAAACCACCAACATCATAAATACATTTTTCGTAATAGAAAAATCAAATGGTTTTTCATTTGTTGCGTGGTGTTTTGCGTCTACAGCAACTTGTTCATCAGCATTAGCTACTTTGTAAATTTTTCCATGAAATAACCTATAGTAATTTCCGTTGCTTTCTGCAGCGCTTTCACCATGATGAAATTTAGATGAAGAAAATATTTGTAAACCATTATCCCAAAGAATCACCGGTAATGGAAAACCAATATGATGCTCTACTTTTGCATCATCTTCATAAGAGAACAAATGAAAATCATAAGAATCCTGTAAATGGTGATTGATAAATTCCTTGATTTCGGTTTTTAAATCTTTCGATTCTCCTTCATGATGTTCGGTAGTTGTTTCTGTAGGAACTGAAGTGTGCTCAACTGCGGTTGAATCGTTTGTTGGATTTGCAACAGTAACTAAAGGTAAAAAAGCTACTAAAGCTGCAACTATAAAATGGAGTGGTTTTCTTGAAATCACCATATCTGATTTTATCTAAAATTTTATTTCCTCAAATTTGGTGCAAAAGTACAATATTAATTAATATGAAAAAGTATAACTTTTGTTTTTTTGATTGAATTATCAATTTTTCTTCAAATTATTGCTTATTGTTTAAAATTCTGATGGTTAAAAGTGTTTCTATTATCAAAAAGCAAATAAAAACAATAAAAAAGTTTATTTTTTCGGAAGAAATATCATTTGATGTTGTCGCTAAAATTGGTCGTAATAAAAAATAAGCGATTGCCATCTTTATCGATGTTACTATCAAATACGTGTAACCAACGTAGTCTAAGTTTTTTTTTCTAACGAATAAAAGAAGACTCATTATTACTAATGAAAAAACAAAAAACATAGAATATAAGTTCACCAAAGGATAATTCCAATGAATTAGCTCAGTTTTTGGAATAAAATTTTCAACCAGAAAAAAATTGATAATAAAAGCAATAATTGAAATTATAAAAAGATGAAAGTAGGTTTTAAAAATCATTTTGGATTTGGGAGAATTATTCGTTTTTATTGATTTCTTTCAATTGACGATTGATGTTATAAAAAGCAATGGCAACACCAACCAGTACCAAAATTTTGACATACCAATCGTTTTTATTAGGATATTTTTCATCAAGCCAATTTCCTAAAGAAGCAAAAAGAAATATTATGATTCCCATTTGGATGGGAATATTAATAAGTGCCAACCATTTATTAAGCTGTTTTCTCTTCTGCTGGTCCTGATTGTCCTTCATGGCTTAAGTTCTTAACTTGTGGCTTCATAATACACGTAGCACTAAATTCTGCTCCGGGTTCAACAGAAAGTTTTCCGCAAACTACTTCTCCTTTTATATGAGCTTTTGCTTTTACATTCAAGATTTCCAAAACCTGAATTTTGCCTTCAAATGTTCCTTCAATATCAGCATTTTTGCAAATAATATCACCTTTAACACTTCCTGTAGGACCGATAACTATTTTACCTTTGGAATTAAAATTTCCTATTAATTGTCCGTCCAAACGAAAATCGGCAGGAGAATTTATATTTCCCTGAATAATTGTTCCTTCTACAATTCTATTGGTTTTCCCCAACAAATCTGTGTATGATTTTGGACTTTTTTCAAACATATTATTTTCCTTTTTTCTCTGTTGGTATCATTCCCGGAACCGGAGGTAATCCTATTGAATTATCATTATCTCTATTTATTTCTCTTTTTCCTGAGTTTCCTCTTTGTCCTTTATCAAGTTGTTTTTTCTGCTCTTGAATAGCTTGCTTTTCTGAATTTACATCTCGCTGTTGCTCTTGTGCTTTTGGTTTTTCTTGTTGAGGAACAACCGGTCTTTCAAATGATCCATCCCAATTTGGCTTTTGCGGATTATCTGATAATTTTCCGGCTAAATAATCGTCAATGTTTTTCTTTATTTGTACAACTGCATAATTTTCAGTTGAAATGATAATTGGTGTATCGTGAATTTTATACTCTTTGAATTCTTTCAAGATAGATGCAATTCCTTTTGCATATTCTTCTGATTTCATACCGTGAATAACCACAAAATTATCTGTCATGGTATAAATATCTTTCGATAAAGACAATTTATCAAGACTTCTTTCTTTGATAAACTTAGTAATTTTATCAATAATGTTTCTGGTATTCTTATCTTCAAAATCTTTTGAAGCATATAAAATTTTCCAATTATCTGATTCATATTTTCCTAATTCCAGTGCCTTAAGTTTAGGAATATTTACTGTCAACATTTTTTCAGCGGTTTTTCCTTCTTCGCTGTTTGGATAATTCAAACTAACATAATTTAATGCTTGCTGATATTCGTCCAATCCTTTCAGTTTTCCAATGATATTGGCTTTTAATAATTCAAATTTAGGAACTATTTCATCTCCTGTAAATCTATCAATTGCTGTTTCTGTTTTCTGTAAAACTGTTTTGAATTCGCCGTTTTGATATTCTTTGAAAAGTGTTTCATAGACAACTTTCGGAGAATCATTTGATTCGGCAAAATCACTATTTGGATTGAGCAAAATTTGTGCATATCTTGAATCGGGATATTCAGAAATAATTCTTGATTTCATTTGCTCTGCTTTATTTTTATCCAAAATCTCATAAAGCTTGTACAAATTATACATTGATGGCAACACTAATCTTTCTTCAGGATTTTGCTTCAACAATTTTTCCAATTTGTCAACCGCTAATTCATATTCTTTGAATTTCTCCTTATAGATAATTCCAAGTTGGTAATAGGCAAAATTTCTTTCTTTTGATAAGCTATCGATTACCGTTTGCTCTGTTGGTAATTGTGCAATATAAAATTCAGGATTATATGGACTGTCTTTTCCTTCTTCTCTTGTATCTTCTTTTACCAAATCATCTGCTTTAGAATCTTCTTCGTCGTCGTCTTTATTTTTGCCTTTATCTTTTTCCTGTGCTGCAGAACTTCTCCAATTGTCAATCAATTTTCTTTTACCCCAAATTTTGGTAAATTCTTTTTTACCATAGGCAACTGTATTAGGATTGTAGAAATAGAAAGTTCCTTTGTTGTTTCCGCCTGAAGTATTTTGAATTGCTGCCGGCATTTTCAAGCCGGAATTGGCTTCCAACTTTCCGTCATTGCCCATTGATTCCAGATTTTTACTGATTTGTTCTTGTTTTTCCTGTAACTTTCGCAGTTTTTCTTCTTCAGCTTTTAACTTAAGAATGTGTTTTTCAAAATAGGCCGTTTTTTCGGATGCTGACATATTAAACAACGAAATTATACTATCGTTTCGTTGTGCAATTCCTTCATATTTGATAACATCTTCCAGATTTTCGCGTTTCTTTTTTATCGCATTGAATTCTCTGGTTCTTGGTTTTAAATGAACCAATGTACTGTCATAATATTTTCCGGCCGTTAAATATTTGGCATCATCAAAATAAATATTTGCTAAATTTCGATAATTGGAAGCTATTAAATATTCGTCACGAGTTTTCTTTTTCAAAGAAAGATTATAGTTTTTCTTTGCTTCTTTGAAATTTTCCTGTCCTTCATAAAACTTTGCTTTTTGATGATACAATGCATCAAGATAAGGTCGGTTTTCTCTGTCTTCGATTAAATCATTGAATTTTTCAATAAAAGCAATTGTGTCACCTTTTTGAGTGACTGTTTGCATTGCCTGATTGATATGAGCATGAATTACATATTGTCTTGCTGCTCGTCTATTCATATCAATGACCGATTGATAGCTCGCATAAGCACTGTCTTTGTAACCCATTTTTTCATAAAGTTGTGCCAAAATGAAATGATATCTTGAGACTTCTTCATTTGATTTGGTAAAATCTCTGGCTAATTTCAACTTAGCCACGGCACTGTCTTTTTGTTCTAAATTTAAAAACGCTTGTGCCAAAGCAGCATTAGCATCGGCAAAAATCTGGTCTTTAAACTTGATTTCTTTCAATAATTTGCGAAGATTATTTACTGCCAACGCATCATTGTCCAAACGCATATTGGTTTTTTCACGCCAAATTTTTACTTCATAAATCTTATTACTACTCGGATATTTGTAAAGAACATAATTAAAAGCCTCCAATGCAGGCACGAAACGCTGATCATAATATCTGGCTTTACCCAACAATAAATGTGCTTCGTCCATTTGCGGGTTTTTCTCAGAGCCTTGAATGTTCATGGAGTGCTTTTGAATGGCTTTGGTTGCTTTTTCTTCAGCTCTTTGAAAATCAGGATTTTTGGATTCACTAGGTTGCAATTGTTCTTCAGAAATTTGCATTCTTTCTACAGGTAGAATTTCCCAAAAATTATCCTGATATTGTGATTTTAAATCTAACAATCCTTTTTGCAACGCCAAATCACCATTATATAATATATTATACTTGGTACTCAAGGCATGGGAATTTCTAGAAAGAAAAGTGTTTTTTTTGGTAGAGCAAGCTATCAAAAAAATAAGAGTTCCTAGAAAAATAAAATATTTAATAGTATTGGTTTTCAAAGCAAAACGTTTTGTGATATAACGTAAAAACATCATAAATAGTATAACTAACGGGTAAAAATACGTTTCTTTTTGATATGGCAAAAAAATAGCCGTGTGTTTTTTATGACATACGGCTTATTAATTTTTATTTGACCTTTTTTACACTGCAAAAAAAGCTTCTAATTCTTTTAATGTTTCAGGCGATGTTTGAATGTCTTTTACAACTTCGCCTTTGTTTAATGCTACGATTCGGCTACAAACCTCAACAGTATGGACTAAATCGTGGCTGGAAACCAAAACAGTTGTACTGGCATCATCGGCTAATTCTTTAATGATTTTTTTCAGACGATTTACCGTTGTTGGATCCAAATTAGCAAATGGTTCATCAAGAATTACTACTTCGGGATTTCCTATTAACGTCGCAATAATTCCAACTTTTTTCATGTTTCCTTTTGACAAATCACGAAGATATTTTTTACTTTTCAGAATTTCACCATTAAAAAATTCTTCATGTTTGGCTAATAATGCATCAACATCGGCTTTGTTTTGTCCACGTAATTCACCAATGAAATAAAAATATTCTTCGGCAGTTAAATATCCTATTAAGAAACTTTCATCGATGAAAGCGGCTGTAAAAGGTTTCCAATCCTCGCTGATATTTACCTGAACATTATTATTGATAATGTGTCCTGTACTTGGTTGAATTAAATCTAATAATAAACTGAAAAATGTAGTTTTCCCTGCGCCATTATTTCCTACTAAACCAAAACTTTGTCCTTTCGGAATTTCAAGATTTTGAATATTTAAAACTTTTACTCCGTTATTATATGTTTTTGAAAGGTTATTTACTTGTATCATTTTTTTAGTGATTAGTCGTTAGTGAATAGTAATTAGCTTTTTTGTTTATAAGCTGCGATGGTTGCGTATTTTTCTGATTTGTAGATTTTCTCAATTTTAGAAAACATATAGTTTCTAAACATAAACCCAATTACTCCGGCCAACGCTACAAAAAGTAATCCAATATTTGGCGAAAAAAGATAATAACCCGCTGCATATAAAATCATTGGTAAAACCATTTTCGGAATGGCAATCAGCATTGTTTTTACGTTAAATGCTTGTTTGTCTCCAAAAGCTTGTTTGCTCGTTGTTAAATCGATTGGTGTTTTTACAAAAGCTCCGCCAAACATAACCAAATGTGAGTTTACTCCAATGTTAAAAATAGCAGCAACCACAACTATTAAATATGTATGTAATCCAAAATAAAGATAAAATGATGCTAGTAATGTAGAAACTACTGTTCCAATAACCATCAACCACCATTTTGATTTAATATATTCTTTATAAGGAATATTTTGGCTCATTAACAATTGATAATAAGCACTATCCCAACTTGGAATAAATTGTCCAAACGTGAATAAAAATCCGCCCGAAACAAATATGGCTGCAAATACTTTCATCGCCGGATTATCATAGGCTTCAATCGAACCTGTGAAAAACAACAATCCATAAAAAATAAACATCACACTCATAATTAATGTTGTTTTTGAGCGTTTGTTTCTTCTCAATAATCGAATATCATTTTTAAGGAATGTTCCCAATGTTCCAAATTGATTTAACCAAGTATAATTTTCGGTTTTTGCTACATCACTTTTCTTAGCCAAACCTTCATCTAAGTTAAGATTGCTTTTGAAAAAGTTAAATGAAAAATAATACGTTGCAATCAATAAAACAACCGGTATCAAAAACAAATAATTGGTGTCATACATTCCTTGAAAAAACGGTTGTGTATAAGCCGTAATGTCAAAAATATCATAATAATGCGTTAACCCTAATGCAGCAAAAACAGCCAAAACACTATAGAAAACCACATCTTTATTATTAATTAAAATATTGATGAAATTATTAAAATAAACTAAAGAAAACATTCCTAAATTCCACAAAATAGCTTGATATCCATAACCTTTTACTAATAAAACAACTGTAAACGGAATGAAGAAAAATGTATGTGTCCAATTGAAAAAAGACAAAGCAGTTTTACCTAAAGTGAAATGAACAATTGTACTTCTTTTAATAGGTAATGTTAAAAGTGGTCGAATGTTCATTACCGGCATTTTTTGAAGAAAATAACGGATAAGTAAGTCTACTGCAAAATAGTAAATTATAAACTTATTAATAGTTTGCAATGGTTCCATTCCTTCTTTTTTCAAAATAAAAAAGACCGCAGTTCCCAATATGGCAAAACAGGCGATAAAATATAAAGCCGCCAAAGCCATAATGATTTTCAGGATGAGATTTGTTCCGAATGATGCCGATCGCAGAAAGGACTTCCACTCGAGCATAATAAAATGTTTGAACATAAATTAGTTGTTTTTTGGGTTGTAAATGTTAGTTTCTAAAGATAGTAAAATGTTACAAAGATTGTAGAAAAAATTCGTCAATTCGAGTATTTTTTGGTTCGGTTCTCGATACTTTTTCTTTCAGAAAAAACTCAAACTGACGAACCAAAAAATGTGTCGAGAACACGAATTTTATTGTGTCATTTTATATTCAGGATAGGTTTCTCTAAGGAAATCTTCTGCTTTTGACGGAATTAAAATCAACATGATATATTCGGTTAAACCTAAGGTAATCAATAGAAAACTAAATAACAAAAGAAATCCATCATGATAATTTTCGCCTTTTAAATGAATGGCAAATTGTATCGGTAAATTAATCAATCCAGCCGAAGAACTGTAACCAAAAATGATTTCTTTTAACAACCATTTTTTACCATTTTGCTTGTTTCTCCTTTTATTTCTTCGCATCAATATCATCATTCCAACAAAATAGGAAATGATTAGAATGAAAAACAAACTTTGAACTATCCAAAAATCTCCTTGAAGTTGCTTCAACAAGTAAAAAACTATTCCAATAGCCAAAAATGTTCCGATGATTTTTGGAATGGTAAAAAATTCTTTTAATTCATTCCAAACTATTTTGCTGTATTTTTTATTCAAGGTAGATTGTCGTTTTTCCACCACATCCATAAACCCAAAAACACCAAATTTTTTGAACTCTATTTGTAATGCTTCTTCAAAAGATAATTTCGGGCTTTGTTGCCATTGTTCTTCAATGGCGTTTGCTAAATGATCAACCAATTCGGTTTGCAAATCATAGTATTCTACATAATGCTGACGTGTGAATTGGTATAGTCGTTCTATTTGTTCTGCGGATAATTTCATAAATTTAATTTGTAATCATTTTTGTTTTAAAAAACTTTTTCAATTGATTTATGACATAAAAAATGTAAACTGTAAACAAACACATAAAAGCAACCGTCAAACCATCTGATAAATTTTTGCTTTTTTGAAATGGTTTTAAAAACAATAAATCTATCCAATACAAAATCAGAAATACTATTCCGTTTTTTTCTACAAAAAAATATTGTTGTTTCTTAATTATTCCAAAATAAATAAAACTCAAAAACGAGATAACAACTATAGAACCTAATACATACATCGGCAAATCTTCTTTTACAAAGTTTTGATAACCATTTTTTTCAAGAAAAAAGTATAATGCAACTATAAAAGCTACTAAGAGTAAGCTTGTCGGTTTAAGAAAATAGCTTAAATAATTTTTCAACTCCGGCAAAGTAAATCCCCAAATATTTTTATTCATACTAAAAATTTCTTTGCGATTTGAATTGACATAACTTACAAATGCATCATGAAAATCAATGTCTTCATCTTTCATTTTTTCTTCAACGCCAGTGGCAATATGATCAATCATTTCTACTCGAACATCAATATAAACAACATCATTACGTTGAAGATAACCATCAATAAATTGAATTTGATTTTTGTTTAGTTTCATGCTATGAATTTTTCAAATCGTTTACAAAATTGATTGTGCTTGTAATAACTATAAATAGCAATTGGCGTGTAAGCTATAATCATAGCTTTCCAAAGTACAACTGGAGAAACACCTGAAGAGAAATAGAAAACCGCATCAAACACCCAAAAAATAACAACCATTTTATAAATTCTATTAAACTCATAAGAGTAGCTTGTTTCTTCTTTTATTTTGAAAGTTAAATATCTAAAACCTGACAATATTAAAAATATAATCGAACTAATAGAAAACATTATTTGATGCATAAAATCTGTTTCAGTCTGTTTCCTGAAGAAAAAATACAAAAGAAAAAACACCAGAATTATTGGTATTGCAATACTATTGTAAATAAAATAACGCTTACGAATTCCATCCAAAATAATGGTCGAAAAACTTCGCTTGTTACTAACCCAAATGCTACTTTTTAATCTTAAATTTGGTTCCCATTCTTTTAAAATCAATAGCAAAGCTTCTTCAAAACTAATATTTTGTTCTTCGCATAATTCTTCTGTTTGGCTGGCAATATGATCTTTGATTTCTAGCTTAAAATCAAGAAAATCCAATCCTAATTTTTCAAGAATAGTATCAATTTTTTGTATTTGTTCTACTGATAATTTCATAAATTAAGCCAATTTAGGATTAACAATACTTTGCATGTTCTTGATAAATTCTTCCAATTCTGCCAATCGATTTACGGTTTCGGCAGTTCCTTTATCAGTAAGTTTATAATATTTACGCAGTCGGTTATCTACGTTTTCAATTTCTACTTCAAGAACGCCTTCTGCTTCCAGTTTGTGCAACGCAGGATACAATGCGCCTTCTGTGATTTTCAGTTCACCTTTGGTAATGTCTTTTACTTTTTGGGTAATTTCATAACCATACATTCTGCCATTTTCTTCCAATAGTTTCATCACTATCGTGGTCAAACTTCCTTTATATAATTGTGAATTTTTCATGTCATTGCGAGTTTATGAAGCAATATTATTTTTTCATTGGAACAAATATACATAAGTTTTTTATATATGTAATAATTTTATGTATAGGTTTTTGATTTAACACTTCGACTGTGCTCAGTGTGACAAAACCAGAATTTGAAATTAACATTGTAATTGTTTTTTGAAGTTGACTTTTGAATTTGATATTGACATTGAACTTGATATTCTTACCTTTGCAAAAAACAATTAGATGTCAACTTTCTATAAACTTCATATTAAAGATGTAAAACGTGAAACGCCAAATGCAGTTTCAGTTGCTTTTACAATTCCAAACGAATTACAATCGGTTTACAAATTTGTTGCCGGCCAGTACATTAACCTAAAATTAACCCTTGACGGGCAAGAAATTCGTCGTGCTTATTCTATCTGTTCATCTCCAAATAGTGATGAGCTTCGCATTGCCATTAAATCGGTTCAAAACGGACATTTTTCAAAATTTGCCAATGACAATTTGAAAATTGGTGACATCATTGAAGTAGGTCAGCCGGAAGGAAAATTTACTTTTGAACCCAATTCTGATAGACAAAAAAATTATGCAGGTTTCGTAGCCGGAAGCGGAATTACACCAGTAATGTCAATCTTAAAATCAGTTTTAGAAAATGAGCCTAACAGTACTTTTATATTGGTTTACGGCAATAAATCGCCCGAAGAAACCATCTTTCATCAAGAACTTCACGATTTACAACTGAAATATGTTGGACGTTTTTTTGTTCATTATGCTTTTAGCAAATCCGGTGCAGGAGATCTTTTTGGAAGAATAGATAAATCGGCGGTAAATTTTATACTGAATAACAAACACAAAGAAAAAGAGTTTGACAAATTTTACCTTTGCGGACCGGAAGAAATGATTAATTTGGTTTCAACCGTTTTAAAAGAACACAATATAGCTGAAAAAGATATTAAGTTTGAATTGTTCTCCACTTCATCTGCTGAAAATACAAGTGTTGGAAATCAATCTGGTCATACCAAAATCACGATTATGGTGGACGATGAAGAAACCACTTTTGAAATGTCACAAAAACAAACTGTTCTCGAAGCGGCTTTAAAACAAGGAATTGATGCGCCGTATTCTTGTCAAGGCGGTATTTGCAGTTCATGTATGGCAAGAATCACACACGGTTCTGCCGAAATGAAAAAGAATTCAATTTTAACTGATGGCGAAGTCGCCGAAGGTTTGATTTTAACTTGTCAAGCACATCCAACATCACCAGAAATTTATGTAGATTTTGATGATGTTTAATAATCTTCAAAATTTTAAAGTAAAAATTCCAATTTTGTTTACACAAGATTGGAATTTATTTTTTCAACTACTTTTTCCGGTAAAATAGTTCGCATTACATCTTCGTAACCTTCCACTTTTTTATTTCCATAAACCGAAGTTGGTAGCAACGGATATTTTTCTCTATCAGCAGTTAAACAATTTTCCAGCGGTTGATTGAATGGAGCAAAGCCAGCAAAAGGATGCGTTGCACCCCAAAGTGTGATGACTTTTACACCAAACATTGCGGCAATATGAGCATTTCCGCTATCCATAGAAAGCATTACATCGAGATTGGAAATGAGTTGCAATTCTTGGTTGAATTTTAGTTTTCCGGCAACAACAACAATATTTTCTCTTTGTTTTGCCAAAGTATTTAGTTTCTCGGTTTCTTCTTTTCCACCACCAAAAAGGAAGATTTTATTTTGATTATTTGATGCGAGTTTATCAACTACTTTTTGCATTAAATCCAAAGGATATACTTTGCTTTCGTATTGTGCGAATGGCGCAATTCCAATCCATTTAAAATTATTTTTTTTACCTGAAACACTTAAAATTTCTTCTGATAAAAATACTTTTTCAGGAAAATTTGGCGATGATAAATCAACAGAAAAACCAAGTTTTTTGAAGATTTCAACATGGCTGTAGACCATTGTTTTTACGGGTTGAAAAACTTTGTTTTCGGCACGAGTTAGTGCTTTTTTTTCAGCTCTGCCTTTATCGGTTGCAGCAACTTTTTTGCCTGACAATGAAAATAATGTTCGGATGATTTGGGAACGTAACACATTATGCAAATCGGCAACAGCATCGATATTTAATTGCTGTAAATCTGCATATAATTTCAACAACCCTAAGAAACCTTTGTGTCGTTCTTTTACATCAACGGCAAAAAAATCTACATTGGAAATTCCGTCAAAAAAAGGTTTGAAAAATGGTCGGGAAACAACTGTGATTTTTACCGCTTTATTTTGAGAAACAAAAGCCCTAATCACTGGAACTGTCATGGCAACATCGCCCATGGCAGACATTCGGATGACAGCGATATGTTTTATTTTTTGTGACAAAAAGAGATTTATTTTTTATTCTGATACAACACCGGATTCAAGTCATCATCATTGTACATTTTCATCTGTTTATAGACTTTCATGAACTTGTCGCCGTTTTCAATATCGGTTAATAAATCATTTATTGAGGTAAACATATCGTTTTTTTGATCTAGCAAAACGTTTAACTTTTCCTGGCATTTTGCTCTGTGTTCAGGCGTAGCATCAACACGAGTTGCTTCTTCGTTCATGTGGTAAATTTTCAGTGCTAAAATCGACAAACGATCGATTGCCCAAGCCGGACTTTCGGTATTAATCTTGGCATTTGACTTTACCTGAACCGAAGCATATTTTTGAAGAAAATAACTGTCAATATATTCCACCATATCGGTACGAACCTGATTGGAAGCATCGATTTTTCGTTTTAAATCCAAGGCTGCAACCGGGTCAATTTGTGGATCACGAATGATGTCTTCATAATGCCATTGCACTGTGTCAACCCAATTTTTGGCATACAAAAGATACTCAATACTTCCTTTTCCATAAGGATTTATTGTTGGTTGATATACATCATCAATAATGTGATAATCTTTGATGCTTTGTTCAAATATTGGAAAGGCAAATTGTGAAAACATAGTAGTAAAATTTTATTGCAAAGATAGTTTTTATACTTTTACCCAAACATACAAATTTTTCAGCTTTATGCACATCCATTATATTTCGGAACAAAATAGTATTCTTAATCATTTTTTGGCACAAATTCGTGATGTTTCTATCCAAAAAGACAGCATGCGTTTTAGAAAAAATATTGAACGTATTGGCGAAATTATGGCGTATGAACTAAGTAAAACTTTGGAATATAAAGCAATTGACGTGCAAACTCCGCTTGGCATAAAACATACCACAACTGTTGCTGAACCTGTTGTTTTGTGTTCAATTCTTCGTGCTGGATTGGCTTTACACACTGGATTTATGAACTTTTTTGACGATGCTGAAAACGGATTTGTTTCTGCTTATCGTCATCATTATGACAACGATGATAAATTTGAAATTTTAGTTGAATATCAAGCCGCTCCATCATTTGAAGGAAAAAATCTAATTCTGATTGATCCAATGTTAGCAACAGGTCAATCAATTGTTGCTGTTTTACACAAATTACATTTGGAACAAAATCCGAAAGAAATTCACATTGCTGTAGTTATCGCTGCGCCGGAAGGAATTGCTTATTTAGAAGAAAATCTTCCTAAAAATTGTCATCTTTGGGTTGCCGCACTTGATGACAAACTCAACGAAAAAAATTATATTATTCCCGGACTTGGCGATGCTGGTGATTTAGCTTATGGAAGCAAATTATAACTGGAAAAAATAGGCTGAAATCGTAATAATTGCTACCGTGAACAAAACAATTTCCTGATAAGTTTTATTTTGCGAATACTCAATGTTATTGGTTGATAAAATCGATAACGGTAAAAATGTAAAAACCAAAATTGCATTACTTTTTTCGGGTGAAAAAAGGAAAACCAATATGCCAATAAAAAAACTAACTATCATTTTCTTATAGGAAGCTTGAAGCACGAGTGGTTTATTTCCTACCGTAAAAATCATTGAAAAGACAAAATATATTCCGAATAAAGCAAAAATAGTCAAGGCTATTTTTTTATAGTTGTTTACAAAATAATCCCATTGAAAATTCATCTCTGTTTGCTTTATCAAATAACCAATCCAACTTTCGTCAAAAATCAGTGAGAATAATAAGAAAATAATAGCTCCGGTTCCAATTGCGATAAATGGTATCAACCAATTTCTATAATCACGCGAAACATGAAAAATTATAGAAACATAAACCACAAAAAGAAAAAGAATGCACCAAAAATGGAATAAACTTGCTACGAAAATCCACAGCGATGCATCAAAAATCTTTTCCTTTGGAGATTTTAATGTTTGTAATGAAATCATTCTCCGAATAGCAAGAATAATGAAAAAGTTGGCTAATAATAGTTTCAGATTTCCAAAAATAGATGGAAACAATGTTAAATAGAGTAAAAAAAATAAAATAGCATAACTACTACTTTTTGTCAAACCATTCTTTTTTGCAATAAAATTTACAAGAAATAGTGAACTTAATAAAACAATCAGAATCAATACTTTCTGATAAATTTCTGTTGCTTGATTCACACTATCGACCGCATTCAACTGAAAAAAAGAAAAAAAGAAAACCAATAACAATACTGTTAATGTATAATTTATATAGGTTGATTTTCTAAAAAGGCTTGTAATCATAATGATATTTTATACATTTGTGGTGTAAATATAATACTTTATAAAATGAAAGCATTTTTTGAAGCTATCCAATCTTTATTTGTAGATTTTCTTTTCAAACCATTAGATTGGTTGCGTGCGCTTGAATTAGACAATTGGTGGTTAGCAAATTCAATAAGTTGGATATTAATAGCTGTTTGTGGTTATTATATGGTATATTGGATCAAACAATTACGTATTTTTGACGAAGCCGGAACTGAAAACCAAGATACAACGGCTCATTCTTTTTTAAAATAAGAATTCTTTAATTAGAAATTCTAATTAAAGATCAAAACCAATATCTTTTCTAAAATACATCTTATCAAAACGTAGCTTATCTATGTTTTGATAAGATTTTTTTATGGCTTCTTGAAAAGTATCTCCATACGAAGTCACAGCAATAACTCTTCCGCCATTAGTTAAAATCTTTCCGTTTTCAAGTTTTGTTCCGGCATGAAAAGCTATCGAATCTTCAATATTTTCTAGTCCAAAAATTTCAAAACCTTTTCCATAATCTTCGGGATATCCACCAGAAACTACCATAATCGTTGTAGCACTTCTTTCATCGATTTCCAGCGAAACTTCATCCAATTTTTGATTGGCAACTGCCTGAAAAAGTTCTACTAAATCTGATTTTAGTCTTGGCATCACGACTTCGGTTTCCGGATCACCCATTCTAACATTATATTCAATCACCATTGGTTCGCCTTTTACATTGATTAATCCAATGAAAACGAAACCTTTATATTCAATTCCGTCTTTTTGCAAACCGTCAATGGTTGGTTTTACAATTCGGGTTTCTATTTTTTCTAACAAAACTGCATCTGCAAACGGTACCGGAGAAACTGCGCCCATTCCACCAGTATTTAAACCGGTATCGCCTTCGCCTATTCGTTTATAATCTTTAGCTGTTGGAAGAATTTTATAACTTTTGCCGTCTGTTAATACAAAACAACTTAATTCTATTCCGTCAAGAAACTCTTCAATCACAACTTTTGAACTTGCTTGCCCGAATTTAGCGCCAACCAACATATTCCGTAATTCGGTTTTGGCTTCCTCTAAATCAGACAATATCAAAACGCCTTTCCCGGCGGCTAAACCGTCAGCTTTTAAAACATAAGGCGGTTGCAAAGTTTCCAGAAAATCGCATCCTTTTTCAACGGTTTCTGCCGTAAAACTATCGTAAGCCGCTGTTGGAATGTTGTGTTTAACTAAAAATTCTTTGGCAAATTCTTTACTTCCTTCGAGTTGTGCACCAATTTTTGACGGACCAATTACCGAAATATGATTTACATCTGAATCATTTTTGAAAAAATCATAAATGCCTTGAACCAGCGGATCTTCGGGACCAACAACAATCATTTCTACTTTCTCTTGTAAAACAAATGCTTTTATGTCTTCAAAATTCGAAATATCCAGTGAAACATTCGTAGCAACTGTAGCCGTTCCTGCATTTCCGGGTGCGACAAAAAGTTTGGAAGTTTTTGAAGATTGAAGCATTTTCCAAGCCAATGCGTGTTCGCGACCGCCGGAACCAAGTAGTAAAATTGTCATTGTGATGTGTTGTTATGTTGTGGTGCAAAAATAGTTTGTTTTAGCTCGAAAAGAAATTAATTACTTAAAAATATTGTTCTTGATTCTATCAAAATTCTTTATTTTTAACCAAAAATAAGCTGTGAAAATTTATTCAACGTTTTTAAAATCAATTCTATTACCGCTTGGCGATTTATTTTTTGGTGGAAGCTATACTAAAGAAATAAAAAAGTGGAAAAAATATGATTCTCTTGATGGTAAAAGTTTGGAAAGAATTCAAGAAAATCTGTTAGATGATTTATTAAAAGATGCTGTTGAAGATGTGCCTTATTATGCTTCCCAAAATAGTCTGACGACCAAGAAAAATAAACTCTCAATAAAGGACTTTCCAATTCTGACAAAAGAGATTCTCAGGAAAGAATACACCAATCTTACATCAAAAAAATATGATGTTTTAAAGTTAGAAAAAAACCATAGCAGCGGAAGTAGTGGCACTCAATCATTTACCTTTATGACCCAAAAGCATAAGTTCTACCTTCGTGCTTTGCAAACGCATTGGTTCAAATGGTCAGGGTTTGAAATAGGAATGCCAATCGTACAACTTGGAATGTCTCCCAAAAGAACATTGCCTAAAAAACTAAAAGACGTTTTTTTCAGAGTAACCTATATCAACAGTTTCTTTCTGTCAAAAGACGATCTTCTGACTATTGCTCAAAAGATGAAAAATGGAAAAATTCGTTACATGGCAGGTTATCCTTCAGAAATGAATGAAATTGCAAAAATTATTATTGCCAATAATTTAGAATACAAAATGAATGGCATTGTTTCCCTTGGAGACAAGCTTTTTAATCATTATATCAAAAATTATAATGAAGCTTTTAAACATCCAGAAAAAATTATTGACACCTATGGTTGTGCAGAAGGAATGTTAATGGCTTGCCGAAAAGATTTACCTTTTTATTACATTATGTCGCCACATGTTTATCTTGAAATTGTTGATGATGATGGAAACGAAGTGGAAGAAGGCAAAATAGGTCATGTGTTGGTAACTTGTTTGACTAATAAGGCCATGCCAATCATCCGATATAAATTGGGCGATTTGGCAGCAAAGCTTCCTAAGCATTTATATCCGGAAAAAAGAGACCATAATTATCCGCTTTTAGAAAAAATAATCGGCCGAGATACCGATTGCGTGACTACCGCTGATGGTATAAACATTTTTGTGACCACATTTGTCGCCATAATGGAATTTTATCCGGAAATAAAACAATTTAAAATAGTTCAGGAAAATCTAAAAAGTATTACCATAGAATACCTTACCGATGACAACTTTCTTTTTAGAGCAGAAACACTATTGGAAATTGAAAATGAAATAAACAAACTCACACAAAATAATCTGGAAATTATTTTTCAAAAAGTTGAATTTGTATCTCCTTCAAAATCAGGAAAACCTCAGGTTATAGAGTCCAGAATTAAAGAAAAAAGGTTTTAAACTTCATTTACTTTGAAGTTACCTTATTATATCTCGGTTTTATAAAAATTTGAGTAACTAAAAACAATATCATGCAAAAAAAAGCTGTTATGCTATTTTTATTATGAAAGTCTTTATAAACAGCATAATTATATTGTAACAAATTTAGTTTTGAAGCCGAAATAGAATTTTTTCGTATTCTATATAATGCTAAACTTTCGGGAACGGGTTTTACTGTTCCTATCTTTTTTAATGTTGTCAACCACACTATCCAATCTTGTCTTTTTTTTATGGATGAAATTGGAATTTTTTCATAAAAAGTAGTGTCGTATATTCCGGTTAAATTGCCTATATAATTACAAAAGAAGAGCTGTTTATAGCTAAGATTTCGGGGAGCCTGAATTTCTTTTTGCAGCGAATTTCCATTTTCATCAATACATTCATAAAACGAAAAAGTCATTGGTTGCTTATTCTGTTCCATGAATTTCAACTGCTTTTCAAGTTTAATTGGTTTCCAAAGATCGTCTGAGTCGAGAAAAGAAATGTATCTGCCGGAAGCTTTTTGCAAAGCATAATTTCTGGCAACTCCTGCACCTGAATTTTCATTTAGTTTATAGAACTGAATGCGATTATCTTTTTCTATAAATGAAAGTACAATAGCTTCAGTTTCATCGGTAGAAGCATCGTCCACAATAATCATTTCCCAATTTTGATAGGTTTGATTTTGAACCGATTTGATGGTTTCTGCTATAAATTCAGAAGAATTGAATGAAGGAGTTATTATGGAAACTTTACCATCCATTAATATGCTTTTTCTTCGCCTTGGAAAATGTTAATCACAGTTTGGAAAATGATTTTCAAATCCATAATCATCGACCAATTTTCAATATAAAAAACATCATATTTAATTCGGTTAATCATATCTTCTTCGGTTTCAATTTCACCTCTAAAACCTTTTACCTGAGCTAATCCTGTTATTCCGGGTTTAACATAATGGCGAACCATATATTTTTTAATTCTATTGGCGTAGGCTTTATTTTGTGACCAAAGATGTGGTCTTGGCCCAACAACCGACATATCTCCAGCAAGCACATTGAAAAATTGTGGTAATTCATCAATACTGGTTTTACGCATAAATCTTCCCGTCTTGGTAACTCTAGGATCGTTTTTTGACGCTTCTTTCTCTGTATTCCCGTTTAAACGCATGGAACGGAATTTATAACAAAAGAATTCCTGCTCATCCAATCCGGGTCTTCCTTGCTTGAAAAATACCGGTCCTTTTGACTCTAATTTAATGAATATTGCCAAAAGTGGAATTAGCCAAGAAAGTAATAATACAATTACTAATAATGAAAATATAATATCAAAAGCTCTTTTAATTCCTTTTACAAAAGGATTGTGAAGCTCTGTTTTTTGAAGTGTTAAAACCGGAAAAAGTTCGTAGTAATTGATTTTTAAATTTTTAGAGAAAATTTGTTTTGTATCCGGAATAAATTTTATTGCTTTTTTGTTATCATCAGCAAATTCAACCAGATCCTTAAGTTTTTCATTTGAAATCTCATTTAAGGAACAAAATATTTCATCTATTTTGTTATCGATTACAAATTTTTTTAAATCCTCTATTTTTCCTTTAATTTCAGCATTCTGCTTTTTATCTGAAAAGAAACCAAAAAAACGATATCCATAATCTTTTCGGTTTTCCAGTACTTCTTTCAGCCGAAGAGATTCTTCTGTGTAGCCAATTATTACCGTGTTTCTGAAATTGCTTCCTGTAACAATACGATACTTTTTAAGGTAAAAAAACAAGAAGTATTTAAAACTTACAATTGCAACAAAGCTCAGGGTCATAAATTTAGCTATGGCAGTTCCGCTAAAAATAGTTTCCTTAGAAAAAGGAAAAAAAGCAATAACAATCAACAAAAATATACTGAATTGCTTTATCAATTTGGTTATAATTTCAACCGGTGTGGTAAATCGAAAGACTTCATAGTACTTAACTATTAAAGCTATGCTTATCCAGGTAAAAGTTTGATAGGCTAAATAATATGGCAAAGGAAGGTTTAAATCTCTAAAGAAATATAAACTCAACGACGTAATAACTATCAAATCAAATAATATGCTTATTGGTCTGATGTATTTCGAATATCTTCCTGTTTGCTGTGCAACCATACTTTATCTTAATGGATGTAACCTTTAAAATCTTTATGCTCTTCTTTTAATAATTCTTCAGAAGACAATGATTTGAAATAGTCATAGGTTAATTTCATTCCTTCTGCTCTATTTACCTTTGCTTCCCAACCTAATATTTCTTTAGCTTTCGTTGTATCGGGTTGACGTTGTAACGGATCATTTATTGGTAGCGGATGATAGACTACTTTTTGATTAGTTCCCGTTAATTTTATAATCTCTTCGGCAAAATCTTTGATAGTGATTTCGTCTGGATTTCCAATATTAACAGGATAAACATAATCTGAATGTAATAATCTGAAAATACCTTCTACTTGATCTGTTACATAGCAAAAAGAACGTGTTTGACTTCCGTCACCAAAAATGGTTAAATCTTCGCCACGAAGTGCTTGTCCAATAAACGCTGGAATTACACGACCATCGTTAAGTCTCATTCTTGGTCCATACGTATTGAAAATCCTAACTATTCTAGTTTCAACACCATGGAATGTATGATATGCCATCGTGATTGATTCTTGAAAACGCTTCGCTTCATCATAAACACCTCTTGGTCCAATGGTATTTACATTTCCATAATATTCTTCTGTTTGTGGATGAACTAATGGATCGCCGTAGACTTCAGATGTTGAAGCAATTAAAATCCGTGCTTTTTTAACACGAGCTAATCCAAGTAAATTATGCGTTCCTAACGAACCTACTTTTAACGTTTGAATGGGAATTTTTAAATAATCTATCGGACTTGCAGGAGAAGCAAAATGCAATATATAATCTAATTTACCGGGAACGTGAACAAACTTGGTTACATCGTGATGATAAAATTCGAAGTTTTTATCTTTAAAAAGATGCTCAATGTTTTTTAAATCGCCTGTTATTAAATTATCCATTCCTATAACAAAGTAACCTTCGGCAATAAAACGGTCGCATAAATGGGAACCAAGAAAACCTGCCGCACCTGTAATTAATATTCTTTTCATATAAATTTTTAATTTTCCGGATTGCTTTTCAATAGATTAGAATTGAAAAGACAATAAAAAAGCGTAAAAAACATTACACCTCTTTGTCTCCACAAAAATGATTCTGTCAAAAATAAACTTATCATTAGAATTGCAAAAGCAAAATGAACAAAATCTTTCATTTTAATAGCATTTTTAATATTAAATACTAATAGAATTAACAATAATACAAAACCAATAATACCTAAATCGGAAAAATTTTGAACATATTGATTGTGAAAGTTTTTAGTATGATAACCTTCATATTGCTCATTTCCAAGAAAAAGATTGTAATTTATTGCTTTTTCTTTTACTTTTCTGGTAGAAGCATTTAATCCAAATCCAGTTAGGTAAGCATTATTTTCAGAGATGATTTCAGTAAAAATTCTGAATTGATATACTCTGAAAGCAGTTCCCGGGAAAAAGTCATTTGGTGTAAACGTTTCGTTAGTCCAAGCTTCTTTTATACTCACATAGTGAACACTTTGCGGTACATTTTCTAACACATTGGCACTAATACTTTTATCTGTATTGTTTTGAAATTCAGCTAAAAACCGATTTTTTATTCTCCCAAAAGAAGCGATTACAACTACAATAAGTCCAAAAACTATTAGATTTCTCAACCGTAATTTCTGTGAAGATTTTGAAAAATAAAAAAAGTAAAATAATCCCAATAATAGAACGACCAGTATTATATTTTTGGAGGAAAGTAATAGTACAAATGTAAAAAGTAAAGCAGAAGAAATCATGTCAAACTTTGTCTTTACTTCTTTGGAAACAAAGTAAAATAAGGCAACTGCAACAAAAACCGATACATGAATAGCATTTAATAATTTTGGAACCAAACCATAATCAACATAATCTTCACCATGATAAAAAAACACTCTTGAATCCTGACTTACAGCATATCTTATTAATGCTCGCAGTAGAAAAAACAGAGCCAAAACAACCATCGAGTAGCTATAATATTGCTTTATTTTTTCAACTTGAATTGAGGTGAATTTTTTATTTACAGCAAATGCTAAAGGAATTAACAGCAAAGAAATTTCTTTTGGAATTGCTTTTAGCGTAGTTTCTTTATCAATGCTCCAAAAATAGGACAATGTCATCCAAAAATAAAGAATGACGGGAACTACTAAAAACAGCGTAAAGTTAACATTCTCCTTCTTAAATTTTACTATTGTTATTAACAAAAATAAAGCTAAGGCAACATTGTTTACGGCAAATGGAAAAGGTATTGTCACCAAGAGTAGTAATACCGATAAAAAAAGAATGTTACTTTTTGTTTGATTTTTGATGTCTTGAGAAACATTCTTCAAAAAGCTGTAGATATTCGCCATTAATTTTATTCCAGTTAAATTGATTTACAATAGCTTCAAAGTTGTTTTGAACTAAATGCAAGTTATCATTTTTTTTGATAGTTTCCAGAATATTTTTAACTTCTTGAGGATTGGAGAAATAATAGCTATTCTCTTTTAAAATTCCTTTATTAAAATCATTGTTATGTGCTACAACAAATGCTTTTGAAGCCATTGCTTCTAATAATGATGGATTGGTTCCTCCTACCGAATGCCCGTGAAAATATAAATTTGAATAATAACGTAAATTATTTAGATGTTCTAAATTATACAAAGCTCCGATAAAACGGATATTAGGATAATCTTTGTACTTTTTCTTCAAGTATTCGCCGTACTTGGTGTGGTTTTTTCCAATGACCAAAATAGTCGTATCATCATCACTAATTGACACACCTTCAAGAACCATATCAAGATTGTTTTCGGGTTCAAAACGTGCCATTATCATGTTGTAATTTCCTTTTTCAACATAATATTCCTTTAGAATTTCTTCATTAGGAGCATCAAAAGGATAAGCACCATAAGCGATATAAGTCGATTCTTTATTGTATTTTTCCTTTAAAAACTTTTTAATTCCAAGTGAATCCGACACCAAATAATCACTACTTATGGCAGCCAATCTTTCGGCAAATTTTAAAAACTGCTGAACAGGACGAGAATATTTGGAACGCTTCCACTCTAAACCATCCATATTGGTTATAATGATTGGTTTTTTGGGCAAAAGAAAACACCAAATAGAATTACTTGTGTAACCTAATTGTAGAATAATATCAAAATCCCTTTTTCGGGAATCCATGATACAATTGTAATCATAAATAAATTGGCCAAACGTTCCCAATTTATACTCAGGATCATGTTTATGAATGATATTTACGCCATGAAATGATTTTTCCTGAAACGGATGATCATGAGAATTATAACAATATACTTCGTGACCTTGTTCAACCAAATAGACTGAAAAAAATTCAGCAAATTGTTCAAATCCTCCGTAATAGTTTGGCACGCCACGTGTTCCGAGTATAGCTATTTTCATTGGCTCATTTTTGGAGTGGCAAAAATAGAGAAATTTTAGACATAGCATAAATAAAAACCTCGGAGTTTGAAAATTAACTCCGAGGTTTTATCTAGTTTCTCATTATTTTTAACGCTTAATGAATTTTTTCATTAGTACTTCATCTTTTATGTTTATGGCTTTAACAAAGTAAATTCCTTTAATAAAATTTGAAATGTCTATTTCTATCCTTTTTTCAGCATCAAATAAATGCTCCGTTACAACCTTACCATCAATTGATATAATTTCTATTTTTTTCAATTCTTTTAATGATTCAATATTCAATTTTGAATCAGATGGTACTGGATATAATTTTATTACGTTTTCATCATCCTCAAAGCCACCTTTAGCATCAGAATCATATTCCCTAGTAATGACTATTGGTGAACAATTCCAAATCTTTGCTAAATATTTTGAACCTGATTTAATATGTGTGTTTGATTTTAATGCTATAAAATCTCTTGCATACATACTAATGTCTTGAGTTGATAAATCAACAGCATAATTTGATTGAGCAGTAATACTTGCATAATTAAAATAACTAAAAGCATTTTGATTTGTTTCTGAAGATAAAACAATGTCTGTACATGCTAATGGTTCCAATTCTGGAATTAACTGCGGTAATGATGAAATTGGATTATTATTCAATGACAAATTATTTACCTTGACAGAGCTATTTGTAAAAGAATCTTGATTATCTATTTTGTGTAAATATAAGTTTCTATTATTAGCCGTAAAAGTTGAGCTTACTTGTATATTGCCATGTCTATCTTTTTGTATATAACTAAACTTGGAAGACGGTGTTATTGTGTTAAACTCATTTAGTACTCTAACAGGAGTAGCATTATTTGTTAAATCCTTAACGACAATTTCGCCATCTTGAACAGGATCTCCAACAATTGGTTGTCTCATTCTAATAAGGTACAAGTTATTAGAATTATTTGATATCTCAAACTCTGAAATAAATGCTCCATATCCTAGTGTCAATTCTTGATAATTACTAAATTGTCCTGTGGATGAATTAAAATTCAAAGTATACAATTTATATCTTAAATTAGTTGGGTCAGAATCGGGGTCAGAAGTTCCTGAATACTTAGCATATTGTAATCCTACTAGCTTTGTATTATTTGGGGTTATTCTAAAATCAGCACTTTCTATACCTGTTACTTGGCTTGTTGAAGAATTATAGCTACCATAATTATATATTTGACTATTCGTGAAATTAGAAACAACTGGTGTTAGACTCAATCCATTATTGTCAATTTTAAAACTTTTAATTGTCGAATGATGCTGAATTATAACCCAATAGGAATTATTATCATTTGCTTTAGTAACTACCAAAGGACCAAAGTTAAGTGCATTTTCAATGTTTGGAAATACACTAGAATAGTTTGTTGAACCCTCGCCATTCATACCTAACGGTGCGTTCAAAACTATACCTAGTGGATTTACATCATTAAATTCAACTATTGAAAAAAGATATGAAGTTGAACCTATGTTAGAACAAAGGCAACTTGGATTTACTGAACTAATTATGTAATATTGTCTACTATTTCCTGGATTGGGAACAATTACTGTATTAATAAAATCAAAATTTTCTAGCGCAGAGACAATTCCTCCGCCATTAGTCATAATGTTATGATTTTTATTCCATACATTATACCCATTAGTATAAAACAACAAATTTCCTGAACTATCACTAATTGATGCCTTACCATATTTACCGTTTGAAACTACATTTGCTGTTGGATTGGTGTTTGTAAAATTCAAATCCGTCAAGCCAAGTTGCCAATGGTTGTTAATTAAACTTTGCCCAATGGAAAACTGAGCAAACAAGAGCGTAGCTAAAATTAAATATAATTTTTTCATATTTATTACATTTAAAAATTATATTTATTCTTGTTTCCTTTGAAGTTCTTTAACCTGTGCTTTTAATTCGTCTATTTGTTTACTTTGTTGTATTAAATAAAGTGTAAGTTCTTCTATTTTTTCTTGTTGGATCTTAGCCATTTCTCCTAATGCAATTCCTTCTTCTTTTACTTGCGCTGCCGAAGGAACATTAGGTAAATGTCCGTTTTCATTAATAAACTTTTCTACTTCTTCTAAAGACTTTAACTCATAATCTTTATTAAATACATAATCAGCCCATGTACCACTAGAACTTGAATTTACACGAACTTCATCCGTTAATATACCTCCTGTAACAAATAATTTATAATTAGAAACATTTACAGCTCCTGCAGTTGTTGGAAATGTGGTTACAGAACCAATACCTACTTTTCCGTTAAATTTTAGCTGATCCAGAGCAAAATCTCCCCAAATTAGAGGAAGAGAAGTATCACTATTATCAATATATAATTTATTAGAACCTAATTCTAATCTTCCTGCATTAAATCCTAAAAAAACATTACCTGCTCCCGTAAGATTTTCGCCGCCTGCCGCGAAGCCAAGAATAGTATTTGCTCCTCCTGTAGTATTATTAAGTCCGGCTAATGCACCTATTATTGTATTATATGTACCAATAGTGTTACTGCCTCCTGAAGATCTTCCCAAAAAAGTATTGTATGTCCCTGTTGTCGTATAAGGTCCCGATCCCCAACCTACAAAAGTATTATCTGATCCTGTTGTTTGATTACCAGCCATATGACCAACAAATACAGACTGACCGGTAGTATTGTTCATCATTGCTCCGGCAGATGCGCCCAATACAAGTGATGTCCCATTACCCAAAGTTGTACTAGAAGTTACTGATCCTGCTGCTGTAGCGCTGATAGTTTGTGCATTTGTCTTAAAGAAGCATGCTCCTAATAAACATGATAAAATTAATTTTGTTTTCATAAATAAAATTTTGAATGTTATAGAATCTAAATCTACATAAAAAATTAACGTTTGAAAAACTTTTAAATTATTTAAGCAATTTATATATAGATTAGTAAGGGATATATTAAAAATTTATTTCAATATATGTCCGTAGGTTAAATACTGTATTTTGTTGTATTCAAATTCTAGATAAACTGTAAAAATTAGCAAACTACTACTCAAAACACCCATAATAGTTTGGTGCTCCGAGTATAGCTATTTTCATTGGCTCTTTTTTGGAGTGGCAAAATAGAGAAATTTAATAATGTCTTATTATTTTTTGTCTTTTTTTAGGTTGTTTTCTAATATTACTTTGATTTTTATTCTTTAATTGAAGTTAATAATGATTTTTATCATGTTCTTTTATAAACATAAATCGCTATTTTTGTGTTCGATTAAAAATATCAAACCATGATTAATTTTGAGCAACTTGAGAAAAATATAGAATCTCTTCGCATACAATACTTAACGGCACAGCCTTTTCCTCACCTCATCATTGATAATTTTTGTGATGAAGACAAGCTTAATAAAGCTTACAATTCAGTTCCTGAATTGAATAATAAAAGTCGTGATTATGCATTTGCCAATAATAAATTTGAAAAATCAAATTATAAAGAAATTTGTCCTGAATTTTTAGAACTTTATAACGATTTATCATCTGAAAGATTTAATAAGATACTGGCTTTTATTACTGCGAAAAAGACGTTTGTTGATCCGAAAAATTTTGGTGGTGGATTACATCAAGGAAAGAAAAATAGTTTTTTGGATATGCATCTTGATTTTAATTACCATCCTATTAATAAAAATTGGTATAGAGAGCTTAATTTATTATTATATTTAAATAAAGATTGGAAACCAGAATACAAAGGTCATTTAAAAATTAAAGATTTACGAACCAATGAAGAAGCCGAGTTAGCTGTTCCATTTAATAGGTTAATCATACAACAATGTGCACCTTACACACTCCATGGATATGACATGACAAACTTTCCAGATGGAAGATTTAGAACTTCAATCGCAACATATGCGTATCAAATTCATGAGCGCTTCATTGAAACACCAAGAACAACAGACTGGTTTCCAAAAGAAGATGCATCAGCAATGAAAAAATTATTTGCAAAAAATTACAACTTTTTAGTAAAAACAAAAAATAAATTTTTTGGAAGTGCTACGGCTAAGAATCAGTAAACTTTTCAATTTGAGAGTTAAAAATTTTTGCCGCAATTTTCCAATTGTATTTTTGTTTTATTATTTCTCTTTTTAGCGATAGGCTTTCATCTTTGTTTTCAATTACATAACTTAATTTTTCATCAAAATCTTTTTGATTTATTGGGTTGAAAAAGTAATTGTCAAAAAAATCAAAATCGCTCATAGCTGTTTGATTTGAGCAAATAGTAGGTATTTTGGCTGCTACAGACTCAAGTGGCGGAATTCCAAAACCCTCTGCTCTTGATGGATAAACACTTACATTGGCGCCTCTAAGTAATAATAACATTTTTTTAAATTCTACTCTTTTGTAGCAAATGATTTTTTGTTTTATGTTCTCTTCAAGTGAATTGAATAAATCATCAAACTCCTTATTTTTAAAAGTGTTATCACCGATAAAAACTAGATGATAGTTTCCGTAAATTTTTTGATTGACAAAAGACTTAAGCAATAAATGGTGACTTTTTCTCGGTTCCCATCTACTTACGTAGATTATATAATTTGAAATTCCATATTCATTTTTTACTTCTAAAATTGCCTTTTCTTTATCATATTCCTTAAAAAAAATATCGTCAACTCCATTTGGCATCACAATAACATTTTTTACTTTTAAATGTTTTTCTATTTGAATTTTAGAATATTCTGATACAGTAAAAATAATATCTGAAACTTTAGCACTAAACTTATATGTTAAAAAACTTTGAAATCTATTTAGTCTTGGGAAATCTTCCGGGAAATCTTCAAACAAAACATCATGAGTAGTTACAATATACTTGCAAAGCTTTAGTGGCGGAACTCTATACTGAAAATGTGCAAAATCTATTTTATTTTTAAAAATTAACCTTGGTATTTCAAACAACAATCGAATAAAAGGATTTTTAAAATAATACTTAACGTATTTCAAGTTGTCCTGTTCTCCGAATATTTGTTTTAGATTCTTTATATCGTAAGCCGCTAAATAAAAATCTGTTGTAGAGTCTTTTATTAATTCTAGATATAATCCTTGAATATAGGTTCGTGTACCTTGAAACCCTTTGTCAAAAACATGACAGTCGACAAATATTTTTGTTCTAATATTACTCTTTACCATTATTTTTTATTGATAATCTATGCTCTTTTAAAAGCAATTCCCTATAACATAATAGGAAGCCTAAAAATATTGATTTGTTATCTAATTTTAGATACAACCCCATAAAAACCCAATTAGATAATATAAGGAAAATCCCTGTTCCAATAATTAGGTAGTTTATATATTTAATTTCTTCGGTTTCGGATTTAAGGTTTCTAATTAAAACAATAATAAACAATATAGTTAAAAAGGCACCTACTAAACCTGACTTCAAAAACATTGTCATGTAAGCATTATGTAATGCTGGAACATATCTTATTAACTCTCCATCATTTGTCCACATCTCTCTTCCAATATCAACTGTTGAGCCCAAACCCTTTCCAAAAAGGGTTGTAAACCATCCATTCCCTGTAACTTGTCTAACTGTTATAATATTTTCAAAGGAACGATAATTGTCGTTAAATTCTTTCCAATCATCTTGATTAATTTTAGTTTTAAAAGCTTCGATTGGAGCAATTTTTATTTTATAAAAAAACGCTTCAATACCCTTTCCGCTTCTATTTGGATAAGAATAGTATATTGCTGAATAACACGCTAATGTTATAACAACTGTGGTTATCATAACTTTTAAACTTCTTGGAGTAATTCTAAAATATCCTTTTAGAGCTAAAAACATTATAATAACCTGAATAATATTTGTCCTAGCTAGATAAAGTAATAATGATATCGATATTATTAAACTAAATATAATTATTTTTTTCTTGGTTAAATTCAAATTGAACTTGGAGCTAAAAAGCAAGATCATTAAAACGCATACCTCATAATCGTCAAAATATCCACCATAATGTCTTAATTCATGAATACTCCTGATTGAAAAAAACAGAAAACAAATGACCAAAGTAAATATATGGACTGCAGCAAGCGCTACACCTGTGTAAATAATTAGACGAAGCATTTTTGGTCCAATTATTTTGCAGATATTGTAACCTATCAGAATACCTATTATTGGTTTTAATAAATAGGCTAGGTCTCTAATAGTATTATATAATTTGTGATTATAATTAAATGAACTAAAGAAAGCGATAATTATTATTAAAAAAAGAACTAAGAATAAATTGAAAACCTTTACAGAATAACTCTTTTGTAGTGTTACAAATGCGACAAATGACCAAACTAAAAAAGTAATCTCATAATTTTTTAAGAGCAAGACAAGCAAACTTAGATAAAGTAAAACTGGATATGTCTTAATTTTTGAGATAATCATGTAGATAAGTATTATTTGTTTTAACTGATAATTTTAAATTACAAAATATCTTTTATTTTAACATTTTTATTTATTTCAATATCAAAAACAGTCATTTCGTCAATCATTTGTAGTCTTTCGTGGTGTCTTAAA
>VFQN01002032.1_pt1 | contig 32321 bp, 41 predicted proteins | sample 3512371 | NCBI WGS metagenome assembly VFQN01 (sample SAMN10412370, study PRJNA504923) | tailings metagenome | isolation source: Replicate 2 from Balatoc abandoned mine | place: Philippines: Itogon, Benguet | collected 2017-08-28 | reverse complement strand
CCCCCCCACCCCCCCCCGCCCACGCCCGCCCCCCCCCCCACCCCACCCCTCCCCGCCACTCCCCCCCCTCCCCGCCACTCCCCGCCCTTCCCGCCACTCCCCGCCCTCCCCTACAGTCCCGGCCTCCCAAACAATCCCGCCCTCCCCGCCCTCCCGCACCTTGTCCCGCCACTCCGGGTGCTCCTCCAGGACAGTGTTAACACACAATGAGGCGCGAAGGGCACCTAACACGTAGTGGATCCCCCGCACCTTGTCCCGCCACTCCGGGTGCTCCTCAAGGAACTTCTCGTAGGCCAGCAGCTTCTGGGGGATGCCCTTGACCATGTCCAGCCGGTCAACGCCCAGCATGATCTGCGCAGAGGCATCAGAGCATCCACGTGTTATAAAGGCAGGACGAACAAAAGTGGTCGCGCTTGCGAATGCCCCGCCTGCGGCAGCCGGTCAATGCCCAGCATGACCTGCGCATGCATGCATCACGTAATACAAAATGGAGGAGGATCGAAGGGTGGTCTCGGGTGCGAACACTCGGCCGGTCAATGGCCAGCATGGCCTGCGCACGCGTGCCTGGCAGGCGGCGCGACAGGTAAGCGGGTCGGCGGCGGTCGGCGGTGCACAAAGGATGGGGCCCTCTGACACGCATGCTGACGCGCTGCATGCTTGCACGGGCGTCTCCAAACCTCCCTGCTCCCTTCTAATACTGCCAGAGTGTGACACAGTCCCGCGGTCCCCACATCCCACGTGGCTCCCTGACACCTTGCATGGTTTCATTACGCATACCCCCGCCCGCGCACCTTCCTGCCCGCGTATCTGTTGAGCAGCTTGGCGGTGTGACTCTGCACCTCCTCGCTCTCCAGCGCCCGCGTGAAGCGCTCGGGGTCGATGCCGATGGGGAAGGTGCCCACGCGCGTCAGCACCCCGTTGTTCTCCACGCCTGCACGGGGAGAGATGTACGAACGCTGAATTCGTCGCCACTACAGCCACATGCAACAACGGCATCAGCAGGTTGCGATTGCCACGACGGTACAGTGAGATTGTGTAGCAAGTGGGCAAGGGGTGGAGCTGGCCACGGAAAAGCCCTCAAGGAAGGAGCCGGAGGAGGTTACGTTATTTGTATAACCCCTCCGGGGGCCCCAAAGGGGTAATTGATAGTAACTAAGGCGTACCCTTAAAGCTTCGTGGCGGCGCAGAGTGCAGGAGGAACGCCTACCAGGCCTCTCGGTAGATCAGGTACATCGCGTAGGTATGCAGTGTTTGGTTGCAAGTGCATCCTGGAGCGTGCTCTCCAGCCCCAGGATGCGCATGCATCCAAGTGTGACTGATTAACAATATCAAACATTTTAGAGCACGTACGGATTTTTAATGTTTCTGCTCACCCTCGGGCGTGCCCTCCAGCCCCAGGATGCGCGTGCACGACGAGATGAAGTGGCGCGCGTAGTCGTAGGTGTGGAAGCCCACCAGGTCCGCCGCCAGCACCGCACGCAGCACCTCCTCGCGCACTGGGAGCGTGCGGTAGATCTCGGAGGAGGGGAAGGGCGTGTGCAGGAAGAAACCCACCTTCATCTGCGGGGGCGGAGGGGAACGAAGGGAAAACAACGGGGATTTTTACGATGAGGTATGCGTGTGCAGGGAAGACCCACCTTTACCTGCGGGGGCGGAGGAGGGAGGGGGGAAGGAGGGACAGTGGGCTGAGCGGTGGGTCGGGACAGAGCCCGTGCAAAAACGAGCACGCAGGCGGCCTGTGTGAGGCATCAAGGCGTAAGGGTGACGTTACTATAGAGGGGCAGTGTTGTTTAGGGAAAGAGGGTGCGCGGTGGTGGAGACGGCGCAGGCCAAGTACGCGAAAGGAGGTTGGTGTTGCGACTTGCGGTCCGGGGCCGTTTTCCCCTCCGCCACGGGCCCCCGGTACCTTATCCTGGCCCCTCCCGGACCTTCCTAGGCCCCCGCACAAGCCCGCACACCCAGGGGCGACGCAGCGGTTGCAACATGGGGGTGCATTGGGGCACGCGTGCAGCAGGGGGCCGGAGCGTGCGGATGTGTTTCGCGTGCTTGGCCCACCTTCGGCACGGCCTGCTTGAGCAGCGAGGGCAGCAGCATGAGGTGGTAGTCCTGCACCCACACCACGTCGTGCTGGCAGTACTCGGACAGCACCACGTCCGCGAACTTCTCGTTGGCCACCTGCGCGGAATGGGGTTCAGGACGCGGCCAGATAAAACAAGTATACACTCAGCGTTGCACACATGTTTGTTGCTAGCCCACGTGCATACGGATACAGACGTATTGGACAGGACTACGTCTGCAAACTTCTCGTTGGCGACCTGCGCGGAAGAGGGTTCAGGGTGCACGGCGTTGCCGGCCCGGACGCACGTACACACCCAGCGGTGCACATGAGCTTTATTGTACACGGTCGCGCGTGCCTGGCCCTTTGCACCCTTGATCCACCTGGTACGCCTGCCACTGCATCTGCATGGCGCGGTGCTCGGCCATCTTCTGCCAGCTATCGATGTTGAGCGGCACGTAGTGGAACAGCTGCCACAGCACGCTGTTGCAAAAGCCGTTGTAGTACAGGTCCAGCTGCACATGGGGCATGTGTGTGGGACACACAAGTTGACAAGAATAAAAAACAGTCACAGGTCCCGAAGGCAGCAACTTAAGCCACACCTGCGTGTGTTCAGGGGTGCTGCAGGGGCCGGTCACGTCCGACGGTCGGACTGTTATGGTGGCAACCGCGCACGGCAACAAACGAAGGGAACGGCCCAGACCGCCTCTCGTCCAGCCCAGCGCCTCCCGCACTACCACAAGGTGCCTACGCCTTCGGGCCTGACAAAGAGTTGCTACGCAAGGGCCCGATGGGGGCCGAAGGGGCTGGCTACCATGTACCCTCCGCTGTGCAGTCCCCGCAATGCCGTTGTCCACCAGCGTGGGTTAACCCACACGGGGCTGCGACCTCAACCCTGCATGACCCAGCAGCTCTCTCCTCCTGACCTAAGACACATGCATCGTCCCCGCACCTAACCATTACGAGACCCTGAGTGGTTGGTCCGGTACGAGCCATACGACACCCGACCGGAAGTGGTCCCCTGTAACAAAGCTGAGCTGGAGAGAAAGTACCGGCACCCACCAGGGTTGGGTCCAGCCATACGGGGCAGTAGCCCTCCCCTTTGAGGAGTGCTGTCAGCTCGTCTCGGTCGCGGCCCTTGACCCAGATGCCTGCAGCAAGGCAGCAGGGAGGGCCAGGAAGCAGGGGTGCAGGTGGGAATGCCTGTAGCAGTGGTCCAAGAGGCCATCATTGGCGTCATGAGTTGCCTGCAGCAAGGTGGACCAGGAAGCAGGGGTGCAGGTGGCATGCCGTTGGACGGTGGGGGCCCAACAGCGCGCAGGACATGAGGTGCTTGCAACAAGGCAGCGAGGTTCAGCCGCAGACAACAAATATAAACAACGACACTGTCAGGACCGACGGGACGGACGAGTCATCGGCGCTGTGGGTGCTCGGAAAAGGGTGCTGGTGGACGCTTCAGGAGCACGAGCGCTTGCCGTTCCTTCGTGCCTTGTGCTTCTGGAAGGAAGCGGCCAACAGCACTGGCCCAGGCGGCGGCAGGTGCATGTTTGCGTATCACCAGACAGCATGGGATGGTATGTGACAGGTCTTGCCAAGTACGCTGTGCGCCTCGCCGTGGGATGGGAGGAAGGGGATCAGGCAAATTAGTACCAATGTGATTGTTGTTGCTGTTTAAGAAGTGCAGCAAGTGGCACGGTAACACACAGCGCCGTACATTAGCAGATGACTCACCCGGCCAGCCGATCCACAGGGTCACGTAGCTGCTGACTCCCTTGAGCGCAGAGACCAGGCCGCCTGCGCTGGACTGCACAGCCAAGAACACACAGTGCCACACGCTTACAACCTTACACCAGCACTCACATGCCCTACATGCTTCCGACTGCGTATTGTACGGGTATTTCTGTCGTTGTCATAATGCCGCGAGCTGTAGTGCATAAGCAGGATGAGGCAAGGTCCCCCCCCCTTGCAAGAACTTCCGCCCTGCGTTGGGTGCCCGCGTTGCTCCCCCGAACCCCCTTGGGCACATATCGGACAACCCAGCGCAATCACGTAGCTGTGGCACGCCAGCTTTCCAAACATGGTAGCTACAACGTGCGGGCGTGCAACACAAGGTATATGGACGCACCTGCAAGTGCCACTTCCCGCTGGCATCCTTGCTGCACGTGACAGGGAGGCGGTTGGCGATTACCACGATCCGCGCCTGGTGGGGCGGCTCAGGCACGGTTTCGAGGACTGGATCCTCCAAGGGCACCTCCTCAAGAATGTCGAAGGCCTGGTGGCTGCGGTTGCGGCGAATTCTCTCCCGGAGCAAGCGGTCTGACGCGGGGGGCCGGGGGGGCAGTGCGGGGGGCCGGCGTGGGTGGTGCAGTAGTGCAGGATAGCGGTCTGGGAAGCAGGACGCATGCAATCGTGGTGGCGCGTCTCAAGAAGTTAAATCCTCGTGGCGATTGGTCTTACATCGAGGTATGCAGTAAGGGGGGCTGCCTAAACTACAAGGGACAAGAGTAAATGAGCGTAGAAGGACATCCCGCAGTGTGCCCGGGACAATCACTTACCAACACGAGTGGTCGGTAATGATGAAGATTCTCCTGACGGAAGCTCGTCTGCTTCAAGGAGGGAATTCACAGACCCGCCATCCACCCGGCCCAGGGCCCCTAGGGCCGACCCCTCCCGTTCCATTGACGCCTATGCCTAACTAGCTATGACAATGTTTTAGCTTGCTAGGACATCGGCTCGAGTATCGTCATGCCCAGGTGTATGCAGCTCAGCAAGGGGTTGGACCTCGCAGCTGGTCTTTCACTTCTCCTCGTAGCAAGGTAGTACATATAACAAGAGGTGCATCATCCAACTATCACCTCGGGCTACCACATCGCTTCGTGCTGACGTACTCTGGGTTGTCAGGGCCCTGTCGCCCACCGTAACCCCCTCCTGTCTGAGCCTGCTCCACTGCCTGTGCAGCTGCAGCCTGTTCCACATCCTTCACCCCGCTCCACCTTATAGACGCGTTGCCTTCTATGGCTACCTTGACAAACCTGACAGCTGGATACAGAGCTCTGGAGGCCCTCCTGACCGGGTCCCGCTGCATGGAGACTCCCAAAGACTCCCTAGCACGCTAGCAGGGAGCTCCCACGTCCCCGAGGGCTGCCGAGGGCCCTGAAGTCTAGCTCAGGGTCGGCCCCGACCGACCAGAGGGCCTAGCTCTGACACGCCGAATCCCAAGCCTGCATGGCTGCAGAATAGTACCCTTGCGTCGGGTAAGGCCGTAAGGGCATGAGGGCCAACGTTCAGCGGCAGCAGCAGTATCCCCATGTAGAGGAGCGAAAATTGGCAACCGCACCCATTACACCCAACATGACCCAACGCAGTACCAATAAACACCTGCACAGCCTTCGCCGCGCAGCACTTGGCCCCGCCTGACAGCATTTCCACGACGTTACAGTTGAAGGCACTCCATCTCCAGCGCACAGCACTGCGGCGTTTCCCAGTTGGTACTTTTCCAACCCCACATGACACTGGCCAACGGCCCGGGACCATTCGTGACCCCACGTCCCATAGCTAGTAACCTGAAGACTGACAGCGTAATGCCGACATGTTGCGCTAGTCCTGTGGGTATAGAGACTTAGGGAAACCGCTCCGTTGCATTCAGAGGCCAGGAGTTCTTAGCCCGAAAGGCAGACTTCATGTCGCCACACCTTGAACGAAGACGAAACGCACTGCTGCCTCCCAGCCCACTCCGCTCATGACCCACACTCATGCCCCCCAACTGTGCGCATGCATACTTGTGTGTTAAGGTGCAGCTTCGGATGTAGCCGAGCAGCAAAGGGCGCATGGCCCGCCAGTCACTAAGCTAGTGCACGATGTGACAATACGGCCATCCAACCCGGCCATGAATAGGTGCAAGGACCGAGGCCGCACAAAACAGGTAAGCCATCCCCCTGCAGTACTCTCCCAACCGACGGTGGCAGTGTTTCACGTGTGCATGAAAAGGCGTAAGCGCCCTCATGTAGAACCTCGCTACCCCGCACAAAACTGCAGCACCTACCCTGCAGCCCATCCCGGTGCCTACTCCTGCTCCCACCGCCAGCACCCTGCCTCTGCAACGCGCCCATGCCCCTGCCTCGTTGCGCTAAGCCATCTCAGCATACTGCTCACCGCCGGTTCTCCTGCGCATACGCCTGCTTCGCGTAGCCAAAAACTGCCCAACCCCCGCCAACGGCAACGCCCAACACGCCCACATGCGTGCCGATCACTGCATGGTGCCCGTCCCGTCGTAGCTGCTGCCACGAAGGGGCCCCATAACCGGCGGTACCAGCCCACTGTACGGCAGACTCCCAACGTACAACTGCTGTTGCTGCTGCTGCTGTTGCTGCTGGAACTGCATCTGGGCCATCTGCTGCGCGTGCGCCGTTTGACCGCCCGGCGTTGGCCATGGGGCAGTGCGAGGCCCCTGTGACAGAGATCCGCCAGTGCTGGATCCAGTCCCGCCCGCCTCCTGGAGCGCCTGTTCCAAGGCTGTGGTGCCGTCTATCGTATCGCGTTCCATGTCAGCCGTTTGGGTCTCATTGATTGGAGCGCCCGACGCATCTGCACGTGGCTGCAGCTGCCCTTGCTGTTCCGTGGCAGCCTGCATTTGCTGCTGCTGCTGCTGCATGAAGTGCCGCTGCTGCATCACATACTGCGCCGAGAACGGCTGGTAGCTTCCAGCCAGCAGCAATGGCGCCTGGAGGCTGCCTCCGTAAAGCTGCTGCTGCGGCTGCTGCTGCTCCTGCTGTTGTGCCAGCGCACTCGCAGCGGCTGCGTCCGCCGCCGCCCCCGGTATGGCGATGCCAGTCGCCGACGTGGCCGCTTTGGCAGCCGCCCCTGCCCAGTGCTCCCACCCAAGCGAGGTTCCAAACAGTCCAATCTGCTGCTCACTCCCGCCGCGCAGCTGCTGCTGCGTGCTGCCGGCAACTGGCAACGTGGGTCCACCAGGAGGAGGCGCGAAGGCGCCATCGCTGCTGCCGTACGCACGCCCAGCTGCGGCCAACCCCAGCCGCACCTGGTGGCTCAGCATCCCGGGGATGGTGACGCGCGCGGATGACTGGTCTGGCCACCCACTCGGCTGCTGCTGCAGCTGCTGCTGCTGCTGCTGGGGCGAAACCTCCTGCAGCTGGTGGTGGTGGGTGTTCCCATGCGGCCCTGCAGCACCGTGGGGGCCCGCAGCGTGCTGCGCGGACATGAGGGCGTGGGCAATCCCGCCTATGGACGCCGCACCCGGCGCGCCGCCGGGCTGCGAATTGTGGGGCGCCAACTGGGCGTGGTGCCCGCACGCCGTGGCTGCAAGCGCCGTCGCCGCGGCGGCGTGCTGCTGCAACGACGCACTCAGCGTCAGCGCACCCGGGTGCGACGCGCTGCCCTGCCCTGCCGCACCCACCTGCATCCCCGGCCCTTCCGCCCGCTGCTCGCCGGCAGCGTGCCCGTCCGCCTCAGCGCCGCCGCTACTGCCGTTCCCGCCGTCAGCCGCCCAGTCCATGGCACTCCTCCTACCACCGGTTCCGCCAGCCCCACCGCTACTGCCCCTGGCCAGCCCTGCCCCATCCCCCTCGCCCCTGCCCCCGACGGTCCCGCTCGTCGCATGCAGCAGAACCGGCGGCGGCGTGGTCTGCATGGCGGTGGGACCCCGCCCCCCTGCTCTGAGGCTGGAATCCGGCCGCGCCATGGGGACATCTGTCCCGTCAGCGCCGCTGCGCCTCCGCCTGACAGCGGTGCCCCCGCCACCGCTGACGCCCCCGTAGTGTGGCCCGCTCCGGTGGGCTCCGTGGTGCCCAAGGTGGCCGTGGGCATGGCTGGCGTGCTGATGCTGGTGGTGGGAGGTGTGCGGGTGGCTGTCCTCTCCGAGCAGCTGGTCGTCCGAGTACAGCGGGTCCCAGTCGCCTGGGCTGCCGACCTGCGGCGCAGCGGGGCAAAGGGCACGAGCCGTGACCGCAGGAGCTCGTTGCCACGCGCTCGTTACCCAGCGCTTGATCAGTGTGTAGGTGCAAACAGCGAACAGGTGCAAAAGAAAATGCAGTCGCCCGGCATACCTGGTTGATGGACGGCGAATCGCCTCCTGTTGTCGACGGCGCGTTGTTACCGCCGGGCCCGGACTGCTGCGACGTACCAGACTCCGTAGCACCTGTCTGCATCTCAAACATGGGCTGCGTGTCGTCCGTGTTGGAGTTGAAGCTGCCGCCGTGGGGCAGCGCCCCCAAGCCCCCGCCGGCCGCAGCACCGGCCGCGCCCACCGCAGCACCCGCGCCCAGCACACCCGCACCCGAGCCCAGGCCGGGCACGGTGGTGGCTGCGGTTGCCCCCGATGACCCAGGCAGCAGGCCCCCCGCGCCTGTGCTCGCAGCCGCCGCCGCAGCAGCCGCTGCAACGGCTGCTGCAACACCGGGTAAGGAGCCAACCGCTGGGAAGCTTCCCGACAGGCCAAGCGCCTGCGCGGCCTGGCTCGCGGCTTGCAGCGAGCCCCGGCCCGCCAAGCTCTGAGCGAAGCTGTGCGCACCCAGGAACGGTTGCGGGGCCTGCTGGGCTACCGCGGCGCCAAAGCCCTGAAGCTGCTGCTGCTGCTGCTGCTGTCCCCGGACATGCGCCTGCGCATGTTGCAGCGCGGCAAGGGAAGCCGGTTGGCCGGCCTGTTGCTGCTGGTGCAGCAGGTACAGGGCCGCAGAGCTGCCGTGCTGCGAGCCGCCAGCCGTCAGCCCCATCGGCGCGCCGCCACCCGAGCTGCTGGTCCGTGCCACCGCGGCGGCCGCAGCCGCAGCAGCGGCAGCAGCGGCTGCAACCGCAGCAGCCTCCTGCTGCTGCTTAGCCTGCTGTTGCTGCTGTTGCCACAGGGCGCTCATGACCCGCGGGTCAAAGCTGCTTGGGCCATGGAACGAGGAGGATAGCGGCTGCGCCCCTACGGAGCTGCCAAATACCGCTGCCGCTGCGGCAGCAGCGGCCGCGGGCGCAAGGCCAGAGCTGGGCGCGAGGCTGTAGGAGCCCTGCCCTGTCGTGGCAGCGGCCGCTGCGGCTGCTACAGCCGCCATTGCCGCCTGCATCTGCTGCTGTTGCTGCTGGACCTGCCGGGCTGCAGCCAGGGCGGCTGCATTCGCTGCTGCAGACAGGCTCGCGTCGCCCGACATGGCCATGCCTGCCCCACCTGCTCCCGTGGACGCTCGCTGAGCCAACGACGCAGCAAGGAGAGACTGCTGGTGCGCTACTTGCTGCTGCTGCTGTTGCTGCTGCATGCCCGCCGCGGCTGCCGCCACAGCGTTGTAGAAGTCGCCGCTCGGTGCGCCTGCAAGGCCTCCTTGCTGCTGCCCCGGCTGCTGCTGAGCTGGTTGCTGCTGCGGCTGCTGCCCTTGCCCCTGCTGCTGTTGCGCCCGGGCGGCAGCAAGGGACGCCATGTGGTGGTGCAGGAAGGAAGCAGCGGAAGGCGTGGCCCCCAGCTGGATGTGCGGATGCGCTCCGGACATTTGCTGCTGCGCTTGCTGGTTGAAGCTGCTGCTGGGTGTAACGCTGGAGCCCAGCGCTGGCATGAGGGGATATGAGCCAGTAAGCCCCGCCTGCAGACACCAGTAAAACGTGACACAGGCTCAGGAGATGTGCTTGCCTGTGTCGGCGATTTCCCCGCATTGAACTTACATTGTATGAAAGGCTAACTGCTGCTGTTTTGTATGTATGCAGGGTGCAACAGCTGTGTGTTGTAGCGTTACTCACCTGGAACGACGTGCCGAGGAAGGCGGACGAGTGGGGCAGCGATGATGCGAGAGACGCCATAGCAGGGCCCCCACCGGCCGAGTAGCTCCCCGCCAGCATGCTGCTGAAGTTGGGGCTCAGCTGCTGCAGCGTCGCCAGAGCAATTGCATGCGCCTGCGCATGCGCTTGTGCATGGTGCGCCGGGCTGTACTGCATTGCCATGGCGGCCGTGGCGGCCGCCGCGGCGGCAGCGCCGCTCCCGCCGCCGCTGCCCCCGCTGCCAACGGTCGGCGCCCCCGCCGGTCCTGTCGCCATGAGCTGCGACAGCGATGCCTCCGATCCGCGGCCCCTGGGCAAGCTGCCGTACAGCGCGACGCCGCCGCCGGCTGCGCCGCCGCTGACGGCGGCAGCCTTGGCGGCAAACGGATGCGTTGATGCGCTCTGGCCGTTGCCGTACGCGCCGAGGGACCCCGCGTGGTGGGCAGCGGCCGCCGCTGCGGCGGCGGCGGCGGCAGCGGCGGCGGCCGCCGCCGCGGCGGCGGAGCCGCCTTGCATGCCGGCAGCGGCGCCCGCGGAGCCGGCGGCAGACATATGCGCGGCCGAGCGCATGGCGATGGGCGGCGTGGAGTCGGCCCCCAGGTGGCCCATGCCGGAATGGGGGTGCTGGCCGTGGTGGTGCATGTGGGTTGGGTTGCGAGGCGGGTCTGGCTGCGGCGTGAAGGGCCCAGTGAAGGGCTCGCCGGAGATGAAGGGGTGCGCGGCTGCCTGCCGCGGCGTCCACCTGCGGCGGCAGCAGGTTCCATTGGCTCACGGCCGCACCCAAATGATAATATTGAAGGGAGGAGAATTATGCTCTTGCACGTGACAGCCCCCAGCATGCGCCGTTGTTAGCTTACGACATTGCATTTGTGCGAAGCCGCACCTCTTTCGCGGGTCTAGCTCCAGCACCCCCATCAGGAAGTCGATGAAGCACTCGCGCATGCGCCGCTCCCGGTCCACCTCCTCGCTGGTAAGCGACTGAGGAAGCAGGGAATGGCGCAAGGGCAAGCCGTAAGAAGGCCGGGCAAACGCTGTATTAATCAGACAACAGCACTTGTCCAAAAAGAGAACGGGGTACCCGTAAACTTCTGCATGGCCAACGTTTCCCACCTGATGGATAGACAAGGTAAAGGCGCACGTACCAACGGTTAGCAGGCCGGGCACGTGTGGTGCCAAACAGACAACAGCACATGTCCACTAAAGTACAGAGTACCGTACAGGGTCCTGCACTACAAGCCTGTCCCACCTGCTTGAATGGGTAGACGCTGATAATGTCGGGTAGGCTGGTGTGCGAAAAGTAGCGCTTGCCGGCCGGCGCCTTGCAGTTGTTCTTGGCCTCGAACTCCGCCTGCGTCGCCAGGCTGTACTGCGGCATTAAGTTGCCGCCGGCGTCCTGCGGCGCGACACAAACAGATTCATGGCAGCCCCCGCATCGCCGTGCACAGTCACGCTGAGCAACTATCACTTATCCACACTAGGAATGAGTTTATAGAGGTGCCGCGGCGGCAAATTTGGATAGTGTGAACTGCATGCCAGCATGCGTACGGCCCTGGAGGCGGCCGCTCGCGCAGCTCGTAACCTCACCGTCACGAGCTGCTTGTTGAAGAACTTGTCCGCGTGCTTGGCGTTGTCCAGCAGCCACGTGGGCGGCATGCCGAACGTCTGCACGATGCGCGCCAGCAGGTCGTGCTCCGAGGCTCCGGGGAACAGCGGCAGGCCCAGGAACAGCTCCGCGGCCACGCAGCCCAACGACCACACGTCGATGGCCACAGTGTACGAGCAGCCCAGCACCACCTCCGGGGACCTACGGGACAGTTGGACGCCACCAATTTCGTTAGTGAGGATTTGTTGGAGGGATTTCACTAGTTCGGGACCTCTAGGCATGGGTGCACACTCGGCAGGCGCAAAGGGCGGGTGCCGAATTTCCACTGGAAGGAACTTTTGATGCGGCCATGTACGCAGCCGAGGCAGGCGCAGCGCATGCTGCCTCAACGTACAGGGCAGCGCGGCGAGCGTACCTGTAAAAGCGGCTCTGGATGTAGCTGTAGACGGTGCGGTTCTCGAAGCACGCGGACCCGAAGTCGATGAGCTTGAGCTCCCCGCTGTGGGGGCTCTTGAGCAGGATGTTCTCGGGCTGAGGGCAGGCCAAGATCAGGACCCAGACAGCTTTCAGCGCGTGGAGCGTTTACGAGTCAAACACGGATGCGCAACGCAGACGCAACGACGCATGTCATTGCGACGCAAGTCTTAAGGACCCCGGACAGGACTCCGCCGGCGCGGTGCAATGCCGTTTTGTTCACGCCCACCTTGATGTCGCAGTGTATTATGGAGGCGTCCCGAAGCACCACCAGCGCGTCGAGCAGCTGCCGCAGAAACAGCTGCACCAGGCTCAGGCTCAGGCCCCTGCGACCAACAGCGTTGGACCAGCGAAGGACTTCAAGGTCACAAGAGCGGCCAGGCCATACCATTGTAAACGTTTTGCATGTACTGGTTAGCTGCGTCTGCATGGGGCAGTGCTTTCCCTGTCTTACGGCCGGCTGGTTTGCACCGCAGTAACCCATCATCAGGCCGCCCAACTGCGCGTGCAAAATGAGCAAGTCACGTGCAGCAGGGGGTTGCGGCTGCAGCGCACCTGAAGCCGTTCCGCCGCAGCAGCTCGAACAGGTTCACGTCCAGCTTCTCGAACACCAGGCACAGGTGCTTGCGGTACAGGAAGAAGTCCACCATGCGCACGATGTGGTGCTGGTCGCCCGGGTCGCAGCGTGTATTTAGCAGCTGCAGCAGCCCGATCTCCACGCGCGCCTGCACGAGCGGAGAAACAAGGAGGCAGGCACAGCAGCCGCTTCACCATGTCGTGTTGCGAGGTTGACACAAGCAGCAAGGGCTTGACGTAGGCGCCAACAACAACCCAACTGACCGGTACCACGCCTTGGTGGTAGAACGCGGCCCGGCAACAGAACGCTGGCTACCAAACGACTGCCGGAGCGACACCCACTTGGTGGTAGTAGGCTGCCCCGACATCAGAACACTGACTTCACCAGCACCCAACGACGAACGCAACATCGCGCAGCAACCCACCTGGTGGTAATAGGCGGGCTGGTTCTTGATCACCTTGACCGCCACGCTCGCGCCCAGCTCCTCGCACCAGCACGACACCACCTGCCCGAACGTGCCCTGCCCCAGCATCTCCTGCACCGCATACCGCCGCAGCACCGCCCCCGGCTGGCCGTTGACCAGCACGTCGTTCACGTGCATGATCAGGTCGGACGACTCATTGTCGTACCCGTCGTTCTTCACCCCCACCGAGGGCTTGGTCAGCACCCGCCGGGGGTTGCCGTCCTGGCTGTAGCGGTACGAGTCGTTAGCGGAGCGGTACACTGCCACCAGGCCGGCCGTGGCACGGACCAGCAGCGCGCACGACCGCGGCCGCCGAGTGTTGGCGAGCTGGGGAGTGTGGGTTAGCAGCTGAGAATGCGCGTTGGGTGCGCGTGCGTGCCGCTGGTGAGTCGGGGAAGCGAGCGACTGTGGGCCGTTGGCACCGCTAGCCGCGGCGGCAGCAGCGAGGGCCCGCTGCTGCTGCACGTAGTGGTAAGGCTTGAACGCGCTGGGCCCTGTGCTTCGGCTCCTGCGGCTGGCCTTGACTGGCCCGTGGCTGTTGCTGCGTCCGACGTCGCTGCCCGGACCTCCCCCAGATGCGCCCGACAGCCCGGCAAGCTCGCCACCAACGGCAGCGCCATGACCCTTGCCGTGCGTGCCAGTGGTGGTGTTGGTGTTGGTGCTGCTGCTAAGGCCATCCGCGTCGCCCTGGTGGGCGGTCGCATGGGCGTGGCCGTCGAGGTGCTGAGCGCTGTTATGAGGCCCGCTGTGACCCGGACTTCGGTGCGGGCCCCCGCTTCCGCCGCTAACGCCAGGCGTGTCCCCGCCACCGCCCCGCCCGCCGCTGCATCCACTGTCGGCCGGATATTGATGTTGCTGCTGCGCCCGGTTGTGGTTGGTGGGCTGAGCTTCAGGCCATGGGCCCCCGCCGTGGCCTGCAGCCTGATGGCCATGAGGCGACGCCCCCGCCGTGCCCGGATGCCCTCCTGCGCTGTGCCCCATCCCGTTACTCCCGTGGCCTTGCTGCAGCTGTTGGTGATGGTGGTGCTGCTGCTGCTGCAGCTCCGGCGTTGTTGCGGACATGTGCACATCATCTGCGTGCTTCGTACCAACGTACGAGCTGACGCATTCGCGCCGTGGGCTCAGCATCATGGCGTCATGGTGAGCAGCGCCCAGGCCATCTGCATGCCCCGGAGCGCCTTGAAGGCCCCCTGCAGCGGGGTAAACTGTGCTGCCTGTCCCCAAACCGGACCCGTCCTCCGCTGCGTCCTGCATCTGCATCTCGGGGGACACGCCTCCGCAGCTGCCTCCATTCTGCATGCTGCCGCCGTGGTGGTTCTTCCCGCTCCCGCTACCGTTATTGGCGTGGCCGCCACTGCTGTAAAACGTCCAACCAGTCGGAACGGCCATGCACTGCTGGTTCTCCTGGGGCTCGCGCTGAGCTTGTTGCTGTTGTCGCTGCTGCTTCTCCTTGCCGTGCGTAGTGGCCTGATCGGTGGCAGGCCACTGCATACCCTATGCCGCTGCCCTGCTACGTGCCGCCCACGCAACGGCCTTCTACTGTTACTCTACCCCGTACGATGCCGAAATGCGCAAAGGTCGCCTGGCCTCAGCAGGCCAGGCGATGATGGCTGGTGAGCTGTTGGACCACCTACCGGTCGGGACCCGGCGCCTGCTGCTGAGTGCGGTACTGCTTGCTGAGAGTAACGATTGGCCCAGCAGTGCATGGAGCGGGCTGGTCCCGCCCGAACAGCCTTAAGGAAGCCGCTGAGCCGACGCTGGGCGCAGTGGCAAGCGGGCTGCTTGCCAGCAGCGCCCACGCCGGGCCGATGGAGGTGCGCTCTGAACGCCGAAGTGCACCCCAGCAGCAGTCAGAGGCCGACGACCTGGCGTTTGTCGGCTTGCTTGTCACACCTGAACGGCGTACAGTGATAAGTTGGCCAGCGTCGGCAGGCCACGCGCAGGCGAGAGGCTCGCGTCGCTCGAAAGCAACCACCCCGCGCCGCAAGCAACGAGCCCCTGCAGTGTCAGTGCAGTTTGTGTTATGTTGAAGGGCATACGTTGTTGTAGGAGGTTGCTGGTCCTCCTGTACGCAACAAACATGCGCCAACAGCTCTCGGGTGCGCGTGGTGCCAAGCAATACTGGCTTGGCATTCGTGGTGGGACAAATAGCTCTTAGATCCCGTAAGAGAAGTGTCCTCGCGACAGCAAAGGTACAAAAGTCAGGGTAAAAGGGGCACAAGAGTCAAGAGCTACCTGCAAGCAAGTGACTCCTGTACTTCCGTAATACATGCACACGTTATTTACTGGTTCACGCCAGCATGGAGGGTGCCGTTGCCCCCTGGCGGGCCTGCTCCAAGGCTTCACCAAGGCCAAAAGTGGGCATATGCGAACGGCCTGTAGCCCTTATTGTAGGTCCAGTCTTTCTCGCTAGCAAAGATGAGATGGACTGGGGAATACCGTGAGCAAAGGGTTGAAAGTTGCTCACCCTGAGTCGGTCGAGGCTTTTCCTCACAGGGTTGGTACTGGTTGTCGATCGGTTCTCCAAGAATTTCCTCCGCGACAGGATTGCAGGCTAGGTCGTCTTTGTGACTCGGCGTTGCGTCTCTGTACTTGACGAAGTGGCAGAAGGTCAGCACGAGGTAGTGCGGAGAGTAAATGGAATATCACCGAAATGAGTAAGGGAGTTCGATTATATGTAAGTGGCCTTGGCATGCTCCAGGTTCTATTACGGTGCCGATCAATGGCCTCCCGCTCATGCAGAAGTTTGTGTCATGGCATTTTGGCGACAATAGCCAAAACCGCAGCACGCACAACCTTGAAATCTAAAGATATCAATTTCTTTTCGGCATTCTCTGCCCAAGACTGTGACGGGGTGTTGCCTCTCCTAGTCTGCTTCTACCGCAGTTGCTGTCCTCCAGCACCCACCAAAGGAGCACCAAAGATGCAGTGAAGCTCGGGGCGGCCCTCGGCAGCTGACAAGCGTCGAGGGCCTGCCGCTATGGCTCGGCTAACCCACTGCCCGGCAGCAGTACTGCTGCTGGTGGCGCTAGTTGCCCCTACGGCTTGGTCAAGCAGGCCCCTGCACGACGCCCCAACGCTACTCGGCAACACGTCAAAAGGCGACAGCCATGCTGTCGTGTGGGACCAGGAGCTTGCCTCCCTGGTCACATCACTGCTGCCCCAGCGGGCGCCCAACACCACGCGCCTCCGTGGCCCTTCGCATATTGCAGGGACGTACAAGGGTGAGAGCCTGCTGCAGCCTTATCACATGATGATATTGTGGTGCTGGGTGACGCGACTGCCGTGAAATTTACTGCGCTCCACCCATGTGAGTCACTCTTATGTTCTCTGCACCTGCCCCCGCAGGCACGTGGATCAAAGCCATGTACGGCAGCGCCCTAAACAGCACCAGCTTCCTGCAGTCAGACCGTGGAATATTCATCCTGCAAGTACCAGCAAGCACATCAGGGGATAGCACAGTCCGTCCTGCAAGCAGAACCAGTGCAGGCGCCGGGGCTGCAGCACGTTTGCCTGCTGGAAACGAAATTGGCGACCAACAGGAGGTACAGCTTCCTGGCGGCATCCAAGACATCCAGGTGATACATGGCATACTTGCAAAAGGAGGTAGATGTACATACCCTATGCGCCAGAACGCTGCAAACGCAACAGACCACTGGCCTGCACTGCATGTCATCCCACTGCTCAGCGCTCAACTCGACGTCACCCCGTTGGAACAGCAGACCCATCAACCCGTGCTGCTGTTTTGGGTCGCACAACGGCGCCGCATACGGTACCCAAACCGTGCATTCGCTCAAGCCCATCGCTACTCCATCCGCAGGCTGACCTCATCATCCGTGACGGAACACGACTGTCCGACTTTGACGTCCGCTTCCGGCTGCGGGGCGTGTACGTGCCTGCGGCTGGGCTGGTGCGCGGAGTGCTGGAGCCCCTGACCCCCGTGGAGCTGCCCCTGGACGCCGGGGAGCGGGCAGCAGCAGCAGCAGCAGCAGCAGCAGGGCGGGGCGTCAGCAGCAACAGCACCGATGGCCATCCGCAGCCCTTGACGAGCGGCAAGGCTGGGGAGGTGGCAGCGGGGGCGAGTACACGTGCGGCGGCGGAGGGCGCAAGGGGCCGGAACGGGGCAGAGGAGGAGGGTGGCGACGAGCGGCGGGATGCTGCAGTTTACAGGTGGGTATCCGGGGGCGCCTTTCGTAAGATATACCGCTGCATGTTTGTTTTAGCAGGAATGCCTGTACGCACGCACCTGGCAGCTGTACACACGCATGTGCTGCCTGTGCGGTACCTGCAGGCAATCCCTGCGCACGGCAGCCCGGAACGTTGCCATGGGGCGATGGTACGGCGGCTATGCGCTGTCACTGCTTCACAGCCCGCCACCAGCGCCGCCGGCGCCTCCCGGGTCCCGGCGGCGCCTGGCGGCGCCGCCACGACCACCACCGCCGCCGCCGCCGCCGCGGCCCGTGCATGCGGCCACTGGTCCCGCCATGTGGCAGGGCCCATCCCTAGAGCTCAACTTGCAGAAGGAGTGCGAGTTCCGGGTGCAGTTCAATGTGTATTATAAGGGTGAGGAACCATGAGCACGAGTGTAACGCTTGCCTGAACCTAAGCGTTACAGTATAGGTGCACTGCCCGCACGTCACTGCATACATCCACTGGCCGCCGGCTTCCCGCCGTTGTACCGGGCCACAAATTGGATAACCACATGCGTAGCCGGCCCCACAACAACATGCACCAATGTGAAGACAATTCTGTAACCTGTTAGCATGCCGCCAAAGCGTTGGTGCCACGGGCCTTGAAGTTGGCTTGCTGACTCGCGCGCAGGCGACCCAGCGGCGCAGTCGCACATCAGCTTCCTGCAGCTGGATGCCCCTACACCCCCACCAGCGCCTTCCCCTCCACCCATACCACCCAGCGCCCATCCTCCCCGCTCCCGTCGTCACCACCACCACCACCAGCCTGGCCACCCGGCGCCCGCCGTGCGGCCACAGCCAGATTCGGCACACACGCCGTTGGGCAGTGCACCACAGGGCGCCACAGGCGTACCATCAGGCAGCCATCACCACCATCACCACCACCACAGACATCTTGTCGTGGACACTGAGATGTACCACACGTCCCAGGTCGAGCTGCACGGCCCCACACGCTCCACCACCGCAGCGTCCAACGACCCAGCAGCCCTCGACACAAAAACTGCAGCTTCTCCCTCCGGCCAGTCCATTAAAAGCCCAGAGCACACAGCGGACAACGGAAACAGTAACGCCAGCAGTACGGCAGAGGTCGAGCCGTATCCGTACGGCACGGTGTACGACATCCCGGACGAGATGGACCCGGACGACCCCGACCTGGAGCTGGTGGGCCTGGTGCTGTCGCCCGAGTGTGGCTTAGCGCTGGCCTTCAACGCCAGCAGCGTGCACCTGGAGCGCTACTTCCGCCAGGTGGTGCGGTACAGCGTCGCGGTCGCCGCCATCACCATTGCCGAGGTGCGTGGGATGGATTCATGGACCCCGCGCACGCACCTGGGTGTACCGGTACCCTAGGTGGCTTCGCGCCCTAGCTTTGCGGTCACCGCCGTAACCATGGCAGAGGTGCGCGGGATGGACGGCATGCGGCAAGGTCGCTTTGCGGGCATGTGGGTGTACCCAAGGTGGCTGAGCGTATCTAGCGTCGTGGCCAATGCCGTCACCCTTGCAGAGGGAGACACTGGGTGGATAAAAGGTCGCCCGCGGCGGATTGCCAGAGACGGCTGGTAGACCTGCTTTTCAGGTGCACGAAAAACCGCTCGCAAACAGGAGTCACAGGCAAGAGCACACACCATAACGGTTCCGGCTACTGGCGCGACTGCATCGGCGTCACCGGAGGTGCTCGGCACTGGCACTGAGTAACACACCGCAGGCATATGCAGTTGGATGTAGTGTGTGGCTGAACGTACCCATATCCAGCGTCGTCGTCATTAGTGAGTCACCGGCATGTAGGCTGCGGGCCAGGAGCACGGCGCAGGCGCCCTGGCCCTACCGTGCATCCTGACTCTGGCTGATGCCACGTAAAGCCATATCCCGCCGTGATGCGAAACACCTTGACCTCAAACACGGACGCAGGAGCCCTGAACTGACGCACCCTTCCTTGTTCCTGTTGCTCTTGTTCTTGCAGATCGTGCTGTGCGTGCAGCAGATGGAGGCATCCTCCACGCCGTCCGCCTCTGCGCGCATGTCGCTGTATAGCGTGACGCTACAGACCATGATGGACACCTACCAGTGCCTGGTGCACCTGGGCGGAGGTGAGGGCCCTTGCAAGCAGCGCAGCATTGCACACGGCACCTCCGCGCTCCATGATGCACTGCTTTGCAGCCTGACATGGTGTTGCACGTGTACCAGTGCCTGTTGTTGTGCGTCTGTGCGAGTACCGTATTAGACCACGCACCCTGCTATGCGCCGTAGCTCGAAGCCTGGGCGCTGGCATCAGCCCACGATTGTGCCAATCCATGTTTAGCTGCGCCATTCGGCAGTGTGTGTTTCACACGCCCTCGTTCGCCTTGCACACCAATGTTCTCAATGCACGTAATACGGCTTGCGTGCTCGCAGCGCTGGTGGTGGACGCGCTGTTCGGCGCCTTCGCAACCATCGCCTTTTTGCAGTTCCTGCTGTTCGCGTTGGTGGAGATCCGCCAGACGCTGCTGGTGTGGCGCGCGCAGCGCAACAACGGCCGCGGCGACGACAGCATGTGGAACATACAGCGCGACATGTCCGCGGTGTACACCCGCTTCTACAGTTTCCTGCTGCTGGGTAAGCGGAGTGCTGTCTGAGTTTGTAGGAGGAGGTGTAGTGGCCCCGTCGATGTAGAACCTGATGCGGCGGAAGTCCGGCTGCTGGGTGCACTTCCCTTGCACTTCCCTTGGCGGCGTAAACTTCTTAGCTGCGTCGTGCTTGGCTGTATTTCGACTGTTGGGCGGCCCGAAGGGTACGTCAGGGTTGCGATGGAATGGCGCTGCAGCAACAAAGCTGCGGCTTTGTATCGTACCGTATGTCCGTTGCGGAATCAGTGTGTCTTACGCTATGAGGCGCGCAAAGTCGGCGATCGAAAACTGCATTGTATGCTGGTCATGACACCGTATGACCGACGCTCGACCCTTGGCCTCATTGTGAGCCGTCAGCGCGTCCGCGACCGTATCTGGTGACCGCATTAACATCGTGTGCGCCGTGCCCTTGCCCCTTCCTTGCTGCTTGCGCAGGCATCGTGGCCATGCTGGTGTTCCGCTCGCAGCTTCCCCTGCTGGTGCTGCTGCTGCACAGCTGGTGGGTGCCGCAGGTAATACACAGCGCGACCACGGACACGCGGCCGCCCCTCAAGATGGGCTACGTCTGGGGCATGTCGGCACTCAGGTGGGTGGAGCCTGCCTGAACAAACGCACCCATCCAATTAAGAGTATTAATTTGGCTTCATGGATGCTCGATGTCGTGTTAGGTTATGCAGTAGCATCCGACTGCGTGCTGCTCACGGCTATATGGTGTGGATGTTATGCGCTGGACATGCGTTGAGGTGGCGGTGCGGGGTGGTCCTCCGCGCGCAGGCTCATCACCCCGTTGTACTTCTTCGGCTGCCCTCGCAACCTGCTGCGGGTGGAGCAGCGGCCGTGGCTGTGCGCCGCGCTGGCAGCATGGGTGGCGCTGCAGGCGGCCGTCGTCACCCTGCAGATGAAGTGGGGGCCAAGGTGGGGAACCAAAGCACTATTGACATGTAGTTATGTTCAATCACAGCACGGTTAGCTCCAGGAGGAGTAGGCAGGTGGGGAGGCCAGCGCGTTGCGTGGATACGGAAAATTTACCGTGCGCCAAGCCACTGGCTTCTGTTGTCAAGTGCCGGACCGAAAGCTTGTTGGGACCTTGGTTTACGGCTGCACCCGCCCGCCCGCTCCCCTCCTACAGAACGTGCATCCCCCGCGCGCTGCTGCCGCACAAGTACGACTACCACCGGCCAGCCACGGCGCGCGAGATCGGCTTGGACGACGGCGCTGGAGCCGCTGGCCAGGCCGGCTCGGGTCCTGCCAGTGGAGCGACCCATGGGTCACTGACCCGTGGGACCGGGGGCCTCCGGCGCCTGATGTCCTGGCTGCTATCACTCTCGTGGATGCGCACGGGCCCAGCAGGGCCCGGGGCAGGGACACCGGCCGGTGGTGGTGGTGGTGGCGGTGGTGTAGTTGGCAGCAGGTTAGCGAGGGCTCGTGGAGGGGGCGGAGGCGGCGCCGTGGGGCGTGGCGGGCGGGCCAGCGACGATGGGGATGTAGAGACCGGGCATGGGAGCAAGGAGTGCGTGATCTGCATGAGCCCTGTACCGTTGTTCCCCCTCAACGCGCGCATGCTGACGCCCTGCGGGCACTTCTTCCACCAGCACTGTCTCACGCGGTGGATGGAGGTGAAGCTCGACTGCCCCACGTGTAGACGGCAGCTGCCGCCGCCTTGACAGAGGGTACAGTTGCAGATCAGAGTCATGGGGGCCGTAAAGGACGAGCAGTGCATTGCAGTGACCCTGCCTTGACGCAGCACGTACGCGTGGTCGGTGGGGGGCAAGGATTGGAGCCGAGAGGCGTACGGCTTGGGCCTCGGGGAGTCGGAGACCATCACGATACCGTGGTGCAGCAGTTGTTTGGTCTGGCTCTTGAGTAGCCCAGCCGTTGGGGCGATTGTGGGTAGAACCCACGGGAAGCCCAACCGTACCGGGACAGTGTTGTGACGTTGTTGTGTTGCAAGGCTGCGTTGTGCACGGTGCACAGGACGTTTCGCCGTGCCAAACGCGGGACAGGTTGACCTTCGCCGGCTGTTCGGGAACGGCCCGTGTTTGGTACTGAGGCCGAACGTCGTGGCCTCTTTACCCTGCGCCGCCCTGCGGCACGAACCGTCTTGAAACCCCAGGATTTGAGATCACCCCAAGCTCCAGACGTCCGACGAGCTGCGAACGCTAGCCACCACGATGTTACGGGAATGCCTGGCGTAACGCACTAACGCTTGCAAACCATCTAAACATCCCAGCGCGCATCCAACGGCGTACCTTAGCATCTTCCAGGTTACAGCAAGTTACAGCAAGCTTGAGTTTGAATGCGAGGGTCCTCGTGGGCGGGTCGCTGCCCTGCCCATATGCAGGTGTGGCAAGGACGCCGCCGCTGAATGGAAACCCTACGTACGTGTACCTACCCTACCGGTACCCTACGTACCCGTATCACCACCAACACCACGCACCGTAGTAAGGTCCTGTCCCATTCATAACCTTCAGAGGTTGCAGGTAGCGCACAGCTGCCTCAGGCGGCCCCATGCTGTTCATGTGCCCTGTGCCTGCGCCGGCTGCACGAGCATACGGTATAGGATGAGCAGATTGCACGCATGAGCTAGTCGGCACAGAGCCCCTCTCCTGGCTCCCGCCCCTAACCAAGTATAGCTTCTAGCCTGCAGCGCACTGCATCTTGTAGTACCCAGCACGACCGGCAGACGACTATAGAGCGAATGAGCAGGACAGAGGCGCAGCTTAGGGTGCCCCGGTTTGGGCCAGAAGCACAGGCTGTGGAGGGGCCCAAGGAAACGGGCACTGTCAGACAACAGACCGTGACTGATTACTGTACCTCACAGGCTGCCCACACGTTTTCGGGTCAATGTGGCTCTACTGCACATACTCGCTCGTCTCATCATGCATGTGCATGCGGGACAACGCGTGAACGGTGAACTGCAAGCCTGCAACAGCCCGAAGTCCACAAGTTAGGACCCCGACACAAAGGCTGCAGCCAGGTCATACCAATACCGTGTTTATTGTTATGTTACAATGGTTGCATGGCAGTTTACAAAGCCTGCGCTCAAGCCCGCCGCATCCATCAAAAGATGACTACGACAACAAGTCCACGAAGTCTCTACCGCTCGCAAGTCGTGCACTTAGTGCTTGGATAACAAGCAATAAATCTGTGAGTGTGGTCTTTACGCGTATGCTGACTTAGCGGAGCCCCGTGGCGGAGCCCAACACAAAGAACAACCCCGGAACTACGATAATTTTACCACTAGTTAATCAAATGACGTGCTATATTGCAACAACGATTGCTGGAAGGTGTGCTACGGGTGGAGAGCACTTGAAACGGGTCATCGCGAGGCTGGACGCCTAGTCTAGAAGGGACTGCGGCACCGCTGGAGCGCACGTTTGCCGTTATTGGAATATGGACCCCTACGATCGCGGCCGGGGTGCGGGGCGCTCCCTGGGAGCAGATGCAGGACCAGGCGACCTTGGACCTAACCGCTGCCAGGCAAGGAATACATGTGCATAAGGGGATTGAAGGAGGCAGAACGCGCACGACGCCGGGGCCTCCGACAGACGGCTTCGTTCCGGGTTCGGTCAACTTTGCAAGCCGGAAAGCGCAGCGACCGACTAGCGGGACCTGCATGCCACATACTCATGTTTAAAGCCTGTAGGTCTATACACGAAGCTGCTTGATGGATAGCCTGTTGTGCAACAGAGGAGGGCGTGGTTCAGTAAACTGCACTCAAAAAGAGTCCCAGTCTGGAGCACACCCGCACCGCACTGAGAGGCGTTGGATGTACTGGGCACTCAGATGCGGGGTGACCTTGCCTCAGCACGCTTGGAAGCACATGGCATATATAGTGTGACGTGAGCAAACCCACGTGTTTCTCAACGCTGCATCTCGTGTCCCTGCTGAACCAGGTCGACGGCTGCGTGGAAGACCTCAGTGGCCTGAAGCGCTACTTCCAACGCTACCATGTGTGCGAGCAGCACATTCGCGCCCCTGTGGTACTCATAGCGGGGCGGCAGGTGCGCTTCTGCGACCAATGCTCCACCTTTCATCCACTCAACTTCTTCGACGGCGTCCGCAGGTGCGTGCTGCGTTTGGTGGCCGTCGGCACCGTTCCGTTCACCAGCGAAATCGGGGTAGCTGGGGCCAGGGAACCGGGGAAGTAACGGCATGGGTATCATCACCTTGAAGTAGAGCCAGTAACGCTGGCCATGTGGTGACCTGTCTGGCCAAACGCCCTGTCCCGCATGCGGCCGTTCCTCCCTCAGGCTTTGGCCCATTCAAGCTACGTTTCGTTCCCATGTGTGCCACAATACCCAGGCGAACCGATCCTTCCATGTCTGTCTTACTGCCTTCCTCTTAGGACATGCCGCGAGAAGCTAGAACTGAACCGCCAAAAGCGGCGGGCGCGCAAGTCACAGCCCGCAGCCGGCGGCGGCGCGGGCGGGGACCGGGCGGGGTGCGGCCCAGGAGGCGGGGGTAGCGTCGTCAGGAGCGGGCCGTCACGTGGGGCTTCCGCCGCCCAGCGGGACGAGGACATCACCTCGTCTGACCAGCCTGGCAGCGGCGGCGATGGCGACATGCTGACCCACAGCGGCGCTGCTGACCCAGATGACAGCACAGGTCACGTGCTGCAGGCCGGCGGCGGCATGGGCTACGGCAGCATGTACGGCAGCAGCGGCGCCGGTACGACCGCCCGCAAGCGCCAGAGCGCGCAGATGGTGACCCACGGGTCGTTCCGCAGGCAGCCCGCCCGGCGCAACAGCGGCGCTCTGGATGTGACGCACGGGGCCCTGGGTGAGGGACGCATGGACGACAGGGAAGCGGGTGACGAGTACCGGGACGACCTGGGGCCAGCGATTAAGCTAGAAGGCGGTGAGGACTCAGCCGTTCGGCACTCCGACGGCCTGCCGTACGCCCGCCGTACATGGTCGGCCAGGCGGACGACCAGTGCAACCACGGACGAGATGGCGATGGCCACTGACGTCCACGCGGGGGCGGTTGGTACAGGAAGAGGCTACGGTGGCGGTGTTGGGGCAGGGGCGTTTGCGTTGGGGCACACGGTAGGGGCTGCGGAGCTGGCCGGTGCCTTGCAGGGCGGCAGGGATGGCATGGCAGGGGTTGATGACGGCATGTCTGGGCGCCGGACGCTGTCCATGCCTACGCAACAGCAGGGCGGCTTTGGCCCGGACCGCTTTGGTCGCGGCGCTGGCGGCTTCCCGCCCCAGCAGCGTTCCTCCTTGGACATGCAGCAGCAACAGTTGCAGCAGCTGCTCCTACAACAGCATCAGCAGCAGCAGCAGGCCCAGCAAGGGTACGGCGGTGCCAGGGCTGTCGGGTTCAACCTGCAGGACGGACTGGGTCAAGGTGCGGTAGCTTCGCCGTTCTACGGCAACGGCAACGGCGGCGGCGGCGGCGGCTGGGCGCAGGCCCGGGCGGTGAGCATATCGCAGCTGCCGGGCCTCATGTCGAATGTGGGCCTCCACAGCAACGACGGGGAGCAGCGCAGCCTGCAGGCCACAGGCGAGCCTGTGCCGCAGCTGCAGCACCAGTCGTCCATAGGCAGCGACCTGCAAGCGGCGGCCAACTTGCCTGGAGGGACCCCGCTGCTCGCCATGCGGAACAGCACCGGGGGGCCGAACTCGGGCAGCGGAGCAGCGCTGCTCAGCGCCGACATCGCCTCCCTCACCGCTGCGGCGGCGCAGGCGCCGCGCGGCCCTGCGGCGACAGCCCTGAAGCTCATGGGTAGCGGCTCACTTGCGCCCTCGTCAGCTGCGATGCTTGGCGGCAGGCCGATAGGCGGCGGGGCGCAGCTTGTCGGCCCTGCGTCCGTGAGCGCGCTGCTGCAGCAGCAGCAGGCACACCAGCCCCTGTCCGCGCCGCACGCAGGCCACGACGGGCCCGGAGGGGCCCTGGACGTCGGCTTCGGAATGCTGAACATCCAGCAGCCGCCGTCGCCCCTGTCGTCGGGCCACCAAGCTCGGCCGTACAACGGCACAGAGTTTGCAGGGGCGCCACTGGGCCGGTCGGGGCCTGCCCGCGGCGGCGCGGTCGGACCCATGGGTCGCGAGCAGTGGGAGCGGCTGCCCCCGTTACAGCAGCAGCAGCAGCAGCAGGTGGACCGCGCAGGCCTGATTAAGAGCGGCTTTACGGCCAATGGTGGCAGCGTGGGGCCTATGTCTGCTGCAGCTTTCGGCCCCATGTCGGCGGGCACCTCGGTGTACACGGGTGAGGTGGACAGGGAGGCCATGCTGGACGCCATGGAGGCCGGCCCCGGCTCCGGAACCGTCTCTGGGTTGCAGTTGGACCCGGAACTGGCCATGCGCTTCGCCGCCGCAGGCGCGCCGGCATCGGTACGGCAGCTGCTGGCCAAGGGCCCGGCGGCGGCAGCGGCTGCCGGCGTGTCACAGGCGCATTGGCAGCGGGCGATGGCCACGGGGGTCCCGGGGAGCGGGGGCTTTGGTCCAGTGTCGGCCCCGTCTGTGATGCAATTGATGAAGGCTAATTATGGCGGTGGGGAGCCGGTGGTGACACTGGAGGCGGGTGTGCCTGGAGGCGGCAACTATGGGGAGGGCGGGCAAGCGGCCAGGTACCCGGGGACGATGGGGCCCAACTCTGGGGAGGTGTCTGGCATGGCGATGGAAGGGGACGCGGCCGTGGGGAGCATGGGTGTCAACAATGGTGGTGGCGGCGGCAACGGGTCGTTCGTGCTGCAGCAGCAGCGGCAGCAGCAGCAACTGCAGCAGCAGCAGCAGCGGGCAGGAGGGATGTTCAGCTTCCAGGGCGTCGCAACGGGGATTGCGAGCAGGCAGCGGCAGCAGCAGACGCTGCAGCGCGTTGACGAGCAGTCACTGTTGCTAGGCCCTGACCTTCCTATCGGCAGCATGGGCGGTGCTCCTGTTGGCCTGGGCGGCATGGCGTATGGACGCAATGGCTCTGCTGGCGCATCCATGTACACGGATGGCAGTGCCATGGAAGGGGTGGAGACTGTGGGCAAAAGCAACCGGATTGATGCGGACCCCAGCGGCTGGAATTCTGAGACGGCGCAGTGCGGATGGAGGCAGCAGCAGCAGCAGTGGGGTGCGGGGCAGTGGGATGGGCAGGGGCACGGGCAGCAGCAGGGCAGTGTGGGCATGGTGAGTATGGCAGGCCAGGCGGGGCTCAAGAGCATGGATTCCGGTGGTTTATCGGTGGCTGGCTCCCTAATGGGCAACCAGGGCGTGAGCTGCGGGGCGTGGGCCGAGGTGAACGCTTCGCCCAATTGCAGCTGGTCGCAAGGACAGCAGCAGCAGCAGCAGCAGCAGCCTGGGGCCACGTCGGCGCAGCAATGGAAGCTGGCACAGATGCATCGGCTACAGCAACGGACGGCGGGTGCGGCTGCGATCGCAGGCAACGCTCTTGAAGTCATGCCGGCCCCCAGCGCAGAGTCTGGCTCACCCAGTCACTTCAGCCAACAGCAGCAGCAGCAACAGCAGCCGCAGCACCACCAGCAGCAAAGCAACATGCAGCCGCGCATGGTCCAGGGCCAGAGACCAATGCACGTGCCTCAGGGGGCACTCCAGGGGTACGGTGGGGGCAGGCCAGGCGGCAACGGCGGTGAGGGCATGCAAGAGGAGGTGGGCGACTCTGCGACACCTACAGAGCCGAGTATGGCTGCCGGGGCGCTGGCGGCTGCCCGTGGAGGATCTGTTTCTGGACTGCACCAGCAACCACAGCAGCAGTTGTGGCCAGAGCACCTGCAGCAACAGCAGCAGGGGTGGCACCTTCAGCAGCAGGGGCAGCAGCAGCAACAGGGGTGGCAGCAGCAGGAGGGGCAGCAACAACAACAGGGGTGGCCGCAGCAGCAGCAGCAGCAGCAGCAGCAGCAGGTGTCAATGACGGCCTCAGAGGGGGCCGCGGCGGGGAGTAGCGCGCAGGGGCAGGGGCAGGTGATGTCGCATGTCTCCATGAAGCTAAGCCACGTGTCACGGGAGGAGCTGCCAAGCGACCTGCACGGCAAGCTGCAGGCCCTCCTGCGCAAGGAGGTCAACGCAGACGTGCTGCAGCCCACTGTTCGGGACGGTAAGTGCATGTTGTTGCGTAGGGGCACGCGCAACAGGGGTAGCCTGCAGGAACCGTGTCTTGCTGCTGCCTCTATATTTGAGACTGAGGGGTACTTCTACCAGCGAAACGCCCTGAACGTTAGGGTTCACGGACCCTATTAAATATTCTTTTGTGCCTGTGGGACGCAGGTTGTGTGGAGATCGTGTTCGACGTGTTGCATGCGCGGGGCGAGGACATCCGGGAGCGTATCATGGCTCTCCTGTTCGGCGGCACCAGCAGCAGCGGCAGCGCAACAGCTACCACCACCAGCTCCAGCCCGCGCAGCGGCGGCCCTGGATGCCCTGCGACAGCGGACCCGCGGCGGGGGTCGGCGGCCGCAGATGCCCACACGGGCCCAGCCATCAGTCATGAAGGCGGGCCCGCCAGGGCTGCCGCGCACCAGCTGCGGGAATTGGTGGGGCCCACCGTGTACCACAAGTGCGAGCGCGTAACCCTGCAGCTCACAGGCCACACGGTAAGTTCGCATTGCCCCTTTGTCTTCTTGACTCTATCATACTTCCTCAAGTGCACCGGCGCCGGTAATTGAAGGGTTTACCTTGCTGACATTGCCTCGCGTGTCATGCCGTACCCCAGGTGCTGACGTGCGAGCCCGCCGCCGGCTCGGAGCCGCGGCTGCTGCCCTGGAGCGCCGCACTGCGTGAGGAGGGAGCGCCCGGCGCCGTCGCATGGCCGTCACGCCTGGCGGCCCCCGGCGACCCGCCGGCCGTGGCAGCAGGCAAGTGCCTCTTCCCGCATGCCTGCTCCCTCCACGCTTAGCACTCCCGTCGCCGTTTCAGGAATGTGCATTCACAAGCCGTGTCGCGCACGCCTTGTTATATGTATTCCCTTTGTATGCCGCGTGTGTAGGACTGTGCGCGAGGAGCTACACCGTGTACGGCCCACAAGCGCTGCATGCCGACCCACGGGTCACGCTGCTGGCCCGCATTGGCCACACCCACCTGGGCCGCGTGCACGTGCTGCCAGCCTCTACAGCGCAAGCCACAGCCACGGCAGCAGCTGCCGGGTCGGAGGCTGAGACAACGGAGGCGGCAGCCGACGGCGCCCGTACGGCGTCTGGGTCTGGGCCCCAGGCCGGGCCGCACAGCTTCCGCGGTGCAGCACACAAGCGGCGGGCACTGGTGGTGCGTGGCGGCAGCAGGGAGGGCGGACTTGGGGATGGCGGCAGTATAGAAGGGTCTGTGGAAGAGGAACAGGTCACGGAACCCACAGCCTGCCCTGGGCCCGTGCCCTCCGCTGCGTTGGGTGCATCGGGCAGCCCTACAGCGCGTCATGTGGGAGCAGCGCACCACCAGGGCACATGCCCCTTGGCCCGCGTGCTCGCTTGTGCTGTGCAGCTGCCGGGTGCAGTGGTTGCCACGAACGGCCCTGCCAGCGGCCATGCGGGCAAGGCACAGGCAACCGTGGAAGCCGACCAGGAGCTCGCAAGGGCGGCTTCACTGCTGGAGGAGCGCACGGCTCGGCAGGCAGGGAGTGTGCCGCCACACAGGCCGGTCTCTCGGCCACGCAGCAGCTCTTTGCACGGCGTCGGGGAGGGCTTGTTTGCGGTCTCCGTCCTCCGCAGCGTGGGTGGGCTGGCTTTGAGCGGCTGTGGTTCGCGAGGGTCGTTGTTGGGTAGCGGCTACTCTGTCAGCAGCCGGGCCAGCAGCAGCAGCGGAGGCATCAGCGGCCTGTGGGCTGTAGAGGCGGAGGGGGACTCTGCATCTGACCGCGGCGAGAACCTCAGCCGGATCTTACAGCTGCTGTCCATCTCCTCTGCTTACCCTCCTCGGTACGCGGAGACCCCAGCAGGCAAGTCAGAAGTCCAGGAGCAGATGCATGCTGAGGGCATGGCGCCGGAAGGAGGAGCTGCAGCGGCAGCAGCATCACACGCGGAGCTCGAGCTGCTGAGCCTGCAGCTGCCCCCTCTGCTGCATCCGGGGCTGCTGCAGCTGGAGGCTGTGGCAGGGCACCTGGTGGTGGCGTGCTGGCACGTGGCTGTGTTGCCCACGCAGCAGCAGGTGGACGAGCTGTGCGCGCTGTGCGCGAAGCTTCGGGAAGCTGGCATGGAGCAGGAGCTGGAGCAGCTCGAGGGCGACCTGGCCCTGGTGCTCCGCTCCTGCTGCCCACCTGCAGCCACACCTCACCCACCACCAGCTAGCCCACACACCCGTGGACCCGGCGGTTGCGAGGTTGCTGGAGCTGGTAGCGAGTCGCCAGATGTGCGCACGGGAAGCGTGGGGAACGTGGGAGCGGTCCGGCCGTTGGGTGCCGTACCCGACGACGGGGGTGTGGAGCCAAGGCTGCCATCCTCGGGCACTGTGGCGCCGACTGGGCGGTGCTCGGAGGGGGCGCAGGCCTGCGTGCATGGCCACGGCAGCACCTGCGCGTCACTGGCCCCTGGGTCTGGACCCTCGGGCACGGAGTGCAGCAAGGCCGGCAGCGTGGGAAGCAAGGCCGGCGGCGCGGGCGTGGAGGCGAATGGCGTCTCGGGCCACAATTCAATCCGGCAGGACACACGGCAGCTGACGGACCACGGGCAGCAGCAGCAGCAGCAGGGCGGTCCTCCCGTGCCGGATGCCGTCCTGGCGGTGGCGAGCAGGGGGCTACAGGACCAGCCGGTGGCGCTCAGGGCCCACACCGGCGCGGGTCCCAACCCCGCTGCTGGGAGGTGCTGGGAGCAGCAGCGGCAGGAGGGGCTGGAGGTGCAGGCGCAAGTGCAAGCGGCGTTGGGTCGGCTACAGGACCTGCTACGTCGCGGGTGAGTACTCAAACATGGGTGCGTGGGCCCGATCGGGGTCTGTTGGCGTGCCGTATGTGGGTACCGTATGCTGCGGAAACGTGGCTGCGGTGTAGCAAGTTACCTCCGGGGGAACGGCAGCGCCCTACCTCGTGCACGCGCGCGCGCCACGGCGCAACGCCCTGTCCTTTCCTGCCACCTTTGTCAGTGCATGATGCCGCCGTATGCACCCCCGGGGGCCTCACAAGTGCCGTACGCCTGTCCGCACTGCTTTCCCGCAGGCCTATCCTTGCACCGGCCCTGCTGAGCTGGGTTCGATCTCACTCCGCGGGTAGAGAATGATGGAGCCTCGCCAGGGTCGATTGAGCGTTCAAGCCGCTACCTATCCAACATGCGACGGCCTGCTACAGGGGGCCGCAAGCCTCCGGGGCGTTACCGGAGCCTGTGCATAGCGCTTGTGCGGTCAGGAGCTGGGGAACGCTGTGTATAAATTAGTACATGCAATAAATGGCAGCACTTGAAACAATGCCCTCGTGGGGCAGGAACTCCTTCGACTAACGCGCAATGAGCGTTTGGACATCGATGGAGTACGCGTGATGGGTGCTTAGTCTTTAAACATGCGCCAGGAGTAACCCTGCCCTACTGTTCGGAATGTCATTTGCCGCATGAGGCGGGCTGTAGCTGTCGGGGCATGCGCGTGCCTTGGGGTGGCACTTGCTTACCAGGCCGTGACCAATAAAGACATGCGTCAGGGGCCTTGGACGCCGCAAGGGGGCAATTCTTTATGCCGGAGAGGTGCTGCTGGCGCCGCTTCGTGCAGGGTAGCCTTGGGGCGATTGCCGTGTGCAAGGCGGGGCGGGTGGGACGGTTGGGGCATTTATGCACCGTAGCACCATAGCGTGGGTTATCGGAACGAAGCTCGGGCACCCATGCTGGTGCAGCGAGGGATGCTGAATTGCTGATCCATGCATGGGAAGTGGTAGTACCAGGATAGTATCGTAATGTGAGTTCGGTACGTATGCGCTACTTATGCCGCATGGCACATGAATGTGCGGGCCGAGCACTGATTCCTGTGTGGGATGCGTGGCTGGGTCTGTTGTGCGAAGCATGTAGGTCTCCGGCATTGGGATGGGTCAGGTGGCTCTGACGAGGTGGGTGACGGGGCGCGGCCGGTTGGTTCGAAACACATGGAAAGTCTTGTGTTTGATGCATGTTGGGCGGTAGGAGACGCAGTGTGGGTGTTGTCGTAGGACGGGGCACGGCATGATTCATGTGTGGTTCTTTGTTGCCCGAGTGCCGGTACCAGGGTACCTCACTCGAAGGGTGGTGACGTGGTGTCTACCTTCGGGAGGAGGGTGTGGGTGTGTAAGGGCTGCCTTCAGTAGGAATGGGCAACGGGGCCTGTCGGTGAGTAAGGGTGGGTGTGGGTGTGGTCGCCAGCAGCTGCATGCCACTGTGCAGCAGCTGGTAGCAGCTGGCAGTCCGCGACATAAGGGACCGCCAGGCGAGCGGAGGCGGTACCCGGGAAGTAGCCCTCTGTACTTTTTCAGACAGGTGTGATACACTCTTTGGTCTTGGTCCACATCTGACTTTGCCGCCCCTTCAGGTCGATGAATCTTGTTGGTTGGCGGCGGGGAGTTGGCGGTATGATATTGCAGGTCTTGGGGGTGCAGTCGAGTACGTTTGGGGGGAGGGTTGGATGTATGTATGGATTTACAGTTTTGGTCCCCTTCCAGAGCCCAGCCCCGTCCCACTCGGGAACAGAGCTGGTCCCGGCAATCAAGGACACGGGGTTTCCCACCCCTCTCGCT
>VFQN01002031.1_pt1 | contig 32323 bp, 31 predicted proteins | sample 3512371 | NCBI WGS metagenome assembly VFQN01 (sample SAMN10412370, study PRJNA504923) | tailings metagenome | isolation source: Replicate 2 from Balatoc abandoned mine | place: Philippines: Itogon, Benguet | collected 2017-08-28 | reverse complement strand
AAGAACTGCGTCCCGATCTGCCGGTCGAGCTGGCGGACCGACCACCCGCCCTTGATCGCCTCCTCCTCGTAGAACCGGCGGGCCGCGGGGTTCGGCACGGTCATGAGCCGGACGTAATGGGACCAGGGGAGCGGGAACAGGGCGGCGGTCACGTGGCCCGGCCCGGCGGCCGTCAATTCCGCAGACGGCGTCTGCGCTTTCTCCGCCGGCCCCCCCTTCGCCCTCGCCTGCAACGCCCCCGTACCGGCCGGCTGCATTTCCCAGTCGAGGTAGAACACCCGCATCTGTTCCAGGTTCCGGCGGGAGAAGCCCCGCCCGTACCGACCCGACAGGTCGGCCGCGAGCTTGGCCATGAGCGCCTCCCCGTACCCCGCCCGCTCCCGGCCGCCCTGCTCGAACTCGACGACGCAGCGACCGACCTCCCAGTACGTCGCCGCCAGCACCGCGTTCGCCGCCCGGGCGGCCGACCGCCGAGACTGGTCGAGCAGCGCCGACAACCCGGAGAGAAGGCCGTCGTAGTCGGCTCTCCCAACCGGCACGAGTTCGTTGCCCCTCTGTTTCCGTTTCGCCATCGGTGGCGTTTCCCTTCGGCCGGAAGCGTACCCGCGCAAACGACGACGGGGCAAGGCAGGACTGCCGGCTCGCGTGGCCACCGAACCCACCTCCCGCCTACGCCGGGCGGCGCTCGACGGACGCCCGCCCGGCCCGCCGGTCGTGTTCGGCCTTGAGCCGCGTGTAGTCGAGGAACGCGAGCGCGGCCTCCACGCTGTCCGTCCCGGCCCCCGAACGTGCCTGAACGAACTCCGCGACGGTCGCCCCGCGGAGCTTCAGTTCCTCGGCCAGCCGGAGCACCACGCCCAGCCGCCCGTGGTGCTCGCGCTCGTGCCGGTCCCACCAGTGCCGGGCCGCCCGGTCGGCGGCCGCGAGCCCGATCGCGTGCTTCACCTCGTCCAGCCGCTCCTGGATCTTCGCGTTCGACCACCCGTAGGTGTTGGTCACCCCCGCCGGCAGGGACCGCTCGACCGCGTCCGCCGAGATGGCCCCGGGCGGCCGGTACTGAAGCGGCGGCCGCCGGCGGAGCCGCCGGGCCCGCGGGCGGGCGAGGGCCTCGGCCGAGAGCCGGGCGTAGGCCGGAAGCTCATGAGCCGGGCGGAACCAGGCCTGGACCGGCGGGACATCCGGCAGGAACACGGTCGCCGCCCGGGAGCCGTAGAACCAGTGCCCGGGGCTGAGCCGCACCTCGTCCGGGGTGAGGAGCGGCCGGGGCACCGCGCGGCCCCGCCGGCGGTTCTTGTCGCTCACGGAACTGGCGTCCGTCGCGGTCATCATGCCCGCGTGCCGGGACGCCCACTCGGCGTCCGCCTGCTCAAGCGGCGGCTGGAATATCTTCGTCCCGAACCCGGCCAGCACCTCCCCGGCCGCCGGGCCGTACCAGTGGTCGAGCTGGGTCAAGGACTGCACGGCGGCCGTGACCCGCACGTCCCGCGAGCGGAGAGTGTTGAGCTGCGTCTCGAGCCCCGGCAGCCGGCCGAGCGCCGGGAGGTCGTCCAGGTACAGGCAGAGGGGCCGCGGGAGCTGCCCGCCCGGCCGCCGGGCGGCCTCGCGGTTCGCCGCCCGGAGGAGCCGGGTGACGAGCAGGTTCAGGAACGGCCGGAGCCGGTCTGCGTCCGCCTGGTCGAACTCGAGCACCAGCACCGTCGGCCGCCGGAAGAGCCGCCTGAGCCGGAACTCGTCGGCGGAGGTCGTGGCGGCGAGCGCGTCCGACACGAAGTGCCGGAGGTACCCGCAGAGGGTCGCGAGGGCCGTGTCCGCGTTCTGCGACCCGCTCCGGAGGAACGACGCCATCCCGGCCGCGAAGCGGGCCGCCGGGTGCCGGTCGAGGAGCGAGAGCAGCCGGTCCCGGGGGCCTTCGAGGACGTGGTGGGCATCCGCCAGGGACGCCCGCCCGTACTCGTCCCGGAGGCAGAGGAGGACGGCCGTGAGCCACCGGGCGGCCGTCTGCTGCCAGAACGGCGAGTCCCCGTGGCCGGGCCGCTCCTCGGCCGCGGCACAGAAGGCTACGCAGTCCTCGAACACGTCTTCGGGCGGCCCGCCCCCGGCCAGGTTCAGCGCGTGGGTGGTGCGGCGAGGGTCGGCCAGGTTGATGACGACCGGCCGCTCCCCCGGCCGGAGCGTCCGCATCGCGGCCGCGAGCTTCCCCGCGAGCCCGCCCTTCGCGTCGATGAGGAGGAGCGACGCCTCGGGGTCGGCGAGATCGACGAAGGCCGCAGGCTCCAGGTAGCGGCTCGACTTCCCGCCGCCCGACTTCGAGACGACGAGGAGGTGCTGGCGGCGGGCGGCAGCCGGCAGATAGAGGGGCCGGCGGAAAAGCGGCGTGTACCGCCCGGCCTCGTCCGCCGGGAGCAGGCTCACCTCCTCGAACGCGAACGGCCTCGGCTCGTCGTCGGGGCGGGTGACGTAGGCCCCGAGGTCCGCCACGGCGGCGAGCCGGGCGCCGCCGTAGACGGGGCTGTGGTGCGGCCGCGGGCGACCCGGGAGGGCGGCGGCCGACCCGTCCCGGGACGACAGGAACTCGGCCGACGCCATGAAGTCGGAGAAGTCTCCGCCACCCTCGCTGTCATCGGTTGCCCCAGTCATGAGAAGTCTCCTCGTGTCGGAGTCGGTGTGTGAGAAACGACCGGTCCGCAGGACCCACCATGATCGACGGCGGAGCGGGCGGGTTGGATCGGCCACACGGCGGCCGAGGGGGTTGCTGGCACCGTGCGGGCGCGCACGGGTTGGCGGCAAGGCGAACACAACGAGGGTGGCCACCCCCAGTGCGAGTCAGAGCGGGCTTCTGCCAAGACGGACCCAGGCGCCTCACCTCACCTTGGCTACCTCCACGTTACAGTTGCCTTCAACGCACGCCGCGGACAGCAATGGTCGGGCGTGGGAGGGGAATCCGGCTCGGCAGAGCCTCGCAAGCTGCCTTCCACACTTGACACGAATACACGATTCGATGTAATGATTGAATCGAGGAGAGGTATTCCAATCCATGACGCGGAAGTCCCCTGCCACTCCGACGGCCGCCCGGTGCGAGACGGTCGCCAGCAGCTGTGCGCCCCGGCCGGCGTTGACCGACCGGCCGCTCCTGTCGTTCGTGGAGGCGGTCAAGGTCATGGCCCTGTTCAAGGTGCTGGCCAACGACACCCGCATCCGACTCCTGCACCACCTGGTCCGGAGCGGCGAGGCCACCGTCACCGACCTGGCCCGGACGCTCGGCATGAAGCCGCAGGCCGTGTCGAACCAGCTCGTGCGGCTGTCGGACACCGGGATGCTCAAGTCCCGGCGGGCCGGGAACAACGTGTACTACCGGGTCCAGAACGGGTGCGTGGCACCCCTCCTCGACCTGGCCCTCTGCCTCATGGAGGACGAGGGGGGAGCCCGCAACCAGTAGCAGAGGAGAGACATGAGCCAGACGATCACCGACGCGGTCCGCGAGAAGTACGCGGCGGTCGCCGCGAGCACCCTGTCAGGCGCGCACTCGGGCGTCCAAGCCGTGGCCGAGGCGTTCGGGTACTCGGCCGAGGAGCTCTTGAGCATCCCGGCCGAGGCCAACATGGGTCTCTCCTGCGGGAACCCGACGGCGACGGCTGGCCTCAAGCCCGGCGAGGTTGTGGTGGACTTGGGCTCCGGCGGGGGGCTCGACGTGTTCCTCGCGGCCAAGAAGGTGGGCCCCTCGGGACGAGCCATCGGTATCGACATGACCCCCGAGATGGTCGAGCGGGCCGCCCGGAACGCCGAGAGGCAGGGTCTCACGAACGTCGAGTTCCACCTGGCCGCCATCGACCAGACGCCGCTCGCCGACAACTCGGCCGACTGCGTCATCTCGAACTGCGTAGTCAACTTGGCCCCGGACAAGCCGGCCGTGTTCCGGGAAGTCTTCCGCGTGCTGAAGCCCGGCGGCCGGGTGGCTGTGTCCGACATCGCGCTCAAGAAGGAACTGCCGCCCGACATCGGGGCGAACCTGCTCGCCTACGTCGGCTGCATCGCCGGGGCCATCCCGGTGGCCGAGTACGTGGCGGGCCTGACGGCCGCCGGCTTCTCGGCCGTCCAGGTGGTGGACACGAGGAAGGATTTGAACGCCTACGCCAAGGTCGAGGGGCAGAGCGGGTGCTGCTCGCCGGCGATGGAAGTCGAGCCGGCGGCGGCCTGCTGCACCCCGGCCCCGGCCGGGTCGGCTCTGTGCTGCACCCCAACTGCGGGCGTCAGTCCGTCGCAGGCGGCCTCGGCGGCCGAGTGCTGTACGCCCGCCGCGAGCGGCTCCTCCGCCTGTTGCACGCCGACCCTTCCGGCTGAGCCGGCCTCGGTCCATGCCGACCTGGCCGAGCTCATCCGGCGGCACGACATCAACGAGTTCGCGGCGAGCGTCCAGGTGTACGCCGTGAAGCCGCTGTGACCGCCGGGGCCCCGCCCATGCGCCGCAAGATGGCGGCCGAGTGCTTCGGCACCTTCGCCCTGGTGTTCGCCGGCACCGGGGCGGTCGTCGTCAACGACACCTTCGGGGGCGTCACCCACGTCGGCATCGCCGCCACCTTCGGCTTGGTCGTGCTCGCCATGATCTACGCCGTCGGGGACGTGTCGGGGGCGCACCTAAACCCGGGCGTGACGGCGGCGTTCGCAGCCGCCGGCCGGTTCCCTGTCTCTGCCGTCGGCCCCTACCTTGTTAGCCAATGCGTCGGGGCGTTCGCGGCGAGCGTGTTGCTCCGCCTCCTCTTCCCCGCTCACGCGGCCCTCGGAGCGACGCTCCCGGCCGGCCCGCCGTGGCAGGCGTTCACGTTCGAGGTGGTGCTCACGCTGATCCTCATGTTCGTCATCCTCCGCGTCTCGACCGGGGCGAAGGAGAAGGGCATCACCGCCGGCATCGCGGTCGGTGCCGTCATCGGCCTCGAAGCCATGTTCGCCGGCCCCGTGTGCGGGGCGTCGATGAACCCGGTCCGCTCGCTCGCCCCGGCGGTAGTGAGCGGGCACACGCAGCACCTGTGGGTGTACCTGCTGGCCCCGACGCTCGGGGCACTGGCCGCGGTCGGCGTTGCGAGGGTGGTCGAGGAACCGGCTCAGGTCGAGCCCCAACCGGAGGACAAGTCGTGAGCGGAGAGCCGAAGCGGGTGCTATTCGTGTGCATCGAGAACAGCAACCGGAGCCAGATGGCGGAAGCTTTCGCCCGGATGCATGGCGGCGAGAAGGTGCAGGCGTACAGTTCGGGGTCCAAGCCCTCGGGACGGGTTAACCCGCGGGCCATCGAGTTCATGAAGGAGGTCGGCTACGACCTGTCCACCCACGGCTCGAAGCCGCTCACCGAGATCCCGGCCGTCGAGTACGACGCCGCCATCACGATGGGCTGCGGCGACGAATGCCCGATGGTGAAGGCGAAGTTCCGCGACGACTGGGGCATCCCGGACCCGAAGGAGCTGCCGCCCGAGGGGTTCCGCGAGGTGCGGGACTTGATCGAGCAGAAGGTGAAGGACCTCCTTGCGCGGCTAGTGTAAATGCCTGGCACCTCGGCCCAGCAGATACTCGGCCGCCCCTATGCTGCCCGCCGTGGCTGGCGGACCACAAGGCGTGCGTGAGGTCGTCAATCGAGGGGGTTGCTTCGGCGGAAATGAATTTCTCGACACGGTCCAGGAGTCCCAACGCGACGGCTTCCCAGAGGGTGGTCTTCACCCCCCGCTCGACCAGGCGACGGGCCACGTTCCATTGCTCGAACGCCGTGGCGTCCGCAATCGGGGGGCCGCCGCCAATCACCCCGCCGCGCGCCTCGATGTCGGCCCCGTGGTCGAGCAGCGCGTCGAGGACCGCGACGTCATCGCTGCTCGCGGCCCCGTGAAGCGGCGTCTCCGCGTGCAGGCCGGCGAACCGGGCACTGACGTCGGCCCCCGCCACCAGCGCGGCCACGACCGCCGCCCCGTTGGGGTAGTTTCCCCGGCCAGTCGGTCGCCACGTGCAACAGCGAGCGGGACATCGCGCCAGAGTGGCAGCGCTCTAACGGGTCGCCCAGCCGTGCCGTCGCGAGGCCGGGGTTCTCGGCCAACAGACGGTTACGCAGCTCGACGTTGCCGCTGTCGATGGCCGCAGCGAGGGCGACTGCTAGCGGCTCGTCCGTAGCGAACGTCTTCATGGCAGATCCCCCACTGAGGCAGGCGTCTTAGGCAGAACGGTACGCCAGAATAAGCTGTGGTCCACCTCCCGCATATCGCAGATTCGGTCATACCCGTCGAGCAACTCAGGTAGCCCTCGCGGCCCAGCTTTTCTCGCCGGCTACTTCTCAAGTTCGCTCTCGCACGCGGCCTTCAGCCGCTCGTATTGCGGGCCAGTGAGCATCCCCTTCGCCTTCCCAGAGAACTCCCCACCGAACTTCTTGCACCGGCCGGACCAGTCGGCCCGGTGGGGCGGGAGTTTCGGGTCTACCCCCGTGGCGAGCCGGTCCCACTCCTCCCCAGCGAGTGTCACGAGCTTCTCGGTGAGGTCCGATCCGAGCTTCTCCTCCTCGGCGAATTTCCTCACGCGGTCGAGGGCGAGCTTCCGGAACTCGATGGCCGACAACTCCCCGATTCGGCCGAGGTCCCGCCACTTCTCTCCTCGCAGAGCTTTCGTGAACTCCTCCCCGTCGAGCCGGGTCGGCTTCTTGCTCCCGGCGGAGAGCACCGTCCTCGCCTCCGCGGCGAGCTTCTCGCGGTCCGCCGCGGCCGAAACCGAAACCCGAATCATGGTGCCGGTGTGGTTCGCCGAGCTCGCCGTCACCCCGTCTAGCTTGTCGAGCCGCTCCAGCACGGGAGCGATGCGGTGGCCGCAGCCGAGGCCGCCGACCGCGTTTCAGGTGAACCCCGGGGCGAGGAACACGACCTCGCGGGCCGGGTCGAGCCTCGAGACGTCTCCCTTCCGTTCGTCGACGGCCGGCGGGACGGGGGGGTCTGCATTCGGACGTGTGTCCGCGGTCGCCCGGTCCTTCACGAGTGACCCCGCGTACACGAGGGCCGCGACAAGGAGCGGCACGAAGACCAGGCCAGCGACAACGACTTTCTTCCGCATGGCGAGCCTCCCTCCGAGCGGCCGGGGAATCTTCCGCGCCCTACTCGGCACAACAGGACAGTTTGCTCGGGTCCTTGAACCGGGAGATGGCGACGATTTTCAAGGCCTCGGCCATCGTCGGGTAGACGTGTAGGAGGTCGATGAAGTCCTGAACAGTGGCCCCAAACCTCATCGCCATCGCAGCCTCGTGAATGACCTCGCCGGCACTGTTCCCCACCATCGTGACGCCTAAGACCTCGCCCGTTTCGGCGTTCGCCACCATCTTCACAAACCCCCGCGTGTCCCGGATCGCACCGGCCCGGGGAACGAGTGACATGGGGAGCGCGTTACACCAGCACGGGTGACCGGCCGCGACCGCCTCGGCGTCGGTCTGGCCGACCACGGCAACCGGCGGGTCGGTGAAGATGACCCGCGGGATGACCCGGTGGTCCACCTTCCGGAGTTCCCCGCCCGAGAGGGCGTTCCTCGCCGCAATCCCGCCGTCTCTGCTCCCGACCGGCGTTGCCATCTGGCTCCCGAATTGCCGGCCGATGACGTCTCCGGCGGCAAAGATGTGCGGGACGTTCGTCCTCAAGAACTCGTCAACCACAACCTCGCCCCGCGGGTTGACCGCGACCCCGGCCCGCTCGATGGCGATGGTGTCGGAATTCGGCCGCCGGCCCGTTGCGACGAGTAACTTCTCCGCCCGGTAGTGCCGCTCACGGCCGCCCACCTCGGCCGTTAGGACGACCTCAGCGCCCTCCTCTCTGACCGACCGGACGGAGGCGTTCACCACGACCTGAAGGCCCTCGTCGGCGAACGCCCCCCGCACGGCAACGCCGACCTCGGGCTCGTAGCCGCGGAATAGGAGCCGGGGGTTCCGGTCGAGTATCGTCACCGCGGTCCCGAAGCGGCTGAACATCTGCCCGAGTTCGAGGGCGATGTAGCCGCCGCCGATGACGAGGAGCGACTTCGGGAGTTCTTTTAACTCCACCGCCTCGCCGCTCGTGAGCAGGTCGCTCGTCAGGTACGGCACCGAGTCGAGCCCCTCGATGGCGGGGACGACGGGCCGGGAGCCGGTGGCGATGAGGACGACTCTTCCGGAGAGTTGCTTGTCGCCGACTCGGACGGTGTGCGGGTCCACGAACTCGACGTGCCCTTCCTCGATGCGGAACGACCCGCCCAAGAGGCTCTCGTACTTCTTGTTCCGGTAGCCCCGGACGAGCTCGTCCTTCTGGGCGATGAGGGCGGGAAAGTCGAGCTTCATCGGACAGCTCGAAAGCCCCGGGTAGCGGGGCTCCCTCGCGTCGAAGATGAGCTTCGCGGCCTCAATCAGGTTCTTCGACGGCAGGCACCCGCGGTTCACGCACGTCCCGCCGACAATGCGTTCCTCGGTCAGGACGGACGTCTTCCCGAACTCCTGGGCGGTGAGGGCCGCGGCGAAGGCCGTAGAACCCGAGCCCAAAATGAGGAGATCGAAGGTGTCAGCCATGTCATTTCTCCTCTGGCTTCAGGCGGCACCGGCCCTCATTCCGGGGGCAGGTCGCACAGTCGCGTTTCAAGTACCAGACGAACCCGACCACACTGACCACGACCAGGACGACGGCGAGGATCGGCCCCCGCTCCCAGAGCGTCGAGAGCGAGACGCCCGAGAGGATAAGCAGCGGAACCCCACAGCAGAGCAGGTGAAGGGCCGCGAACAGCCCGAAGCCAAAGCGGTGTCGATTGCCCTGTGGTTGGTCGGTCATGGTAGCGTCTCCGATGCGTGGGATGTTTTGCTTGTGTGCTGGCACATCCCCGAAGCCGGTTGGCGGGTCGAAACCTCGAACAAATAACCTCCTCTCACTTCCCCCCCGAACCGCCCTTCACCTCGTAGCCGGCTTTTTCGACTGCCTTGACGAGGGCTTCTCGGGACGGCGGCGAGGAGGGGTCAATGGTGACCTTCGCCCGGCTCTCGGTGTAACTGACGGATGCGCTCGTTACGCCGGGCACCGACCGAAGAGCCTTCTCGACGGTCGGGGCACACGCCTCGCACGACATGCCGTCGAGGTCGAGCGTGACAACGGTTGTTCCCTCGACCGACACGTTCGCTTGCCGCCCGTTGTCCGCGAGGAGATGCCCTACGTACTTCGGGAAGAGGGCGAAGACGAGCACGAACCCTGTGGCCACCCAGAGCATGACCCGGTTCAAGCGCTGCCCCTTCCGCGGCACGGGGCAGGACGACCCCGGGGCACATACCTCTTGCCGGAAGTAGGTGCGGTAGAAGGCATACCCCAAAAGCAGGGCCGCAACGCCGAGAAAGACCGGCCGAAGCGTCTCGAACGCGGACGACACGCCCGCGGCCGAAACCCCGATCGCGAGGAGAAGGAGGGGCAGCCAGCAGCAGGCCGACGCAGCGATAGCTGAGACGACCGAGCCGGCGGTTGCCCACACGGTCCCCGGGGTTTCGGCTCCTCCGGTTTCCGCCGGACCCGTCACCCCCGCCGGGGCACAACAGTCGTGCCCCGCGGGACCGTCCGCAGACGCCTTCATGGCCGCCTCGACCACTTCCCGCGAGGGCAGCCCCTTCCCGCCGTAGGTCCGACAGCAGAACCCGAAGTCGGTCCGACCGCGGGCCTGTGGTTCGACGTCCAGACCGTCAACGCGGATGCTCGGCGACCCCAGGAACCGGAGACGCTTGGCGTCCTCGGGAGTTTTCACCTCGACTTCGTCCACCTCGCCAGAGACGCCAAGATCGCGGGACACGGCACGGGCCAGCTCGACGGCCGGCTTGTGGTTCGGGCACCCCTCGAAGAACATCACTTCGACTCTCATGACCCAGATCCTCGGAATAGGCTCTCGGTGCGGAACAAAACCGTTCCGCCTTCTAGAAGCCTACGCCTTGCACCTGAGTGTAAGGTCAAGAGCGATTTTGCCGGGGTTTCTTCCGGGTGGCCGAGGGCTCGGGTGCGGGCGGGCAGCACGAGCACTGGATCAGCTTGTCGAGGGTCTCGCAATGCCCCGCCGGTTCGTTCTGTTGGCATTCACCGAGGGCCGACTCCAGGACCTGCTCGACCCGCCGCAGGTCGTCCATCCGCTTTCTCACCTCGGTGAGCCGTTCGCGGATGAGGCCCTGGACCTTTCCGCACGCGGCTGGGATGCCGGCCTGGAGGGGGAGGAGTGAGGTGATGTCGTCGAGGGTAAAGCCCGTCGCCTGGGCGGCCCGGATGAACTGAAGCCGCTCGAGGGCGGCCTCCCCGTAGACCCGGTAGTTGCCGTCGGTCCGGCCGGCGGGCTGGAGGATGCCAACCCGCTCGTAGTACCTCACGGTTGACGTCGGGACGCTTGCCGCCCGAGCGAGTTCGCCGATGGTGAACTGCTGCTCCATACCTCAAGCTTTAGACGACCTCGGAGTTAGGTTCAAGGTTAAGCTCCTCCTCGAGACTCAGCCGCGGGCAGGCCGTCTATAAAGAACACGCTCCTGCCGAGACGGGCACCACCCCGGCTCACTTCCCGAACTTGTAGGTGGCTTCCAGCAACTCGTCGAAGACCACCGGGTCGGGCGACCGGACGGCCTCGGCGGCACACCGCTCCAAGTGGCTCCGAAGTACGGTCATCGTGACCCCCTTTAAGGCGGCCTGCATGCTGGCCAACTGCTGAAGGACTTCGGCCGGGGGACGACGCAGCTCCACCATCCGCGCCACCCCACGCACCTGCCCCTCGACCCGCCGGAGGCGAGCCAGAAGGCGCGACCGCGGCTCCTCGGGCGGCCTGGGCACGTCCGGTTGCTTCGGCACGGGGCTCCCCTTTGACGTTCCGCCGGTTTCAGTGACCCGTCCCTGCCGTCGGCTCTCTTCGGGTGAAACGAGTCAGGAGAAAGGGCTCGGCCGGGAACGACGGCCGGTCGCCCGCAATCATCTCGGCGATGAGGAGGCCGGTGAGCGGGGAGGTCAAGATGCCCGTCCGGAAGTGTCCGCAGGCGTTTAGGTACCCGGCGAGCGCTTCGACCGACCCCAAGATGGGAAGCTCGTCGGGCGTGCCGGGGCGAAGGCCGGACCAGACCCGCTTGACGCGGACGTCTTTGAGGAACGGGACGGCGCGGACGGCCCCGGCGGAGAGCGCCTTCATCGCGGCGGGGGTCACCCCGACCTCGTAACCCGCCTCCTCGGTCGTGCTCCCGATGATGACCTCGCCGTGCTGCTTCTGGGCCAGGTAACAGTCCGTCGTGGACAGGCAGGCGGAGAGGACGTTCGGCAGGGTCTCGGTGCCGACGATCTGCCCCCGCACGGGCCGGACCGGGATCTCAAGCCCCGCCATCCGCCCGACCTCGGGTGCCCACGCCCCGGCCGCGTTCACCACCACGCCGCACGGGAAGTCGCCCGCCGCCGTCTCGACCGCGGTCACGCGGCCCGAATCGATCCGGAGCCCAGTCACCTCGGTGTGCGTGACAACCGTCGCGCCGAGGTGCCGGGCGGCCGCGCGGTAGGCATCGGCGAGCCGGTACGGGTTCACCTGGTCGTCGCCGTGGAACCGGAGCGCGCCCCGGACCTCGCGGGTCACCGCCGGCTCCGCCTTCGCCAACTCTTCCGGCGTCAGCCACTCGGTGAGACCCTGGCCGCACGGGCAGCGCTCCCAGAGCGGCTTCGCAAAGGTCACATCTCCCTCGTCGTACATGAGGAAGAGGAGCGAGGTCCGCTCGAACTCGAAGTCGATGCCGCCCGCCTCCCGGAGTTCCGCGGCGAGGGTCGGGAACATCGCGTTCGACTGGATCGCAAAGTCGAGGAAGCTCTGGGGGAGCTGGCCCGGCCCGTGCACCCCGTCCGGAAGTGTCCCGAGCCCGGCCATCGCCTTGTAGAAGATGACGCCGCAGCCGAGCCCGACCGACTCGCCGAGCGGCCAGAGGCCGCCCGCCGAAGCCGAAGTCGCCCGCCCCCGCTTCGGCCGGTCGATGAGCGTGACCCCGAGCCCCCGCTTTGCGGCGTAGTAGGCGACCGCGCAGCCGATGACACCTCCTCCGACCACCACCACGTCCGACGGCCGGTTCATGACGCCCCTCCCCCGACCGCGTCGAGCGGGTCGGTCGCGGGCGTGTCGCCGATCCCTTCGGCCCTGGCGAGCACGCCGAGTGTCACGGGCCTGACGGGCGGGCGCGGGTTAATGCGCCCGACCTCGGCCGGGGGCTGTCCTGTCACCTGACACAGGTACGACCCGGCGAACGGGGCACAGTTCCGCCCCTGGCAGGGACCCATCCCGAGCCGGGTCAGGAGTTTCACGGCCTGAAGGTCCCGGGCCCCTTGCTCGACGGCCGCCTGGACCTCCGCGCGGGTGACTTCCTCACACCGGCAGACGACCGTCTCCGGGATCGCGAGGTTGGCGAGCCCAGGCCGCACGCGGTAGCGCGCGTCGAGCTCCCGCCACGCCGTGGACAGGAAGCGGAGCCGGGCCAAGGGGGCCTCCCGCCGCCGCCTCGCCTCGCCGGCGTTGATGGCCTCGCTTGCTTCGGCGGCGGTGACGCCCGCGACCCGCCCCTCTTCTTCGGCCGCCGCCGCCCCGACGATCCCCGCGCCGTCGCCGACAGCAAACACCCCGGGGACGGTGGTCTCGAAGAGCGGGCCCCGCTCCGGCACCCAGCCCCCGAACTCGGGCGCGTGCCGGTGGCGGCAGCCGGCAAGCGTCGCCAGTTCCGTATTCGGGACAAACCCGAACCCGGTGACGACGAGGTCCACCTCGGCGGTGAGGGCCCCGCCGTGAAGCTGGCTCCAGTCGTCCGACCGAACCGGGCCGTAGGCGGCACCCTCGACCTGGTCCCGCCCGTGGGCGGTAAAGACCGTGTGGTGTGGGACGACCGGAATCCCTGCCGCGCTCAGTGCCCGCCAATGCTCGAGTGCGTCCGCCATGAACTCCCAGCCGTCCCACTCCGGGGGCAGCGGCTCTGGCGGCCACCAGGGCGGACCCGCCTCGAGCACCGCGGCGAGTTCCACACCGGCCAGGCGCAGCCGGTTCGCCACCCCGGCAAGGAGGGGGCCGGTCCCGGCTACCAGGGCGCGGCGCCCCGGTCGGACGAAGCTGGTTTTCAGGATGGCCTGGACGCCACCCGCCGTCATCACGCCCGGGAGCGTCCACCCAGGGAAAGGCACCGGGCGGTCGTAGGCTCCGGCGGCGATGACGAGCCGCTCGGCCCGGATGAGGCCCGATGCCTTCTCGGACGCCCAAAAGACTTCGCGGCCGTCCCAGACGCCTAAGACCGAGGTGCCCGAGAGCACCTCGACCCGCTCGGCGACCGCCGCGAACTCGGCCCGGAGCCGCTCGCCGCTGGCGAAGTCTTTGCCGAGGGCACCACCGTCGGTTACCCGGAAGCCGGCGGAGGGCGTGCGGTAGATCTGACCACCCAGATGGTAGGCCTCGTCGATGAGGGTACAGGAGAGGCCGGCCCGGGCCGCCTCGACGGCCGCCGCCAGGCCGGCCGGGCCGGCTCCGATGACGATGAGGGATGTTGAGCGGTTCACGTGTCCGCCCTCCACGCTCCGGCTCCCACCTGGCTATCGACCCGCATCCCGTCCCGCACCGGGGTCTGGCAGGTGCGCACGCCCGGCCGCCCGTCGATCGTCATCACGCAGTCGAAGCAGACCCCGATCCCGCAGTAGAGGCCCCGCGGCTCGCCCCGGCGGTCGGTGGTCCTAAGCGCCCGCCGGCCCGCGGCGAGCAGGGCCGCGGCGACGCTCTCACCCTCGTGGGCGCGGACTTGGTGCCCATCGACGATAATCTCGACTTCCGGGCCGCGTGTGACCGCTCCCGGACTTACTTGCCTCTGGCCTTCCATCGTTCGACCTCTCAACTCAAACGTTCCAAATAGCTCTACCACTACGAGTCACTGGCCTTCGCTCGACCGCGAGACGAGAGCCGCTCCCCTGCCGTTGTCATCTCCACTGGCCCGCTCAACCTTTGTTCTTCGGCACCAGGGTGTAGTGAATCGTCTGCGCGCGGATGTACCCGTTCTGGATGACGTAGGAGTCGGCACCGTCGGTGACGGTGTGGGTGTCGGAGTCCGCCGCCCATTCGAGAAGGCCGATGTCTTGCTCGACGACGAGGACCTTGTAGGTGTAGCGGGCGTTCGGCAGCTCCTGATTCAGTTGGCGGTAACAGCCGCGGATTTCCTCGAGCCCGCGGCGCACGCCACTCGGCATGATGAGAAAGGAGTCCTCGCGGTAGCACTCGAGGAAATCCTCCTCGGAATGAGACCGAGAAAGTTCCAAGTGCTTCTTGAGCACATCGTGAGGGGGAAGGAAGTTGGTCATAACGCCTCCGACCGCATTGAAAGCCGTGGACTCCAGCGCGCCGCGACCCACAAAGCAGCGGGCACCAGCAGCGTGAGCTGTAAGAAAGGCCACAGGCCGACGCCAAGCACTGGTACGACGGGCATCCACTCGGTGGTAAGACCAGCCCCCGAAGGCGAGCGCCAGCCATTCGGTGGCGGTTGCCCACCCCGCCCCCAGGAGGGCCGCGGCGGCGTAGGCGTTCCACCTTCTTTCCGCCCCCCACCGCAACCGCCCCGTGGCGAGCGCGACGATGCCGTATATGCCGAGCGTTATCCCCACGTCGCGTCGCCGAGGGTGCACACGACATGCAGGCTCTCACGCAAGGGGCGACCCGCCGCCTCGGCGTAGGCCAGCCTCTGCGCCAGCTCCCACGCCCAGTTTAGAGCGAACGCGGCGACAAGCAGCCTCCCCGCGAACGGCCACAGGGATGCGCTGCGGGCGGTCAAGCACCGATGCGGAAGCCAGCAGCCCGGTCATGGAGCGACCCCACGGTTTGCGTTCAAGTCGCTACGCAGCCACGCCAGCCAACTTGCGGCACTCCTCGGCGCACCGCCGGCACGCCTCGGCGCAGTGGCGGCAGTGCTCGCTGCCCTGGTTCTTCTCGCACTCGACGGCGCATGCGTCGCAGACATCGGCACAGATCCGACACTGGTCTGAAGCGAACTGGGAGCCGCGGCTCAACAGGGTGACACAGGCCGAGCAGACGGCCGAGCAGTCGGCACAGAGTCGGGTGCACTCGGCCAGCTGCGCCTGGGCGCAGCAGTTGTTAAGACACTCCTGGCACGTCTGGAGACACTGATTGCAGGCGTCGATGCACGCCTGGGATTTCTGGTTCGACATAACACTTTTCCTTTCAGTTACAGGTTTAACGTTGTCGTTGGCTCGGGGCTGAAAAGCACAATCGCTTTCTGGGGCAACCTATCGCTTCGACGTCACCACACGCATGATCCGCGTCGCAGGGTAGCCCGTCTCCGCCGCCCCTCGATAAAGCCGGGGCCGGCGGAAGTTTGTCTAACAAGTAAGTGCGACCGAATGATGCCCACTGATCGTGCCTGCTCACGCCTCGACGGCCGTGAATCCGGCCTTCGCGACGGCTTCCTTCAAGGTCCGCTCTTGAACCTTCGCCGGCTCGTACTGCACGGTCACGTGCTTCTGGGGCACCTTCGACTTGACCCCGCGCACGCCCGGCAGCACCGTGAGGACGCCGCTGATCTTGCCCGCGCACCCCTCGCAGACCATGTTCGGGATGACGAGCTCGAGCTCGGCGAGCGGCCCAGCCTCCTCAACCTCTTCCCGCCCGAGGTCGATGCCCCGGATGCGGAGGGTGTTGAGCAGGATGGCGAAGATGCTCACGATCATGAACGTGATCGCCAGAAGCGGCGTGATGTACCCGAAGGCCGCGAGCCCCATCCCCACGAGGTTGAACAGGACGGCGACGACCACGTTCCCGGTGAGCGTGCGGTAGCTCGCCTTCCCCAGCGTCAACGCACTCACCACGTCGTCGAGCCGGTCCCCGATGAGGATCACGCCCGCCGACTCGATCGCCACGTCCGTGCCGGCTCCGATGGCGATGCCGACGTCCGCCTGGGCGAGCGCCGGGGCGTCGTTGATGCCGTCCCCGACCATGGCCACCTTCCGGCCCGCCTTCTGGAGCGTCTCGATCGCAGCCACCTTGTCCGCGGGGAGGAGTTCCGCCCGGACCTCGTCAATGCCGAGCGACGTCCCGATCGCCTCCGCCACACGCTTGGCGTCGCCGGTCAGCATGACCGTCTTGACACCCCGCTCCCGGAGCCGCGTGATGACCCGCTCCGCCCCCCGCCGCGGCGTGTCCTGGAGCGCCACCGCCCCGATGACTGCCCCGCCGCGGGCGACGACGACCACCGTCTTTCCTTCGGCACCCAGGGACTCGATTCGGGCGCGGACATCGGCGGGTAGCGACACCCCCCGCTCTTCGATAAACGACGGCTTCCCGGCGAGGATCTCCGCCCCGTCGAGGCTCGCAGACACGCCCTTCCCGGGTGTGGCGCGGAAGCCCTGGACGGCGGCCTTCACCGCCCCCTCGCGCTCGGCGTAAAAGCCGATAGCCTGACCGAGCGGGTGCTCGGACTGCGCCTCGACCGAGCCGGCGAGGGCAAGCACCTCGCCGCGTTCGACGCCGAAGGGGACGACATCGGTCACCGTCGGCCGGCCGTAGGTGAGCGTCCCGGTCTTGTCGAAAACGACCGTGTCCACGATCGAGAGCCCGTGGAATACTTCGCTCGCCTTCACGAGAAGCCCGATTGAAATCCCCTTCCCGCCGGCGATCGCCGCGAGCATCGGTGTCGTGATCCCGAGGGCGCACGGGTAGCCCATGATGATGGTCGTCAGCAGCACCACCGTGGCCTGGAGGAAATCGCCCGTCGCGAGTACCCAGCCCGCGAACGCGAGGGCGGCCGCGACGAAGACGACCGGGCCGTAGAAATTCATCAACCAGTCGGCCATCAGTTCGATCGACGGCTTGCGCTCGGAGATCTGACTCATGAGCCGTACGATCTGGCTGAGGAAACTGTCCTCGCCCACTTTCGTAACCTTCACCTGCAGCGCACCGTCCAGGTTGAGCGTGCCGCCGATCACCTTGGAGAGAGCCTCCTTGGTCACCGGGACCGACTCCCCCGTGAAGCTCGACTCGTCGACGCTCGCCGTCCCCTCGACCACCTCACCGTCGAGCGGGATGCGCTCGCCGGGGCGGACGAGGACCAGCTCGCCGACCGCCACGTCCTTGGTGAGGACGTCCACCGGCTGACCCCCGCGGAGAACCCGGGCGCGCGGCGGCTGGAGCGACAGGAGCTTCCGGACGGCCTCGGACGCCTTCCGCCGCGTGTCGAGCTTGAAGTAGCCGAAGAACAGGTGAAGCGACATCAGCCACGCGGCCACCGGCAGGAAGTTCGGCCAGCGGGGGTCGAACAGCGACGCCGTGCCCACGGCGAAGGAGCCCCACGCACCCGCCGAGAGGAGCACGTTCGCGTTGATGACCCGCTGGCCGAGGGCCATCAGGGTCTTTCGCAGGATCGGGTAGCCGACCCAGAAGAGCACGAACGCCGCGACCGCGAGGCTGAAGAGCGCCCGCGGGTAGGCGGGGAGCCCGAAGAGGTTGAGCGGGTCGACGATGAGGTCGATCACGGAGGCGGCCATGCCGATCATGCCGCGCTGCTTGATGAGCGAGTGGAGCGCCTCGTCGGTCGCGTACTGCTGGACCTCGGTCGCCGACACGCTGTAACCGAGCTTCTCGACCGCCTCGGAGAGGTCTTGGCGGCTCGTCTTCGCGGTGTCCGCCTCGACCAGCACGATGCCGTGGACGAGATTCACCAGGACGCTGTTGACGCCGGGGTAGCGCTTGAGTGCCTTCTCGACGCTCATCGTGCAGAACGAGCACATGAGCCCCGAGACTTTCATTTGAACGGTTTCAGTAGCCATATCATCCTTAGCCTCGGTTAAAGCAGGGCGATGAACGCCCTGGTGTAGTAAACGCTGACGAACAGAAGTGCCGAGCCACTCACCACCTGGATGGCACGCCGCCACCCCCCGAGCCGGGTCAGGCGGGCGATGGCACCGGCGAAGACGCCGGCCAAGAGGAACGGAAGACCCCGGCCGACGCCGAACGCGAAGGCGAGCAACAGGCCGTATCCCGGGCTTGCCTTGGCGGCAGCAACGGTTAAAAGGAGCAATAACGGGGCCGCGGAGGTGCCGAGGCTGAAGATGAAACCGTACCCGAACGCCCCGAAAAACCCCGGACTCCGAAGGGCCGCGAGCCGCTCGACCCCGATGCGAGGACCCCAGAACGCCGCCAGGGCCGCGAGGAACGAGATGACCGCCATACCGAGAGCCCAGTAGCGTCCGAACGACTCGGTGAGGACGGCCCCGAGGCGGCCGGCGACGGCGCCGAGGAGGGTCAAGTTGACGACGATGCCGGCGAAAAACGAGGCGGCGATCAGGAACCCCGTCCGCCGCGACTGGGTCTCCGTCGCGCCCGCCGCGGCAGCCATCCCCAGCCCGACCGGCAGGGTGCAAGGACACACCGCGCTCGCAACCACGCCCGCCACGAGCGCGACGCCCAGGGCCCAGAAGGACCCGTCCGGCAAGGTCGAAGCGTACCTCTGAAGAAACTCGTCGAGACTCATCGTTACTTCCCCCCGACCGGGGCACCGGCCGTGTAGCCCGCGTCGTTGATCGCCGCCGCCAGCCGCTCGGGGGTCACCTTCGCATCGACGAACCCCACCTCGGCGTTTCGGTGTTCCAGGCTGACCTTGACCTCCGTCACGCCCTCGATCCCTTCCAACGTCTTCTTGAGCCGTGCCACGCAGGCACTACACGACATGCCGCTGACGGGGATCGTCACCCGCTTTACGCCCGGGGCCGAAGCCTCAACGGGCACCGGGGTCGGCTCCTGCGCTTCGGGGGAAGGGATCAGGAAAAAGGCCCCGAAAACGACCCCGCCCAGGAGTAGGAAGCCGAGAACGAGCAAGGGCAGGAGGTGCCGATTCTTAGTGCTTCCGCTTCGTTTGTCCGTGGTCGGTCCCATCGTCTTCCCCTCGAAAAAATGCCTTACTGATCAATCCGGCCCGTACGGGACATCCTTCCGGACGCCACTGACGACCGCTCCAGTTCGCGGAGGGCGTCTTGATGACCGAACCGCATTACAGTCTACGGTCCGTACAGTAGTACGGAGTCAATAGGCAGGGTGGAGAGATTTTTTCCCGGCGTCGTCGCGGCATGACGCGGCTCATCGGGAGGCGGCCACAGCGGGTCGACCTTTGTCGCTCATGTAACTCGGCCCTACCTCTTCTCGGCGGGCGGCGGGTCCTTCTTTTCGGCCGGGCTGAAGTTCACCGTCTCGGCCTCGACCCACAACTTGTCACCCTTCTTCACGACCTTTCCGGTGACCGCGGCTTTCTGCCCGACACGGTCGCCGGTGAGGTCGAGTTTCTTCGGGCCGAGGTCCACCATGAGTTCGCCGGCGTCGTCCTTGAGGCGCAGCCAACACCCTCTCCCCCGGCACTGGTCGGCCACCGTGGCGTTCAGCTTGACCGTCTGCCCGAGCCGGGCCTCGGTCACGCATCCCGTGCAGACCGTGGGAACCTTCCCCTTGTCCGGCTCGGCCGCCGTCGCTGGGGCCACGACGGCCATGGACAGCAGGAACGCGAGCCCCGCGCCGAGAGAGGCCAAGAACGGGTATTCGGCGATTCGCGTCATCGTGAGTTCCTCCATGGGGACGGGCCGGAGAGCCAACTTGCTCCCACCCGTCCGTCGGTAGCCATTATCGCCTCCGGACTACGGTACGGAGTCAAGAGGAATAACGGTATTTTTCGGCTGGGGTCCGGCCCCCCTCCCGGAAGCCGTCGTCCGCCCGAACGGCGCCGCCCACCAGGCGGATCACGCCCGTCACCTCGCCGAGCATCCGGGTGTCGTGGGTGACCACGAGGACGGCGGTCCCGTGCTCGTCGGCGAGAACGAGCTTCGGGTCGTTCCCGAGCGCACGGGCGATGGCCACCCGCTGCCGCTCGCCGCCCGAGAGCTTTTCGGGGAGTAGGTGCGCCCGCTCCGCCACCCCGAGGGACCCGAGGAGTTCGGCCGCCCGCCCCGCCGCACGCCGCCCCCGGAGCCCGAGGTTGTCGAGCACGAGGAGCACGTTCTCCCGGGCGGTGAGGAACGAAGCCGAAAGGGCGGCGTTACGAAAAGACTTATCCCGTGCCCGGGGTGGTACGAGGCGACCGTTCCATGCGGAAGAGGCCGATTGCGAGAGCTGCGCCCACGGACTGAACCACGGCGAACACGCCGAGCGCCGGGCCGAAGCCCAGGCGGAGCGCTTCGCCGAAGAGGACGCTCCCGACGCCCATTCCGGTAAAGAGCATAAAGACGTTCAACCCCATCGCCTGCCCCGGGCGCTTACCGCCGAGGTCGGTCACAATCCCGGCGAGGAGCGGCTGGGTCATGTCGTACCCGAGCGAGAGCACGGTCACCGCTGCGGCGGCGGCGAGGAGCGGGATGTCCAGGATGAGCCCGGCCGCCCCGACGGCCCCCGCCGCGAGGCCCGCCGGGATCAGCCACCGTCTTCCCCACCGGTCGGCCGCCCGGCCGATCACGGGTCCGAGCAGAAAGCCGGGGACGCCGTACCCGAGGAGCGCGAGCCCGATGCCCACCTCGCCCAGGCCGTGCCGCTCGGAGAAGTAGAGGCCGAGCCAGGTGAAGACCCCGGCGTGGAAGACCGAGTTCACGAACACGAAGCCGTACGTCGTGAGCCCGCGGGGCGTGCCGAGGAGGGTCGCGTAGCCGGTGAGTACCTGGCGGAGCGGCGGAGCGGTTTCGCGGGTCGGCTCCCCGAGGAGGCCCCGGTACGGGAGGAGCAGCGCGAACACCAAGAGCCCGAGGCCGCCGACGCCGAGGAAGATGGCCCGCCACCCGAGGAGGGGCTCAAGGAGTGCCCCGAGGGAGGAGCCGAACGCCATGCCACCCGCCATGGCCCCGAAGAGCCACCCGAGCGGCCGGCCGCGCCGCTCGAAGGGGTAGTGCTGTCCGACGAGGGCCAGGGCCAGTGGGACGACGCCGCTCGCCCCGAGGCCGGTCAAAAGCCTCCAGAGGACGAGTTCGCTACCCGATTGGGCCGAGGCGGTGAGTGCCGTCAGGACGCTGAACGCGAGGAGCGACCCGAGCACGATGCGCCGTCGCCCGAGGCGGTCCGAGACGAGGCCGTAGAAGAGGGTCGAGACCCCGTAGGGGATCATGTACGCCGGGACGGCCAGGGCCACCGCTTGCGGGGACGCGCCGAACGCCCGGGAGAGGAGCGGGAGGAGTGGGGCGATCATGAACGCCTGGAAGAAAACGAGGAACGTCGCCGCGCACAGGACCCGGAGGAGGTGCTCGTGCCCCGGAACCCCCGACTCTCGTGTGTGTGCCGGCGTCATGGTGCCTTCCGTGAAACGTCCCGATCCGGCTGTTCGGTCTGGTCGGTTTCCCCACAGCGGGGGCAGCCGCTCAGCGACTCGATGATCGGGCAGGAGGCGACGGACGACTGTCCGTCGCAGGTCGAGAGCAATTCCGTCAGGCTCTTCCTCATCGCCTCCAGGTCGCGGATTTTGTGGTCGATCTCTTCCAGCTTCGCTTCCGCCACCTTCCGGACCCGGCCGGCCTTCGCCCGCGCCGTCTCCCGAAGCTCCAGCAGGTCCACGACCTCTTTGAGAGAGAACCCGAGTTCCTGGGCGCGCTTGATGAACCGCACCCGCTCGACCGTCTCGGGCGGGTACTCCCGGTAGCCCGAGGGCCGGCGGGGAGGCTCGGGGAGGATGCCCTTCCGCTCGTAGAAGCGCAACGTCTCGACGTTCACACCGGCGAGCCGGGCGACTTCCGCTGTGGGTAACCCCGGCATCGCTCACCCTCCTGCCGTGCATCGGCCCGCTGTCATTGCCTGCTCCAAATCAAAGCAGGAGCATTATCTTTCCCGAGCCACCCAAGACCGTGATGGCGACAAGCTCGCGGGCCGTACCGCCAGGTCACCTCATTCTCCGACCGTGCCGCAGTACGGAGTCAAGCGTAGGCCCGGATCGTTCCGGGTAACGAACCGAAAGGAATCCCGAGGACTACGCCGAGGTCCTGCCGAGGCAGCGAGGGTATCTCCTCTCCGGAGAGTCGTTACCGCGCGGTTAAGGCTCCCGTCGGTGGCGGCTGTTGCGGGGAGGAACAGGTCGTTCCGGCACTAGGACAAGCCTCATCCCGGCTGGCGAGGGCCTGGGCGGGGTGCCCCAGCGCGCGGTAGAGGCGGAACTGGGCCCGGTTGTAGTCGGCCGCGGCGGCGAAGTAGTCGGTGTAGGCCTGCCCGAGCGCCTGGACCGCGGCCACCGCCTCCTGCGGGCGGATCACCAGAACGAGCAGGTTCCCGACCCGCCGCGTCTGCTCCAGGCCCTCGAAGTTCTTCTCCACGGAGTCGAGGGCCCGCTTCAACCCCTTTTCCGCCTCCTCCGCCCGCTCGGCCGCCGACTGGACCTCAGCGTGGGCCTGGGCCACGTCCGCCGCGACGCGGTCCTTGACGCGCAACAGCTCGAGCAGCGACGCCTGGTGCTCGGCCTGACGACCGCGGACGCGGGCGCCGTTCCCGAAACCGAGGTTCTGTAACTCCCACACCACCTGGAGGTCCAGGTCGAACCGGGCCCCGAAGTCACCGACGGTGCCGTTCCGGCCGCCGCCGAAGGCGCCGCCGGCCAGGGTCCCGGGGACGGCGGTCGAGGCCCCGCGGAGCAAGACACTCGGCACGAAGGGCCGAACACGCTCCTGACGGACCCGCACAAGGGTGGCCTGGACCAGAGCCTGGTTCGCGGCGAGTTCGGGCCGGTTGGACAGGGCCAGGGGGATGAGGTCGTCCACCGACTGGCCCGGGGGCACGAGCGTCACCCGCAGGTCGGGCAGTTCCAGGGGTTCCACCAGGACGGACGGGTCGAGGCGGAGCAGGCGGACGAGGTCGGCGCTCGCCGTTCGCCACCGCTCGCGGGCCCTGGAGACCAGTTGGCGGCGGCGGGCCTGTTCCGCCTCCGCCCGCGACACCTCTACCGGGAGGACGAGCCCCTCGGCCAGGCCCTTGGTTTTGCGGACGAGGTCGTCGGCCCGCCGCGCGGCGTCCTCGGCACCCGCCAGGTCGCCCCGGGCCTGCTGGACGTTGAAGTACGCCTCGGCCACGGCCAGGAGGGTGTCGTTGGTGGCGGTCTGCACACCGGCCGCCCGGGCGCGGACCACTTGTTGCTCCGCGAGCGGCGAGAAGATGGCGTCGGTAACGGCGAAGACCGCGGACGGGCCGACCCCGAGCGTCACCGAACTCCGGCTGGAGCCGATCAGGTCACCCTGCGGGGTCTGCTGCTGCCCGTCGTGTCGGAAGTAGGCCACGCCCGTGTAGATCGTCGGGAGCCACAGGACGTTTGCGCGATCCAGCTCCGCCCCGGCCGCGCGAAGCCTCTCGCCGGCGAGCGCGATGTCGATGGCCCGCCCGTTGGCCAACTGGAGTGCGGTGGGCAGGTTAATCGGGAAGGGCCTGTCACGGGAGGCGGCCGACGGGGGCTTGACCGGGGACTGGGCGTCGGTGTGGCCCGTCTGGAGCAGTACCGGGGCCTGCACCGGCCAGCGGCCGTTCGGACCCGGGGCGGTGACTTCGCGTTTCGAGACCGTCTCGGTGTGCGGTCCGGTGATGGCCTGGCAGCCGACCGACACGGATGCGGCGGCCAGTCCGAAAAGAACACCCAGGGGCATTAAGCCTCCGGGTCGATAACGAGTATCCATGCCTTCTCCCTCCCTGGTAGCGGTTTGGTAAACTTCGTCCCGGGAAGGCAGAGCCGCCGCGGGCCGGGTGGCAAAGAGCCGCATTCGGTTTGTTCTGTGCCTTAGTTCCTCGCGCGGCCGTCCGCGCCGTGCGTCAGGGGTGAGAAGGCCCGCGGACCACCTGGCCGTCAGTAAGGCCGGCCGGGTTGACGATGAGCTCCTCCCCGCCGGTGAACTCCTCCCACGGGGCGTCCGGACCGGCCTTCGTCCGCTTCTGAACGACCTCGACGCTTCCCGCGCTCGTCAGGCCCACCTTAACCGGTGTCCGGACTGCTTTGCCGCCTTCCAACCGGAAGCAGAAGCTCTCCTCGCCCTGCCGCAGCACGGCCGAGGCGGGCAGGGTGAGGACGTTCGGGTGCTCCACCGTGATGGAGGCGTGGGCGTACATGCCGGGCCGGAGCCGGCCGTCCTGGTTGGGGACGTCGATTTCGGTCCGGAGCGTGCGCTCCTTAGCCTCCAGAGACCAGGACGAGCGGGTCACCTTGCCCGGGACCTCGCGACCCCCGAGCGCCGGGACGCGGACGGCGGCGGGCGTGCCGTCCCGCACCGCGGCGGCGTCGGCCTCCGAGACCTCGACGAAGACCCGGACGGTGTCGATCCGTTCCACGACGAAGAGCGGCTCCGCCCGGCCGCCGCTCCCCGAGGCGGCGGGCTGGAGGAAGTGCCCGGTGTGGACGTTCCGGACGGTCACCACGCCGTCGAACGGCGCCCGCACCGCGGCGTACCCGAGCCACGCGGCCATCCGGCGGTGGTCCGCCTCGGCCACCCCGAGCCGGGCCTTGGCGGCCGTGACGTCCGCCCGGGCCTTGTCCCGCCGGGCGACACTCTCCTTGTGGGCGGCCTCGGCGGCCGCGACCTTTGCCTCGGTCTCGTCGCGGGCGGCCTCGGCGGACCGGAACTGGTTCAAGGTCTCCTCGACCACCTGCTTGTCCAGAAGCTTCCGCTGGGCCAGGTCACTCACCCGGTTGTACTCGCCCTGCCAGCGTGCGTAGTCGGCCTTGGTCCGCCCGCGCCCGGCCTCCGCCGCCTGGATCTGGGCTTTCGCGCTCCCGATCCCGGCCTCGGCCGCCGCCAGTGCCTCCTCGGACTGCGTGATCTCGGCCTTTGCCTGCTCCACCAGCGCCGCCTTTTGCCTGACCTCCTCCTCAAGTTCCAGGACCGAGAGCTTCGCGAGTACGTCCCCCGCGCGGACGCGGTCCCCGATATCGACATGGACCTTCTCCACGTAGCCTGCGACCCGGGCGTAGAGGGGGGTTCGCTCGAACGCCTCGACGGTGCCGGGCTGGCGGACGGCGCGGAGCAGGGTTTTCCGCTCGGGCTTGACCACCGTCACCGCCGGCGGACCGGCGGGCGCGCCGCCCGGCGACCCTCCGGTCGGTTGCCCCCCCGCCGGCGGCCCGGCAGGCGATGGCTTGCCCGGGCCGAAAGCCATCGCCGCAAGACCGGCCGCAGCGAGGAGCACGACTATGGCCGTGACCAGGAAGGCGCGAGACCGCCCCCGTGCGTCACCCGATGTCTCTCTCACAGTCGTTGCAGTCACAGGTCACCTCCCGCCTTCGGCGCTTCTCTTAGATGGACGTAGGTCTCGCTCCCATTCGCCTGCGGCCCCCCCTCGGCCCGGGGCGGTTCGCTGAACAGGGGGCTCTCCGGGTCCGAGGGGTCGAGCGACGCGGACCGGGCGCCGGCCCGGGCGAGGACGACGGCGAAAACGGCCGGCAGGACGAAAAGTGTTGCGACCGTCGCCGCCGCCAGGCCCCCGATGACGGCGCGGCCGAGCGGGGCCGTCTGCTCGCCCCCTTCGCCGAGAGCCAAGGCCATCGGGACCATCCCCGCGAGCATCGCGAAGCTCGTCATGAGGATCGGGCGGAGCCGGCTCTGCGCCCCGTCCACCGCGGCCTCGGTAGCGGTGGCCCCGGCGCGGCGGCTGCGCTCGGCGAAGGTGACGAGCAGGATGGCGTTGGCGACGGCCACGCCGACCGCCATGATCGCCCCCATGAACGACTGGATGTTGAGCGTCGTGCCGGTCGCGAGCAGGGCCACGGCGACGCCTGCGACCACGGCCGGGACCGCGGCGACGGCGACGAGGGCCAGCCGCACCGACTGGAAGTAGGCCGTCAGCAAGAGGAACACCACGACCGTTGCCGTCAACAGGCCGAAGGACAGCCCGCGGAACATCTGCCGCATCGGCACCACCTGCCCCCGGACCTCCACCGTGACCCCCCGCGGCGGGTCGCCGGCGGCCTTGACGGCGCGGTCGATCCGCTCCGCCACCCGCCCCAGGTCCTCGCCGTGGACGTTCGCCTTCAGGCTCACCATCCGCATCATGCCGTAGCGGTCGAACGCCTCGGGCATCGTCCCCTCCCGGACCTGGCCCACGTCGCGGACGAGGAGCTGGCCGGCGGTCGTGCGCTTGACCGGGACCATGCCGACTTCCTCGGCCGAGTCCATCCGCGCGGGCGGGATCTCGACCTGCACCAGGTAGCCGATGCCGCTCGCCGGATCGACCCAGAAGTTCGGCATCACGTAGCGGCTCGACGACGTGGCGGCGACGAGCGACCGGGCCACCTCGTCGGCGGTCACGCCGGAGAGGCCCGCCCGCTCCCGGTCCACCTTCACGTCGATGGTCGGGTAGTCCGTGGCCTGCACGACCTGGAGGTCGCGGAGCGACGGGATCTGGGCCAACTCCTTCCGCACCTTCTCGGCGAAGGCCCGGTTCTCCGGGAGCCGCGGGCCGCGGACGACGACCTCGATCGGGGCGGGGGCACCGAAGCTCATCACCTGGTTCACGATGTCGGCCGGCTCGAAGGCGAGCCGCAGGCCCTCGACCCGCTTGTCGACCTGGGCGGGGGGGAGCCCGTCCGCGAGAAGCTTCCGCCTGAGCCACTCCCCGAGGCGCTTCGGCAACGCTTCGCGCAGCCGCTCCTGGAGTTCGTCCACCCGAACCCCGCTCCCGTGCCGCAGGGCCACCCGAATGACCGCTTCGCCGGGGCCGTTCGACCACAGGTAGACGGCGTTCAGCGGGTAGTTGAGACTCGTCACGCCCACGTGATCGACCGTGATCTCGACGTTCCCCGTCCCCGCCTCCTCCTTGATGACTTCAAGGGCTTGGGCCGTCATTTCTTCGGTCACCTCGATGCGGGTCCCGGTCGGGGCGCGCAGGCGGAGCTGGAGCTGCCCGGAATCCACCTTCGGGGCGATGTCCGTCCCGACCCGCCCGGCGGCGAGCCAGATGAGGACGCCGGCCCCGACCAGGTACGCCGGCACGATGAGCCAGCGGGCGTGGGTCGCCCCCCGGACCAGCGAGGCGTAGCCCGCCCGGAGTCGCTCGAAGGAGAAGCGGCCGGGCGGACCGGCGGAAGCCGGGTGGTGGTGACGGAGGAGCCAGACGGAGAGGACCGGCACGAACGTGCTGGAGAGGACGTACGAGGTCACCATCGCAAACCCGACGGCCAAAGACAGCGGCACGAAGAGTGACCGGGCCGTGCCCTCCATGAGGAAGGACGGGAGGAAGACCGACAGGACGCAGAGCATCGCGAGCAGTCTGGGCACGGCAGTCTCGAGGGTCCCGAGCCGCACCGCCCAGGCGACCGAATCGGTCCGCCCCATCTGGGTGTGGATGTTCTCGACCGCGACCGTCGCCTCGTCCACCAGGATGCCGACTGCCAGGGCGAGGCCTCCGAGCGTCATCATGTTGATCGTCTGGCCCGTGAGCCATAGTGCGATGACGGCCCCGAGCAGGGCGAGCGGGATGTTCAGGACGACCACCACGACGCTCCGCCAGTCGCGTAAAAACAGGAGCACCATGAGGCCGGTCAGTACGGCACCGAGTAGCGCCTCACTGCCGACCCCCCACATGGCCCCGGTGACGTAGCCCGACTGGTCGAACTCGAAGCTGATCTTCACGTCCTCGGGCAGAGCGGCCTGCATCTGCGGCAGACTCGCCTTCACCGCGTTCACTACATCGAGCGTCGAGGCGTCGGAGCGCTTCGTGACCAGCATGTAGATCGACCGGCGGCCGTTCACGTGGGCCCACCCGGTCGGGACGTCCATCGAGTCCTCGACCCGGCCCAGGTCGCGGAGGTAGACGTTCCCGCCGGGCTTGATGGGGATGGTCCCCAGGTCCTTCGGGTCCACGACGATCGAGTCCACCGTCACGATGGGCGTCCGATCCTTGATCCGGGCGTTGCCCGACGGCCACACGGAGTTACCCTTGTTGAGCGCCGCCATGACGTCTTCGGGGGACAGGTGGTACGAACGGAGCTTCTCCGGGTCGAGATGCACGACGACCGTCCGCTGGTTGCCGCCGAAGGGTGCGGCCGACGAGACTCCGGGTAGGCGGGCATAGATCGGCCGGACGCGGAAGAGGGCCAGGTCCTGGATCTCGCCGATGCTCTTCGTCTCGCTCGACAGCACCAGGTAGCCGGCGGGGACGCTCCCAGTGTCCAACCGCATCACGAAGGGCGCCTGCGTCCCGGTCGGCATGAACGCCCGGGCGCGGTTGGCGTAGTTGATCGTCTCGGCCATCGCCTGGGCCATGTCGGTGCCGGGGTGGAACGAGAGTTTCATCAGGGCCATGCCCTGGATGTTCTGGGACTCGATCCGGTCGATGCCGTTGATGAAGAAGAAGAGGAGCTCGTAGTAGTTGGTGATCAGCCCCTCCATCTGCGCCGGGTCCATGCCGGCGTAGGGCTGGGCGACGTAGATGACGGGCAGGTTCATCTCGGGGAAGGTCTCGACCTTGGTCCGCTGCACCGCGAGGACGCTCGCGAAGACGAGGGCTGCGACGGCCACCATGACGGTGAGTGGGTGCCGCAGCGCGAAGGTGACGGGGTTCATGTACGAAGCACCTCACAGCACCAATGAAGGAAACGTCCCAGCCTTCCCCACCGCCCCCAAGCGCCGGGAACGCCCGAAAACCAAAGTCATAATCCGGTAGGTTTTCGACGAACAGGTCCATTATCGGCTCCGGACTGCGGTACGGAGTCAAGCCGAAATGCCGCGGTCTGTGAAAAAAGTCGGACAGTGTCGAGAGGGGGACTTGAGTCGGACCGTTGCCTGGAAGAACGCGCTATCTCGAAGCGAAAGAGGGGGGCCGCCACGAGGGCCGCCAGCAGCTGTACGACGCCGAAGGCCGTAAGCGCCGGCCCGAAGCCGAGCCGCAGCATCTGCCCGGAGAGGAGGCTACCGATCCCCATGCCGGTGAAGAGCACGAAGACGTTTAGCCCCATCGCTTGCCCGGCACGCTTCCCGCCGAGGTCGGTCACGACCCCGGCGAGGAGGGCTGGGTCATGTCATACCCGAGCGAGAGGACGGTGACGGCCGCCGCCGCGGCGAGGAGCGGGACATCGGCGATGAGGGCAGCGGCCCCGGCGGCGCCGACCGCTAGGCCGCCCGGCCGATGACCGGCCCGAGGAGGAAACCGGGGACGCCGTACCCGAGGAGTGTGAGCCCGATCCCCCGCCTGGCCCCCGCCCGTTGTCATGCGTCCCTACCTCGAGTTCTCCTTTTTCGGCGTCTCGGCGTCCCCGCCGCGACAGCGCTCGCAGCCGCTCAGCGACTCGATGATGGGGCATGGGCCGGTCGTCTGCTGGCCGTCGCAGGTCGTGAGGAGTTCGGTCAGGCTCTTTTTCATCGCCTTCAGGTCGCGGATTTTGCGGTCGATCTCTTCGAGCTTCGCTTCCGCCACCTTCCGAACCCGGCCAGCCTTCGCGCGGGCCGTCTGCCGGAGGTCCAACAGGTCCTGGACCTCTTTGAGCGAGAACCCGAGCTCCTGGGCCCGCTTGATGAACCGCACCCGCTCGACCGTTTCGGGCGGGTACTCCCGGTACCCCGACGCCCGGCGGGGCGGTTCGGGCAGGATGCCCTTCCGCTCGTAGAACCGGAGCGTCTCGACGTTCACCCCCGCCTGTTTGGCCACTTCCGCGGTCCGCAGTGCTGCCATGACTTTACCCCTCCCCCGTTTCACCCATTATTAACCCCGGACTATACTACGGAGTCAAGTGGGTGGCCATCTCCTGGGGAGTTGCTGCCGGCTGTGCCGGCCTCGACACATGGGCCAGCCCTGTACGCATGGAACACCCCCCGGCGCGGGAAACGTCTTAGCTTAGTGGTACATAGGTAAAGGGCATTGTTGTACGGCTAACCCGAGGCTCCTTGATGTCGCCTGACTGGCTCGAAGAAAAGCAAATCTCCATCTACTTTGCTGCCGTCGCAGGCGGGCTGCTCTGCGCCGCCCTGGTGCCCGGTGCCGAGGCCCTCGAACCGGCCATCAACCCGACGCTCGCGGCGCTCCTCTACGTGACCTTTCTCCAGGTACCCCTGGCCGAACTCGGCCGGTCGCTCCGGCGGCTCCGCTTCCTGGCGGCCCTGCTCGCCGTCAACTTCGTCGTCGTCCCGCTCGTCGCCTTCGGACTGTCGGCGGCCCTGCTGCCCGCCGACAGTCCGGCCCTGCACCTCGGGGTTCTGATGGTCCTCCTCACCCCGTGCGTCGATTACGTGGTCGCCTTCACCCGCCTCGGGCGCGGTGACGCGGGCCTCGTGCTCGCCATGACCCCGGTCCTGCTCGTGGCGCAGATGCTCTTACTCCCGCTTTATTTGGCCGTCTTCCTCGGGCCGGAGGCGGCCCGGCTCGTGCGGCCGGGGCCGTTCGTGGAGGCCTTCCTGTGGCTCATCGCCGCCCCGCTCGCCCTGGCCGCACTGACCCAGGCGTGGGCCGCCCGTCGCACGACCGGCCGGCGGGCCGCCCGTGCCTTCGGGTGGCTGCCAGTCCCCCTCATGGCCCTGGTTCTCTTCGTGGTGCTCGCCGCCGTCATCCCCCGTCTTGGAGCGGCCTCCCGCGAGATCGCTCGCACCGTTCCCGTCTACGTTGCCTTCGCGGTCATCATGCCGTTCGTCGCCCGGCTTACCGCCCGCCTCTTCCGGCTCGATGTCGGGGCGGGCCGGGCGCTGGTCTTCTCCGCCTGCACCCGGAACTCGCTCGTCGTGCTCCCGCTCGCCTTCGCCGCCGCAGCACCCGAACAGGCCGGGGGAGTTCCGGCCGCTGCCCTTGTGCCGGCGGTCATCATTACCCAAACCCTGGTCGAGCTGATCAGTGAACTCGTCTACGTCCGCGTCGTGCCCCGGCTCCTCCCGGCGGCCGACGAGCAGGAACGACAACACCGCGATGGGAGAAGCGATGGCGAGTGAACTGGTGATTCCCTACAAGGCGGAGGAGGTGGCGCGGCTCGACGCCCGGAAGGTCATTCCGCTCGTCGTCGCCCAAGCCGGGCCCGGGCCGAAGAGAAGTTCCCCCGTGTTCTTCGCCCCGACCATCCGGAACGTGAACGCCCGAATGGCCTGCATCGGGGCCGGGAAGAAGTTCTTCGCGTGAGTCGAGAGCCGAGGCCTCCCGGTCAGTTAGTGGCTTTACATGCAGGCCGGATCCCGGTGGGCTGGTGGATTTCCCCCAGCTCACGCGAGGTTCCCGGCGATCGCCCGCGAGGTTGAGTAGCAGCGACGAACGGCGTATTGCTGTTCGCCGAGAAGGTTACGCCCCTTCCGCAGGCCGCGGGTGATCCGCGTTGTGCGGGAGGGGTTGCGGTTACCAGCGCCGGTGGTCGGCGACGGGACGGCGTGCGACTCATTCCCGCCTGGAGGACTCAGCAATGAGCCACCTGGTGACCAGGGCGGATGTCTTGGAGAGTCTCAGCAACGCGGTGTTCGCGAAGGCTCAGGACTCCCTGACGGAGGCCCTCGCGAAGCGAGGTCTCCTCGACGGGGTCGATGCGGGCAACCGGGGCCAGCTCGTCTTCGAGTTCGCGACGGACGCCCTGTCCTGCCTGAACGACGCGGGCCGCGTGTCCCAAGGCATCGGCACCATCGCGGCCACGGTTTACTGCCTGGAGACGCTCTGCCGGATCGTGGGCCTCGGGATCCCGCCGGCGAAGCGGATCGCGGCCGCCTTCCGCGTCAAGCGGCAGGCCCGGAGCAAGACGATCGGGGACGGCTACGAAGAGACCGCGAGGAGGGCGAAGGAACTCCTGCGCGCGGCCCTCTTCGACTACCTGGACGACCGGTGCCCCGAAGGCGACGGGCTGCCCGCGTAGACCGGCTTCCGCTGCGGTCCAGAGTGCAGTTCGCCTCAGGTTTTAGTTGACGAAGTACTCCCACCTCTGCGGTGCCGACGGCGACAAGCCGCGGCACCCATTCCCCCCGCCCTCGTCCCGAGCGGCTACCGCGAACCGACAAACCGTGAAGGCCTGAATATGCTAGGGGAGCCACGGGCGGTGTCCGGTCTGCGTAAGTTGGCCTTGCCCCCATCGGCCGTGCGACGACGGTCGGCGTGGCCCTGCACCCTGTTGCAGTCCGTCGGCTTCCGTTTCATCTGCCTACGGTACGCAACGGCGGTCCCTGCCCGCCAACCGATATCGCTGCTTCGACCGAGACACCTCCCGTCACTCCGGGCCGGACCTGGCCGGCCAGAGCGGATGAAGCCTCCCCGGCTCGAAACAGGGCTTGCGGAGCCAGCCGTCTTGCTGCAAAATACTCCAAATAAACCGGAGGATTTTGCATGGCCCGCTCGACCCAGGGGGCGGCCCGAGCCCTCGCCGCCCTCGCCCACGAGCAGGGCGGGTACTTCACCGCAAAGCAGGCCCAAGAAGTGGGCTACG
>VFQN01002030.1_pt1 | contig 32327 bp, 29 predicted proteins | sample 3512371 | NCBI WGS metagenome assembly VFQN01 (sample SAMN10412370, study PRJNA504923) | tailings metagenome | isolation source: Replicate 2 from Balatoc abandoned mine | place: Philippines: Itogon, Benguet | collected 2017-08-28 | reverse complement strand
CGAACGCCGAACGAAAGGGCGGCGGTCGGCTGGGGACAGCCGACCCTACCCTTTGGGTGACTTCAATGCGCATTCGGGTCAGGCGCCACCACGGTGTTGCCGCGCGACGAGTCGTGCAGCGAGAACGAGGCGACGAGCGGCACGGCCCGCGCGTCGTGGATGGTGACGCGCACGCGTGACGCGGTGGTGACGGGCAGCGCGACGATGCGGGTGTGGCCGATGGTGGTGCCGGTGGCAAGGCGCTTCCACGTGCCGGCGGCCTCGACCTCGATCTCGAAGAGCGACACGCGCTGGCCGAGCGCGACGTACTCCTGCAGGCGCACGCGGTCGAACGTCACGGGCGCGCCGAGGTCGATGGTGAACTGCCCGGTGCGGGCGTCGCCGGCCGGTGCCCAATAGCTGTCGAGGTCCGTGTCGAGCACCGCTGCAGCGCCGAACGCGGCTCCGCGCTCACCCGAGGCCGACGCGCGCGCCGACGCCGGCACGAGCGACGTGCCGTAGATGCGGTCCACCAGCGACCGGAATCCCGCGAGCGCCTTCACGTCGTTCTCGTGGACCAGGCCGCGGTCGTCGGGCGGCACGTTGAGCAGCAGGTTGCAGTTGCGGCCGACAGAGGCCTCGTAGATGCGGAGCAGCGTGCGCGGCGACTTCACGCGCGCGTTCTCGGCGGCGCGCCAGAACCAGCCCGGGCGGATCGACACGTCGCACTCGCCTGGCACGTAGAAGCGGCCGAGTTCGGAGCCTTCGGGCAGGTCCATGCTGAGCGGCGTGCCCGGCTCGTAGCGGTCGCGATCGAGCATCGCCCAGTTGGTGAGGGGCGCCTCGCCCCGCTCGTTGCCAATCCAGCGGATGCCGGGGCCGGCGTCGCTGAAGATCACGGCGTTGGGCTGCAACCGGCGCACCACCTCGTGGAAACGCGGCCAGTCGTAGACCTGGCGCTTGCCGTTCGGGCCCTCGCCGTTGGCGCCGTCGAACCACACCTCGAAGATCTCGCCGTAGTTGCCGAGCACGTCCTCGAGCATGCGCACGAACACGTCATTGTACTCGGGCGTGCCGTAGCTCGGGTGGTTGCGGTCCCAGGGCGAGAGGTACACGCCGAACTTCAGGCCTTCGGCGCGCGCGGCGTCCGACAGCTCGCGCAGCAGGTCGCCCTTGCCGCCGCGCCACGGGCTGGCGGCCACGGTGTGGGTCGAGTCCTTCGAGGGCCACAGGCAGAAGCCGTCGTGGTGCTTGGCCGTCACCACCACGCCCTTCATGCCCGCGGCCTTGAACGCGCGCACCCACTGGCGCGCGTCGAGCGCCTTCGGGTCGAAGATGGCCGGCTGCTCGCGACCGGTGCCCCACTCGGCGCCCGTGAACGCGTTGGGCCCGAAGTGCACGAAGGCGTTCATCTCCATGCGCTGCCACTGCAACTGCGCGGGCGCGGGCGCCGGGGCGACCGGAGTCGGCGCCTGCGCGACGACGGGCGGGGCGAGGATCAGGAGCCCGGGGGCCAGCAGGGCGGCGACAATGGCCGTGCGCATGCGGAAGGATAGATCACGGCCGCCGGGCACCGTGCCGCTGGCGCGGGCGCTGTCGAAGCTCGGCACGCTCTCGCGCCGCCAGGCCATCGACGCCGTGCTCGCCGGTCGTGTCACGGTGCGGGGCAGCGTCACGCGCGATCCGGGTCAGCCCGTGTCGCCCGAGCGCGACGCCATTGCCGTGGACGCCCTGCCGGCCCGCCGCGCCGCGCGCCGCGTGATCGCGCTCCACAAGCCACGCGGCTACGTCACCACCCGCCGCGATCCACAGGGCCGGCCCACCGTGTACGACCTGCTACCGGCCGACTCGGACGGGTTGCAGGCCGTCGGCCGGCTCGATCTGGCCACGAGCGGCCTGCTGCTCTTCACCAACGACACGCAGCTCGCACATCGACTCACCGACCCGGAGTCGGCCGTTCCCCGAACCTACCTGGCGACGGTACGCGGCGAACTGGGCGACGAGGTGGCCGCGCGGCTGGTGGCCGAGGGCATCGCAGACGAGGGAGAGCGCCTCCAGCCGTCGCGCCTGGAGGTGCGGAAGCGCTCGGGGCGCGAGACGCACCTGACGGTGGTGCTCACCGAGGGGCGCAACCGCGAGCTTCGTCGGATGTTCGCGGCTGTGGGGCATGAGGTGACACGGCTCAAGCGCGTGGCATTCGGCCGCGTGGAGCTCGGCGACCTGCCTGTGGGCCAGACGAGGGAGGTCGATCCCGACGGGATCGCGTGAGATCGGTGGCGGACGGCTGGGAGAGCCGTCCCTACCTGCGTTCCGTCCCGACCTTGTTCAAGCGGACGCCGGCGGCGCCGATCCCTATGGCATGGGCGCCTGGGCGGGGTTTGCCGACGTGCTGTGCGCGAAGCTGGCCGGTGTGCCGCCTCCGGTGGCGCGCGGCGGGCTGGATGCGCTGCGCATCGCGAGCCCTGGCTGGGTCCATCGCCTCGAGCCGCTGCACGCGGTGTCGGCGCGTCTCCTTCACTCGCGCTATCCGTCTGCGGCGTCTGCAGCGCCGCGGGCGGGCGGGATCCCGGTGGGGAACGCGTCGCCTTCGTCGTGTGGTGGCTCGACGGCGCGCTTGCCGCGCCCGGTCGTGAAGCGGTCGGCCCGCGAGCAGATCGCCCTGCGCCTGCTCAACCGACTGGGCGCCAGCCTCTCGGCCTGTTCCACCGACGAGGACGTCCGCCGCGAGTACCGGCGGCTGCTGCTGGCCTCGCATCCCGACGTCCACCCCGACGCGACGCCCGCCGAACGCGACGTTCATGCCCGCAAGGTGCGCGCGATCGTGCACGCGTGGGACGTGTTCCAGGGCCGGACCCGCACCGCCGACGCCGCGTAGACGGACGGCGGACGGTGGGCGGCCGGGTGGGACACCCGGCCCTACCTCTGTGCGCGGAGGCCCTCGACCAGGCGGCCCATGCCCTGGGCGACGGAGTCGCGATCGAGTGCGCCGAACGAGATGCGCAGCGCGCACGTGCCGGTCACGCCGAAGGCGCTACCCGGCACCACGGCCACGCGGTGCTCCTCGATGAGTCGCCGCGTCAGCGTGAAGGCGTCGAGCGACGTGCGCACCCGCAGCAGCACGTAGAACGCGCCGTCGGTCTCGGGCGCCTCGACGATGTCGGCGATGCCCCGCAGCACCTCGTGCACCTCAGTCCGGACCGTTGCAAGCGATGCCACGTGTGGCGCGCAGTACGCGCGTCCGGCGCGGAGCGCGCCGAGCGCCGCGGCCTGGCACACCAGCGGCGGGCAGATCAGGTTGGTGTCCTGGATCTTGTTGACCGCGTCGAACAGCTCGTCGGGCACCACCATGTAGCCGATGCGCCAGCCCGCGAAGCCATACGCCTTCGAGAGCGAGAAGAGCGAGATGGTGTGTGGCCGGCTGGCCGGGTCGCTGCCGGGCGAGTAGTGGGCCACCCCGCCATACGTGAAGTACTCGTACACCTCGTCGGTGATGTGGACGACGCCGCGCTCGGCACACAGTGCGTTGACGGCACGCAGCGCGGCCTCGGGATACACCGCTCCCGTCGGGTTGTTGGGCGAGATGGTGACGATGGCGCGGGTGCGCGGCGTGATGGCGTCGGCCAGCGCCTGGAGGTCGAGCTGGTAGTCGGCGTCGGTGGCGACGGGCACCGCGCGGCACCCGATCATCGTGAGCGCCATCTCGTGGTTGAAGTAGAACGGCACCGGAAGGATCACCTCGTCGCCCGGGTCGGTGATCGCCAGCACGGCGTTCATGAACGCCATGTTGCCGCCCGACGTCACGACGACGCGCCGGCCCGTGAGGTCGAGCCCGTTCTCGCGCGTCAGCTTGTCGCGCAGTTCCTCGAGCAGGTCGGGCTGGCCCTCGACGGGACCATAGCGGTGATCGGCCAGGCGCGCGCCGAAGGTGTGCAGGGCCTCGAGCGCCTGAGGTGGCGGGCCGTAGGAGGTGATGCCCTGTCCCAGGGAGATGGTGCCGGGATTGGCCCGGATCCACTCCCCGAGGATCGGGATGACGGGCGGCTGGATGTCGGTGATGCGGCGCGGCAGGTGCACGCGCCCATTTCATCACCGAACGCCGCGTGCGCGGCAATGCAGCCCGTCAGAACGTGATGGTCACACCGCCCGTCAGGCGCCAGAAGCTGAAGTCGCCGAGCAGGTCGTCCACGTCGGGGAAGTCGCCGAAGCTGTCGTCCTTGAAGTTGCGGAACTGCCGGATGTCGCCGCGGATGCCGACCCGGTCGTTGAAGAAGATCATCGCGCCGCCGCCGTAGTTCACGCCGAAATCGGTGCTGTCGAGGTCGTCGAGCAGGTCGAACACGTCGAGGTTCGTGCGGATCAGGCCGGCGCCGACGGTGCCGTAGGGGCGGAACTTGCCGAGGGGAATCGTGAGCATCAGGTTCCCCATCACCGTGGTGACGCTGCCGTCGCTGCCGAGTTCGCCGAAGTCCTCGTCGAGCTCGAAGAAGTTCGGCGAATAGCCGAAGTCCACCTCGAAGCCCACCACGTTGCCCGTGACGCCCAGGCCGGTGCCGAAGAACGTGCGGTTCTCCTCGGTGGGGGTGTCGGCGCTGATGCCGATGAACGGCGACACGAAGCCGCCCGTCTGCGCGCCGGCCGGCGCGGCGAGGCCTGCAATCGCGAGGGCCGTGAGTCCTGAAAGCAGTGCGTGACGCATGGAAGTCGTGTGTCCTCTCGTCAGAAGCGGATCGTGACGCCACCGGTCACGCGCCAGAAGTCGAAGTCGGGGACGGGCAGGTCGAAGCCGAGGATGTCGTCCACGTCCTCGAGGTCGAGGTCGCCGACCGTCCTGAAGTAGCGGACGTCGCCGCGGATGCCGATGTTCGGGCTCGGGAACAGGTAGACCCCACCCCCGTAGTTCAGGCCCATCGCCCTGCCGCTGACGCTGAAGACGGACCCGAAGAAGGGCACCTCGACGTCGCCCGACGCGCGGATGAGGCCGACCCCGGCCGTGCCGTAGGGCTGGATCGGACCGGCCGGGAAGCGCACCACCATGTTCACCATGCCGGTCGTGACGTTGGCCCCGAGATCGACGACGTCGCCAAGCAGCTCCACGTCGCCGAGCCTGGTGCGCGCAATCTCGCCCTCGATGCCGATCAGCCCGCCGAGCGCCAGCCCGACGCCATAGGAGAGCTTGTTGCCGCCCTCGTCGAGGAAGCTGACGCCCGCAAAGGGCGTGAGGAGGATGTCGGCGGTGGCTGCCCGCGGAAACGCGAGCGAGCTCAGGACGGCCAGCAGGATCAGGGTTCGCTTCATCGATGGTCCTCGTAGCAAGACGGGTGCCGGCGCGGGTTCGCCGTTCGGCACGGGAGTGGGCACGTTCCGGCGCAACGCCGCGTGCCCGGCAGGGGACAGCTGTCGCAAATGGCGACGGACGCCGCAGGGTTTACAGGCTCGCCGCCGTGCGCCGGATGAGCGCCCACGCCGCGGCGACGTGTGCCTCGGTGGTGCGGACATGCCCGATCGCCAGCCGCAGCGTGAACGCGCCGCGCAGTTTCGTGTGCGACAGGAAGATCTCGCCCGACGCGTTGAGCGCCTGCAGCAGGCGTTCGTTCAGGCCGTCGATCGCGGCTGCATCGCCACGCAGGGCCGCGGGCGCCGCGCGAAAACACACGACGCTCATCGGCACGGGTGCGAGCCGCTCGAACCCGGGGTCGGCGTCGATCCAGCCCGCCAGCGTGCGCGCGAGGCGCAGGTGTTCGGCCACGCGGGCACGCATGCCCTCGGCGCCGAAGTAACGCAGGATGAACCACAGCTTGAGCGAACGGAAGCGCCGCCCGAGCTGCACCCCCGTGTCCATCAGGTTGCGCACCTCGGGAGGCTCGCTCGTCCGCAGGTACTCGGGCACGAGCGAGAAGGCCTCGCGCAGCAGGTCCATGTGCCGGCAGAAGAGCACGCTCAGGTCGAACGGCGTCAGCAGCCACTTGTGCGGGTTCACGACGAGCGAGTCGGCGCGGCCGGCGCCCTCGAGCACCCAGGCCATCTCCGGCAGGATGGCCGCCGCGCCGCCGTAGGCGGCATCGACGTGCAGCCACAGGTCCTCGCGCTCGCAGATGTCGGCGATGCCCGGCACCGGATCGACGCTCGTGGTCGACGTCGTGCCCGTGGTGGCCACCACCGCGAGCGGATGGAATCCGGCCGCGCGGTCGGCGGCAATCGCCGCGGCCAGCGCCTCCGGCTTCATGCGGAACGCATCGTCACAGGCCACGTGCACGATCGAGTCGTGACCGAGGCCCAGGAGGATTGCGGCCTTGTCCACCGACGAATGCGCCTGGTCGGAGCAGTACACGCGCAGCCCGCGCGCCTCGTCTCGCGCGGCAAGGCCCGTCCGGCGCACGCCGCGGACTGCGCGCTCGCGAGCGGCCGCCAGCGCGTGCAGCGTGGAGATCGAGGCCGTGTCGTAGATCACGCCCTCGAACGTGTCGGGCAGCCCCATCATCTGGCGGAGCCAGCCGAGCGTCACCACCTCGAGCTCGGTTGCGGCCGGCGAGGTGCGCCAGAGCATCGCCTGCTGGTTGAGGGCCGACGACAGGAAGTCGGCCAGCACGCCGGGCCCGCTCGCGCAGATCGCGAAGTAGGCGAAGAACGTCGGACTGTTCCAGTGCGTGAGGCCCGGGACGATCACGCGCTCGACGTCGGCGAGGATGTCGCCCATCGGCTCGCCCGTCTCCGGGGCCTGCGCCGGCAGGCCGCGGGCGATCTCCCCGGGCGAGACCTGCGCGAGCACCGGATAGCGATCCGCGTGCTGCAGGTAGTCGGCGATCCAGTCCACGAGGGCATGTCCCGCCGCGCGGAACTCCTCGTCGGGCATGTCGCCGAGCGCGCCGGCGTGGCGGGGAATCTCCGGAAAGGACACGCGACGCCTCGGGTGTCAGGCTCGCGCGTCGAGCACCCGGGCCACGAAGTCGAGCAGCACCGGACTGCGCAACCCGATCGCGCGCGCTTCCTCGAGCGCCTGCTCGCGCGGCCAGCCGTCCTGGACCACGCGCTTGATCGCCCAGACACCGCCCACGCGGTTGGCCGACGCGCAGTGGATGTACACGGGTTGATTGGCCGGATCGGCAACGACCTCGAGGAAGGCGTCCACGGTCGCCTCCTCGGGGGCGTTGGGGTCCATCGGCAGGTGGAAGTACCGCAGGCCGGCCTCTTCGACCAGCGCGGCCTCGCCGGCGACGCCCGGTTCGTGGCCGAGGCGCAGGTTGACGACGGCGGCAAAGCCCTGGCGGGCGATCTCCGCGATGGCGGCCGGCGACGTGTCGCCGCCGCACGCCACCGTGGCATCCACCCGCGTGTAGTTCACGACGCCCGCGATCATCCCGGCAGTATAGCCAACGGGCGGCGGGCTACCGCTCGACCTGCGTCGTGACCGCGTCGGATACCCGGATGGTGAGGGGCTGGCCCGAGCGGAGCTCCGCAGGACGACGCTCGCCGGCCATGGCCATGGCCGTGCCGCTGCCGGCGCCGCTGGCCGCGCCGATGACGGCGCCCCTGCCGCCTCCCAGGATGGCGCCGAGGATCGCGCCGCCCACCGTCGCCCCGCCGATCTTGGCCGCGCTGCGGCCGGTCGGCGACTCGCCGTCGCGGTAGATGGTCTCGGTCGGCAGCTTGACCTCGGTGCCGTCGGCGAGCACCAGCGTGTGGAAGCGCACGCCGAGCCGGGCGCGCTCGCGAATCTTGCCGCCCTCCTCGACGAGGGTCACGTTGCCCATCAGCCTGGAGCCGGCCGGCACGAGCACGTCGCTGCCCACACGCAGGTCGCGTGTGACGCGGGCGCGCACGGGATCCTCGACCTTGGCCGTCGCCGTCGTGACCGTGTTCTCGAGCTGCACGCCAATCACGCTGTCGGCCGGAATCGTGAGCGTGACCAGGCGCGGGACCCCGGACGGGGCCGTCGTCGGTTCGGGCGCGGGCGTCCGGCTCGGCAGCGGCGCGCTCAGGTCGGGCTCGGGTTCACGGTCGCGCGTGGGCCAGGTGTCGGCTCGCGGGGTGCCCGAGTCGCGCGACGAGGACCAGGTCTCGTTGGCGGCCTGCCGCTCCTCCACCCGCGGCTGGGCCGGGGCTGGAGCCGGAGCCGGAGCCGGAGCCTGCTGTGCCTGTGTCGTGGCCGGGACGCTCACTGGCGCCGGCGGCGGAGCCACCTCGACCGGACGACTCACCGGCACCGGCGTCGCGGCTGGCGGATCCGCGCGCCGCGCGGTGGCGACCGGGGGATCGATCGAGCGTGCCGGCGCCGGTGTCTCGGCGCGGGTCGGACGCGCGGGTGCCGGCGGAGCGGGCCTGGGAGCGGGCGCGCTGGCGGCCGCCGGGGCCGGCCTCGACACGGCTGGCGCCGGCGTGACGGGTGCCGGAGACTCGGCGACGGGCTCGGAAGGGGCGAGCTCGGCCTCGGTGCCGTCTACGGCGGCTGCCGCATCTGGCACCGGGGTCGACTCGGCGGCGGGTGTCGGCGCCGGGTGGCTGGCCAACTGGCGGACGGCGAGATACCCGCCGGCACCGGCGGCTGTCACACACCCGGCGACGAGGGCGACTGCGAGGAGGGCGCGCTGTTCCATTGTGTTTCTCGACTCCCGCCGCACGCTGCGGCGACGAGATGAGAGGCAAACCGCGTGCCCGATCGATGTGACGCCTCGTCAGGACAGATCTGCGTCCAGACGGGGACAGATGGCGTCGCGACGGTTCTTGCAGTGACGATCGCGTCCCGGTCTGGCGACCGCAGCAGCGCACCGGGAAGAGGCCCACAGATGACCCATCTGATCCGACTGTTCGTCTTCGCCCTCGCCCTCGCGCCCTGGGCGGTTCGCGCCGACCAGCTGAGCCTGCGCGACGTCGTCGAGCTGCACCGCTCGGGCTTGGGCGAAGACCTCCTGATTGCGGTCATCGAGGCCGACGGGGGGCCGTTCAGGCTGTCGTTTGCCGACATCCACGATCTCAAGAGCGACGGCATCAGCGAGCGCGTCATCGCTGCCCTCGTGCGGACGGGCTCGCGGCCGTCAGGCGCGGCCGATGGCTCGGCGCCGGTCGTATCGGTCGAGCAGCACGTCACCACCGTGGTGCCGGGATACGTGATGGGCGGAGTCGTTGCCGTCCCCGGCGAACGGTGGAGGGATGGCAATCGGGATGGCGGCGGCAGGCCAGGCGACCAGCGGCGAGTCGGCAGCGACGGCCGACGCGCGCCATACGATCACCGCATCGAGGTGCCGCCGGCGACGTGGGTGACCCGGCCAGACGCGAGCCGGGCCGCCTCGCCGGCTCCGATCCGCACGACGACCCCACCTCCGGCGACGTGGGTGACGCCCGCTCCGGGGCGTGCCCGGTCCGGCCCTGATGTTGCGCCGAACCCGTAGGGACCCACTCAACGCAGATACGCCTCGCAGGTGCGGTGGCCGGCCCGCCAGTAGCCGAGGGCGCGGTGCAGGCCGTCGATCACCACGAGCGCGGCGTGGTCGGGCTTGCCGCGATCGCCGACGCCCACCCGCGACACCACCAGCGGGGCAGGCTCGGTGACCGAGGCGCGCGTGATGCGTCCCCAGCACGAGGGATTGGCTGCCGCATAGGCATCGGCCTTCCCTTCGAGCCATCCCGCCGCGACCGCCAGCGGCTGCCCGCCCGGCTCGTCGCCGAGCAGCATCACGTCGCCATGACAGGGTTCGCCGGCATGGGCTGGCAGCCAGAGCGCGGCGAACTCCGTCTCGTCGAGCCTCACGCGCGTCCAGGGGCCCGGCTGACCCTCCGCGAGGTCGAGCAGCGGCAGGGCCCAGCGGGCCGGGTCGTGGCCGTGATACGCCGCAGCCCGGATCTCTTCGTCGATGCGGGCGCGTGGCACGTCGTGGTCGAGCAGGCGCATGGGTTCCCGAAGGCCTCCCCATCTTGCTACAGTCGCGCGGTGACGCTTCGTTTCCGCGTGTCCGCGCTGGCGGCCGCCCTGGCTCTCACGTGGCTGGCCGCGGCCGGCTGCGGCTCGTCGAGTTCCACGCCCACCTCGCCCTCGGGAACGCTCCAGGTCACCGCCACGCGCACGGTGCTGCGCGCGGGGGAGTCGTTGCCGCTCACGGTGACCAGCGGAGGCACGGCCGTGACCTCCGCCACGTGGACCAGCACCGACACCACGGTCGTGACGGTCAGTCCGTCGGGCCAGGCGACGGCCGGGCGGCCGGGCCGCGCGACGGTCACCGCGACCACCGCTTCCGGAACGGGAAGCCTCGCGTTACGCGTGGTGCCCGACTACGACGGCACGTGGGCCGGCGGCGTGGCTCGACCGCAGCTGACCTGCAATCCTGCGTCGACGTCGGCCATCTGCGCCCCGGGCGCCGTGACGACGGGCACCATCACGCTTCGCCTCACCCAGGTCGGCAGCCAGGTCTCGGGCACGCTGCTCGACTCGGCCGAGCCCCTGGCCCTCGTGCCGCTCGTCGGCCAGGTGCAGGACGACGACCTGCTGGCGCTGGCTGGCCGCGTGGAGGTGCCCGCGTCCGCGCCGACGCTGCGTGTCGAGGCCGCCACGCTGCGGGCGTCGCTCGACGCGGCACTCGGCACGGTGACGGGCAGCTACACCTTGATCGTCCAACGCACGCGCGGCGGCAGCACACTGCAGGACGACTACCGGGCGCAGGTGCAGTTCAGGGACATCAGGAGGTAGGCCGGGGACCGGGTGCCGGGTGCCGGGTACCGGGGAGCGGGAAGCGGGAAGCGGGTATCGGGGAGCAACCGGCAACGCACAACAGGCAGGCTGTAGGCTGCAGGCCGAGGCGACAGCCTGCAGGCCATCGACGTGGCACGGGGAACAGGGCAAAGAGCAACAGGTAGGCGGTAGGCCGTAGGCTGCAGGCCGGGGCGGTACACTTGGAGCCGTGTCGTCGTCTCCCGATGTGATCGTGATCGGCGCCGGGCTGATCGGCTGTGCCATCGCCCATGCGCTGGCGCGCGACGGCGCATCGGTGCTGGTGCTAGACGCCGGGGCGCCGGGCGCAGGCGCGTCGCAGGCCTCGGCCGGCATGCTCTGTCCCTACATCGAAGGCGCGCACGATCCCGTCCTGCAGCAACTCGGCGCCGAGAGCCTCGCGCTCTACGACGCCTTCGTCGCGCGCGTGCAGCGCGACGCCGACCTCCAGGTGCCGTACGTGCGGCACGGGACGCTACAGGTGGCCGACACGGACGAGGGCGCCACCGCGCTCGACGACGAGGCGCAGCGCCTGCACGCGTTGGGCGTCCCCTGCCATTTCGCGTCGGGCCAGGCCGCGGTGCGCGACCTCGAGCCGCTCGCGACCACCCAGCAGGCCGCGCTCCTCATCGAGGGTCACGGCGCCGTGCGCATCAGGGACCTCGTCGAGGCCCTCCGAGTGGGCGCGCTTCACCACGGCGCCAGCTTCCGTCACTCGGAGCGCGTGGCCCGTGTGAGCCGAGGCGACGGGCGCATGCTGGTGGACACGCATGCCCACACGCTCGAGGCGCGCCAGGTGGTGGTCACTGCCGGCGCCTGGTCGATGCAACTGCCGGTGCAGGGGCACCCCGTGATCCCCACGCACCCCGTGCGCGGCCAATTGCTCCGACTGCAGGCGCAGGGCCCGATGCTGCGTCGCGTGCTGTGGGGCCGCGAGTGCTACATGGTGCCCTGGGGCGACGAGGTGCTCGTCGGCGCCACGATGGAACAGGCGGGCTTCGACACACGTGCGACGGTGGCCGGCGTCACGCAGCTGTGCCTGGCCGCACAGGGGCTCGTCCCCGAACTGGCCGACGCGGGTTTCTCGGAGGTGCGGGTGGGACTGCGGCCCGGATCACCCGACGGCCTGCCCATCATCGGCGCCTCGCAGCGGACGCCCGGGCTCGTCTACGCCACCGGCCATTTCCGGCACGGGGCGCTGCTGGCCCCGCTCACGGCGGCGCTGGTGGCCGACGCGGTGCGCGACCCGTCGGCCGTGATGCCGACGGCGCTGTCGGCCGGGCGCTTCGATCTCTGAGGCGCGGAGGGAATCGTGTCCGATCATCTCGACCCCGCGCAGCTCGAGGCTGCGCTCGCCACGCTGCCGGACTGGGTCCACAAGGACAACGCCATCGAGCGCCAGTTCGCCATCACCAGCTTTGCCGACGCGGTCGCCCTGCTCACGCGCCTGGCCTTCGAGGCTGAAGCGGCGGACCACCATCCCGACTTCATCCTCGAGTACCGTCGCCTCACGGTGCGGTTCTGGACCCATACCGCCGGCGGGGTCACCCAGAAGGACGTGGACGCCGCGCACGTCACCGACAGGCTCGCGGCGCTCTACACCGTGATCGAGAAGTAGGTACAGGGCTCAGGGCACCAGGCAGACGGTTGTGTGCGCGAGATCGCGCTGGAGCACGACATGCTGATCACGACGACATCCACCCTCGACACCGCGAAGGTCGTCAAGTACATCGGAATCGTGTCGGGGGAGGCGATCCTCGGCGCCAACATCTTCCGCGACCTGTTCGCGGGCATCCGCGACATCGTCGGCGGGCGGTCGGCGGCGTACGAGTCGGAGCTGCGCAAGGCCAAGGACCTGGCGCTGCAGGAGATGCAGCAGCAGGCGGCATCGCTCGGAGCCAACGCGGTGATCGGGGTCGATCTCGACTACGAGACCATCGGCAACGGCGGCAGCATGCTGATGGTGAGCGCCAGCGGCACGGCGGTGGTGGTCAGTAACGCATAGCGCACAGCGCATGGCGCATGGCGCTTGATGCCTGATGTCTGGAGCGCCAGACGTCAGCTGATCGGGAAGATCGTCTCGACGTCGTCGGCGGGGCGCGGGATCACGTGGACGCCGACGAGCTCACCGACACGCCGCGCCGCAGCGGCTCCGGCGTCGGTGGCCGCCTTCACGGCGGCGACGTCGCCGCGCACGATCGAGGTGACCAGGCCCGCGTCGACCTTCTGCCAGCTCACGAACGTGACGTTGGCGGTCTTCAGCATGGCGTCGGTGGCCTCGACCATGCCCACCAGCCCCCGCGTCTCGACCATGCCGAGCGCCTCGCCGATCTCCCGCGTTTCCTTCGCCATAGCCCCGACAGTCTACGACAAACAAGGGTAGGGCGGGCGGCTGGCACGACGCCGTGTGGTCCGACGGACGGCCGGGACGGCCGTCCCTACCGAACCCCCCGACGGACAGCCGGGACGGCCGTCCCGGCCTGAACTCAGTTGACCAGCCCGCGCGCCTCGACGGGCACGTGGTCGATCACCGTCTCGCCATCGGCCACCACGTAACCGTTCGAGAGGTTGGCCACCACGCAGGCGTGATTGGGGACGATCGTCACACGGTCGCCGATCTTCAGCCGCGTGTGCCCGGACACACGCACCACGGCGTGCTCCTCCGACAGTCGCTCGATGAGCAGGCCCTCGTCTGGCTGGCCATCGGGTCCGAGCACCACGCCGAACCCTGTTGCGGCGCCACCGAACACGCGCGCGCCATCCGACGACAGGACCTTGCTGCCCGAGTCGAGCACCAGGCGGTCCGGGGCCGGGAAGGAGACGACCGACGCGTGGACACGCAGGGCGCAGCCCGACCAGTCCACGACACCAAGACCCACCTGCGTGCGGTCGTGGAAGACGAAATTGCCCGGCCGCAGTTCGGTGATTCCGGGCAGCGTGGCGCTCACGAGAGCCGTGGGCGTGGACCCGACGCTGATCTCCGGGAGTTCGATGCCCCGCGCCTGGCAGCCCGCGACGAGGTTCGCCATGATGGCTGCCTCGTCGTGCGCGATCTGCGCGATGTGTTCAGCCGACGACGCGGCGTAGGAGTGCCCGGCGTGGCTGAGCAGTCCCCGCAGGTCGAGTCCCGGCATGCGGCTCACCGCCTCGATGAAGGCGACGGCGTCGCGCTGCTGCGGATCGACGCCGCATCTGTGCGTGCCGACGTCGATCTTCACGAGCACCTCGAGCCGCCGTCCCGCAGCCTGCATCACGTCGGACCAGCCCTGCGCCACGCCCAGGTCGTCGACGATGGTGGAGAAACGGACGCGGTCCATCAGTGCCATGACCCGCGGCGCGTAGGTGGGCGACAGCGGATAGGCGACGCGCACGTCCTCAATCCCCGCTCCCGCGAAGACCTCGGCCTCACCAGGCTTGGCGCACGTCATGCCGATCGCGCCGGCGGCCACCTGCTGGCGCGCCACCCAGCCACTCTTGTGCGTCTTGCCGTGCGGGCGCAGCCGCTTGCCGCCAGCGGCCGCGGCCTGCGCCATCCGGGTGATGTTGCGGGTCATCGCCGGCACGTCGACGACGACGAGCGGTGTCTGGAGGTCGGAGAGGGTGGGCACGGTGGAAGAGTAGCAATTCGGAGTTCAGAATATTCAGAAATCCGCGTTCACAATGAAGGGTTGACGACTGTCTCCAGGCAGCCGCCTCCCCTTCATTCCGGATGGTGAACTCTGAACTGCTCAGTCGAGCAGTCCAGGCCCTTGCGCCCGGCTCCACGCGTATCCCGGGAACACCGGGGTCAGGTCCTGCACGCCCAGGTGTCCGGCAATCAGCTCGCCGAGCACGGCACGGAAGTCCGTGGTGATCGCGAGGTCGCGGCCATCCTTGCGCTGCGCCTGCTCGAGCCCGGGCCAGCGTCCGAGCACGCGACCGCCGCGCACGGGTCCTCCCATCACGAGCATCGCGTTGCCGTGGCCGTGGTCGGTGCCGCGCGTGCCGTTCTCCGCGACGGTGCGCCCGAACTCCGACATGGTGACGACGACCACGTCCTGCCCGTGAGGGCCGAGGTCTTCGAGGAAGGCGCCGAGCGTGCGGTCCACGTCGGCGAGCCTCTGCGCGAGCTGACCCTCCGCGCCGCCCTGGTTGACGTGCGTGTCCCAGCCCCCGATCTCGGCGTAGGCCACCTCGAGGCCCACGTCGGCCTTGACCAGCTGCGCCACCTGGCGCATCGCCGTGCCGAATGGCGATCGCGGGTACTGCGCGCCGGCAGCCGTGCGCGGTCCCCTCGCCTCCACGGCCCGCAGCGTGCGCATGGCGTCGAACGCATCGCGTCCGGTCTGGCGCAGCACCTGATCGGCCGCCGCCGCGTACTGCGCCTCGAACGCGTCGCCCGCGCGGGCGCCACCCGCGACGTCGAGTCGATCGAGACTCGCCACGGCCAGCGCCGGCGCCCGTCCCTGCAGCATGCGCGGCAACCGGGGCGACAGCGCCACCGCCCGCATGGCGCCGGCGTGCTCTGCGTCGTGCCGCTGGGCGACGGTGCGATTGAGCCAGCCATCCGGCGTGCTCTTCACGCCGGGCGTGCCCGTCTCCATGTAGTCCTGCGCGTCGAAGTGCGACCGGGTCGGATCGGGTGATCCGCACGCGTGCACGATGGCCAGCGATCCGCGCGCGTAGAGCGCCTGCATCGCGGTGAGCCGCGGGTGCAGGCCGAAGTGCCCGTCGAGGTCCAGTGCGCCACCGGTCCGACCCGGCGCCGGAATCGCGATCGTGGGCCGCGCGCCGTAGTAGGCGCGCTCGCCGTGCGGCACCACCATGTTCAGCCCGTCCACGGCGCCGCGCTGGAACACGACCACCAGCACCTTCCGGCGTCGCGTCGCTGCGGCTGCGGCCTCGGCCAGGAAATGCGGCGCAAAGCCGAGGCTCAGCAGCGCCACGGCGCCATGCTTCACGAACATCCGTCTCGTCTGCATGGCCGGTCTACTTTCGCTGGAACTCGGGCGAGCCGAGGAGAAGAGCTGCCATCTCGGGGGCCGTGCGCGCCCTCGCCACGACCTGCAGCGTGGATGGTGACGGCTCGCGGAAGAGAAGCGCCCGGGCCATCGACTGTGCACTGCTGTCGGCGTCGTCACCGATCACCACGGGTAGCGACGGTCGGCCCACGCCGCGCATCCGGCCGGCGGTGAGAGCGACGGCCAGGTTCATGCGCTGCACCAGTGCGCCGGCGTTGGTCCACGCGTCGGCCCGATCGCTGTAGCCGGTCGGCGGCTGCGAGAAATAGGGCGGCATGCCCATCGTCTGCAACTGCTGTCCGAGCGCGCCGCCCATGGCGATGTCGGCGCCGAGCACGCGCACCGCGCTCGCCACGAACTCGAGGGGCGTCTTCACCTTGGCCAGTCGTGCCTCCGGCGCGAGGAACTCCGGCGACCGCACGAGCGCCTCCATCGTCGCGCGCAGGTCTCCTCGCGTGGTGAACCGGGCCGCCACCCGCGCGACGAGCGCCTCGGGCGGTGTGTCCGACACGAATCGCCTCGCGAGCTTCGTGGCGATGTGCCGGGCCGTCGAGGGATGACGCGCCAGCAGGTCGAGCACGCGTTCACCATCCTCGCGGCCCGTGTCGCGGTTCCTCGTGAATGGCGGCGTCAGGCTGGTGCCGCCGATCGTGGTGCCGAGAATCGTCTTGGAGCCGCGATCGTGGCGGCGGCCGTCGAACACGAAGTCGCCTCCCGCTCGCGGCAGGCGAATGGTCCAGCCGGTGAACGCGCGCGCGACCTCGACGATGTCGTGCTGGGTGTAGCCGCCGTCGACTCCGAGCGTGTGCAGTTCGAGCAGCTCGCGCGCGTAGTTCTCGTTCAGGCCCATGGTCCCGCGCATCGTGCGCGTGCCCGCAGCGCTGCTCTGCCAGTTGTCGAGATAGAACAGCATGGCCGGGTGCGCAGCCACCGCGCCGAGCATGTCGCGGAACGACCCGAGCACGTGCGGCCGGATGGCCGTGCGCTCGAAGTCGGCCACGTACTGGCGCACGGGTCCCTTGCCGGCGAAGACGTTGAAGTGGTTGAACCAGAAATCGACGAGCACTTCCTCGAGCTGGCGCTCGCTGGCCGTCACACGCACCAGCTTGTGCGTGATCAGTTCGAGGGCCACCTGCTGCTCGGGACGGCGTCCGGCCATCGGACGGGCCGGCCGGTCGGCGGGCGTCCCGGTCTCGCCTGGCGGACTCATCACCTCGCCGCCGGTCGGATCGACGGCGGCGCTTGCTCCGGCGCGTGCCTGCGCGGCCCGTCGTCGCTCGAGGGCCGGGATGTAGTACGCCTCGGCGAGTTCCCTGGGGGTCATCGTGACCGTCGTGAGGCGACCGAGGCGCTCGTCGAGCCCCGGGTCGTCGATGCGGTCTGGTCTGAGCTGGGCGGCGAGCCAGCCGTCGAGGCCGCTGGCGCGGAGGCGCGCGACGTCGCGGGTGGTCGGTCCGAACGTCAGCCGGTTGAGCACGTGGACGGCGGTGTCGTGGTCGAGGACCCTGGTCGGCGGCGCGGCCGATCCCGTCAGGGCGGCGCAGGCGACGAGGCCCGTGAGCCAGGAGAGGTGGCGTCTCATGAATGCTCCGTGGCGGGGCAGGGCTGGCGATGTATCCTCAAGGGCTAGGATGCGCCGGGTTGCGCGCGATGCAACCGTCGGGACGCCGGTTTCACAGAACTTTCTCACTCCCATGCGAGCGCGTCGTCTCCTGCACGGCCTGCTGCTGTGCGCGCTGGCTGTGGGCCTGCCCTCCGCGGTGGTGCCCGCCCAGGCGCCTGCACCGGCTCCGCCCGCCGACCCGGCCCGGCGGCCGAGCCGTGTCGTGCTCACATGGCGCGACGACCCGGCGCGATCGCAGGCCGTGACCTGGCGTACGGACGCGCTCGTGGACGAGGCGTTTGCCGAGATCGCCGAGGCCAGCGCCAATCCGGGCTTTGCCGCGCTCGCGCGCCGGTCGCCGGCCCGCACGACGGCCGTGCCCGTGCCGTCGGGCACGGCTTACTACCACGAAGCGCGGTTCACCGCGCTGCGTCCCAACACGCTCTATGCGTATCGCGTCGGCGACGGCACGACGTGGAGCGAGTGGTTCCACTTCCGCACCGCGAGCATCGAGCCGACCCAGTTCTCGTTCATCTACCTCGGCGACGCCCAGAACGACATCCGTTCGTTGTGGTCGAGGGCCATCCGGTCGGCCTTTCTGGATGCCCCCCGCGCGCGCTTCGTCGTCCACGCCGGCGATCTGGTGAACGTGGGCGAGAGCGACGACCAGTGGGGCGAGTGGTTCGGGGCCGGCAGCTGGCTCAACGCGATGGTTCCGCAGGTGCCCGCGGCCGGCAATCACGAGTACGGCCGCCTCGATCGCGACGCGCCTCGCCAGCTCGCGCCCCTCTGGCGCCACCAGTTCGCGCTGCCCGAGGACGGGCCCGAGGGCCTGGCCGAGACGGTCTACTCCTTCGACTTCCAGGGTGCGCGCATCATCGTCCTCAACTCGCAGGAGGACACGCGGCTGGCCGAGCAGGCGACCTGGCTCGAGGCCCGCCTGAAGGACAACAAGAACCGGTGGACGATCGTCGTCTTCCACCACCCGGTGTTCTCGCTCGCGCCGGATCGCGACAACCCGCAGATCCGCGCCGCGTGGAAGCCGCTGTTCGACAAGTACGACGTCGACCTCGTGCTGCAGGGCCACGACCACACCTACGGCCGGGGCGAGAACGTCTCTTCCGGCTCTCCGCGCCGCGACGATGCGGGCACGGTGTACGTGGTGTCGGTGAGCGGTCCGAAGATGTACGAGATCGGCAAGGACCGGACCTGGGCGACGCGCGCAGGCACCAACCTGCAGCTCTATCAGGTCATCACCGTGTCGCCGCAATCGCTCCGCTTCGAGGCCCGCACCGTGACGGGGCAGCTCTTCGACGCATTCGAGATCCAGAAGAAGCGCAGCGGCCGCCGCACCCTGATCGACAAGAAGCCGGAGTTGTCCGGCACCTTCTGACGCCCCTGCGCGTCACCCGTCATCGCGATGCTTCCATTGCTGCCTCGGCTCGCGCCAGCCCGCGCAGGCCTGCTGCTGGCCGTCGTCTCCCTCGCCTGCGGCGCGTGCACGACCGCCTCGCAGGAACTGCCCGCGCCAGCACCCGCCGACCTCGCGCGCACGTGGGAGCGCGAACGGGTGTCGCTGCCCGCGCCACCGCTGGTCACCCACGCCGTCGTCGAGACGCAGGTGGCCCGCCTCGTGCGTGAGAGCCGCGGGCTCGTCACGAGCGAAGTGCTCGGCGAGTCGGTGGAGGGCCGTGCGATACACCACCTCACGGTCGGCCGCGGCGCGACGCGCGTGCTGTTGTGGTCGCAGATGCACGGCGACGAGCCGACGGCCACGTCGGCGCTGTTCGACCTGTGTCAGTGGATCCTCACCCATCGCGACGAGCCCATCGTCGCGCGTCTGCTCGACACGCTGACGCTGCACATCGTCCCGATGCTCAACCCCGACGGCGCCGAGCGGTTCCAGCGCCGCAACGCGCAGGGCATCGACATCAACCGCGACGCGCTGCACCTGCAGACACCGGAAGGGCGCCTGCTCAAGGCGCTGCGCGACAGGGTCGAACCCCTGATCGGCTTCAACCTGCACAACCAGAACTGGCGGACGTCGGTCGGCACGCCACCGCAGCCTGCGGTCATCTCGCTGCTCGCCGTCGCCTACGACGAGGCACGGTCGGAGGACGCGCGGCGGCAGCTCACCAAGCGCGCGTCGAGCGTCATCGCCGAGGCGCTCCAGCCGTTCGCCGCGGGACGCATCGGCCGGTACGACGATGAGTTCGAGGTCCGGGCGTTCGGCGACAACATCACGAAGTGGGGCACGGGGGTGGTGCTGGTCGAGACCGGTCCGTGGCCGGGGCCCGAGCCCGATCGCACCCTCGTGCAGTTGAACTTCGTGGCCCTGGTGTCGGTGCTCGACGCGATCGCGAGCGGTCGCGTGGCGCAGGCCGACCCTGCGGTGTACGAGAAGCTGCCGGAGAACCGTGGCGACCTCTTCCACACGCTCGTGAGAGGGGGCACCGTGATTCCGGGCACTGGCGTCGCGCCCTTCCGTGCCGACGTCGGGCTGGCCGGCACGCGGGTCGTACGGCAGGGAAGCGCCGGGCGCGAGATCCACTGGCAGGGCAGCATCGCGGATCTCGGCGACCTGCGCGTGTACGGCGCACTCGAGACCATCGATGCCACGGGCCTGTTCGTGAGCCCGGCCTACGGTGACGCCGCGGTCGGTGCCGAGGTCACGCTTCCCCAGGGCAGCCGGTCGGGAAAGGTCCCGACGATTGCGCCGGGCGGGCCGGCGCGACTCTGGATTCTTCGCGAGACACCCGCCGCCGGCCGGTATCGGCTTGAACGAACGGTCGAGCTAAGGTGAAATGTCGGTTCGCGGGAGCGAATGCCAGACCAGACGCCTGACACCCACGCCGGCGCGACACCCCCCAGCGGACCCGCCGCCGACCCGGCAGCCGAGTGGGCCGAGTTGCTGCGCCTCGCGCGCATCGCCATCGCCGAGCAGGACGCGGATCTCCGGTACACCGCGGTCTTCGAGGAGTCCGGTGTCTTTTCCGATCCGGTGAGCGTGATCGGCCGGCGTGAGGAGGAGGTCACGCCTGCCGAGATCCTCGATCAGGTCGTCGCGCTCAAGCGCAAGGCCATCGAGACGGGGCGGTCGCAGCAGGGCCGGCTGTCCCTGCACGTCCACGGGCAACTGCACGCCTTCGAGCTCACGGTCACGCCGCGTCGCGATGCGGAGGGGCGCACGGTGGGGCTGCTCTCGCTGTCGGTGGACCTCACCGAACTGGTGCGCACGCGCGACCAGATCCGCGCGAACGAGGCCAGACTGGCCGGCATCGTCGGCTCGGCGATGGACGCCATCATCAGCGTCGGGCCCGACCAGCGCATCCTCTACTTCAACCCCGCAGCCGAGCGGATGTTCGGCGTTGCCGCAGACGACGCGGTCGGCACCGAGATCGCGCGGTTCGTACCCGAGAGCGTCAGGGAGCGACACGCCACGCACCTGCGGCGCTTCGGCGAGACGGGCGACACGGCCCGCCGCATGGGCGGACTCGGGCAGCTGTTTGCCGTGCGAGCCTCGGGCGAGGAGTTCCCGATCGAAGCGTCGATCTCGCACGCGGGCCGCGGCGCCGACCAGTTGTTCACGGTGATCATCCGCGACCGCACCGAGCAGAACCAGCTCCACGCCCAGCTGCTCCAGTCGCAGAAGCTCGAGGGAATCGGACGCCTGGCCGGCGGCGTCGCCCACGATTTCAACAACCTGCTCACGGTGATCCTCGGCTACTGCGAGCTGCTGCGGATGCGACAGCGGGGTGGCGTCGAGCTCGAGGAGATCAACAACGCCGCGCGCCGCGCGAGCCAGCTCACGCGCCAGCTGCTCGCCTTCAGCCGCCGGCAGGTGCTGCAGGTCGAGACGCTCGACCTCAACGGCCTCGTCCGCGGCCTGCACCGCATGCTGCGCCGCATCATCGGCGAGGACGTCGAGCTGCAGCTCGACCTGGGCGACGAGCCGATGTGGGTCGTCGCCGACGTGGGCCAGATGGAGCAGGTCGTGCTGAACCTCGTCGTCAACGCACGCGACGCGATGCCGTCGGGCGGCAGGCTGCGCATCGCCACGCGCATCGCGGATCACGCGCCATCCGCGGGCGGGAGCGCCGCCAGCCCCTCGGTGGAGCTGGCCGTGCGCGACAGCGGCGTGGGCATGAGCGACGAGGTCCGCGCGCGGATCTTCGAGCCGTTCTTCACCACCAAGGGCGACGCCGGCACGGGCCTGGGGCTGGCAACCGTCTACGGCGTGGTCGTGCAGACCGGCGGCGACGTCACGTGCGAGAGCGCACCGGGGGCGGGCACGACGTTCCGCGTGTGGCTGCCCCTCGCCTCGCCCCCTCGTGAGGAGGCCGAGGAGGTCTCGCCCGCCCAGCCCGCACGCGGGCACGAGACGGTGCTCCTGGTGGAGGACGAGGCGCTGGTGCGCGAACTCGCGGCGCGCGCCCTGCGCGAGCACGGCTACACCGTCCTCGAGGCGCAGGGTGTCGACGACGCGCTGCGCTACCTCGAGCATCCCGCGCTGGCCCTCGTCGTCAGCGACGTGGTCATGGCGGGCCGGAGTGGCAGCGACCTCCGCGCCGAGGCGGCCCTGCGTCGGCCCGGCCTCGAGGTGCTGCTCATGACCGGTTACTCCGAGGCGCTGGTGACCCAACCCGTGGACGCGGCGCACCTGCTGCGCAAGCCGTTCACGCCCACCGACCTCCTGGCAAAGGTCCGGCACCTGCTCGACGGCCGGCCGGGCTGACCCCGCTTATACTTGCCGACCGTGCCTACGTCCGCGTCTGACGCCCGCTGGGATGTGGTTGGCCTCGGGGCCAACGCCGTGGATTTCGTGTACCGCCTGCCGGCGGTGCCCCAGGCGAGCGGCAACTTCTCCAAGATGCGGATCAGCCGCGAGACCATCAGCTGCGGCGGCCAGATGACCACCGCGCTGGTGGCCTGTGCCCGGTTCGGCCTGCGGGCCAAGTACATCGGCGCGACGGGCACCGACGACAACGGCCGACGCATCCGCAAGGAACTCGCGCATCACAGCGTGGACTGCACCGACGCGGTCATCAAGGACGCGCGCAACCAGTACGCCGTGATCATGGTGGACGAGAACTCCGGCGAGCGCATCGTCCTCTGGGATCGCGACGAGAAGCTCCACCTGCGTCCGCACGAGATCCCCGCGCGCGCGATCGTCCACGCCCGGCTGCTGCACGTCGACGACGTGGACCAGGAAGCGGCCATCGTCGCGGCCGACATCGCGCGCAAGGCCGGCCTGGTGGTGACGAGCGACATCGATCGCCTCACGCCCCGCACCACCGATCTCGTGAAGGCGGTCACCGTGCCCATCTTCGCCGAGCACGTGCCGGCGGGCCTCACCGGCGCCGCCGACCTGCCGAGCGCGCTGCGGCAACTGCGCGAGGTGCACGACGGCCTGCTCTGCGTGACCATCGGTGCCGAAGGCGCGCTCGCGCTCGACGGCGACCGCCTCGTGCATTCCCCGGGCTTCAAGGTGCATGCGGTGGACACGACCGGCGCCGGCGACGTGTTCCGCGCGGGGTTCATCTACGGCACGCTGCAGGGGTGGACCACCGAGCAGGTGCTGCGGTTTGCCAACGCGGCCGCAGGACTCAGCTGCACGCGCGCTGGCGCCATCGGCGGAGTGCCCGCGCTCGAGGAGATCGAGGCGCTGCTCGAAGCGCAGACCGTGTGAGCTGGTAGGGCGGGGTGTCGCACCCCGCCGTCACGCTCGACGACGAGCTTGTCTCAGGCCACCGCGCGTGTGACGCCCAGCTGTTCCGCGATGCGTCGCGCGGCAGCCGCGCCCGAGTGCAGCGCGCCTTCCATGTAGCCCGTGAATGCGTACGCACAGTGTTCGCCGGCAAACTGCAGCCTGCCACCCACGCCGTCCCAGAGTGTCGCGCCCACGCGCATGATCTGCCCCGGCGCCGGGAACGAGTAGGCGCCCTTGGCCCAGGCGTCGCCGGGCCAGTCCATGAAGCGCGTGGCAACGAGCGCGGCTGGCAGGGCCGTGAACACCGGAGACAACGCCGCCATGTAGCGCTTCGTGCGCTCCTCGGCCGTCCACGACCGGCACTCCTCGGCTGCAGGGCCGCCCGAAAAGGCGTTCAGGCACGTGCCCACGCCCGGCTGGTTGTCGGTCTGGTGCCACGTCATCTGCACCGGCCCCGTCGCGAGCAGGTCGGGCGCGAGCTTCGCGCGCTTCCAGAACTGGCCGCGCACGCGCATCAGGTACTTGATGTTGGAGCCCACCTGCGGATGGATGTGCGCGGGCAGCACCGGGTCGAACGCGATCCGGTTCCACGTGTTGGGCGGCACGGCCACGACGACCTGGTCGCCTTCCAGGGTGCGCCCGTCGGCCAGCCGCACACGCACGCCGGCCGACACCACCTGCACGTGAGTGGCCGGCATCCGAAGCGTGATGCGATCGCGTCCGATTCCCTCGGCGAGCTTCTCGGCCAGTTGCTGGTTGCCGCCCTTGCAGCGATAGACCTCCGAGTCGGTCCAGAACTGCTCGACGCCCCCGCCTTTGACCATGGCCAGGTGGCCGAGATAGCTCTGCCACTCCGTGCGCACGCCGTTGTCGGCCGTGAGCATTCCGTCGAGGGCACGCCGGCACAGGGGCGAGCACTCGAGGCCGGCAATCCAGTCGCCCACCGTCTTCACGTCGAGTGCCACCGCGTCGTCGGCCAGCCATGGGCGGTCGGCGTCGCCCAGCTTGCGCGCGTCGTCGTTCATCGTGGCGAAGGCGGCGTCCATCTCCTTGAAGAGGGCCTCGGCCTGCGCAGCCGTGATGCGTTGCCCGTCGATCACCACGGGGACCTCGAGTGAGGGGTCCTCGGTCATGTCGAGCATCGACAGGCCGAACGTCTTCGCGTAGGCCTGCCACAGCACGTGGTTGGAGCCAATCAGCTCGGCCCCGCCCTCGACCACCTTGCCGGGCACGAAGTCCTTGAACGTCAGCACGCGCCCACCCAGGCGGTTGCGCGCCTCGACGACCTGCACGTCGACGCCGGCTTTCGACAGCTCATAGGCGGCAGTCAGCCCCGCGAAGCCAGCCCCGATCACGATGACCCGACCGTTTCCGGACGAGGGCTGGGCGAAGCCACGGCTGCTGAGCAACAGGCCCGCGCCCGCGGCAATCGACGCCTGGAGCATCTGCCGGCGCGTGAGGCCGTCGGTGCGGGTGGGGGCGTAGCGGTCGTGGAGACGGGCATAGAGGGATCGCATCAGACAGTTCAACGCAGGGCGGCTATGGCACGAACATGGCGGCCGGCTCGGAGAGCCGGCCCTATCAACCCCGGCCCCCCGTACCCGGTACCCGGCCCCCGGTCCCCGGATCGATCCAGAATGCCCATGCCATGCCGTCTGACGTGAAGTTCGCAGTGGTGGGCGCGGGGGCCGTAGGCGGGTACTACGGGGCGCGTCTTGCGCAAGCCGGTTTCGACGTGGCGATGGTCGCGCGCGGCGCGCACCTCTCGGCCATCCGCGAACGAGGGCTGTGGATCTGGAGTCCGCTCGGCGACTTCGTCGCCCGCCCGCGGGCGAGTGCCGATCCGGCCGACATCGGCCCGGTCGACGTGGTGCTCTACGCGGTGAAGACCTACGACAACGCCTCGGCGCTGCCCCTGCTCGGCCCGCTCCTCGGTCCAGACACGGTGGTGCTGACCCTGCAGAACGGCGTGACCAGCCCGGCCGACGTGGGCGCTGCCGTCGGCGCGCACCGGGTGCTTGCGGGCCCGACCCACATCGCGACCGCCGTGCGGGCGCCTGGGCTCATCGTGCAGACCGGCACGCACCGCCGCGTTGTCTTCGGCGTGGTGACCGACCCACCGGACGGGGTGCCGTCGGCGCGTGTTCGTGCGCTGGCCGACGTGCTCCGCTCGGCCGACATCGAGGCCGAACCGGTGGCGGATGCCCGCGTGCCCCTGTGGGAGAAGTTCATCTACCTCGCGCCGTTCGCCGCGGTGACCGGCGCGTCGCGGCAGCCGGCGGGCGTGGTGTGGACGACACCCGCGCTGAAGGCGACGCTGGTGGCGGCCTTTGCCGAGACCGAGGCCGTGGCCCGCGCCGAGGGTGTCGCCGTGTCACCAGACGTGCACGATCGTGTCTGTACCTACATGGATGCCCTGCCGCCGGCCACCCGGTCGTCGCTGCTCATCGACCTGCAGGCCGGCAAGCGCATCGAGCTGGACGCCCTGGCCGGCGACGTGGTGCGCCGCGGCCTGCGTCTCGGCGTGCCGACGCCCGTGATGGCCACACTGGCGGCCACGCTCACGCCGTTTGCGGCAGGTGCGCCGGGGACGAGGCGATGAGATGACGGCCCTCGCAATCGCCGGCGTGATGGGACTTGGCGCGCTCGGCGGCCTGTTCGGGGCCCTGCTGGGCCTCGGTGGCGGCGTGTTCCTGGTGCCCGCCCTCACGCTCGTGTACGGCATGCCTTTCCGCCAGGCTGCGGGCATCGGGCTGATGACGGTCATCGCGACGTCGACCGTCGTCTCGGCCCAGCGTACCGGCGACGGAACGATCAACCTGCGGCTCGGCATCATCCTCGAGATCGCGACCACGATCGGCGGGCTCGCCGGTGGCCTGACGGCCATCTGGCTGTCGCAACGCACCCTCCGCATGCTGTTCGGCCTGGTCACGCTGTTCATGGCCGGCGTGCTCTTCCGGCAGCTCCGGCGCAGGCAGGTCCTGCCCGAGGGAGACAGCGACACCGGGTGGCTCGGCGGTGAGTTCTACTCGGTCGAGCAGAAGCGGACGGCGTTCTATCGGGTGCGTCGCCTGCCGCTGGCGCTCGGCGTGTCGTTCATCGCCGGCAACGTGTCGGGGTTGCTCGGCATCGGTGGCGGCATCCTGAAGGTGCCCGCGCTCAACGCATGGTGCGGCGTACCCCTGCGCGTGGCCGCTGCCACGAGCTCCCTGATGATCGGCGTCACCGCTGCCGCCTCCGCGCCGCTGTACTACGCGTCGGGCGAGATCGTGCCGCAGTACGCCGCTGCCTCGGTGCTCGGCGTGATGGTGGGCACACGCGCGGGCTTCTGGGCGAGCGAGCACCTGAAGACCAGCGGCCTGAAGGTGCTGCTCGGCCTCGTCCTCGTCGGCGTCGCCCTCACCATGCTGGTGCGCGCATGACGACCACGTTCGAGAAGATGCTCGGGCGCACGCTCTGGCTGGGCGTGGCGCTCAGCACCGCGCTGCTTGCCGGCGGCCTCGTCGCCTCGTTCGCGATTCCGGGTCGCGCCTCGGCCGCCATGCTCGACGCCGGACTGGTGGTCCTCATGGGCACGCCCATGCTGCGCGTGGTCATGTCGTGCATCGAATACATCCGCGAACGCGACTGGTTCTTCGCCGCCACCGCGTTCGGCGTCCTCGTCGTCCTCGGCATGACCATCTACGCGGCGTGGATGACGTGACACCTGGCGCATCGCAGAGGTAGGGCGCGGTCTCCGCCCGCGCCGTTTGGCGGCGTGACGGACGGCTGGCGACAGTCGTCCCTACCTGTGTGGCCTCACGAACGCGGCGCGTACCGATGAGGGCAGGCGCGGGAAGTCGTCGGCCACGCGCACGCGGTCGTCGGCGTCGAGCGCGTAGATCGCGGCTGCCGTGAGCTGGAGCGCAGCGGCCGCATCCTCGTCGTCGGGCTCTCGCATGAGCCGCAGGGTCAGGCGCACGACCCGGCGACGCCGGGGGTCGGTGGCAGCCACCAGCGGCACCGGCACCAGCGCCATCAACCGCGTCGTCACGTGCGCGCCGAGGTATCGCCGCACGAACCAGTCGGCCACCAGGCTGTTCAGCATTCCGCAGAGATACAGCTGCGTGCGCAGGGTCGTCTGTGACCGCAGGCAGAAGATTGTGTGCGTCGAGACGCATCCCGGCGGCAGCAGGGCCGCGATGAGCGACCGCGAGTTGGTGGGCGACGAGACGTCGCGGTAGGCCAGCCGCCAGCGCCGCCAGGGCTGCGTGGGCAAGGCCTTCGTCGCCTCGTCTGGATGAATCCACGGCCCGTCGGAGGGCGCCACCACCGCGAACCCTCGCAGGTGCTTGCCCTCGACGACGACGAGCGAGTCGCGACCGGATCCGGGCGTGAATCGCGCCCGGTCGTCGGTGGCGTTGAGTTCGCGCCCGAACTGCAGGCTCCACTCCGCGCCGAGCCGTGGCCATCGCGTGAGTCGATCCAGCAGGCCGACGTCGCCGGGGGAAGGCAGGTGCGGAATGGCGAGGGCCTCGCCGCTGGCGCGCTCGAGCAGCGCGCGCGACATCAGGTGCGGGACTGCACGCCTCGACCCGTCGGCATCACCTCGCTCGGCCGCCGGCCCACAGGGGGGTGCTTCGGCGTCGCCCCGATCGACGAGCAGCGCATCCGTGCGTGCGCCCGCCGTTCCCGTGAGGCACACGATCCGCATGGACCGATGGATCGGGAACAGGCCGTCGCGGTTGCCGAGAATCGAGACCCTGTCGATCGCCACGTCGTCCAGCAGTCGTCGCCGGAGCGGGGCAGCGCCGTGGTCGGCGAGCACCGACCCCGGAAGGAGGCAGCCGAGGCGCCCGCCCGGCCGCAGCAGGTGCCCCATGCGTTCCACGAAGAGCTGGTACGTGTTCACGTGCCCCCGGCTGTCGCGGTAGATCCCGCTTCGGCGCACGAATCGCAGCAACGGGCCCACGTCTCCGCGCTGCTGGTCGCGCTCAGGGCCCGTCCCCAGATCCGAACGCAGCATCTCCCACGGAGGATTGGCGACGACGGCGTCGAAGCCGCCGAGTCCTTCGTCGAACACGTCGGGGAACTCGAGGCCCCAGTGCAGGCACCCCTGTGCGCGCGCGAGGGTCGTCCACCGATCCACACAGGACGACACCGCCGCGGGTGTCGGGCCCCGCCCGTCGCGTCGCAACACATCGTCTGCGCTCCGCCAGAGCGCGGGGGATGCGACACGCTCGTCCATCGCCGCGCCGCACCACGCATCGGCCCGTGTACGCCAGCCCGCGAGCCCGTCGCGTTCCCGCAGCGCATGGAACGCGCGCGACTTGTCACGCGCATCTTCTGCCGAGTCGGTCGGCCGTGCGGCCAGTGCGCGCAGCAGCGGTGCGATCTCCGCGGCCTCGTGATGCCATCGCGAGAGGTCGAACAGCGTCAGTTGCCCAGCGTCGTGGCGACGCGTCGGCCGTCCGGGCACCGGTGCACGCGCGAGCACGAGAGCCGGCGAGGCGCCGACGAGGCTGTTGCCCGTGCGCAAGTGCGCGTCGAGCCATGTGAGGGGGCGATCGGGCGCGAGCGACAGCAGCCAGATCGACAGGCGCGCCACCTGGACGGCCAGCGGGTTGACGTCCACGCCGTGCAGGCACTGCTCGGCGATGCGACGGGGCAGCGACTCGCGTTCACGGACCGGCACGTCGAGCGGCCCGCCCCGGCCCTCACGCACCCACGCGGCTTCGACCGCGGCCACGAGGTACCGGAGCGCACTGGCCAGCAGCGCGCCGCTGCCCATCGCCGGATCGACGATGCGGAGGGCGAGGATCTGATCGGCCGACGCGTCGCGGACGAGCGGGTCGAGTGTGCGGTGCACGAGCCGATCGGCGAGTGTCCGCGGCGTGTAGAAGGCGCCCGTGCGCTTGCGCATCCACGCCGGCCCGTTGCCGGGCGAATCGGGCGCCATCAGGTGCTCGTAGATCGAGCCCAGGTGCTCGACTCCGAGTTCCGTGAAGTCGATGGCCTGTTCGTGTCCCTTGCGCGCGCCGTGTGTCAGCCGGCGCAGCATCGACTCGAGCGTGGCGTCGGCAAGGCGAGGCCGGTGACGCGCGAGCGGCAGGTCGGAGAAGAGCGGGCCGTTCAGGGCGGCGAGCGAGACCGATCCCAGCGCCAGGCCCTCCCGCCCGGCTCGGGCAATCGCCGCCGTGCTGTCGTGGAGGCCCACCGGCGCGGCCCCGTGGCGCGAGGTCTCCCGTGCGAGGCTCGTCAGCGAGTAGCTGCGCCGGTACGCGGGATGCCGAACGGGCAGCAGGTGGCTCGCCTCGGCGAAGAAGAGGAACAGCCACTGGAACACCTGCGACACGTGCGCGTCGCGGGCAGCCGGAACGCGTCGCGCGAGGTCGGCCAGCGTCTCGGCCACGCCGTCTCGCAGCGCAGCGGCGTGCCCCGATGACTGCGAGGCACTCTCCGTGACCAGGCGATCGAGCGTCGAACGCGCGCGTGACGCCCCCCGTCCACCCCCCGGAACGCCGCCCAGCAGCCAGAGGGCCTGCCACACGCGAGCGTCGTACGCAGCCTGCTGCAGGTCCACGCACACGTGCTCGCGCGCATACGGCTGGCCGACCTCGTGCCACCGCCACGCCACGCCGTCGCATGCGCTGACCCACCTCGCGCCCATCTCGGCGCCCAGGCGGACGAGCAATCGCTGCAGGCCCGCCTGTGAGACTCCCCATGGCAGGGCGACCAGCGCCACCCGGCCGGCCGGGGCGTCGGTCGTCGCCACCCGCACGGTCAGAGGCCCGACCTGCCGACGCTGCGGCTCGCCGGCCGTCAAGCCGAACGTCTCGACACAGGGCGCCACGAGATGCGACCACACCGCGCCAGCGCCCGACGAAGGGCCGAGCGTCTCCGTGACGTGGCGCCACACGCGAGCGCAGCGCACGGCCACTCGCACGGCGCGCTCCTCGAGTGGACCCGAGAGGAGTGTCGCCGAGAGATGGCGCTCCAGCACGCGGCCCGAGACGCGACCGCCCGAGATCCACGGTGCGCTCATCGCCGACACTCCAGTGACCCGAGAAGCCGAAACGCGATGCGAAGCGTGCCGCTGACCGATGGCTCCGGTCCCATGGCAGGCCCGCGCGCGAGTGCCTCGTCGAACAGGCCGGGATCGGGGGCGCGCGCCGCGAGAGACGCGCGACAGGCCGCCCGCGCCGCGTGGTCCCAGGCCCTCACACGCTGCTGGCGGGCTTCGGCTCGGACTATCGGCCCCCGAAGCAGACGTCGCCACGCGTCGACCGGCCACGGGCCGGGCAGGCCATCACCCGGGGATGGCTCCAGGATCGCGACGGCGTGGAGGGTCGTCGCCAGCGCCGGTCCCCCGGTGAGGTGCAGGACCCCCAACTGCACCGCGCGCGTCGTTGTCGGCCAGCCCGCTCCACGTGCCACGCGCCGCCAGCGCCGGGGCGGCAGCCGGCAGTTCAGTACGGCCGGCGATGCATCTCCCGGGTCGCCGCCGAGCGTGGCCCGGGTCATCACGCGCTCGGCCAGGCGGGTTCGGGCGCAATGGGTCCGCGCGGCCCTCGCGACCCACGATCCGGCCTCGTCCTGTCGATCGCGGAGGCGCGCGAGGGCCGACTGCTCCTCCTCCGTGTCGCTGGCGAGGACGAGGGCGTGCACACGCCGCGCCTGTCCGAGCCGGTCGACGCGGCCCGTGCGCTGGTCGAACACGCGTGCCGACACGGGCACCTCGGCGTGCACGACGAGGCGACAGCGGGCGTGCAGGTTCAGGCCCTCTGCCGAGGCGTCGGTCGTGACGAGCACGTCGGCTCCGCCGCCGGTGAACGACGCGAGCGCCTCCTGGCGCACATCGTCTGGCATCGACCCGTGTACCAGCACCGTGGACACGTCGCGCAGGCTCGCGCGAATCGCCCGTGCCGAGTCCACGAACGCGGTGAACACCACGACGGGTTCCCGGGATCGACGCCACAGACGCGCGACGGCCGCCGCCTTGCGTCCGGCGGGCGGAAGCGATCGGGCCAGGTCGAGGAGGCGACGCAGTTCCGTCCGTTCCTCGCCCTCGTCGCGCCAGGCGGGCTCCCGCATCCGCTCGTCGTCTTCGGCGTCGGCATCACCGACGGGTAGGCCCTCGAGCAGCGAGGGCTGCCTGTCGTCGCTCGACTGCCGGGTGCCGAGCACTTCGAGGCGGCGCTCGATCGATCGCACCAGGGCCACCGGGCACGAGGTCGCCCGGCGTCGGAGCACGAGTGCCGGCAGGACTCCGTCGGGCCCACGTTCGATCCGGGCGCGTGCGACGAATCGATCCAGCCGCGCGCACAGGGCCAGGTGCGTCGGGCCGAGGTCGACGCGCAGCGTGTGGATGCGTGTCTCGGGTCGCCCGAGCATGCTCGCGCGGCGACGAACGACCGGCATGGCGGCCTCGCCCGGTCGCGCACCGACCAGGCACAGCGCGGCTGCGCCGACCGGCCCCGCCGCATGGGGTGTCGCGGTGATCAGCAGCACGCGCACGCTCACCGCGGCCACGCGAGACACGGCGTCGAGCCGCGCCGTGGCCGGCGACGCGAGATGGGCCTCGTCCACGACGAGCAGCGTCCACGCCGTGCGCGTGACCAGCGCAGAGACCTCCGGCTGACGCAGGAGGTCGATGGACATGAGCCAGCACGTGCCTGCACGCGACGCGTCCACCATCGCCTGCGGCTGGCCCGCCTCGTGCCGCAGCGCGGGCGCGTCGAGGACGACGGCGTCGATGCCGCCGCGTGCACCGAGCTCTGCCAGCCACTGGTTCACGAGTCCCGCCGGGGTCACCACCAGTGACGATGCGTCGGGGTCGCGGGCGTGGATCTCGTGCAGGAGGATGGCTGCCTGCACCGTCTTGCCCATCCCGACCTCGTCGGCGAGGAGCACGCGACGGTGGTGGCCCGACAGGATTGTCATGGCCGGCACGTACTGCCAGGCAAGTGGCTCGATCGGCAGGCGCCCGGCAGACGCTGGCCACCAGATCGGCATCGTCTCTTCGGCGATGCGGCGAGCCTGCCGGGCCACGTGTCGGCACGAGACGACACGCGTGCGCACGGGCAGTGTCTCGACATCGTCTGGTGGCGATGCGATCAGCCGCGGTGCGCCCTCACCGCGGTGCAGGTGCCAGAGGGTCGTGTGGTGGACCTGTCCGACGGCGAGCACGTCCCACTCGCGCGCGCGGCAGCGGACCCGTGTGTGCGACATCTGCGATCTCCCCGGTCGGCGCGATCGCAGGTATTGCGATGGCGCCGTGCGGCGCAGCCGATTTCACGAGGAAATCAGCAGGTACGCCGCGCGATGCATGGGGACAGGTGCAATGCGAATGCCGGGAAC
>VFQN01002029.1_pt1 | contig 32331 bp, 57 predicted proteins | sample 3512371 | NCBI WGS metagenome assembly VFQN01 (sample SAMN10412370, study PRJNA504923) | tailings metagenome | isolation source: Replicate 2 from Balatoc abandoned mine | place: Philippines: Itogon, Benguet | collected 2017-08-28 | reverse complement strand
TCCGCCGCCGCAGCAGCAGCAGCAGCAGCAGCAGGCAGGTGGGCGGGGGCGGAGGGAGGCGGCGGCGGCGGCGGCGCTGCCGCCGCCGGAAGCGACGGCGACGGCAGCGCCGCCGCCGGTGCTGCCGCCGTTCCCCGTGGGGCTGTTTGGGGGCAGCAGCGGCCGGGGGCTGTCGCGTGCGGGGGCGACGCCCATGGGGCCAGCAGCAGCAGCAGCAGCAGCAGGGACAGGATTGACCACCGGAGGCAGTGGTGGTGGTGGTGGTGGTGGTGGTGGTGGTGGTGGTGGTGGTGGTGGTGGTGGCGGGCGGCGGTCTGCCAGCACTGGGGAGTGGATGCGGTTCACCATGAGGCGGGTGGAGGAGCTGGTGGCGCGGAACAGGAGGCTGAGGGGCGAGGCGGCGGGGCAGGGGTCAGGGGCAGCGGCGGGGTGTGGGTTAACTTCGGAGCTGCTGCCTGAGGATGCGGCGGCTGCCAATGATGAGAGCGATGTGTTCCTGGAGGGGTGGGTTGACAGTGGGGTGGAGGTGGTGGGGGAGTTGAAGGCGGAGGTGGAGGAGGCGGGGCCGGGGGTGGGGATGGGGATGGGGGTGGAGGCGGAGGGTGAAGGTGAGGGTGAGGGTGGTGCGGGAACTGGGTTGGGCGAGGCTGTGGAGGGAGTGGTGGTTGTCAAGGAGGAGGAGGGGGAGCAGCTGGGTGTGGGCGTGGGTGTTGGTGTGGGTGTTGGTGTGGGGCCTTTGGGGGTCGTGTGCTGAGGAGGTAGGTGCGTGGGGACTGCGGAGGCGCAGGGATGGTGTAGGGGCAGGGTGATGGGCAGGGTGATGGGCAGGGTGATGGGCAGGGTGATGGGCGGGGTGATGGGCAGGGTGGTGTTGCAGGCAGGTTTGCGTGGGCAGGGTGGCAGGGGTGCAGGGCATCACAGCTGGTAGGGGCATAGGGCGAGCTGAAAGAGGCTTTGTGCATGCAGGCAAGGTGTATGTACAAAGAGAGCTGGGGCCTACCGTACATGTAGTTCAAGTTTGCTGGGTGTCTGGTCAGCAAGCGATGTACGGTCTATGCGGATGGCATTTTCCGCTTTAAACCGTTTATATTTTGGGCGAGTGCGAGTAGTCCTGGCTTTTGCCCCACGCCCCACGCCCGTCATGCGATATTGACCGTGACTGTGGCCGTCAAGGGGTTGAGGGCCAATCCTCCACTTGGCCTTGTTTGTCCCATGACCGCTGCGTGGGGTGCCTCCTGCAGGTGTGCAGGAACGATACACTGAGTTGACGAGCCGCAGGGACGGGTGTTTCTGGAGCGCTTCTCAACATATTCCACATATCGTAAACGTGCAGTGCCTAGTTTTGTCACGACCGATGTCACGTGTGTTACTTTCCCCGCGGTGAGGTCCTAGCTTTGAACATGTTGAGTATATACCGGCACACGACACTGTTGGCGCCAAGCCCCAGTCATCGGGCGCTGTGTTGCAATTGAAGGCTTGGAAAGGTGTATAGCGATGCAGTTGAAAAGGTGGTGTATGCCTGATGCCTGTGTTGCTGTGTGGCCAACATGGTGGGATGGGCCTTGGGCTCTGAAAAAAGGGCCATGAGTTGTAAGTATACACACCGCCTCACTACCGGTAGTGTCCTCTGCTTTCCGGTATGCAAGCGTACGCAGGACGAAACCGTGCGCGGTCTGCGCACGCCCTCGGTGGGACTCTCCCCTATCCAGCAACACGGCAGTCGCAGGCAGTCGCGCCCGCGTGCCTGGCAGCAACGGTCCAGATACGGAGGTCCAGGTGCCGTAACGTTATGCACGCAATGCGCCCGCTGACGCAAAACGCCATGCCGCGATGTTCCTTACGCACAGTAGCAGCACCGCCACCTCACATCTTGCGCTCCACCAACTAGACCCCTGCACCACCGCACACACACCAACGCAGCACAGCGCATGCTGCCATCCTGCGCCACCCAGCAGCGCCACAGGTTGGCCCACCCAGAGGCCTACCCTCCCCTACCTACCCACCTCCGCCACCACCGCACAGCCCTACCTCCCCCACCTCACGCCTTCCCCTTCCCCTTGCCCTTCCGTCCCCCGCCCGCCCCGTTCGCCGCCGCCGTCCCTTTCCCCTTACCCCCGACCACCTGCCCCCCTCCTGCCCCCGCCTCCTTTCCCTTCGCCCCCGCCCCCTGCTGCCCCGCTTCCTCCTCCCTCTCCTCTTCCTCCGCCTTCCCTGCGCCCGCCGCCGCCGCAGCTGACAGGTAATCCAACGCGTACACGTTGCTCTCACACGTGGCAGCGAGGTCCCCATGCAACCGCCCCAGCACCTTCTGCAACGACCGTAACGCCGGCATAACGCCCGCGCCGCCGCCCGCCGCCCCGCCAAGCAGCTGCGCCCCCAACCGCCCCGCCGCGCTCCCCCCGCTCCCCGCCGCCCTCAGCCCCTCCCCATGTGCCGTACACACCGCCTTAACCCACCCCAGCACAAACTCCAGGTGCGCCGTCTCCCCAACCGCCTCCGCCAGCGCCGTCAGCACCGTCGGCACGTACACCGCCGGCACGCCCGCCGCCGCCGCCGCCACCGCCGCCGGCGGCGTCGACATCACCGCGTGCCGTACAAGCTTCGCATCGCCCAGCCGCAGCGCGATCAGTAGCGCCTTCAGGAAGGCGCGATCCGCGATGGCGGCCTCGCAGGCGGCGGGCGTTAGGTCTTCGCTTAGGTCGGTTGGGTCGAAGACCAGCTGCTCGTCCACGCCGTACAGCATGAGGCCCTCGGTTGTGGCGGCGGCCCAGCAGCGACCCGTGGGACTGAGCGCCACGGCCCGGCAGCGCAGCACGGGGCGCTTGCCGGCCGAGGTGCCGGGCACGTCCGCGGAGGCGGCCAGGTCGGTGGTGGGGGCGAGCATCTCCATGTCATCCCGGCCCTGCGGGTGTGGGTATGGGTAACGCGTGGGTTAGCACACATGTGTACAAAGGCGGCCAGGTCGGCGGTAGGGGCCCGCAGCTCCGAGGCGGGGGCGTGGGATGAGGTGTGTCGATTCACGGTACACACAAGTGCAAGTCGAGGCCACCACTGAAGGCGCATGACCTTTCAGGACTACTGCCCCCGTCCCAGTCTCCCTGTCCCCGCCCCCTTACCTTGTCGTCATGGTCGATCAGCTGCAGCGGCCCCGCGTCCGTCATGTTCTTGGAGTTGAGCACGTCCAGCACGCCGTCCAGGGACCTGGGGGCATGTGCGTTTGCGGGACTGTGGGTTAGCAAGCTGCACGCACGTGGTTGCAGAGTGGCGCAGGACAAGGGCAGTTGAGCACGCTCAAACTGAATTTAACCTACAGGCGGGCCTCTCCGCCACCGAGCCGCTCGCGGTTCACGTGCAACCGCAACCGCAACGACCACCACAGCCTCGACCACAACCATAACCACAACCAGCTGAACGCCGCTCCGCCACCGCCCACCCTCCTCGCGCCAGAAGGGCTTTGGCCCCCACGAATCCCCGCCCGCACTCACCACGCGTCACACCCGCCCTTATACCGGCCCTCACCCCATGTGCGTGTCCATGTCACCAGGTCCACATAAGCAGATATGTACTCCTGTACCCACACCCACACTTACACCTGCTTCACAGAATCCTGCTACGCACCTGTTGTGCGACAGCGTGAACCGCCTGAGCAGCACCCGCTCCGCCACGTCATACAGGCACACGTGCTTGGACGCGCCGCCCGCCAGCAGCAGCGAGCCGTCGGCGGAGAAGGCGAGCGAGGTGAAGGCGGCGCCGCTGGAGGAGTTGGCGGCGGCGCGGCGGTCGGAGGCGAGGCGGCCGCCGCGGATGTCGCGCCGGCCCTCGATGGTGCCCTGCGGGTGGTTGGAGGGTGGTTGGCGGGCGGTTGGGCGAGTGAAAAATGGTGGTTGGCGGTGACATGCAAAAAAGTGACAGTGACGGTCGGGGGTGTGTTTGAGAGGCAAGGCAAGGCCAGCCAACCATGAACCTCGCCCGCTAATACACAGCACTATCACCCCCTCACCCATCAGCACCTGCCCCACCATCGGGCCCCACCGGGTTCCACTACCCACTTCACTCCGCCCCACACCCTAACACACACCGCCCCTGACCCCTCACCCACCAGCAGCTGCCCCTCCACCGCAACCTTCCGTCTACTACCACAAAACTTAACACACTGAGGAACGTGAACAGCCACTACTCCACCCTTATTCACGCCCCCTGACCCACCAGCAGCTGCCCCTCCACCGGGTCCCACAGGTAGATGGACCCGTCCAGCGCCGCGCTGGCAACCATGCGGCCGTCGGGGCGCATCTGCAGGGTGTGGGTTAAGGGTGCGGGTTAGAGAGTTAGAGGTGGGGGTTGCAGGAGGCATTTTGGAGGCGGGGTTTGCAGCTTGTCAGGCGGCTCCCACACCCGCACCCACGGCCAACGCCTGCACGTCTGTGCTCCAGCACGACGCTTCCCTCCCGCACCACAAGCACACCCCCACCTGCTGGTGCTGCGCCCTGTGTGTTAACCCACACCCGCACCCACCGCCAGCGCCAGCACGTCGTGCCTGTGCTCCAGCGTGTCGCTGGCGGCCCCGCCCTCGTACACGTCCCACGTGCGCAGCGTGCGGTCCCACGACCCCGACACCAGCAGGCTGCCTGTAGGGGGGAACAGGGACGTGGCGGCCGATGGGTGCATGTCTAATGTATACTGGCCAGTCTAAACGAAAGCCGTGCCGCTCGAATGTATGATACACATAAATATGTAAATGACGCGGTCCCACGACCCGGACACCAGCAGGCTGCCTGCAGGGGGAGGAGCAGGTGGGGCAGCGGATGGGTGTGGTTTCATGTATGGTGCGAACAGATGTCATCGGACACAGTCAGGCTGCCTGCAAGGGAAGGGGGCGTGGTTGCAGGGACGCAGCGGCCGGCAGGTAGGCTGTGTATCAGGAGTGTGATACTGGCCGGTCTAAACGAAAGCCGTCAGGGGTGTGTTAGGTGCCATGAAGTGGCTGGGCAGCAGCAGGCTGCCGGAAGGACGGCATCAGCAGGGCGTCAGCAAACGAGCCAAGCCGAGCTTTGTAACGCGCAAGGAATCAAAACCTAGTAACCCATGGCGCAGATCTTTGCTTTACCTGCCGCTGGGCTGAAGCCCAGGCAGCACACGGGCCCCTCGTGCCCCGCCAGCCGCTCCAGCAGCCTGCCGGTCTTGAGGCTCCACACAAAGATCTCGAAGGTGTCCACAGCGCCAGCGCACACCAGCTCGCCGCCTGCATGGAGTAGCGCATTAAAACAAATAGTGCGAAGATTGCTGACTAGCAAAATTGCCGCCGTTGTAGGGTGGCACACAGCAGGGTGTACACTCGGTGTGCGAGGAACGTCCGTCGCCGTGTGCGCACTTGCCATGAAAGCACGTGTCACGTACGTTATTCAGATCCACGGAGCAGCATGAGGCTTGGCGAGGCTTATCCAGTCAATATCACCGCCACCCTCCTATAGCCCCCACCGTCGCGGGTCCACCGTCAGGGTACCTAACGTGCAAGCCGTATTCCTGCATGCTACTCCTGCAATTCCAATAAAAGCACACTGCGTTGCACCAGCCCGCTACCCCACCTTTCCCGCAGAGCATACCCACACACCCAACCCTCACCCACGCACCTGGGTCCACTGCTAGGCTGCCGAACTGCACCGGTTGCGGCGTGGTGAGGGTGCGGAAGCAGCGGTAGCGCACGAGGTCCCACGCCCTCACGGTGCCGTCCAGCGAGGAGGACAGCAGCGCGTGGCCGCTGGGGAATGAGATGGAAAGGAGGGCAGGGGGAGCGTGTATTCAGGCGGGGTGGGAAGGAGGAACTGACGAGCAGGGACAGACGAGGTGGAGGCTGGGAGGATTCCGGCACGGATGAAGCGTGGAGCGCCTGCCAGGCAGGAGCGTTTGCAAGCACGGGAACGGGACAAACGGGAAATGCCAGGTACACAGATACAGCTGCACTGCGTCCCACGAGGTCGGTGGAAGTGCCTCCGCGTTGCCCAGCCTGGGCAGGACCGCCAGCGTCGTGACGAGCGCCGTGTGCTTGCGCACAGCCTTCAAACACACATGCCCCTCGTTAATACACACTCCGTGCTGCCCCACCTGGGCAGGAACGCCAGCGCCGTGACGGGCGCCGTGTGCTCCGAGAAGGTGACGAAGCAGAAGCCGCTGGACAGCTGGAACAGCTTGACCTGTGCGCGTTAATGTACGCAAGGGGGTGGTGTCCCAAGTTGCGTGTATTCCGGGTATTGCGGTAACACACGGGCGTTCGCCGGAAATTGAATGTGGGGTGATGCAAAGCGTCATACTAGGCTTCGCAGCCGCTGGATAGCTTGTTGGTCCGGGGTTGTGCTTGACAGCGTGATTCCAGCGCTAGGAAAGCAGGCGCGAATCGTGCAGCAGGGTAGAGTGCCGCTGACCAGAGGGGAAGTCCGCGGGCAGGAGCTGGGCGGCTGCAAGTGCAGGGCTCCAACCCCAAACAAACACGTCCTCACGCCCAGCCCCATCCTCTCAGCAGCTGACCGCCTTGCACCAGGCCCGCAAGTGCACCGCCTGTCTGGCGATGTTGCCTTGCCCACATGGTGCCCTCAAACACCCGCAGCTGCGGTTGCGGTTGCTTCCATGCCAACCCTTCGTGAGATACCACCTCGCGATGGTCCGCCCCCATGGCCATCAGACCTCGTCCGGCGAGGGAGCAGTTCCTGCTGCCCCCGTTATCCCACACCCCGCTAATACACACGCACCTTGCAGTCGTCTGCCCCCGTGGCCACCAGCGCCCCGTCAGGCGAGAAGGCGGTTGCCGCCACGTCGTGGTGGTGGCCCTGCTGCTTGAGCACGTACGTCTCGCTGCGCCACTCCCACACCAGCAGCTGGCCCAGCGCAGCGCAGCCCACTGCGAGTATGAATGTGGGCCAGGGTGTGCGGCAGGGTGTGGGTGTGGGGTGCAGGAGCAGAGGGTAACAGGGTGGCTCGAGCAGGGCGGTTGCGGGATGGATCGTGGAAGGAAGTCGGGCTGCGGGCGCGGGCCGCACGCCGGCCCCTGCCACCCTTTGGCATGCTGTTCAGGGCCATAGCTCAAATGGCATGCCTACGCCGGCCCTCCTCCTACGGTAGCTCCCAGGTACAGTGCCCAATGTCCTCGGTCACTCTTTCCCGCACGCTTCTTGTGTGCAGCTCCCGACATGCCCCACCTTTAGCCCCGTCCCAAGACAATGCCTCGTGTGCACCCCGTTTGCCTCATCCCGTGCATTCAATCCCCCCTATCAACCCCCGTGCACCCCATCCAGATGGTCATTTGCCCCGCCTTCTTGCGCTTGCTGCACGCAAAACCCACCTGCCAGCCAGTCCCCTGTCCCGTTGAACGCGAGCGACGTGATCCTCTCCCGGCTGACCGACAGCGTGTGCAGGTTGTCGAACGACGGCAGGCCGTACAAATCGAACACGCCGTTCGTAAATCCAACCGCCAACAGACCCGAGGGTCCGTGCTGCGCGTACGACGACAGCCGCGCGCCGCGCTGGTGGAAGTAGTGCTTCTGGCTCAGCAGCCACTTGCCACCCGCCAGCCACGGAAACCGCCCCCTCCCCTGCCCCCCCGCCGCCCCCTGCTCCTCCCCCCGCCCCTCCCCCTGCTCCCCGCTGGTCGACGCCTCCCGCCCCGCCCTCTTCCGCCCTCGCCCCTCCTCCCCGTCCTCCTCCTCCTCCTCCGCTGCCTCCTCGCCCTCCTGCCCCTCCTGCCCCTCCTCCTGCTCCTGCTGCTGCTGCCGCTTCTTCTCCTCCCGTTTCCGCTTTGCTGCTGCCGCGGTCAAGTTGCCCAGGGTGTACGCTGCCTCGGCGCTGCCTGCCGCCGCGTAGCTCCAGGCGTGCAGGGCGCCGTCCGCCGACAGCGACCACATGATGGGCACCTCGCCGCCGTCCGGCTGCGAAGCGCATTGGCCATATAACAAGTCAGGCGGTCACAGCAAGAAGCAGGGACTCAGCAGGATTTGATGGTGGGCGCCTCGATGCAGTCAGGCCCTGTTAGGCACTTAGGCTGCAGGATTGTGCGCCTCTGCACCCATGGCCTCGTAGGCCCGCCGCCCGTGGCCTTACGAGCCTCTGCCCTCCGACGGAAGCCCGCGATGCGCCGCCTCCCCCCACCCACCACCACTCCCCTCCCCAGCACACTCTGTCCCTTTCCCAACCCCACAACTTGCACCCCCGTGCAACCCCACCCACCATGCCCCTCTCCAGCACAATGTATCCCTTTCCCAACCCCACACCTTGCACCCCCCCCGCCCGCCCGCCGCCCCACCCACCATTCCCCTCTCCAGCACGTCCGGGTGCGTGAAGAACACCCCCACCACGCTGTCCTTGTGCCCCGCCAGGGCAGGGGGCTCGTAACCGGGGATGGGGTCCAGCGAGAAGATGCGGATCACAATGTCCTGTGGGGTTATCAGTCATCAGTTGGTATACGGGTAGTGCGAAGGTCGTCGTTGGTACGGCTTTCAGCCGGGTGAAAGATTTGGGGAAAATGGCAGCAGGGCGATGAGGCCAAGCCCTTGAGGCCCGCTCCTCCCGGCGCCGACTCCCAGCCAAAACCCAATCCACAGGCACCCCTCACAAACCCTTCCCGCCACAACCCACGCCCTGCCCATCCCACCTTGCTCGCCGCCGCCAGGAACGCCCCGTCCGGCGACCACGCCACGTCCAACACGTCCGTGTGGCACTGCCCGTACGTGCGGTGCAGCTGCATGGGGTTGGTCTGCTTGTCCAGGGAGGGCGTGACCCACACCTGCAGCGGGGAGGGTAGGAAGGCAAGGAAGGAAGAAGGATCAGGCTCAGGGTGCTCGCATGCGGGGGCGCGCGAAGAAAGCCCCGCCACGTCCCAAAGTCGGTTATGTAGGTATCCCACCTGCACCAGTCGGCCTGTGGCTACTGCTACGTATTTGCCGTCCGGGCTGAAGCGGGCGCAGGTAACCGGCTTCTTGAAGGAGAAGTGGTGCAGCAGGGCGTTGCGGCGGCGGTTGACCAGCAGCGCGCGGCCGTCCTTGTCCACGGACAGCAGCAGCTGGCCGTCGGGAGACACGCTGAGCACGCGGACCTGCAGGAAGGTGGTGGAGGGTTGGGGCGGGGTGGGGTAGGTAGGGGGTGTGGAGGGGGATGCAGCGACGGAGGACTGGGAGGGGGGTGGTGTGGGGTGCTGTGCGAATTGGGTTCTGACGGGGAGATGTGGGTTAGGCTATGGATAGTTGTTATGTGGCTAGGCATATTCGGGGTCGGAAAAGGGTGCGTGGGACTGGCGTCGCAGGGGCGCAGGGAGGCACCAAGGGAGTGCCCCCTGGAACGCCAACGTACCTGCGTCAAATTCTCGAAAGGTAGGCATTGGCTGGTCGACTGCGTCAGGTTAACCTGCGTATCAGCGTGGCACTTGGTTCAGCAACGTCACTCCGTCGCGCTGTTCCGTTGGGGCTTCATTTCCGCCGCCATGCCGCCAGCCCTATGCTGCATAAAACCCCACCTGCCCTACACGGTTCCCAACTGGTGTGAGCAGCTGATTGTCGTGGATTAGGAGGGTGCCGCCCCTGTATGGGGCACCCAATAAGTTGGAAAAGACGAAATTCATGGCTCCTTGGCTATTACGTACGCTATCGTGTCATTGTAGTGTTATTTTAAAGCTGTAAAATGATGCATTGCATATTGCCGTCAAGCACGAGGGTCGCGCACAGTCTGCGACAGTCTGCATCGCGGGACAAATGACGAAGGAACAGGAGCGGGCGGGGTGGGTTCTTTGGGCAGGCAAGCTCATTGTACTATCTGCTTATTATATCATTTACACTGCGACAGGTAGCTTTACCCGTAGAGCTCTTCCCGACCGGAAACACCCTAGTCTGTGAAACACCTTGGGCTACCGCAATGGCGAGAAAGCAAGACTTTGACCATCTTATAAAGCTCTTGCTTATAGGGGATAGCGGTAAGGGAGGTCGAGCTTCCAGCGGGCGAGGCTGCAGCTGCACGGACTTCGACTCTAAAAGCAGCTGGTCGTGGTTCTTGCAGGCGTTGGAAAGAGCTGTTTGTTACTGCGCTTTTCGGAAGACAACTTCACGTCAAGCTTTATCACGACCATCGGGTAAATCCAGTGGCCTTTCAAGCTAGCGTTGCTCGTTCAGGCCCCGTATGCCTGTCACAGGGCCTGTAGACACGTAATTAAGTTGCAGAGCTGGGTGCGCTTCCAAGGGACGCACCTAGGGCAGCCCCGTTGTTCAGAACCCTCTGCACGGGGAGTGCGCTTGCCCGCGCACCCCACGTCCTGTGTCCACTTCCAATCAGTGCAGCACGCCTTGCATGTGCCACTTTAAACAAGTCGTGCCTCCTTCGCGCCCTTCATGCTGCATGCACGCATTTCACCCAACTTCAAGAGCCCTGCCACACAGTCCGGGTCTCCCGTGTGCTAACGAACGCATGCAACCTCCCCTTCCCTGCTTGGCCATGGAATTTGGCGCTTACGCACTGCTGGCGAGCAGAATTGACTTCAAAGTGAAGAAGGGTGAGTCATGTGCTCGGTGGACAACGACTGCCTTGTGGGGCGTGCCCTGAGGATGCGGCGCCTCTGCAAAGAGGCCGGCATGTGCTTGGCATTCGTGTCATGCTCCAGGCAGGCGTGCACAGCTCTCTGTCGCAGGGATCTGTGCCCAAAGCTCCGAGGGCTGGAGGCCTGTCCGTCTCAAACCGCAGACACGGGCAGCAGCACTGGGGTAGCCCATGATTGCCTCTGGTATCCCTCACCGTGCGGTGTCCCTCCTGCACCCTGCAGTCAACATCGACGGGAAAACCATCAAGCTGCAAATATGGGACACGGCGGGGCAAGAGCGCTTCCGAACAATCACAAGTGGTGCGTGGCGTGGACACATATGGCGGGGGGCCAGGGCGCCCAGGATGCACACTAGGCCACGCACACCACTACTTGGCTTGCTGGGGCCGGAGCCCGGAGGCGTACCAGTGTCTAGCGTCCGAGGGCACCTTGCCGCAGCTAGCGGTTTAGGATATTGTAGGGGAAAGCAGGAGTTTCAGGACATGGGAGAGCGCAGTACCACGTGTATGTCGACCATGGTCGCGGCGTTAGCTTCACCGTTCGCATGGGTGCGCGCTTGGTGTGCACGCACGCTACCCACCCGACGGGTACCACAGGTCGGCCAGCTGCATGTCGCGTTGCAGCTTGCAGCCATCGTCTTGAACTCCCATCACGCCGTGTGGCACAAGTTCTTGGCGTGACATGCGGGGCCACGGAGCGCGGGGGTCCTACCTGCCATGCACGCTGCTTTCGGCAATTTGTTCATGTGTGCGCGCAAGCTCCGCATGCCGTCGTGCCTCCGCACCCACCCGCCTCGCCACCAACCCGCGCGCTCTGCGTTACTCCGCAGCCTACTACCGCGGCGCTATGGGCATCCTCCTAGTGTACGACATCACTGACACCGCCTCCTTCAACAACGTGCGGAACTGGGTGCGCAACATCGAGCAGCATGCTGGTGACAACGTGAACAAGGTGGGGATGAGGGCGAGGGCCCGGGTGGGCAGCCTTATTAATTGCTGACATCCATAATGGTACCATTTTGATGGAAAGAGCTGGTGCAAGGCCAGGACAATCGCATGGCTCCAGTACAGCCGTTGCATAGCGCGCTTCGGGGTCTTGGCTGTGGCAAACAGTCTAGTAAGAACGCTATTCCTGTCACACCACAATACATACATGGGACTACCTGTCTGCAGGTGCTCGTGGGCAACAAGCTGGACCTGGAGGCCAAGCGCGCCGTGTCGCGGGCGGAGGGGCAGGCGCTGGCGGACGAGTTCGGGTTCAGGTTTGTGGAGACCAGCGCCAAGGACAACACAAACGTGGAGGAGGTGGGTGCCATGCTGCGAAGGGGTTGGACATCAACCGGTAGCTGCATCACTACAACGCTGGACTTCTTCTCGGCACCCGCACTACCTCACACGCGACATTCCTTGTTTGCCGTAACACTCCCCTGCGGCACGTGCGATTGTTGCCCGCGCAGGTGTTCACGACCATAGCGCACGATGTGCTAGTACGGCTGCAGCAGGAGGAGCTGCAGCAGCAGCAGCAGCAGGCGGGGCCGGGCGGCATGGGCGGCGTAGGCGGCGTGGGGGCGCAGCAGGTGCTCCTGGACAGCGCCGCGGCAGCGCAGCACGGAGGCAGCAAGAAGTCATCGTGCTGCGGGTAGCGAGAGGAGCAGAGAGCAATACGGGGGCAGCGAGGAGATATAGGGCTGTGTGTCGGTGCGCCCGGGTCAGTGGGGTAAATGGGTTTAGCAGGGTAGGCAAGCAGGGGCCAGGATGGGGGCACAGGGCGTTGGGGCGTCACGGAAGCGGGTGTTAGTGGCGCGAGGTTGCTCGAGGGTCGTGGGCCTGTGTTGTGCCTTTGTTTGACGACAATGACTTTCCATGACGTGTGTGACACTGCATCAAGTACCTAATCCGTGTGGCGCCTCAGTGCATGGGAGCGTGGTGTGAGGGCTGGCGCCGGGTGGAAAAAGGACCAGTTCACTAGTGTGAGGAACGCCTGCTCCACGTGCTCATTGACTTGTGTGTTAACGAGGCCAAAGTGTGCACCAGAAGACCTGAAGCTACGTAGAACGCTGTGCCTGTTCTGCGCCCGTCGCGCTATCCGTGGAACAGGCTGTTGTCTGGAGCCAGATACGCTTGGCTTAGCCGTACTTGCGTTACGGTTGCGGTGGTGCTGTGGAGAAAAGCGGCTACCTATTTCGAAGGGAGGCTACCAACTAGACGCAGACGGCAAATAGGCCATGCTGCTGTACGGTTTTCCCTGTATTGTGCAATGATGCAGTCAGGGGAGCCCTCCCCCCCCTCCCCCTGTGCGCAGTAGTTACGGCCAGGGACCTGGTTACGACGGCCTAGCAGGTTTTGTGCCCATGCTTGGGCACAGATATAAACCTGGTAGCACTTCTTGTACGGTTACGGTTGCTCGTGTTCCCTAGCAATGCTGCAGGTGTGCCCTAGCGGCTGGCACCAAGACCAGCGCATGCACGAACGCGACCCACCGCAGCACCTGCTCACATTGTGCCGTACACTGGATGCCCGCGAGTCCCGCTCTACTGCATCTACTAATTTTGCTGCCATGACTGAGGACTGCACACGCTTTTGCTTTGCTGCGCTGACACAAACACCAGTTCTCGGTGCTAGAGGCCGACCCGCAGGCCCAAGTGCCCAGCCTCTCGAAATACCGACAGCCACAGAGTTCCAGAACAGGCCCTAAGCCTCGTTCCCAAACCAGTGACGTTATTTTTACTTACTGCTAGATAATTACTACAATGCTGTTGTCCGGACGTGCTCCGACCCTGTCGCGGTAGGGCATCGCTTTGCTGTGCACGACCTTTCAACGGCAATAGCCATAGGTACAAGACTCAGCTGGAATGCAAATCTTGCGTACTCTGTACGCAGGACCGCGGCGGCGACTAGGACGCCTGGCTTCCGGCCCTGCCGACTGCGGACCGCTGGCCTCGTTAGGGCCTATGACGTAGAAGGCAATGGTAAGAGGATACTCATCATAGTCATATTTCACCTGCAACAGCGCAACAGCGAAGCGCCCTTGCAACACCCCTCGCAACTTCCAGCGCCATCTGTCGTCATCTCCTTTGACCGCAGGCGGGACGGAGCAGCCTTCCTCGTCCTCCGCATTTTCCTCCACAGGTTCATCCTCATGGCCTCCTTCTGAGGTGATCCCCGCCGAGGTTACTCCCATCCGCGAGGAGCCCATTACTTCGTCGGCGAAGGGGCGCCACGGGCACCACGACTCGCAGAAGGCCAGGGCGCAGCGGCGCATTGAGACGCTCAAAGTGCAGCTGTTGGCAGCCCTGTCCTCCCTTGACAGGGGCCTGGCCGCCAACGTAAGTGCGGTACAGAAAGCATTGGAACGGGTAATGGAGCTGTGCACGTGCCATGGCTTCACAAGCCGCTTCCCACGGCGAGCAGCCCAGCCCTAGAGCACCTGCCCCGCTTGCAAGTCCCCAGGCGAGCCACCCATGATTGCTCGCTTTGCTGTCCCATCAGCATCTCCAAGTACAATTTACTGATTTTTACCACATACCCAAATTACCTACCAACGCACACGTACCGTATGCAGTCTGGAGGTGTCAGCCAGGGCAACACCCAACACGCCTCGCCCCCTCCCGCTTCCTCACCCACCCCCACCCCCAAATCCCCATTTACACAGGCTCGCGAGGCCCAGGAGGTTGACCAGCTGTGCTCCCAGCTGGAGGGCCTGGGCGGGCCCGTGCTGCTGCGGCAGGGGCTGGGCGACGAGGGCGCCACCACCGGGGCAGCGGCAGCGGGCGGTGATGACGGGGGCGACAGCGACAGCTCCTGGCCGGTGGCGGCCCTGGCGGGCACGTGGCGCCTGGTGTACTCCAGCGGCTTCAACAACGGTACGGAGGGGTACGGGCGAGGGGCACGGGTATAGACGCGGGTATGTACGGGTATGTACTGGCACGGGTATGTACGGGCACGGGTGTTGTTGGTGGTCAAGCGCGAGGAAACGGAGGAGGAGGTGGCCGAGGGGTGTTGGAGTGCCAGTGAGGGGTGGAGGGCTTGCGGGGCGCAGAGACTTTGGAACCGAGGACTGCCCCAGTTCTTTTCCTTGTAGACGCAGTGTGCTTCCAAATCGTCTCCACCCAAGCGCCTCACTCGGCTCGCCTGACTCGGCTCACTCGTGCCCGTGTGTGCCGTTGCGCCCCCGCAGGCAGCCTGGGCGGGCGGCGGCCGGGCCCCCCCGCCGCGCTGTTCCCCACCGTCCTGGGCCAGGTGTACCAGCGCATAGACCCGGACACGGTGAGGAAATGCAGGGAGCCTCCTCGGTTTGTACACTTAGGAAGAGATTGTAAGCAGGGGTAAGGGGGTATTTGCAGTTGCAGCTGCAGTTGAGCGCGGCGATGGCAAAAAGTGAGTTCCCGCCTCCTGGGGCAACCATGTCCCCTTGAACCCGTTGCGACCAGAGGGAAAAGGTGGAAGCTTCCGCCGTAGCCGCGCCCACACCCACACACAAATCGTGGCCCTTGCCTTGTAAAGCCTTGTAAAGCCAGGCTCTGCTATGCTGGGCTGGGCTGGGTGATACTGTTGGGGCCGCCGCATGCAGCCGGCTTGCTCATAGGCACAGTACGCAAAACGTTTGCCTGCTGTGCCGAAACGCCCGTTACCGCGATCCTGCATTCCAGACCTCGACAACCGCTTCCACCCTTCCGCTCCGCTTCCTGTTGCTCTACTACACCTCCCCCAACCCACACCTCACAACCCCACAACCCACAACCCGCCACACGCACCGCGCAACGCCGTCCTATCTTACTATTATCCTGTCCAACCGGCCCCATCCACCCCATCCGCCCCCCAGGCCAAGCTGGACAACATCGTGGAGCTGCTCTTCTCCTACGGCGGCAGCGGGCCCCTGGGCCTGCCCACGCTGGCGGACGTGCTGCCGAGGCCCTCCGCCTACCCCACGTCGCAGCCAGCTGCCTCAGCAAAGTGCGTTGCGGCCTGGTGGCGTTCCGCTCCCGTTCCAGGCTATTCCTGCCTGCCCAGCGTGTGCTTATGCTGACTACTGAACATCAGGAGTGCACATGTAATTGCCGGACGGTCCGTTGTGCCTGCAAGATTCCCCAAAGCGACGCTTAGCTACCCCTGTCCAGTCGCTGCTTTCCTCCCTACACCTCTTTTACTTCCCTATCCCATTGCTTATACTCCACGCAGCCCTGTGGAGTCTCTACTGGGCGGCGTGGCGTCGGGTGTCAACGGGCTGCTGGGGGCGGTGCAGGGCGCGCTGGGGGGCGCGGACGGGGAGCGGAGGGAGTCCCCCGCGGCACGCCTCACGCTGCGGCACGACTACGAGGTGGGGCGTGGGGGGAAACAGACTACTAGCAACGTGTGTGGTACTGTGTGGTAAGTAGCAGCAAGGTTGGGTAAAGTGGGGAGGCTCCGCTGGGCAAGGGCTGAGGTCGCGGTGTCTGTGAGTGAGGCAGGGAAGGGGCCAGGCGTTGACGACGAGTTGTTGAGGTCGGCAGGCTGCAAAGGCACAGCACCTCGTGGCATCGGGCGCGAGGAGGGCAGGGCACCAGCCAGTGTAGTGCAGCTGTGTGGTTGGCGAGCAGCTGAGGGGTCGTGAATGCGCAAAGCTGCCACGCGTTGGTGCGTCTATGAGCCTGTTGAGCGAGGAGGAAACGAGGGAGGGCGGTCAGTACTTATGGTCTCACGTCAGCCAGGGCGCCCGCTCACCTCGCATGCCCACGCCCGTCATCCACTGCCGTGCTGTACAGATCTCCAGCCCCAACCTGGTCAACATCGTGTACGAGGAGACGTACGGCGAGCTGGTGGGCGCCGCCGTGTTCGCGCAGCTGCCGCGGCTGCAGGCGCCATCGCTGCCTGAGGTGCTGCGCCCGCCGCGCCTGCTCAGGTGAGGTGGGGGATGTGGCTGGGAGTACCACGCCATGGAAACGTGCAGCGTGTGCTATTGCCATGGGCATGGCACGGGTTGCCGTTGTTTCAGGTTCATTGGCGTGGGTAAATGGTAGATGACATGGCGGCAGTTCAATAACGCTCGTGTCACACTTAGGACAGTAATTTCAGTGTAGCATAACGCCCCGGTGCTCCGGTACACCAGACCAGGAATGCCACCTTTGCCATTGCCTTCCTGGACGCCCAGCTGCGCACCCACCCTGTGCATGTTCGGACCGCTCCTTATTACACACCCCAACACACCCCCTTACACACCTCCCTCCCCCCAGGAGCGCCACCTTCTCCGTCACCTTCCTGGACGCCCAGCTGCGCATCACGCGGGGCGACCGCGGCGAGCTGCGCGTGTACCTGCGGGACGAGGAGCAGGGGCAGGAGGCCGTGGCGCAGGGGGTGGAGTTGCTGGAGGAATGAGGGGGGCGCAGGTGGGGAGGGAGGGGAGGAAGGGGTGGTGGTAGGGATAGGTGTGGTGGGGGAGGGGGCGGTGGCAGGGGGTGGAGCTGCTGGAGGAGTGAACAGGGAACAGGAAAGAGGAGGGGCAGAAGAGGGGAGAGGTGGGGGCAGAATTTGGCATACGATGGGTCCGATCGGCGGGGCAGGAGGCGGGGGCGCTGGGGGCCGGGCTGCTGGAGGAGTGAGAGGGGCCGGGGAGTGTGCCAGGGGGTATGAGGGGTCGGGAGGATGGGAAGGCCACATGGAGCGGCGGGTGCTGGATGCCAGAGAGCAAGTATGTAAAGGTTATGTGTACAATGCATATAGCATGTAGCCATATACAAGAAAGAGCAATACGGTGTGCGCACTGGTTGAGTGAGCCTATGGGTTATATGGGCCGTGGAGGAGCTGGCGGGGCCCGCGAGAGGTAACGTGAGCACTGAAAAGGCCCGGTTGCTGGTTGTGCGTGTGGAGTTGTGTTGTCTACGTTATGGTTGCTCTCCCACCAACTGTGCTGTCATGCGGAAGGCCGGGTAATGGATAACGAGTCAACTTGTGTCTCGCGTTTGGTATTGGCCCAAGCCGGTGTGTGCTGCACAGGGGCTGCTCAAGAGCTTACAGATCTCATCACCCAGGTGGTGCACCCTTGCCACCTGCTGCCTTGGTACTAAGGGTTTGACACCATACCGTTTCAAACCGTGCCGTTTGAACCTAGGGAATGGGTATTCCTTGCTTAGTCTGTCCTCGTCCCGTTCAGTCCCGCCTCGCCGAGCAACACCCCCAAGCGTCGCGGACCGGCGCCCCCTTTACCAAAGCAACCTACCCTGTCTGCCACCAGGCACACGCACACGCTCGTGGCTGACACCACCTGAGCGCGACAACACCCACATGCACACATGGCATCTACACACAGCAACACAGCTGCTCCACACCCTTCAAGAACCCAACAGGGAAAAGCCCGAGTAAACGGTCGCCATGCAAATTCAGCAAGCGAAAGGCCGCCATGCAATCGATCCTAATACGAGTGAACGGTCGCCATGCAAATGCTGCACGGGTGGGCGGCCACCACGTTGGTTGTGGCGGTAGCCACGTGTCACCAGCCGCGCCGCAGGCATTCGCTCTCCAGAAGCGTTGGTCTATGGCTGCCACGCCGGTGTTAGGCTCGAACGAGCCCCGCCGCCTTAGGCGACGGGGGGCGCGTGGAAGTCCACGTGTTTCTCGTTGCAGTTGTACCTGTAAGCGTGGGTTACGGCACGGTTGGTTGGCTGTTGGTTGTTGGCGGCGCGGCGCGATTTGTTCGCGCGGGTGTTGTGGGTGATGATCGCTGATGGGGTGAGCAGCAGGTAGGCAGGCACGTGCGTTGCTCGATGGGGGGAGAGCGAGGTCTGTGGCGAAGCGGTGCATGCCGGCAGGCTTTGCCACCGCCTGGGGACGTGGGGAGTGGGCGCCCGAATACCGGAACAACACAGCGCAGCTCCCCTGACGCAGCTGTGTATGTTCGCATGTGGCAACCACGCACTGCTCTATCCGCACCTCTACTCCTCTGCATAACTCACCAGCCCTTGAAGCCCCAGTTAATCCAGCCGCCATCGCCCTTGTTGATGAACGTGCCGTCCTTGAAGGCCCAGATGCCGAAGGGAATACCGTCATAATCCACCTGCTGGAACTTCGCATCCGCAGTGGGAGGCGTGCTGAAGTCGTACTCCTGGCGCATGTTGAACACCTGGTTAAGACGCACGGGCGGCAGGGACAGTGGGGGCATGTTGAGCACCTAGTGAGTGGTGGCACGTACCTGGTGACACGCGGCAGGGACAGCCATTGCAGGGCGGGTGGTGGGCTGGCGGGTGGGAGGCAGGATGAGACGAGAAAGTGCGTGAAGGTGCGAGTCCCGAAAGGGCGAAGGTAGTCCCTTGTGCACTAAACGCGTGGATGTCGGCAACCGGGACACGACCGTAAGCTTTAGCAAGCGTGGATTAAAAGGCGACAGTGGTTGGCAGCGGCAGGACGCATTAATTGCTTGGCACAAAGCGTTACAGCATGCTCAGCAGGCAGGTTTGCGCACGCACGTACCATGACGTTGTATCTTGCGCTCAGTTCGTGGTACACCTGTTGGTGGGCACATAACGCTTTTGCGGTCAGCTTGGGGCAAGCCTGCTGCACCTGGCTGCACCGTCTACGGCGCAAACGCGTGTTCCCACGCACTACTACTGGGCAGGGAAGGGGAGCCCTGCTGCTGGGCGCCTGCGCCCTGCCTGTTATACTTGCTGTCATATATGCATCTATTGGCCCTAAGTCCACAGGACTCCGTTTGTTGCGGTTAAGCGGGCCCCCTTTTTCCAACCTACCTTCTCAACCGTCGACCGCACGAAAGCCTCGCGGTTGGGCGTCGCATGAGCGAGCTGGCTGATTTGGCCCGCGATCTCTTTTAGTTTGCCATCAACAAACTTCCAGCCCTCGACCACGTCGTAGTTGATGTTTGCATTAACGCCGAGGGTTGCCATGTCGACCTGAAGCATAGAGGCACACATATACAAGTCGTGGTACCAGCCCCTCTGGAGGTCACCCTTCCAGTGGTACATGAGTTCTGACAGCAGACAAGGCAAGGCAAGGCGGAGGAACTGCCGTTGAGTGTTCCTACTTGCTTGGCGACGAAAGGCGATGCGCACGAAGTCACTTCTGTTGCTAGAGCGCAAGGCCAGTAATGCCCTTTTGCGTTGTCCTGCAGAATATGGCAGTGTTGGAAGCTACGAGTCTTACAACCTTGATTCCAGAGAGACAGAGAGGCGTGTACCTGCGTGTACGACACACGGTAGGGGCCGCAGGTCTTCTCTTACACGTTACAGCTGCCCTTGCAGCTCCCCTACGAACAGACGTTGCAGACACGTTGCGCAGAGCAGAACATACATGTGGCGCGGAGCAGGCCCATGCTTGACAGGTCATCATAAACCATGTCGCGTTCGAAGTCGAGTAACCCAGCTCAAGAGTCCCCACCCCATGCCGTACCGAGGTCGCGAACCCGCGATTGGTGAACACACCCTGCGATGATTAAGGGAGATTTGCGGTTGCTTACATGCGCACAATCAGCTATATCGAGTCGCCAGGTCATGCGGATATGATGTTCTCGGGGACATGCAGAATGGCGGGATGTAAAGACAGACACCCTTGAACCGTTCCGCAAGTGAAGGTGTAAGCGCGGTTATGTTACACCGGTACACGAAATTGTGTGTATCAGGCCATGACGGGCAAGTGAAGGTGATGAGGTGACGCGGCCGCTGTTGAGGCGTGGGAGTGATGGGATCTTAAATTGTGATCGTGAATTAGTTGACAGGTTGTCCGACTTCAACACCAGAGCGTGGTGGAGAGGTGACCCAAAGGTGCCAGCAGGAAGAGTTGCGGCGTGGGGGCATGACATGCCTGCTCGTGCGCAGGGCTGGGAGTCTGGGAGTCTGTGACCGAGCATGACTGATGAGCCGCTGGCCGCGCACAGCCATGCCGGCCGATGTAGCCATTTTACCGGATTGCACTGAGGGAGGCGTGGGTTAACCTGGAACACAGGCAGCAAGGGGCAGGGGCTGTCCCCAGGGGCTCGCCTCTGCTGCAGCACCGGGCAAGTACCCGTGCCGTGACAACGTCTTCGGGGCTGGGGTGGAAAGGCCTCAAGGGCGCATAAGGCGTACATGTGTTGTACGGAGCTGGCTTGTATGGACTACAGTACGTAAGCGCGCTGATGCGTCGAGTCCGAGTGGGTCTGGTTGGGTTCATGGGATCTGGGCCCAACACGGCCACAGGGGGAGCTTCAGCGGCATGCCCGGACGACGACACGGTGATCTGTTACAGTACTTGTTCCCACCATTAGCGCTTGCTTTAGGAACGCCGGCTCACACTCAACTAGTGAACGAACGTATCGTGCTATGCTATAGCTGCAAAGACGTTCCGAAGCGGGTTCAGTGCTTAGCGCAGACGCATCGGTAGCAGCCCCCACGCGCAACATTGATCTATAACTGTATTGTAGGCCTGGTGCTGATAGAAAGGGGGCATCATTATGGGCGATTTCCTGTCAAACCTCGGGAGCGTTTTCTCGGCATTGGCCCGGCCTCCCGAGGCGCCTCCGCCAGTCGTCTTGGTTCCTCCTATGTTCCAGCGGGATGTTCAGGACATGTCGAGGTGAGCAGCTACATACCCAAAACTCAACAGCGAGGGGGCGCTGGGCAGTGCAAGGGTCAGCCCTGCGCCGGGGGCGCTCGAGTGCTCCCCATAAGGCGGACAAGTGCAGAGCCCTGGACGACCTCGCTGGGTCACAGGGGGCTAGCTAGGTCCTACTGCAAGGTAGCAGATATGCACCTGAGGTTAACTTTGTAGCAGCCAGGCCATGGTGGCCGTTCAACGGACAGCTGCAGCAGTGCGTGCAGCATCGAGTTGCCAGACCCCCTGTACCTCCTGCGCCTAGCGTCCTACCCCCGTCCTTAGCATGCGTCATACACCCCCGTACTCAGGTGTGCCCATCCGAAGCTTCACCTAGTTCTGTCCGTGCAAGTACGACTGCTGAGCTCCCTTGTTGCATGCCAACAGAATTTTTAGCAACGCCTGCTTGCACTATGGTATCTGTCGTCCGCTGCGTCCCTGCTGCACCCCAGCACCCCGCGCTCGCCATCCCCCCCCCCACGGCCCGCCGCCCGCCCGCCAGGTTCGCCCGCTCGTCGTACGACACGCTCGCCTCCCGGCGGGCGCTGTCCCGGCTGCTGCACGACCACCTGGCGCCGGAGCCCAGCGGCGCGCTGCTGCTGAGCCCCCCGGGGGACCCGCGGGTCAGCGTGCGGGCGGCGCTGCGGCAGGGCGGAGGTGCGTGGTAGCTGGGGGCGCATTCGTGGCAGTAAGCAGTTCAGGACAACAAAGTATGCAGTAATGCAAACGCTGGGTGACCCATGGGTCAGCGTGCGGGCGGCGCTGCGGCAGGGCGGAGGTGCGTGTCCAGCGTTGTGGGCGTTCACAGCGTTACACGGTGCTTGAGGAAGCCAAACCTTCATGTAGGCATTCCCGACCTACTACCGGTACTGTACACACCGCGCTGCGTGCGATTGGCTGCGACTCCTTTCCACAGCCTGCCTTCTGCCCTGGTCCCGATGACAAGTTGTCCTCCTCCGTTGTGAACTCGCAGGGTCCATGGTGCTCCGGTGGCAGCCGGCCGACGCAGGGACCTCCGTGCACACCTTTGTCGAGATGGCGGCCAGCCTGGAGGTGGGTGTGTATCAGCGTGTGGTAACCCTCGTTTGTGCGTGTTGTAGTAGTGCTTCTCTGCATTCACCTCCTACTGTGTTGTGGTAGGCAAGCTGGCAACCATGCCTTCATGGTGGTGGTAGTTAATGGTACTAATGGTGGAGGGTAGCGCGTGTTGCGCATTTGGTTCAAGGGGAGGGCACCGGCCCTGCACCAGCCCTGCACCACCTGCAACACAGCTTCTACATATGGCTCACGTAACGTACTGCAGCCTCTCACTACGCTCTGCTCCGCTGCTGCCTTGCTTGTTCCCTGCTGCACAGCGCCCCGGGGACGTGTGTGTGCGCGGAAGCTGGCTGCACGAGGCCAGCGGCGTGGGGGCCTTCGCCACGGCGCCCCTGGCCAAGCACATCAGCGGGGAGGCGGCGCAGGTGGGTTGTTGACCTGGATGGGGGTTAACCGCGGAGCGGCGAATTTACAAACGGAAACAGTTGGCCTGCATGGGGGTTGGTCGGCATGGGAGTTCGCCTGCATGGGGGTTGGCAGGGGGGCCGGGGGTGCGGTGTGGGCTGTTGGTAGCCGGTGGTACCGGCAACGGGGTGGAGTGTTAGTGGCCATCGGGCTGGATGCAGAGGTGCTTAAGTGTGCATGGCAGCGCCCCTGCCCTTTCCACCTTTGCATCTCACCCGCTACTGTGTGATGCAGCAGCTGCCGCTTGAGTAGTTCGGGCTGCCGCACGTCTGCACATGCATTTTGGCGCACGGCAGAGGTTCATCCACACATGCCTGGCGCGCTCATTCCTGCCTGTTGCAGCTACCGGTGATCCAAAAACTTACATGTCGTACCGCTGCCGTACCGCTTTCTTTGTACGGCAGGTTGGACTGCGGTACAGCAGTCCCAGCGCGACCGCGGGCGTCATCGTCACGCCGCGGGATGGGGCCGTGTCCCAGGCTTGGATGGTAAGGGCGGGAGGAAGGGACCGCATCAGAAGGGCTGCGGCGACCGATACGGCGGATTTGAAGGAGGCAGTCCACAAGCTGACTGATATGGTAAAGGACATCAGTAAGAAGATGACGACGCCGGCAGGCAGCATGATGAGCATGGACCGAGGTAAAGTGCTATGAAAGCCCTTTCATAGCACATAGCACTTGACCTCGGTCCATGCTCGTCATGCTGCCTGCCGGTGTTGTCATCTTCTTACTGATGTCCTCCACCATACCGGTATCAGTCACCTTGTGGACCGCCTCCTTCAAATCCGCCGTATTGGTCGCGTACGGAGTGCAGGGGAGGTTGATGCCGTACGGGCACGACTACTGTCGGAGGGCTGTGTGGTGGAGTGCCGGTGTGCTGGGTACGGGTGCTGGGATCGTTTCTTTAAGCGAGAACGGAACGGCCAAGCGGCAGTGCCGTGATGGTAGCCCCCATTGCGCAAAGGAAGAAGGAAAGGGGAAAAAGTAACCAGTGCGGTGCATTGCTTCAGGTTCTCGATGCAATTATGCACCAGACTCGCTGCGTTGCCGTTTGGAGGTGGGTTGCCCTCTGTTGCCCGCACCACTGACCCCAGATTGCGCGGTTGCAGGTCCGTGGAGGCAATAGTATCCAAACTCGTAATGGTATGCAGATTACCTGCTCCTGCTCCCGCCCCCTTGTTCCCTGGCAATCCCCCCCTCCTTAAACAGGCCGCCCGCGTGTCCAAGTAGTATCATGAAATGCTTCATGTCCTTGATGCGAACGTGCGCCCGACTCACTGCGTTGCCGTTGAGGTATGGGTTGCCTCTTGTTGCCCGCACCGCTAACCCCCCGCAACCCCCCGCGAGGTGATTGCAGGATGATTGAAGGAGTGTTATTCCTTGATGGTAGTCCTCAACTGTAGTCCTCAACTGTCTGATCATGCTCCCGCAACCTCCCTGGCAACCCCCCAACACCCCCAGGCCGCCCGCGTGTCCACCCTGACCCTGGGCTGGCAGCTCTCGCCCTCCCTGCCGCTCTCCTCCCTCCTGCCCCCACTCCAACCCAAAGCCACCACCCCCACCACCACAACGCCAGCCACGTCCCTCCCCACACCCGTACCGGCAGCCACACCAACGAGCCACCAGGGCCCCGACGGCGTGGGGGCGCTGCGCTCCCTGTCCGACCTGCTGCCGTGGCTCCGGAGCCGCTCCTCCCTCCTGCTCGCCTACTCGCCGCCGCCGCCGCCACCCAGCGCCACTGCCTCATCAGCCACGGGTGGGTCCGTAGGCCCTAATGGTCCCTGGAAGGTTGGGCTTGCATCCGAGAGCGGCACTGTGGGAGGGTTGGGGGTGGGTCTTGGGCCGCTGGCTGCTGGTATGGAGTCAGGCCGGGCCGGGGCCATGCTTTCTGGAGGGCCTGTACAGCATTGGGGCCATTGGACTGGGCGCAGTAGCCGCTGGGTGAAGCTGATTGCTGTAGTACCCCAGGGCCGGCCAAGCTGCCATACCTAAAAGCCGTATGCAGTATGTGTGAGATCTTCTCTTCAGCCTACAGTAGGTAGTGTCTCTTTCAGCCTGGGAGTAACGTGTCGCTCAGCAAACGCAGCAGGCTGGCTGCTGGAAGACTCCTCCTTCCCTCCCTCGTCGTTCAGCGCCCCACACGTGCCACTAGTTTGCCTTGCTTTCCGCATCCCCCAGCTACTCGCCTCATCTTCAACTGCTTCCCGCTGCTGCCCCCCGCCCCCTGCTGCCCTCTTCCCTCCTATCCCCAACCCCAGTGGTGCAGCCCTTCACCGCCAGTGTGGAGATGGTGGACGGCCGCCGACTGGTTTTCTCCTTCCTGCAGCACATTGCACTCACAAGGTGGGCGTATGCACAGTAATAGGAGGTGTCTCAATGTCCATCTAGCACGTCGTGCCCATCAGGTCGGGATTGCATGCGTGCGCGCCTGCACAATGTAGCTCGCCAGGTCGGGTGGGCATTGGCAGCTGTTATACAGGTTGGCGCTTGGCGGTGTGCGAAGTACGGACAGAAGCACCGCAGCACCTAGTTGGACATGGCGCGGCACAATTGAAATGCGACCCACAAGGACACGGCCATCTGCTCACAACTCTGGCCGGGGGGTGTTCTCCTCACATCGCACCCACACCACACCCACAGGCAGGTGGTCAACCGCCCTTGCTCTCACCTCTTGTCAACGTTGCCTTGTTCCTTGCGTTGCACATCCTTGCACCTCACCCTACCACACAGGCAGGTGGTCAACCGCCCTTTCTCTGTCCTCACCTCGCACACACACGCGCAAACCCACAGGCAGGTGGTCAACCCGTTCGAGGAGGAGGGTGTGGTGGGCATCACCAACTACGTGGACGTGGGGCTGCAGCTCACCACCGCCATCGGGGGGGCCACGCAGGAGGGGGCGGGAGCCAAGGGCGATGGCGGCGGCGGCGGTGTCGGGTCTGCAGCGGAGCGGCCGGGCGTCAACTTGGCGGCGTCATGGCAGGTGGGGGCTCGTAGGTGTGGTCTGCGTGCACAGGTATGCAACACATGTCTGTGGGCCCGGCACGCCAGGCATACCAACCAATTGTCAGGATACGGTGCTGCGGCTGCCAGGGGGCTTTGTTGATGCCGGGCAGGTGGAAGCACACGTGTGCAAAGCCATAGTGTGTTCCGTGGGACCGACTTGGTAGTCATGGGGGCACTGCTGCTGCCTGGGGACTATGCTTGGTTACCGGTAGGTAGTGGTGCTGAAGCTCAGGTCAACCGCCTTAGGGAGAGCCCTGTGCGGCAGCAGGCCCGTCCGTCCTGGCAGCCGTGAATCTGCGCCAGCCACACGCGTAGCCTTGCTGCACCGCACTATGTGCCGGATAGGCGCGTGGCTGCGCGCCTGTCCAACCGGCGGCCGAGCCTCAGTGCCCAACGTGTGCCACCGCAGGTAACCCTTGATCGCTTACCTCATGTAGTCAGCGACCATGCCTTGATTCCCTGGTCCACTTTGCTTTCTCACTTGCTTTAAGCATCCCTGCACCGCACACTATGACATGCTGCAGATCAACAAGAACTGGATGGTCAAGGCGCGGGTGGGCAGCGACAGCGCCGCCGCGGCCGTGGGGCTGCGGCTGTGGCACGCCGTCAGCGCCTACGCCACCGCCTGCGTGCACCTGGACTACGCCACGCGCACACCCAGGTGGGTTGTCAGTGGTGGTGGTTTAACGCCTTCCTGCAGGTTCAACTCTAGTACACACTGCGCTGGTCGTCCTGCAGGTGGGTTGTTGTTGTTGCTGTTGTTGGGCTTTCCAGCTGGACAGCATTGCAGATCAGCTATCGCCGCCTCGTGGGATAGCACGCAGGGCTCGTGGAGGTACTGGAGGGGACGGGGCGGGGGCGGGGGCGGGGGCGCCCTGATGCTGTCCGGGTTGGTGGAGGCTAGGCGGGTTGATTGGGTTGCCTGCATTGTCGTCATAACACGCGTGCACCTGGGCTACAGAGCACGCGCATTGTGGTGTATTCAAGCTGGGTGGCCTTCAACTTAAAACCTCGACCTACCGTGTCCGCGCCGCAACCGCACTCACCCGATCAGAAGGCCGCCCGACTAAGCACGTGCGGTCATGCTTGCCGTACGTCGTACAGGTACGGCGGCGAGCTGGTGGTTGAGAACTTCGGGCCACTGCGGTACGAGCGCGGCGCGGACGACGTGGCGGCGGGCCGCGCGCTGCTGCAGCGGCACGAGGCCAGCGCACAGGACCTTGCCAACTTCGCGGGACAGGGCGTGCTGGTGGGTAGCGGTGGTGGGTGGGTAGTGGTGGTGTTGGTGGGAAGACGTATCAGCATGCTAACAAATAGGCTTACGTAGGACCTTGCCAACTTCGCGGGACAGGGCGTGCTGGTGGGTGCCGGGGTGGTTGTGGTGGTGGGTGGTGGTGGGAAGACGTATCAGCATGCTAACAAATAGGCTTACGTAGGACCTGGCCAACTTCGCGGGACAGGGCGTGCTGGTGGGTGCCAGGATGGTGGTGGGAAGTCGAATCATAGTATTGCTAGTAGTAAACAATTAGGCAGGTGGCAAGGCGTACTGGTGGGTAGTGGCGGTGGTGGTGGTGGGTAGACGAATCACAGTGGTAGTATAAACAAGTAGGTGTGCGTAGGATAATACCAATGCGCTGGAACTGGTCACTTTCGCGGGACAGGGCGTGCAGGTGGGTAGTGGTGGTGGTGGTGGTGGTGGTGGTGGTGGTGGTGGTGGTGAGGGAGGGGGAAGGGAATGGCTTGGTGCTAGTAAGAAAGGAGAAGGCTTGCGTTGGTTGTCACAGGTAAATGCAGGACGTGGCCAGCTTCGCGGGACAGGGCGTGCTGGCGGGTGCTGGGGAGGCGGGGGTTGCGTGGCGGTTGTATGTTGGGTGAAGGGCAGGGGGGTTGGGGTGGGGTTGGGGGGTGATGGTGGTGGGCTGGTGGCGGTGGGTTCGGAGCGAAAGCGGTGGGGAGTGTACATTCGTTTGTCGTGAGTTGGGGAGAAAGGAGAGGGCATGGTGATGGTGGGTGCAAGGCGAGCTCTGCGAGATGACGCCAGCGGTTGCAGGGGGCGGTGGTTGGTAGTTAGGTGCGGTCCTAGCGGCGGTTGTCCTTGTGTGTGCTGGCCGGGGCCGGGTGCAACTTGTCGGGACGGACACGTGGCAATCTCCGCCGCGTGCAAAATCACGGTCGCCTGTGCTGCTGCTGCTGCTGACACCCTCGCATCCCAGCGTTTGTGTGTCTCGCTCCTTGTGTGCCGCATCTCAATTCTCCCCCGCCCCGCTTGACTGTACGGCATCCCCGCCCCCTCCCCTGCGCTTTCCTTCCGTGGCAGGTGCGGCGAACGGCGGGCGCAGGGCAGCAGACGGCCGACCCTGGGTCACAGGAGGCCAAACGCGCACGTGCGGCGTCGCTCATGTGACGTGTCAATGGCTGACCAGGGGCCGTCGCGTCGTCATGTGATGGCGGGGCCCAGGGGGGGGCCAGCAGGCGTGTGGCGTGTTGGGAAGCTGTTGTCTCAGGTTGGTGTTGACGAGGTTGCGGGTTGTGGTTGCGCGGGTTGGCGGCTGCTGGGTTGGGCACGTGTCATGTACACGCGCTGGTGCAAGGGCCTGGGGCTGGAAACGGAGAGCTGGGCTGTTTTCCGATTCACCGCTTTGCTCTTGCTGAAAGCATGTGCATCGTTGGGCGTGGGTGCAATGTGTGCAGTCACCAGCCACTTCTAGCCGGTGGCGCACCTCTGTCGATATGAGTCAGTAGGGGGCGGCAACGGCCAGGTACCGCCTACCGGTACCGGCCCTTTTTATTTGCTGCACAGGTCTGGATGGTAGTTCGGTAGCTCGGGACGTGAGACATGCGTCACGTGGCGTGGCCATTGTGTAAGAGCCGTGAAGAGCAAGTAAGAGCTGCATATCCCCTGCCCGTAGCTACCAGGGCCGGCGGCCGGGCTACTAAGCTGCTGGTTAACAGCCCGTGCAAGACGTTGATCCCCGACGCGTGGTAGCGCCTCGGCTTTGCACCAGGAGATAGCGAGGGAGAGGCGGAGGGCCATACCCCCACTCGGCGCTCTCTCTCCGAGACGGGATGTCGTACGTTTGCGCGAGACCCAGCGCAGATTCAAAGTAGGCCAGGACTTTGACGTGACGGCACTTTGCTAGGTACTAGCATAAATCAATGCATACGATTGTTCGCGGCCACGCGGCTAACGGCCTATGATGAACAGCCCCCTTGCGACAAGCGCTGGCGTTGCAGACAGCGTGACGATGGTCACCCGACCTGTTCACTGTGACCGTCACGCATACACACTGTACGCCCGCGTCGTCGTCGGTGCGGCGGAGCGCCATTGACAGACTACGCGAGGCGCGATGGAGGAGTGTCTTTGCGTCCTGCGCCGAGGTGACTTACCACTTGTGCATATGCTGTTAAGGTGCGGTAACGTGCAGCGCCTCTTACCAAGCTATGCCTCGCAGGCTCTGACAGCGAGGGTAACCAGCCAAGGTTGAGTCCAAGGCGGAGCACCGTGTGGTGAGTCACCACCTGACCGTTCTTGCCACTAAGCACCATAGCCTACAACAGTTACGCCATAATACCTCGGGGTAGTAGCGTTTTCATGGTGTCCTTCCAGGACAAGATGGCAGCCCACTTCGTGTCCGTTGGCCCCCCAAAGCAAACTGTTTCGCGGTGCTGTTCGCAGTACATACACGGCTGATGCACCTTCTCCAATCAATAATCTTACCAGCCTATATTGACCTGACAACCTTGTCCCGACAGCTGGCACCTGGCGCTGTCGGCGGCCGCGTTCTGCGCGCGCCTGACGCCATGGCACCGTGCTGCAGCACACCAGTTGGCCTGGTACGCTCCGGGCCGGCTCCTGTCGTTCCTGCGACTGGGACCCGGATTGCGCTGCCTCGGACGGTCGGCTCGGCGCTCAACAGGCAAGTGCTCATCGCAGTCGCAAGCAAGCAGTTGGTGACGCAAGCGGCTGGCATATCTACTCGCGCCTCTGCGCACATCCGATGCTGCATAGAATTGTTTTGGCATAGGCTGTCGCCCGCAGCTGCAGTTCCTGACCGGTCGGCCTCCTCTGCCACTACCTGATCATGGCGCGAAAGACGAACCCCACACGTACGACCAGCCCGTATGCAAGGTATATCACACTTGTTGTACATTATGGGCATTAAGCGAGCCGTTCATTTTCTTGCCCTTATAGTCTAGGCGGTTAGGATACGTGGCTTTCACCCACGCGACCTGGGTTCGAGTCCCAGTGAGGGCACTGTTTTGATCCGTACGGCATGGTACGGCACTGGAGCATATGAGATTTGGCACGGCTGCGTGTATTAACCAGGGAGGTGGGGTTAGTTGCACCGTGGCGCACATAGGTGGCCCCCGCCCACCATTGGGGGGCAGTGTCAGGTATGGGGTGATGGACAGCCTGCCCCAAGCAAGGGAAGCAGAACCTCACTAGGGGGGAGGCTCGCCAGGGCTCGTTCCAAGCCATTGCAGACCGTCCTGCTTTCAAGTTACTGCTGGCAGCAGGTGATGATGCGGTAGATGCTCATGACGGCATGCTGGTGGAGGGCGTTGTAGCACCTGTCGGGTAGGTTTGGTATGATCCTGTGCGCTAACAGCAGGTGGCGCAGGTCCTTTATTTCCAGCACCGAAGGAGGAAGGACACAACTTCCTCCGTGGTGCACTAGACTTGCCAGCCCGCTTGGCGAAGGTACCCAGCCAAGGCAGTGCGCTGGGAGGTCTTGAGGGCGAGCGGTTTGCTCAGGTAGGGTGTCATGGCAGCATCCAATCTGAATCAGGTGTACGGTGTGTGGGGAAACTGTTGGCTGCATTGTTGGGCCGCGCCGCCTACGCAGGCCTACGTCCTTGCCGGTCGTTTGGCAGGCACTGGCATGCAGAGCGTGCAGGAGCGCGCCTTCTCTGGGGCTATTGGCACAAAGCGGGAGAGGAGCAACTTGGGGCAGCATGCAGGCTGCAGGGCGCTGCGGGACAGCGTTTGGGGCACGGTAGCTGGTAGCAGGTTGCAGTGGGCGGAAGGAAGGACGCGCGCACAAGGACGTGGGATGGTAGAGATTGTGCCGAAACTGGCACGTGTGGGCCGGGGCACGGGTATGGGCAGCAGGTGTATGGTAGCCTGGGCGTGGACACGGTGCTGCAGGTGGGGCTTGGGTGTGGGGGCACGGGTGTGGGCAATGGGTGTGTGTTAGCCTTGGCATGGACACGGCACTGCAGGAGGGGTGGGGGCGTGGGTTGCGTGTGCGGGGATGGGTGTTGGGACTGGCAGCTGAAGCCGAACCGGGGGAAGGGGTGGAGGGAGAGGAGGGCGGCGGACCGGGGGCAAGGACATTGGGTGGCGGGTGGGGCGGCGCATGGCGGCATGCAGGGTAGGGGAGGAGGTCGGTAGGGTCGTGTGCCCTCCCCCTTGAGCTGCAGCCAATTTTCCCTTGCTCCTGCGTGTGCCCTGCCCTCCCCTCCCCTCTCCCAGATTTCCGCTCCTACCCCCAAGGCGACCTTTCGTCGACCGTGTACCGCACCACCGGGGGCGGCGGCAGCATTTTTTTACCACCAACGCTATCGTACCATCGAACGGCGGCGCGCTGGGTCCACGTCTGCCGACCGGGCCTCACGGAACATCGACTCCAGCGGGTCGTGGCCAGTTGGCCGGCGGGCCGGGGACCGTGGCGGTGGTGGCAGTGGCGGCGGCGGCGCTGTACCGGGCGGGCGCACAGCGGGAATCCGGGGACCAGCTGGCCAGGGCTGGGGGAACGGGGCTGGGACCGGACAGCACCAGGTAGCTAGTGGGCTGGGAGGGGGTTGAAGGGCGGGCCAACATAATTGCATGCATACACTGTGGCTGGGCCAAGACACTCGGCCTGTCTGTACGCAGCAGGTCCGCACGTCCGCTGTCAAAGAGCATGGAGCTTGGGGCTGCCGGTGATGTGCAGCTACTGGATGAAGTGGTTGGAAGGGCAGTTTGGGAGGAGTGCGGCCGCGTACAGTAGTTTTGCCGTGCGTTGCCGTACGTTGCGAGGTTATGGAATCCCTGTGGGTGCATGGCATGGGCGGGCACTTGATGCGTGCTATCCCCACTTTACTGTAACAGCAACATAAGGAACGGTTTGTGTCGTTCATGCACGCTCGCCAGGCGGGTACCATAGGCAGGGGTGATCGTGCTTTGCAACTCGTGGGTGCTTGGTTTCCGTGCCATGCGAGGCCACCTGACCTGCACCTTGCTTACGGCGCACTGCGACACTCTGTTTGAAGCCTTCCAGGTTTCCACTACACGGCCTTTCCGTCACCACCCTGCCCTTGGGTTGACCCTGCTGCCGGAGTTGACGATGCCAACTCAAAAGTTTATTGACTTCCATCCGCCTATACAAGGCGACAGGGCTTCCGTTCTAGACTGGGATTAAGTACGCCGCCAAAAAAATTGATGTCAAGAGCGCCTTCCTCCAGCAAGTGCCACATGTCAGACTGCTTGCCGTACAACGCTGACTGCCGAGGCGCCCCACCCGCAGCACCGACGCTAACACACACGCACGCCCACCAGGGTGGGTCTTCCTGCGTTGCAGTCCTCTGCTCCTCTGTGCCGACGGCACCACCCAAGAACCAAGTTGGCTAGCACATACAGATGTCGTCATGCGGCGGGGCTTGCATCAAACCCTCATGCGGTTTCGGTTGATGTGCTGGGATCTCGAGGTCAACAGGCCACAGGGTCGTG
>VFQN01002028.1_pt1 | contig 32352 bp, 24 predicted proteins | sample 3512371 | NCBI WGS metagenome assembly VFQN01 (sample SAMN10412370, study PRJNA504923) | tailings metagenome | isolation source: Replicate 2 from Balatoc abandoned mine | place: Philippines: Itogon, Benguet | collected 2017-08-28 | reverse complement strand
TCATTTCTGGCATTTCTTTGATGCATGGTGCGCATGTGGTAAACCAAAAATCAAGCACAATAATTTTATTTCCAATGCTTTCAAAATCGTGCTGATTGCCATCAATATCAACCATTACCAAATCGTCAAGAGCCGATTTTTTCAGTTTTTTGCGGTTCTTTTCATCCGCTTTTATATACTGATTAAAATTTCTATTGGTTTCTCTCATTTCTGTTTTAGAACGTTTACACAAAACATAAGTAAAATGATTTGTTATCGTATCCCGATAAAATCGTGTCGTATAAACGTGACCATCTTTAGTTTTAAAAATAGAATCGGCATATTTTTGAGTATACGGTTTTCCGTTTTCAAGAAAATATGAAGTCGATTTCTGAATACTATCAATTTTAGCAACATTTTCATTCAAAAAATTAATATATTCTTTACCTTGAATTTTCTTTGTCGAAGCCGATAAAAAAGGATAATCCTGAGCGAATATCGTTAGGTTCAATCCCAAAAAAATAATCAGTAGAAATTTCTTCATTTCATGTGGTTTAGAACGATAACGATAAAATTGTTAATTTAGTATTTCTTTAAAAAACTTCTTTCGCAATAGCTTTAATATTTTCGGCTTTTCCCATCGAATAATAATGCAAAACAGGAATTCCGGCAGCAACCAGTTCTTTACTTTGATTGATACACCATTCAATCCCAATTTGTTTTACGGCATCATTGTCTTTGGCTTTTACAACTGCCATGATTAAATCATCGGGTAATTCCAACGAAAATCGATGCGGAATTAAATTCAATTGCTTTTTAGTTGCAATAGGTTTTAAACCAGGAATAATCGGCACTGTAATTCCGGCAGCACGACATTTGGCAACATAATCAAAGAATCTTTTATTGTCAAAAAACATTTGCGTTATGATATAATCGGCACCGTTTTTTATTTTCTGCTTCAAGAAATGAATATCACTGTCCAAACTTGGCGCTTCCATGTGTTTCTCGGGATAACCGGCAACACCAATGCAGAAATTGGTTTTGGCAGAGTTTTTTAAATCTTCATCCAAATAAATTCCTTCATTCAAATTGCTGATTTGCTTCACCAAGTCGGAAGCATATTCGTTTCCTTCTTTCTCCGGTTTGAAATAGGTTTCGTTTTTCAATGCGTCGCCACGAAGTGCCACAACATTATCAATACCCAAAAAATCCAAATCAATCAACAGGTTTTCGGTGTCTTCTTTAGTAAATCCGCCACACAAAATATGCGGAATAGCATCGACATCGTATTTATTCTGAATTCCAGCACAAATTCCCACAGTTCCGGGACGCTTTTTTACAATTTTCTTTTGCAAAAGTCCGTTTGGCAATTCTTTAAATTCATATTCTTCACGATGATATGTCACGTCAATAAACGGCGGATTGAATTCCATCAACGGATCAATTCCGTCAAAAATCGACTGAATATTTTGTCCTTTCAACGGCGGAAGTATTTCAAACGAAAATAATGGTTTTCCTTTGGCGTTTTCTATATGTTGGGTTACTTTCATTTGTTTTTAGTTTCAGGTTTCATGTTTAAAGTTTAAAGTTAATTAGCAACTTGAAACCTTAAACTTGAAACAATTTTTTTAATCTGCTATATTCGGCGAAAGCCATTTTTTTGCTTCTTCAAAAGTTATATTTCTTCTTTTGACATAATCGGCTACTTGGTCTTCTTTTATTTTTCCAAGTCCGAAATACTTACTTTCCGGATGAGCAAAATAATATCCCGAAACCGATGCTGCTGGCCACATTGCCATACTTTCAGTTAGCTTCACTCCTATCTCTTGTTCTACATTTAGTAATTTCCAAATAGTTGGTTTTTCCAAATGATCTGGACAAGCAGGATAACCGGGCGCCGGGCGAATACCTTTGTAATTTTCTTTAATCAAATCATCATTCGATAAATTTTCTTCGGAAGCATAACCCCAAATTCCTTTTCGGACTTTTAGGTGTAAATATTCGGCAAATGCTTCGGCTAATCTATCGCCAAGCGCTTTTACCAAAATGGAGTTGTAATCGTCCAATTGTTTTTCAAATTCGGCTGCTTTTTCATCTACGCCAAAACCTGTTGTGACACAAAAACATCCTATATAATCTTGTTTTCCGCTTTCTTTTGGTGCAATAAAATCGGCTAATGCTATGTTTGGTGCACCGACAGTTTTTTGGGATTGTTGTCTTAAAGTCAAAAAGCGAAAGTCGAAAGTTGAAAGTTCAATATCGTCGTCATTAACTGTATTGGCTGGGAAAATCCCAAGAATTCCTTTTGCCGTAAACCATTTGTAAGAAACGATTTCCTGTAACATTTTTTGAGCATCGGCAAATAAATGAGTTGCTTGTTCGCCTACAACCTCATCTGTTAAAATTGCCGGATATTTTCCGTATAATTCCCATGATTGAAAAAATGGTGTCCAATCGATAAAATCTACCAATTCAGAAAGTTCGACTTCAACGGTTTTTGTTCCAATGAAATTAGGCTTTACAGGAGTGAAATTATCCCAATTCAATTGTAATTTATTTTTACGTGCTTCTTCTATTGAAAGGAAATTTTTATCGCGACTTCGGCTTAAATAACCGTCACGAAGTTTGTCGTATTCTTCACGGATTGTCTTTACATAACTGCCTTTAGTTTCTGTCTGAAGCAGATTACTTGCCACAGTTACCGCTCGTGAAGCATCGTTTACGTGAACAACAGTTTCCTTATATTCCGGAGCAATTTTTACAGCTGTATGTGCACGAGAAGTTGTTGCGCCACCAATCATAATTGGGATTTTGATATTCAGTTTATCCATTTCTTTGGCGAGATAAACCATTTCATCCAATGAAGGCGTAATCAATCCACTTAAACCGATGATATCAACATTATTTTCAATGGCAGCTTGAATTATTTTTTCGGGCGGAACCATAACTCCTAAATCGATGATTTCGAAATTATTACAACCTAAAACGACTGCCACAATATTTTTTCCAATATCATGAACATCACCTTTTACGGTTGCCATCAAAACTTTTCCGGCAGAAGATGACTTTCCGTCTTTTTGTGCTTCAATAAATGGTAACAAATAAGCTACTGCTTTTTTCATTACACGAGCCGACTTTACCACTTGTGGCAAAAACATTTTTCCGCTTCCAAACAAATCACCAACAACATTCATTCCTGTCATTAGATTGATTTCGATAACGTCAATCGCTTTTTCAGAATGTAATCGAGCTTCTTCCACATCAATTTCGATGAATTCGTCAATTCCTTTTACTAACGAATGTGTCAATCGTTCTTGAACCAAACCGTTTCGCCATTCGGCAACTTCTTTCTCATTCGATTTTACATCACCTTTGAAATTCTCGGCTAAAGTCAACAATCTTTCAGTCGCGTCTTCTCTCCTATTTAGTAAAACATCTTCAACATGTTCCAATAAGTTTTTATCAATTTCATCGTAAATCTCAAGCATTTCCGGATTTACAATTCCCATAGTCATACCGTTTTGAATAGCGTGATACAAGAAAGCTGAATGCATGGCTTCACGTACTTTATCATTACCTCTAAACGAAAACGAAACATTACTCACACCTCCGGAAACTCCTGCATACGGGAGATTTTCTCTAATCCATTTAGTCGCTCTGAAAAAATCCAATGCATTGAGTTTGTGCTCTTCCATTCCTGTTGCAACCGGAAAAATATTGGGGTCAAAAATGATATCTTCGGCTGGAAAACCTACTTCATTAACCAGAATATCATAACTTCTTTTGCAAATTTCGATACGTCTTTCGTAATTATCGGCTTGACCAACTTCGTCGAAAGCCATCACAATTACTGCTGCACCGTATCTTTTGATTAACTTAGCATGATGAACAAATGTTGCTGTACCTTCTTTGAGTGAAATAGAATTTACAACGCCTTTTCCCTGAATAACTTTTAATCCGGCTTCGATAATTTCCCATTTTGAACTATCGATCATTATTGGAACTCGGGCAATGTCAGGTTCGGCAGCAATCAGGTTCAGGAATTTTGTCATGGCATAAACACCATCAAGCATTCCTTCGTCCATGTTAATATCAATGATTTGTGCACCACCTTCAACCTGAGCACGAGCAATATCTAACGCTTCTTCATATTTCTCTTCTTTTATCAATCGGAGAAATTTACGCGAACCTGTAACGTTTGTGCGTTCGCCTACATTGACGAAAATAGACTCTTCGTTAATGAAAAGCGGTTCTAAACCCGAAAGTTGTAAATTTATTTTATTTGTTCTTGACATTTTTATGCTAATTCTAATCTTCGAGGTTTAAATTCTTTGGCAACATCGGCAATTGCTTTAATATGTTCTGGTGTTGTACCGCAACATCCGCCAATTATATTGATTAAATTATCTTGTAAATATTCTTTAATTAGTGCTTGCATTTCTTCCGGAGTTTGATCGTATTGTCCGAAAGCATTTGGTAAACCTGCGTTTGGATGTGCTGAAATATTTAATTGTGTATTGTGTGCCAATCTCTTTAAATATGGCTTTAATTGGTCAGCTCCAAGTGCACAATTGAAACCAACACTTAATAATGGAATGTGCTGAATGGAAATTAGGAATGCTTCAACAGTTTGACCTGAAAGTGTTCTTCCTGAAGCATCGGTTATTGTTCCTGAAACCATTACTGGAATATCTAAATTTCGTTTTTCTTTTACTTCTTCGATGGCAAAAAGCGCAGCTTTGGCATTTAATGTATCAAAAATGGTTTCTACCAAAAGCACATCACAACCGCCGTCAATTAATGCTTCCACTTGTTCCTTGTACGCAATTCGTAAATCGTCAAACGTTACGGCACGAAATCCCGGATCGTTTACATCCGGACTCATCGATGCTGTTCGGTTGGTTGGTCCGATAGAACCTGCTACAAAACGAGGTTTGTCTGTGAATTCGTCGGCAACTTCTCGGGCGATTTTGGCAGATTGATAGTTTAGTTCATAGACTAAATCTTCCATGTGATAATCGGCCATTCCAATGGTTGTTCCTGAGAATGTATTGGTTTCTACAATATCAGCTCCAGCTTGAAAATACAATCGGTGTACTTCTTTAACAGCTTCGGGTTGCGTGATGGACAACAAATCGTTATTTCCTTTTAACGGATGTGGAAAATCCTTGAATCGTTCACCGCGGAAATCTTCTTCGGAGAAGTTGTTTCGCTGAAGCATTGTTCCCATTGCGCCGTCGAGGACGAGAATTCTTTCTTGTATGGCTTGGTTTATTTTTGACATATTTTTTTCTTAACCACTAAGTTCACAAAGGTTTCCACTAAGTTCACTAAGATTTTATTTTTTTGTTTTTTAACCATTTAGAAAATTAAGTTTCATTAAGATATTTTTCTTTTGGAAACTTGATTTTACAAAAATGGTTTACTAATTAGCCCCGATTGTAGTGGAAATCCTTTTTCTTTTTTATGAAAAAAGAAAAAGATTGCAACGTAAAGCGGGAAAATGGATGGCAACAATGCACAAGCCATTCGCTCATTTTATAAAAAATGGGTTCAGTATTATTGTAAATTATCTTGAAAGTTGGGAGAGAAATTTCCCGAGGTTATCTTTTCCTTACTTCTGATTTAACAGTTGTTGAATGAAACTGAAACAAGTTCAGCTTAAAATTCAGCATAAAGATAGAATGTAGCACCTTTCTCGTTTTAGGAGCGAGAGGTTGCTAAGCTTTCATCGGGTCTATTCCCTCCAGCTTTCGTGATAACAAACATGATTTTTATGAACGATGCAAAGTAATGGTATAGATTGTTAATTTGCAAGTATTTTGTAAAAATAAAAACCTACAACGTTATAGTGTTGCAGGTTTTCGGGGTTTTGGGTTAGTTAGTGAAATTTTTATTCGTTTTTTAGAGCCAAATTGCTTCTTTTACTTTTATTTTTTCGGCGATTTTGAGAATATCGGTCAAAACGCCTCGAGCGGTTACTTCTTTTCCGGCTCCGGCACCTTGAATGACGATTGGAATTTCTCCATAGGATTTTGTATAGATTTCAATTAAATTATCAGCTCCTTTGAGTTGTCCTAACGGAGAACTTTTGGGAACGGAAATTAATTTGACTTCGAGTGATTTATTGTTTATATCAAATTCACCGGCATAGCGCAAGACATGATTTTCTGCCTGAGTAATCTTGGCTACCTGAAATGGCTTATCAAACAAATGTTTGTTGGATGCATACTCTGCTTTTGAATGTGTTGTATTGAGATTGGGCAACAAGAGTGACGACACTTTAACATCGGAAAAATCAACTGAATGTTCTATTTCTCGAGCTAAAATCAATAATTTTCGTGCCACATCGTTTCCTGATAAGTCTTCACGAGAATCAGGTTCAGTATAACCGTTTTTTTCGGCATCGAGTAAAATTTTTGAAAACGGAGTTTCTTCGGATGAAAATCTATTAAAAATATAACTTAACGAACCTGAAAAAACGCCACGTATTTTAGTGATTTTTTCGCCTGAATAATACAACTCATTAATGGTTTGTACAACAGGTAAACCTGCACCAACATTGGTTTCATACAAAAATGATTTGTCATATTTTTTGAGATTTCTTCGTAATTCTTTGTAGAAGTCAAAGTGAATCGTATTTGCCTTTTTATTGGCTGCTACGATATCGAAACCATTCTGTATCAACGGAATGTAATTTTTGATGATTTCATCGCTTGCCGTAGCATCAACTGCAATGAGATTTTCCAATTGTTGTTCTTTGACATAATCGATGATGTCTTCTATTCGGAATGGAATGGCTGATTGGGCAAAATTGGCTTCCCATTGATTTTTCACACCAGCTTTCTCAAAAAAAGCCAAGGACGAATTGGTAATTATAGGGAAACGTAAATCGATGTTCTTTTTCTCTAAAAAGAATTTTTGACTTTCTATGACTTGATTAACCAATGTACTTCCGACATTGCCAATACCAAAAAGGATTATATTTACTCTAAGCGCTGACATATTTTTGCTGTTTTTGAATGATAAAAATGGGTGATAAAATTTTGGCTAACTGATTGAATTCGATTAAAAAGGCATCGTGTCCGTGAATGGAATTGATTTCGTGATAGAAAACATTTTCTTTTACCATTTTGGCTTGCTGATAATCTTTTCTATTTTCATCGGCAATGAAAAAATAATCAGTATCAACAGCTACAATATGAATATTGGCATTAATTGTAATAACTATCGATTGAAAATTATTTCGCTCGCGTGTAATGTCGTTTGTTTTCAATAAATGGTTCATCAGTTTATAGGATGAAAGCCGAAAACGGTTTTTGAGTTTTATTCCGTGATTGACTAACCAATTTTCGATTTGAAAAATGGAGTTTTCATTAAATTTTTCTCTTTGAAATCGCTGGTTTACAGACTGTGGTGTTCGATATAAAAGCATCGCATGCAACCTCGCATCGGCAATCGGGTCATCGGAATTATTGAGAATTTGATCCTGAATTAAGACATTGGCAATTACCCAATCGGTGGCTTTCCAATCGGTAGCAATTGGGATTATGTTTTCAATTTTATCGGGTTGAAGTGCTACCATTTCCCAAGCGATTGCGCCGCCAAGACTTCCGCCAATCAATGCAAAAACCGAATTTACATTTAGGAAAAATAATCCTTCCCAAAAAATACGAGCTATATCTCGGATAGTAAAATCTTTGTAATTTGATATGAGATTACCAAAATTATTATCAAATCCGTTTCCGGGAATATTAAAGGCGATTACTGTAAAATAATTGGTGTCAATAGTTTTATTTTCCCCAATTAAATCGTTCCACCAACCATTCTCTCCGGTTATGTTTGAATTTCCGGTTAAGGCATGATTAACCACCACAATTGGTGCGGTGTTTATAGGCTGACCAAATACTTGATAAAATAAGGAAATGTAGGCACGCTGCTTTCCGTTTTCTAGTTCAAAATTAAAGAGGTCTATTTTTTCTAACTTTTTCATTTTTGTTTTTTATAGCAATTCTTCCCTTTTTTAAAAGACTGCCTTCAACCAAAATGATTGAAGACAATCTTCAAAACAAACAAACAAACAAACAAACAAAACCTAAACCAATGGTCTTTCTTTTTATACTACTTCAATACGTTCATACTCCTTAAACAACGACACAGAAACCGGTGTTGGATTTACCAAATTATCCTGAACGGGACAACGATTTTCAATTTCTATCAACCACTTTTTCAATTGTTCCAATGTTGCATCGGAAGTTGGCTTTACGATTACATCAATAGTATTAAAACCTGCCCTTTCATTACTGATTTTTCCCTGATATTTGTCTAAACTTAATTTGGCAGATAGTTCAACTTGAAGTGATTTCAATACTATTCCTTGTTCCTTGGCTACTATTTTTCCAACGGCATTAATGCATCCGGCATAACCTGCCAAAATATATTCCAACGGACTTGGACCTTCGAGTTCAGGAAACTTTTCATTTCTACTAATTCTGATGTCAAAGTTTTGTGCTTTTACAACGAACTGATTATTTTCTTTGGCATAACCAAGCACGTTTACTGTTTTTATGCTCATGATTAAATTAATTGTGGTGTTTTAATGGTTACAAATACCGCTTTTAAATCGGCTTTTAAATCTTCAACATCTTCCAGTCCAACAGATAAACGTATTAAATCTTTTGTTACTCCGGTAGAAAGTTGGTCTTCATCTGACAATTGCTGATGTGTTGTACTCGCCGGATGGATTATTAAAGATTTCGTATCGCCAATATTTGCCAAAAGCGAGAATAATTTGGTTTCTCCTACTACTTTTTTGGCAGCTTCATAACCAGCTTTTAATCCGAAAGTCACGATACCGCTTTTGCCTTCAGGTAAATATTTATCAGCTAACTCTTTGTATTTCGATGATGCCAATCCCGGATAGTTAACCCAAGCTATTTCTTCTTGTTGCTCCAGCCATTGAGCTAATTTCAATGCGCTTTCGCTGTGTTTTTTAATTCTGATTTCCAAAGTTTCCAACCCTTGAATGGTTTGAAAAGCATTAAACGGACTTAAAGCCGCACCAAAATCACGCAATCCTTCAATTCTTACTTTGGCTATGAATGATGTAGCACCAAGAACTTCATAATATTTTAATCCGTGATAACCTGCTGATGGTTCTGTAAATTCAGGGAATTTTCCATTGCTCCAATCAAATTTTCCGGCATCAATGATAACACCACCAAGAGAAGTTCCATTTCCGGTAATGTATTTGGTTAACGAGTGAATGACAATGTCTGCTCCATATTGAATTGGGTTCAACAAATAAGGCGTTGCTACAGTATTATCAACGATAAAAGGAACTTTAAAAGCTTTGGCTTCTTTGGAAATGGCTTCTAAATCTAGTACATCTAACTTTGGATTTCCTAAACTTTCTGCAAAAAAGACTCTGGTGTTTTCTTGTGCAGCTTTAGTAAAATTTTCAGGATTTGACGGATCAACAAAAGTGGTTGTAATTCCCAATCTTGGTAAGGTAACACTCAACAAGTTATAAGTTCCTCCGTACAAACTGTTGGATGCCACAATATGATCGCCGGCTTTTAATAAAACTAAAAGTGCCGTTGAAATTGCCGCTGTTCCCGAAGCAGTAACGACTGCACTAATTCCACCTTCTAATGCCGCTAAGCGTTGCTCAAGAATATCATTAGTTGGGTTGTTAAGTCTTGTATAAATAAAACCTGATTCTGCTAAAGCAAATCGGTTTGCCGCTTGATCAGCATCTTTGAAAACATAAGATGTTGTTTGATAAATTGGAACTGCTCTTGTTCCTGCGTTTTGATTTACATCGTGTCCTGCGTGTAATGCGTTGGTTGCAAATTTTTGTGTGCTCATTTTTTTTGAATTTTAGATTGTTAGATATTTAGATTATTAGATTTTTGATTAAAAAACACTTCGGATATGCTCAGTGTGAAAAACTTGATTAAATAAAAAAAGTCCCTTTGGATAGCTTACCAAAAGGACTTCTCGAGTATAAAATATAAACTTAGATTACGTCTTCTTCTTTTGGTAATAGGATATGTCAATACAACACCACATCATCATGTGCATGTGCATCATACGGTTCATCATCATATTTTTTCCTATTACGTTCATTTTGAAATTATTATTATAAAAAACACTTCGACTGTACTTCAACTTCGCTCAGTATAAACTAGTGTGAAAAATTTGTTTAAATAAAAAAGCCTCTGCGGTTTGCAGAGGCTTTGATTGTATATATTTTAAAAATTTAAAATTATGCAATATGAGTCCTCTGCGGAAAATTCCACATCATGCGACACATATGACAAATAATAAATTTCATTTTTTCTGTTGTTTTGATGGAGCAAACTTCAGAAGTTTTTTTTAACTGACCAAACAAAATTTGAAAATTTAACATTTAAAAGTTTGGATTATATATTTAAATACTACGTATTTAGATTTTTTCAAAAATCATAAATAAAATAAAAAAAGTGAATTTGATTTTTGTATTCTAAATAGTCTTTATACATTTGCAACCGAAAAAGAGGAAAAATTTGTACTGATTGCAACCTCGTTAAAAAATGCTAAAGCAGAAACTCTCCTTTAGCTCGTCGTGGCAATCTTTCATTTCTTCATAACATTTAATATTAAAATTTAAGTATAGTTATGGCTTATTTATTTACATCGGAGTCTGTAAGTGAAGGACATCCGGATAAGGTTGCTGACCAAATTTCTGATGCTTTAATCGATAATTTTTTGGCATTTGATGCTGAATCAAAAGTAGCATGTGAAACGTTAGTAACAACAGGTCAAGTGATTTTGGCCGGAGAAGTTAAATCAAAAACGTATCTTGATGTTCAATCCATTGCAAGAGAAGTAATTAAAAAAATTGGTTACACGAAAAGTGAATATATGTTTGAAGCCAATTCTTGTGGTGTTTTATCTGCAATTCACGAGCAATCTGCGGATATTAATCAAGGAGTTGACAGAGCAAGCAAAGAAGAACAAGGTGCTGGAGATCAAGGAATGATGTTTGGTTATGCAACTAACGAAACAGCAGAATTCATGCCGTTAGCCTTAAAATTATCACATCAATTATTACAAGAATTAGCGGACTTGAGAAGAGAAAATTCTGAAATCACTTATTTGCGTCCGGATGCTAAATCTCAGGTTACTCTAGAATATTCTGACGATAACAAACCTGTTAGAATCGATGCGATTGTTGTTTCCACACAACATGATGATTTTGCTGACGAACCAACGATGTTAGCTAAGATTAAGAAAGACATTATCGAAATTTTAATTCCGAGAGTAATTGCTAAAAATCCTCAATATGCTCATTTATTCAATGACGCAATTAAATATCATATCAATCCAACCGGAAAATTCGTAATTGGTGGACCACACGGTGATACCGGTTTGACCGGAAGAAAAATTATTGTAGATACTTACGGTGGAAAAGGTGCTCACGGTGGTGGTGCTTTCTCTGGAAAAGATCCAAGTAAAGTGGATCGTTCTGCAGCTTATGCAACACGCCATATCGCTAAAAACCTTGTTGCTGCCGGAGTTGCTGATGAGATCTTAGTTCAAGTTTCCTATGCTATTGGTGTTGCTGAACCAACGTCAATTAACGTAAACACTTATGGAACAGCAAAAGTAAATTTAACCGATGGCGAAATCAGTAAGGTTGTTGAAGGTATATTTGATATGCGTCCTTATTTTATTGAGCAACGTTTAAAATTGAGAAATCCAATTTACAGTGAAACGGCCGCTTATGGACACATGGGAAGAACTCCTGAAACAGTAACCAAAACTTTTACTTCACCAAATGGAGAAACTAAAACTGTCACTGTTGATTTATTTACTTGGGAAAAATTAGATTATGTTGACAAAGTAAAAGCTGCTTTTTCTATTTAATTTTTTAATTCTAAAATATCTGAAACCATCTCATCTTTTTGGGATGGTTTTTTTATTACTTTGTATTTCAAACTTTAAATAAAGTGTTAAATCTTTTTAGAAATATAAAACTCCAAATTAATCCTAACTATGTGTTGCTCTTAGCATTGCTAAACGGTGCGATAGTAATGAATTTCCATAAACTTATTTATCGAAATCCAATCATTCTTTGCTTTCTTGTTTTTTTTCTGCTACTAACCATTTTTAATCCAAAAAAGTGGTGGGCAACTTTACTGAATTGCTGTATTTTAATCGGTTTACAAATACTCGCTTTTCCCAGAATAGGAAATCATTCAACGATACTTTTATTTACATCTTTAACCGTTTGGATTTTATTTTTTCTAAAAACTTTCAAACCAAATTTAAAAATTGACTCAAATTTCATTTCTTATTTTTTCAGAATCACCGTTGTAACCATTTACTTTTATACCGGATTTCATAAGCTGAATAACGATTTTTTCAATCCTTGTGTAAGCTGTGTAAACGGAATAAATGATTATAATATTTCAAGTATTTTTAACACTGATTTTAAAACTAATGAAGGATTATCTCATTTTTTTCAATGGGGAACGGTTTTTATGGAATGTATTGTTCCGTTTGGAATTCTGCATCACAAAATCCGAAAATATGCTATTATATTACTACTCCTTTTTCATAGTTATTTAGCGCTTTCTGTTTTTGCAGATTTTAGTGCGACTGCATTATTTCTGTTAATTGGATGTGTAATTCCTTTTAATCAAAAAGAGTTTTCCCCTAAAATAATTCACTCACTAAAAATCTATTTGCTTTTCATTCTTTTAGCTATAGTTAGTTATGAATTGCTACAGTTTAGTTCTATTAATCCGGTTAAGTATCGGTTTATTCAAGGCACAATTTTCAATATTGGTTTTTTATTCTTCATTTTTCAGTTTTTTAAAAATGCTACTTCTGAACGTTTCCATTTTCAAAGAAACTACATTTTACCATTAATAAGTATTGTTTTTATTATCAGTATTTGGACATTAAAAACGTATGTCGGATTGGGAAATGCCGGAAATTTGACAATGTTCAGTAATTTGGTTACCGAAAAAAGCATGAATAATCATTGGCTGATTGATACTAAAAAGACTAAGTTTTTTGACTTTGAAGAGGACAATGTTCATATTATTTTTATAAACAATCCTTTTATAAAAGAAAATTTTAATAATTATAAACTTCCAGTAGCGGAATTTCGGTTTTTGGTGAATTACTGGTCAAGAAAATTCGACAAACCTATTCCTTGTACTTTAATCTACAAAGGAAAAAAAGAGCATTTTGAAGATATTAGAAAATCACCATTTACCAAGACAAAATGGTGGTATAAATACCTTTCTTTCCGAAAAATTCAAACCTCATCGCCTAACCGATGTCGATGGTAATTAAATAAAAAAGTCAGTTGATTAACTGACTTTTTTAGCCCTGATAGAAGCGGCATCCTTTTAAATTTATCAGGTTTTTTCTAACCTGATAAATTTAAAAGATATAGCGGATAGCAGGAATAGCTACAAATTATATTTCAAACTGAAAATTATATACCTCGGTTGCACTCTATACTGTGAGTTTCGGGTAGAAAACTGTGAGAAACTATCGTCATTTATCGAAGTTGTGTTCAATAAATTGGTTGCCGCTACTTTGTATTCCCAATGACTGGCTTTTGTTTTTTGATACGTCAAACTTGCCGATAAAAAATCATATTCTTGGTCAACGGTTTTTCCTTTGTTATAGTAATGAAAAAACTCATACTCGGCAACAAAAGAAAAGCTTTTCAGGAAAAAATAATCCAGTTTAGCCGTCGGGCTATCGGTATAGAAATTGTCGTTTGGATATTGATTTACCGTGTAAGAATACCCCAACTCAAGATTAGGTAAATTCTTGAAATTGGTAGAAGCACTTAAACTATATCTTTGCGTAAAACTTTCGGTATCCACTACATTTTCTACCGAACTTATCGGATTTACCTGAATATTATAGAACTTACTCCAATTTACTGATGCACTAACATTAGCTTTATAATATTTCAAAAACGAACGACCATATCGAGCATTTGCAGATAAATTTTCATCGCCATAAGGAGAATTAAATGGTGACCCTAATTGATTCACACCTTCAAATAAAGCTCTTGTTTTAATAGCATCTGTAGTTCGGGAATAGTTAATAATGGCTCCATAATTTTCGAAATTGAACATATTAAACTTCTGATAGTTTAATGTATGGCTTTGTATTATCGAATTTTTTAAATCACGGTTTCCTGAGAACAAACTACTATAACTATTAAAAATAGTACCTAAAGCATAACTATTAATATTAGTAAAATTATTCGTTAGCCCAAAATTATAAGTCAACGATTCTGATTTTTTAATTTGATAAATCATATTGAAATCAGGTAACAAACGATATATTTCCTGATTAACATCTGTTCCTAATTGTGAATTAGTCAAATTAAAACGATGTAATGTAACTCCAGGCGTAAATGTAAATTTACCTGTTAACCATTTAACGTGAAATCCTAAATAAGTATCATTATAACGATAGCTAACATCATTATTATTCTCTGCAGCGCTAAGATTGTTTATTGTTCCGTCATCCAATCGCTGGAAAATTGACGAGTTCAAACTTTGGTACGCATACGAATTGGCTAACGTAAAATTCAAATTCGTTTTTGGCGTCAACACATAATAGTAATCCAATCTGCTATCGAGTTTATTAGTTTTGATAAAGCGACTTTGCGTAATATCATTGCGATTTTGCGTTTGATTATATCCTAAAAAATCAAACGGTTGAAACTCTAAATTGGCATTGTACAGCGGATCTTCATTTTGATACAAATGCTGACTTTCAAAGGCAAAAATATGTTTGTCTGTTGGTGTATAATAAAAACTCAAATTCTGATTGATATTGACAGGATCTTGTTTTTTGGAAGTCAAAACACTTTCATCAGAATTTATTCCCGAAACATAATTAAATACTTGACGGTACAATTCGTTATTTTCTCTTTGAGCCGAAACTCGAGTTAAAATATCATAATCCAATTGAAATTTCGCTGTTGGTTTATAGGTTGTACTAAACTTGAATAATCCTAAGTTATTCTTTTGACTTCCGTTATCATCTCTGACTTCAGAGGATGAAACATCGGTAGTATTAGGCTGTAAAATATTAACTCTCGAAGCGGTTTCGGTATCTACCAAAGTAGAAGTTGCAATAGCAAATCCACTTAAACTCCAACTTTTTGATGGATTGTATGAAAAGTTGGTTGCTCCAAAATGTGACTCAATTTCTTTGACACGATTATCTTGAAAGAAACTAATTCCGAGTGAGTTGCTACCAACATTGATGCTTCCGCCACCTTTACCCATAATATTCCTAAAACCACCTGCAAATCGGAAGTAATCCTGAATGGTAAACGCTTGTTGACCCACATTATTGCTATTTCCCATAATGTTAATACTATATTTGGGACTGTAGTAAAATGCTTTTGGGGCTACCACATAACGTGTATCGTCATGACCAACACCAATTCCCGCTGTCATATCACCAAACCAAAAGTTTTTCTTCCCTTCTTTCAATTTGATGTTCATCGCCAAATTATCCTGATTGTTTTCAACACCTTTCATGATAGAGTTTTCGTTGTAATTACGCAACACCTGAACTTTATCAATTGCATCAGCAGGAATATTTTTTACGCCTAATTTGGTATCACCATCAAAAAAATCTTTTCCTTCCACCATTAATTTGCTTACCGCTTTTCCTTCTACTTTTACCTGACCATCAGCATCAACTTCTACTCCAGGAAGTTTTTTAAGTACATCTTCCAATTTTCTTTCGGTTCCGGTTGTAAACGAATCCGAATTATATACGATAGTATCGCCTTTTATTGAAACCGGCATTTCGCGAACAATTTCAACGCCTTGAAGTTCAATCCCACCACTTTCCATCGTTATGTTTTGAGTAATATTTTCGCTTTGCGTAGTAATCGTAATTTCTTTGTTTTGCATTCCTAAATAGCTCAACTTGATGGTATAAGCTGTATTAGTTTTCAGGTTAAGCAAAAATTTCCCTTTATCGTTTGTAATGGCATATGCATCCATAGCTTTGGTTACTTGGTTCATTGCCATAACGTTTGCCATTTCCAGAGGCGCTTTGCTATCGTCTTGGATTATACCTTCAAAACGAACGGTTTGAGAAAAAGAAATTGCAGAAATTAAAAGAACTAGGCTAAATAGTATTTTTTTCATTTGGCTTATATATTAATGTTGGAAAATGATAACACCATCTTCATTTTTCATACTATCAAATTTTTTCTTCTGGATTTCGTCAAATTTCTTTTGGTTTACTTTTTCTCCTGTATTTGGTGCTTTGATTTTAGTTTTTTCTTTAGTATTTAAAGCAACTTTGGAGCAAAGAAGCATATTATCACCATCATTTACTTCTAAAATCAATCCCGGCAAACCCCAATAATTATCAGGACCAAAACTCACCGGAATTTCCGGCGTGTACCAAGCCGTAACGACTTTATCTTCGGGCTTTTCCATTTTGAAAAGTGCCGGTTTTTTTTCTTCATTCTTTAAAAACTCCTCATATTCCTTTTTTTGTTTTTCGCTCACCGGAATAACTAATTCTGCTTTAAAACAATCATAACCACCTATCTTCTTCGTTTCACCAATTAATTTCCATTCAGGTTTTACCAATGGTTCAACGATTAAGAATTCTTTACCAAAGATTTCATCTTCTACAATACTGTTTTTATCTTTAACATTAAGGTATTTTTTTCCTGCACTTGAAAAACTTATAGAAACAGACATTCCGTTGGAAGCGTCCGGTTTATCTAATTTTTTTTCTTCTTCATAAAGGCATTCTGTTTTATTAAAAAGAAGTGAATATTGTTTTTCAGAAGCTTTTTTCATCGCTTCTTCAAATGCTTTTTGAAGCTCAGGATCAAGAGGTTCATTTTTATTCAATTCAATTTTTTCGGTTTTTTTCTTAGCGATTCGCTTCGAAAAATATTCTGCTTTCCCTTGGAATTCTTGTGCTTTTGCTAAAAAACCCATTAGCAAAAACGATGAAACAAGTACTGCTTTTGTCATGATATATTTAATTTTATGATTAAAAATGCTACTTTTCTTTTTGGAACAGTTAGGATGAAAAAGAAATTTCATCCTAGCCGAATAACTAATTCAAAATGTTTTGCTCCAAAAGTATGTTACAAATATAAAGAACTACAATCCTTATTTTCGGTTAACCAAAGTTAACGATTGTTAACGGCACTTTTTTTTATTTTTTACTTATTACTTTTGAAAAATGAAAGCATCAAGATACAAATACATCCTAGCCTTTATAACCATCACCATACTGGCAACCATTGGTTTGCAATTTTACTGGAATGTTAAAAACTATAGAGAAAACAAAGTACAACTCATAAAGGAAGTACAACTTGCTTTTGACAACAGCATAGAATATTATTATGTAGAAGATTCTAAAAATGATTTTACCGCTATTGTTAGCGAAGAAGAAGACGTATCATTTGACAATCTTATAGATAATCTCAAAATGGAAACCATTTTAAAGAAACAAACAAAAACTTCAACAAAAATTCCGAATATTGCCAGAGGTATTGATGCTTCTAATCTTTTTAAAAAAAGCGATACGGCTTATTCTATTTCTGTAAAATATACCACAACTACAAATAACCTCAATGATGCTGATATTCCCTCATCTATTAAAGATTCTTTAGGTGAAAGTCAAAAATTGGTATTTTCTAAAGATTCTACCAAACCACGATCTAAAATAGAAATTCATGGCAATGCAAAAAAAATCTCAGCCGTTAAAGTCCTCAAAGGAAAAAAAGCAACCGATAGTATTTCGAAATTAAAGAATTTGGTCAATAAAATTATCATTGCCACCTACCAGGATTCTATAAAATTCGGAAAACTAAGTAAAGCACTAGAAAAGGAACTTACCCGAAGAAACATATCGGTAGAATACAGCATCCAGCATTTTAAATCCGATACGATATTTGGTAAATATGAAAAAATTGCCAACTTAAAACTTCCATTATCCGCATTTTCTTCTACAACTTTTCTACCTCCCGAGCAAAAACTTCAAATTACTTTTTCCGATCCGACAATTTTAATTCTAGAAAGAAGCCTTACAGAAATTATGTTGTCATTAGCACTTTCGCTTTCCATTATTTTTTGCCTATTATATCTTTTAAAAACCATCAACAAGCAGAAAAAAATTGATGAAATCAAGAACGACTTGATCAGTAATATTACACATGAATTCAAAACACCGATTACCACTATTTCTTCGGCAATTGAAGGAATCAGAAGCTTTAATGATGTAGACGACAAAGAAAAGACCGAACGTTACCTCAGCATTTCAGGACAGCAATTGAAAAAACTAGAAATAATGGTGGAGAAACTACTCGAAACTGCCTCTCTAGATACCAATAAACTGGTTCTCAAAAAAGAAAATAATAACATTACCGAATTAATTAAAATCAACATCGAAAAACATCAACTAATAGGTTCTGAAAAGCAGATAACATTCAAAACAAATGAACACAGCTTGATGGCAAGCATTGATTTATTTCATTTTGAGAATGTAATCTCCAATTTGATTGACAATGCCTTAAAATATGGCGGAAACACTATAAATGTTTGTTTGAGCAAAATCAAGAACCAAATAATAATTACAGTTGAAGACAATGGAATTGGAATTGAAAAAGCACAAAGAGAAAAGATTTTTGAAAAGTTTTACCGAATTCCGAAAGGAAATGTCCATGATGTAAAAGGTTTTGGAATTGGCTTATACTATTCTAAAAAAATTATCGAAAAACACAACGGAACATTAGAACTGATTCCTAACATCAAAAATACAATCTTTAAAATAACTTTGCCTAATGCCTAATAAAATTAAAATCATTTTAGCCGAAGACGAGCCAGCTTTGGCCTTAATAATCAAAGAGAGCTTGGAAACCCGGAGCTTTGAAGTAGCGCATTGTAAAGATGGTGAAGAAGCTTTTGAAACATTTACCAAACAAAAAACAGATTTACTTGTTCTGGATGTAATGATGCCTAAAAAAGATGGTTTCTCAGTTGCAAAAGACATTCGAAAACTCGACAAAAAGATTCCTATAATTTTCCTGACGGCCAAATCGCAAACTCAGGACGTTGTAGACGGATTTCATTTTGGAGGAAACGATTATCTTAAAAAACCATTCAGTATGGAAGAATTAATCGTAAGAATACATGCTCTTTTGGGTCGAATTACTTTCGAAAAAACCGAGGAAGACATTCTCATTGGCTCTTATACTTTTAACCTTACCAAACAGACTCTTCAATTTTCAGACACTATTATTTCGCTTACTCATCGTGAGGCAGAATTACTTTATCTTTTAAATGAAAACAAGAATGATATTCTGGATCGATCAGTTGTACTTAAAAAAATATGGGGAGATGACGATTTTTTCAACGGCAGGAGTATGGATGTATTTATGACCAAATTACGTAAAAAATTAAGCCTTGACCCAAACATCTATATTCTAAATGTTCGCAATCAAGGCTATAAATTAATCTATTAAAATTATCTTCCCATTCTCATTTGGAAACCGCCACGACCACCATTCATCTCACTCATTTCTTCCATTTTCTTGATAACCGTTTCATCATATTCTTTCTGCGAAACTTCTTTTCCAGTAGTTGGCGCTTTAATTTGAACTTTATCTTTTGGATTTAAAACTACTTTGGAACAAAGAATAGTGGTTTTTCCATCATTTACTTCCAAAATTAATCCCGGTAAACCCCAATAACCTTCTGGACCTTGACTAACCGGAATTTCGGGCGTGTACCAAGCGGTAATCGTGATTTCTTTTGGCAAATCTATTTCATCCAAAAGATTAGTTTTTTTAGCTTCTTCTTTTGGCTTTTCCTCTTTTTTATCATCATTTCGTTTTGGACGGAAATTTCTAAAATCAGTTTTACTTGCCGGAATAACAGCTGTTGCCTTGAAACAATTATAACCACCAATTACTCTGGTTTCTCCGGTCATTTGCCAATTATAATTGGTCAAAGAATCTTTGACTAAAAATTCTTTCCCCATAAATTCTTTGTCCACTTTATAGATTTTGTCTTTGACATTTTTATAATGTGTTCCGCCACCGCCCATAAATGATGACACCATTCGCATTCCACCTTGTCCTTGTCCCGGAGTATCTAATTTTTCTTCTTCCTTATATATCGATGCCGATTTGTCAAAATTTAAAATAAATGTCTTTTCAAACATTTTTTTCATTCGCTCCTGAATCATCTTTTGCATTTCGGGAGTGACTTCTCTGTTACCTTGCATCCTTGACTGAAAATCGGCAGTACTTGTTTTGGATTCATACACTGCCATACCTTGAAAATCTTTTTGAGCAAATGAAACGGTTGTCATTAAAACAGTTAGAAAGAAGAAAAGCTTTTTCATTTTAAATTAATTTTTATGTATTTGATAACAAATATGACGAAAGTTTGCACAAAGTGTTACCAAAGTTTTGTTAAAAAAAATAAGACTATTGAAATTTGAATTAGTTTAATTAAATTAGCAGTATGAGTAAAAATTTTGTTTTTTATTTTTTAGTATTCATTTGTGGAAGCCAATATTCACAAAGCCAAAAATTGAAACTTTCTTTGGAAAATGAAAAAAAATGTTTGGCTGATGTCTATTGTGGATTTGATAATTTCAGAAGTTTTTATTTTATCAAAAACAATGTCTTCGTTAAACAATCGGAAAATCAAACTTGGGAATATAAAAATGTTCCGTTAGGAAAAATAACCTCTGTTGACCTTATTAATCCGTTACAGATTGTTCTTTTTTATGAACAATTTAATACCGCTGTGATGCTAGACAATCAACTAAATGAAATTCGAAGAATTAATTTTTCTGATATAAATAGTACAATAGTCGTTTCCAGAATCAGTCTTTCCGGTCAAAATCAGTTTTGGATTTATAATGCAATCAATCAAAAACTTAATCTTTTTGATTATCTGAAAAGTAGCTTAAAAGAACTTCCGGTTCCTATTGAAAATAACATTAAATTTTCCCAATCTGATTTTAATACTTTTTATTGGATTGATGACAATAACAATTGGTTTTCCTGCGATATATTTGGCAAAAAATCACTTTTAGCTAATATTCCGGCATTCGACAACATACAAATCATTGATACTGAAAAGTTATTGTTTTCAAATGGTCAAAAATTATATTTTTTAAATAACAAAACACAATCGATAATAGAAATAGAAATTGTTGAGAATTCGTTTGGAAATTTTTATTACAAAGACCAAATTTTATCTATTTTTACCAACCAACAAATAAAGAATTATAAAATAAAACTACCATAATGCACATAGCCGTAGCAGGAAACATAGGAGCAGGAAAAACTACTTTAACACGATTTTTAGCCAAACATTTTAAATGGGAACCTCATTTTGAAGATGTAGTTGACAATCCTTATTTGGACGATTTTTATCATCAAATGGAGCGTTGGAGTTTCAATTTACAAATTTATTTCCTTAACAGTAGATTTCGCCAGGTTTTACAAATTCGTGAAAGCGGAAAAAATATAATTCAAGACCGAACGATTTATGAAGATGCTCATATTTTTGCACCCAACCTTCATGCTATGGGATTGATGACCAATCGTGACTTTGAAAATTACACTTCGTTATTTGAGTTAATGGAAGGATTGGTTGGCGCACCTGATTTGTTGATTTACCTGCGAAGTTCTATCCCTAATCTTGTTGGGCAAATTCACAAACGCGGTCGTGATTATGAAAACTCTATTTCCATTGATTATTTAAGTCGATTAAACGAACGCTATGAAGCTTGGATTACAACTTACAATAAAGGTAGATTGCTAATTATTGACGTTGATAATATTGATTTTGTGAACAATCCTGAAGATTTAGGAATGGTTATCAATAGAATCGATGCGGAATTGAATGGGTTGTTTTAAAAAAATTTAAATATTACAAAAAAATGCCTCAATTTCTCGAGGCATTTTTTATATAGCAAAGTCAACTCTTATTTCAAGCTATCAACTTCTTCAATTATTTCTACTTCTTCACTGGAAACTTCGCCTTTGAATTTTCCGTTTTCATCATACATTGACATACATTTTTCTTTGCATTCAGCAGAACAATCATTATCGTCACACATTTTCGCACATTCTTCTTTGGTCATAGATGCCATCATAGAAGTATCACATTTTGAGCAATCAAACTTCTGTTCTTTTGTAACACAACAAGATGCTTTTGTAGTTGCGCCAGCTTCGTGACCACCTAAAATTGGAGCTATTACCAAACCAATCAAACATGTTAATTTGATTAAAATATTCATTGATGGACCAGAAGTGTCTTTAAATGGATCACCAACAGTATCTCCGGTTACAGCTGCTTTATGAGCATCAGAACCTTTATATGTCATTTCTCCATTGATTTCAACACCAGCTTCGAATGATTTTTTAGCGTTATCCCATGCACCACCAGCATTGTTTTGGAATACTGCCCAAAGTACACCAGAAACTGTAACTCCAGCCATATAACCACCAAGCATTTCAGCGATTAATTGATTATTATCTGCATAAACTGATTTACCTAAAAGCACAATTGCAATTGGAAAACCAATAGTCAAAATTCCCGGCAACATCATTTCACGTAAAGCTGCTTTAGTTGAAATTTCAACACACTTACCATACTCAGGTTTATTTTTACCTTCCATGATACCTGAAATTTCTTTAAACTGACGACGTACTTCATATACCATATCCATCGCAGCTTTTCCTACTGAATTCATAGCTAATGCAGAAAAAACTACAGGAATCATTCCTCCAACAAATAACATCGCTAATACCGGAGCTTTGAAAATATTAATACCATCAATTCCTGTAAAGGTTACATAAGCCGCAAATAATGCTAACGAAGTCAACGCCGCAGAAGCAATAGCAAATCCTTTTCCTGTTGCAGCAGTTGTGTTTCCAACTGAATCTAAAATATCTGTACGAGTACGAACTTCTTTTGGTAATTCACTCATTTCAGCAATACCACCGGCATTATCAGAAATTGGTCCGAAAGCGTCGATTGCCAATTGCATAGCGGTTGTAGCCATCATTGCAGAAGCAGCTAAAGCTACACCATAGAAACCTGCAAAAGCATAAGAAGCCCAAATAGCACCGGCAAATAATATTACCGTTGGGAAAGTAGAAATCATACCGGTTGCTAAACCAGCAATTACGTTAGTTCCAGCTCCTGTTGATGATTTTTGTACAATTGCCAAAACCGGTTTTGTTCCTAAACCTGTATAATATTCAGTAACCGATGAAATAACTCCACCTACTACTAAGCCTACGATTGTGGCAGCAAAAACTCTCATAGATGAAATTTCCTTAAGACCTTCACCATAGAATTCCATTTGCATCATTTCTGGCAACATATATTTTACTAAACCAAAACATGCAATAGCAGTTAAAACAATAGAAACCCAGTTCCCGACGTTTAATGCACCTTGAACTTGTTTTTCTTTGGCACTATCACTAGAAATTTTAACCAACATGGTACCAATAATAGAAAATAATATCCCAAAACCTGCAATTGCCATTGGTAACAAAATAGGACCAATTCCACCAAAAGCATCTTCGATTTTTCCGCCCATATCTTTGATAACATAGTTACCCAATACCATCGCTGCTAAAACTGTTGCTACATAAGACCCAAATAAATCGGCACCCATTCCGGCAACGTCACCAACATTATCTCCAACATTATCTGCAATTGTAGCAGGATTACGCGGATCATCTTCAGGAATTCCAGCTTCAACTTTACCCACTAAATCAGCCCCAACATCGGCAGCTTTGGTATAAATACCACCACCAACACGAGCAAATAAAGCGATTGATTCTGCTCCAAGAGAGAAACCTGCTAATGTTTCCAAAACAATAGTCATATCATCAGTAGAAGTCCATGTTCCTTTCATAAAATATTGGAACAAAATGATAAAGAAACCCGTTAAACCAAGAACAGCAAGTCCTGCAACTCCTAATCCCATTACTGTTCCACCGCCAAAAGAAACTTTTAAAGCTTGAGGTAAACTGGAACGAGCCGCTTGTGTAGTTCTTACATTTGTTTTTGTTGCGATTTTCATCCCAATATTACCTGCATAAGCAGAAAAAACAGCACCAAAAATAAAAGCAACAACTATTAATATATGTGTTGTAGGAACAATAAATGAAATTCCTGCCAACACGATACTTGCTCCCAAAACGAAGAAAGTTAATAATCGATATTCTGCTTTAAGGAAAGCTAAAGCGCCTTCGTATATGTAATCTGAAATCTCTTTCATCTTACCATCACCTGCGTCCTGTTTTAAAACCCAGGCTTGCTTATAAAGCATAAAAGCTAAACCAATAACTGCCATTACAATTGGCAAATAAATCATAAATTTATCCATGTTTGTTTTTTTTAAAATCGGGCTAAAATAACAAATTTTTAACAATCTAAACAATATAATTCTGAATATTAGTTCATTTAGTATATATAAAATTCATCTTCTTTCAGCTAAGTTTTAAGCACAAAAAAATCGGTGTAATTTATAAGACTACACCGATTATACTGTTGGTTTATATTAAACTTATACTGAAAAATTAGAAATAAAATCCAAATGAACCTTTAACGGTAAAATTATTTCCATCAGGAACATCTCTGTAATTTCCTCTCCAGGCAAAATCAATTCTGAATACTTTAAAGATATTACCAATTCCTGCGTTGTATTCCCAATAAGGTTTTTCAGGTGCCAAATAGGTCAATCCGGAAGCATTTATCAATCTATTTTCATCTGAAACTGTACCGTAAACTCCTTTTATTCCAATTATCTCTCGAAGATTCAATTTTCTCAATCCCGGAATTCGAGCAAATATTTTTCCGTTAAAATTATGTTGCCAATTGATTGTAGCATATTCATCGGCTACAAATTCGTAGAAATTTAAATTGTTAAATGTATTTTCTATAATAAAATAAGTTTGATTTCCCGGAACCACACTCATTAATCCTAACGGAATTTGACCAAATGTTTTTCCTAATTCAACTGTAACATTGGAACGACCAATAGCTCCAATAATTAATGGCTGTTTATAGTATAATTGAATTTTTTGGTAATCAAAATCACTATCCATAAAACCTTTCAATCCTTGGCTGTAATTGATAAAAAAGCGACTATACGGACTATCAACTTCTCTTCTTTCAACACCATAACCAATAGTTTTTCTTTTTGGCGTATATTCTAATTGCAAATTGATTTCGGATTGTTTGACTTCACTGCTTGTTGTAGTGAGTGTATTATCATTATAATAATCCAAACTAAAAGTATCTGATGCCGACTCTAACGTTCGATATGAAAATCCTAATTGGAATATTAAATTTTTCACAGGCTCAATTTCAGCAGCAATGGTACTCAAATTAATATTGGTCAGCTTACCGTTTGCTCCTGTGGTAAACAAACCTGATGATGCATAACTTCGTCCTAAAACGTCATTGGTAGAAGTTAAACTTGCTCCAATTTGCTCCACATCTCTCCTATTTCCTCCCGAAAGTATTATTCTGTTCTTTTTATCAACCATCCATTTTCCGGAAACTCCATATTTAAACTTATTATCTTCAAATCCATAAGCTGTATAGGCTTGTAAACGCCAGGTGTCGTTTGGCCCAAAATAAGTTCTTCCCCCTACACGAACACGAACACCTTCGACTTCATTGTACCCAAATGTGGAAAAAATAGGTCCGTAATCAAAATTCTTAAACTCTACATAGCCACTTCCCAATATAGAAACCAAATTATACATTCGTTGGAATTTCTTGACTGTTTTTAAAGTATCAAGCATTTTATAAATTCCCTGCTCATCTTTATTTAACTTTTCAAAACGATTTTCACTCCAATAGTCATCATTTTTATTATAAACCGAATTGTCTATGTAATTAATTTCTTCCTTGTAAAACTTATCCGGTTTCTTTTCATCAAATTTAAAGTTTCTATACAAAGTAGTTCGTTTCCCATAAATTCCTTTAGATTCTTCTTTCTTTCTCAAAGCAAAATCAGACATCATGTAATCTCTCGTTGGCAAGAAGACTGAATCGTTTAAAACCTCAAATTCTTGTTCGATATAAATATCTTTTACCCAGTTAATATTAGCACTTTTCGTTACTGCCATATTAATGGTTTTAATAGCAAAAGTGGTATCATTCACCCAAAAATCTCCCTTAAAAGTCAACTCGTTTTTACGTCTTGGGTAAAATACAATATTGTAACACCATTTGTTATCAATGAATGCCGTATCGGCTAAAACATAGTTATAAACATCAATTCCTGTTCTTGACAATGGACTTGTAAAACTCTTATCAAACAAATACAGGTAATTATCATAAATATCAAAATCATTATACAAATCTTTGATGAAGGTATTTACTCCGTCTCCATTTCCTAAACCTGAGTTTTTATTAGCTTTCAAGATTTCTTTTGCTCTTTTTCCCTCATTATCACCATAAACTTCCGAAATGGATTCGTTTATAAATATGGGCAAATAGGTTTTCCCTGTAACTTTTGAAGTATCTACATTTTTGAAAACAAACTCCAATCCTTTGAATAATTTGCTTTTCATCATTGCACTATCAATAGTATTCATATCAAACTCTACCTTTTCATACTTGTCATATTGGTATTGCTTGAACATTTTAAGACCATTTTTTCGTCGTCTTTCCCAAATTTTTCTGAGAATATCCAATGCTGGATTATTTTTTTTGGATGTCTTTCCGGCATAGACTACAACTTCTTTCAAGCTTTTTCCTTCACTCAAAACCACTTTAAAATCATAATTTACTTGTTTAGGCAACTTTACTTCCTGAGTAGGAAAACCAACAAAAGAAACCAACAACATAGTGTAAGTATCAGGAGCTTCAATATAAAAACGTCCGTCTTCGTTGGAAACTACTCCTATTTTAGAACCTTTGAATGTCACATTAGCATACGGAATAGGCTCATTGGTATTGTCAACTACAATTCCGCTGACTTTTGTTTGAGCAAACACAACATTTGCAAAAGCAAAAAACAAAACAACAGATAAAATTATTTTTCTCATAGGCATAAAAAAACCACGCTAAAAGCGTGGTTCAAATATAGATAAATTTATATTACTTATATGCTACTTTTTTTACAGCTTTTATAACATCATTTGCATTTGGCAACCACTCTTTCAACAAAGTTGGAGAATAAGGTGCAGGTGTATCGGCTGTTGTAATTCTTTGAACTGGAGCATCAAGATAATCAAATGCTCTTTCCTGAACCATGTAGGTGATTTCAGAAGCTACACTGGCAAACGGCCAAGCTTCTTCCAAAACTACCAATCGGTTAGTTTTTTTAACTGAAGTAATAATAGCATCATAATCCATTGGCCTTACGGTTCTCAAATCGATAATTTCACAAGAAATTCCCTCTTTTGCCAACTCATCAGCAGCAATAAAAGCTTCTTTAATGATTTTACCAAATGATACAATGGTAACATCGGTTCCTTCTCTTTTCACATCGGCAACTCCAAGTGGAATCGTGTATTCCCCATCAGGCACTTCACCTTTATCGCCATACATTTGTTCACTTTCCATAAAGATCACCGGATCATTATCACGAATAGCCGACTTTAACAAACCTTTAGCATCATAAGGTGTTGAAGGCACAACAACTTTTAATCCCGGAGTATTGGCAAACCAATTTTCAAAAGCTTGTGAGTGAGTCGCTCCCAATTGTCCCGCTGAAGCTGTTGGTCCACGAAAAACCATTGGCATTGGAAATTGTCCACCTGACATTTGACGCATTTTTGCAGCGTTATTGATAATTTGGTCAATACCAACTAATGAAAAGTTGAATGTCATATATTCAACGATTGGACGACAACCATTCATCGCAGAACCAACTGCAATTCCGGCAAATCCAAGCTCAGCAATTGGCGTATCAATAACTCTTTTCGGACCAAACTCATCCAACATACCTTTGGAAGCTTTGTAAGCACCGTTATACTCGGCAACTTCTTCTCCCATTAAATATACTGATTCATCGCGACGCATTTCTTCACTCATCGCTTCGGCAACTGCTTCTCTAAATTGTATCGTTCTCATAATAATGATTATGTTACTGTCTGTAAAATTTGAAACGCAAAAATAAAAATTTAAAGTGATTAAAAAACATTATTTCAATTAATAAATGACATGATTTTTGGTTTACAACATGTAAAATGAAACAAGTTAAAAAATCAGCCTATCACGAAATCGATTGAAATTTGAAAAAATATTATGCATGCATATAAAAATTAGAAATATATTTTATACTTTTACAAGCAGAAATTTTTTTAATCATAGATATATGAAAATATTAGTTTGTATCAGTCACGTGCCTGATACTACCTCAAAAATCAACTTTATAAATGGTGATTCTGAATTTGACATCAATGGCGTTCAGCATGTTATCAATCCAAATGACGAGTTTGGACTAACCCGAGCTATTTGGTTTCAAGAACAACAAGGAGCAAACGTTACTGTGGTTAACGTTGGTGGTCCGGACACAGAACCAACGCTTAGAAAAGCATTAGCGATTGGAGCCAACGAAGCCATCCGTGTCAATGCTAATCCAACCGATGGATTTTTTGTTGCTAAACAGTTAGCTGAAGTAGTAAAAAACGGTGGCTATGATTTAGTAATTTGCGGAAAAGAGTCATTGGATTACAATGGAGGAATGGTTCCGGGAATGCTAGCCGGATTGTTAAACTATAATTTTGTAAATTCTTGTACAGAATTGACTGTTGACGGAAATAATGCCAAAGCTGCAAGAGAAATTGATGGTGGAAAAGAAACCATTTCCGCTTCATTACCTTTGGTAATTGGCGGACAAAAAGGTTTAGTTGAAGAAAAAGATTTACGCATTCCAAACATGAGAGGAATTATGACCGCCAGAACCAAAGCTTTGACAGTTCTAGAACCGGTTGGAGCAAACGTAAATACAAAAGCGGTAAAATTTGAAAAACCGGCACCAAAATCAGCAGTAAAATTAGTTTCAGCTGACAATTTAGATGAATTAATCAATTTATTACACAACGAAGCAAAAGTAATCTAACAGTCAAAAGACGAAAGTCAAAAGTTAAAAAGCAACTACAGCTTTACGACTTTAGGCTTTAGACTTTAGACACAAAATTTAAATTTATGTCATTATTAATATATGCAGAATCGGCAGACGGAAAATTCAAAAAAGTAGCTTTTGAATTAGCTTCTTATGCAAAAAAAGTAGCCGAGTCTTTAGGAACAACGGTAACAGCTGTTACTGTTAATACAGGAAACGTATCCGATTTATCAAAATATGGTGTAGACAAAGTATTGAAAGTGTCCAACGATAAACTGAATAATTTCAATGCAAAAGCTTATGCTGATGTTATCAAACAAGCCGCACAAAAAGAAAGCGCAAAAGTTATTTTACTTTCATCTACAACCGATAGTTTATACCTTGCGCCACTAGTTGCAGTAAGTTTAGATGCAGGATTTGCTTCTAATGTGGTAGGATTACCAGTTTCAACATCACCATTTCAAGTAAAAAGAAATGCTTTTTCAAACAAAGCTTTCACAATCACCGAAATCTCAACAGACGTTAAAGTACTTAGCTTAGCTAAAAACTCTTATGGCATTTCAGAAAATGCTTCTTCATTAATCGAAGAAGACTTTTCACCAAGTTTAAATGATGCTGATTTCAACGTAAAAGTAGAATCGGTAGAAAAAACAACAGGAAAAGTAACCATTGCCGATGCTGACATCGTAGTTTCAGGTGGTCGTGGATTAAAAGGTCCTGAAAATTGAGGAATGCTGGAAGAACTAGCTTCTGTTCTTGGAGCAGCAACAGCTTGTTCAAAGCCAGTTTCCGACTTAGGATGGCGTCCACATAGCGAGCACGTTGGACAAACCGGAAAACCTGTAGCAACCAATCTTTACATCGCAGTAGGAATCTCTGGCGCAATTCAACACATCGCCGGAATTAACTCTTCTAAAGTAAAAGTGGTAATCAATACCGATGCCGAAGCACCTTTCTTCAAAGTTGCCGATTACGGAATTGTAGGTGACGCTTTTGACATTCTGCCAAGATTAACCCAAAAGTTAAAAGAATTCAAAGCACAAAACAATTAAAAACAGATTTCAAACTTGTCACACTGAGCGCAGTCGAAGTGTAAAAATAAAACTAACTCAAACCCGAAAAACTATCTGAAAACAATTTTTTCAGGTAGTTTTTTTATTTTAAAAAGCGAAAAGTTTTTGTTACTTTGCAATCCATATTCCTGCTATCCGTTGCAATCTTTCTTTTTCAAACAAAAAAGAAAGGATTTCCACTACTATCAGGGCTAAAGGAGTAACTGTATTGTGTATAAATCACTTAAAAAATTAACACAATTCAGCAATCTAAAATTTAATACCAGCAATCTAAAATCCAAATGAGTTTAGTAAAACTAACCATAAAAGGAATTTCATACAGTCAAACGCAAAATGGTGCGTATGCTTTAATATTGAACGAAGTTGATGGCGAAAGAAAATTACCTATCGTAATCGGAGCTTTTGAAGCACAATCTATTGCCATCGCATTAGAAAAAGAAATCAAACCGCCAAGACCGTTAACCCATGATTTATTTAAAAGTTTTGCCGACCGCTTTGATATTGTAGTAAAACAAGTCATCATCCATAAATTGGTTGACGGTGTATTCTATTCCAGCATTATTTGTGAAAGAGACAAAATAGAAGAAATCATCGATGCTCGAACTTCCGATGCCATTGCCTTGGCGTTGCGCTTTAACGCACCTATTTTTACCTATAAAAATATATTAGACAAAGCCGGAATTTACCTGAACAACCCATCTGAAATGGAAAACCAAAATGAAGATGAAGATGATGGCGTACTATCAACACCGGAAACTTTTGGATTGGACAGCGAAGGTAATGAACCAAGCGAAGGCTATTCAAAACTAAGCCTATCCGAATTACATTCTATGTTAGAAACTGCCGTTCAGGATGAAGATTACGAAAAAGCAGCAAGAATAAGAGACGAAATTTCAAAAAGAGAATCTTAAAAATTATTTTAAATTGTGAATTCTAAATTTTAAATGAAACACTAATTTATAATTCAAAATTTAAAATTTAAAATAATAAAAATGAAACAATACCACGATTTAGTAAAGCACGTTTTAGAAAACGGAACTCAAAAAGGCGACCGAACAGGAACAGGAACCAAAAGTGTTTTCGGTTACCAAATGCGTTTTGATTTAAACGAAGGTTTCCCAATGGTTACAACAAAAAAACTACATTTAAAGTCAATCATTTATGAGCTATTGTGGTTTTTAAAAGGTGATACCAACATTGGTTACCTGAAGGAAAATGGCGTTAAAATCTGGGATGAATGGGCTGATGAAAACGGCGATTTAGGTCCGGTTTATGGTCATCAATGGCGAAATTGGAACAGCGAAGAAATCGACCAAATTACTGAACTTATTGACACGCTAAAAAATAATCCAAACAGTCGCAGAATGTTAGTCTCTGCTTGGAATCCATCTGTACTTCCCGATACGTCAAAATCTTTTGCTGAAAATGTTTCCAATAGAAAAGCAGCTTTACCTCCGTGTCATGCTTTCTTTCAATTTTATGTAGCTGACGGAAAATTATCATGTCAATTATATCAACGAAGTGCTGATATTTTTCTTGGCGTTCCGTTCAACATTGCATCTTATGCTTTGTTTACCATGATGATTGCACAAGTATGCGATTTACAAGTTGGTGAATTCATTCATACTTTTGGTGATGCACATATTTACAACAATCATTTTGAACAGGTGGAATTACAACTTTCACGTGAACCAAGGCCATTACCAAAAATGATTTTAAATCCTGAGGTAAAAAATATTTTTGACTTCAAATTTGAAGATTTTACTTTAGTTGATTACAATCCACATCCTCATATTAAAGGTGAAGTAGCGGTTTAAAAATTATATTTTGAAAAAAACACTATTTTTTCTAGTCATAATTTCAGTTGCATCTTTACTGTTCTCGATGGATTTTAAACCTAAAAATCCAGCAGAAAAAATGCAGGATTTTGTTATCAACATTTCAAAATATGCACGAAAATTTGATGCCGATTTTATCATTATTCCTCAAAATGGTGAAGAATTAGCTTTCATTGGAGCTAATCCGGACAAAAAACTGAACACTACTTTCCTTAATGCAATCAACGGATTTGGCATAGAGGAATTGTTTTATAATGAAACCTTTAAACCGAACGAATACCGCATCGGTCTTTTACAAAAAATCAAAG
>VFQN01002027.1_pt1 | contig 32355 bp, 47 predicted proteins | sample 3512371 | NCBI WGS metagenome assembly VFQN01 (sample SAMN10412370, study PRJNA504923) | tailings metagenome | isolation source: Replicate 2 from Balatoc abandoned mine | place: Philippines: Itogon, Benguet | collected 2017-08-28 | reverse complement strand
GGGGGGGGGGGGGGGGGGGGGGGGGGGGGGGGGGGGGGGGGGGGGGGGGGGCGCCTTTTGAGGCTGGAGGGGGAGGCGGCGGTCCTGGTGGCGGCGGTGGCGGTGCTCCTTTGGACGCCAGCGGCGGCGGCGGCGGCGGCCCTGGAGGGGGAGGCGGCGGGGCGCCCTTTGCCGCCGGAGGCGGTGGCGGCGGTCTGGGAGGGGGCGGCGGGGGAGCGCTTTTGCCAGCAGGAGGGAGCGGCGGCGGACCCGGAGGAGGGGGCGGAGCTCCCCGCCCGGCCGGCGGTGGCGGCGGCGGACCCGGTGGCGGCGGAGGGGGTGCTCCCCGCCCAGCGGCCGGCGGCGGCGGCGGCCCTGGTGGCGGCGGAGGGGGTGCTCCCCGCCCAGCGGCCGGCGGAGGCGGGGGCCCTGGTGGCGGCGGAGGGGGTGCACCCCGCCCCGCTGGCGGCGGCGGTCCGGGTGGCGGGGGAGGAGAGCTCCGGCTTGCTGCAGGCGGGCTTGGTGCCCCGCCGACGGCAGCGGCGGCTGGGGGTGACGGCGAGGCAGCAGGCGGCGGGGCGCTGGCGCCGGCGGCGGCGGCCTCGCTGACGGAGGAGGCCGACGCCAACCGCACGATGGCGTGGCTCTCCGGCAGACCCAGCAGTGCCAGCAGGACCTGCAACAGCACCGTGGGCCGCAGGTACAAACGCACATCATAAACTACATCACACGCAATGTCATGGTAGATGTGCCTGAGTCCATGGTAATGTGCACGGCAGGTGACCACGCAGCAATCCCCGACGCAATGGCCTGCGAGGATCGGAACGCCGGGCTTCGGTCATGCGCCTAATCGCCCTGCCTGCTTTGCAGCGGCAAGCACTTCTCCCTCCCATCCACGTACACGCCACAGCGCCTCCCCCGCCAAGCCACCCGGCGCAAGCAAAGTCCTCTCACACCGCCCACTGCACAGTGCCCAACTGTGTGTACCGGTAACGCTCAGCCATTCGGCATGAGCCCGCTGCTTAATTTATACATTCACGCGCACTCAGTTCTGCTGCTTTTTCAGCGGCCCACCTGTCTGTAGCTGCTGTCGCTGTGTCTTAGCAGCCGGCTCAGCTGGTCCAGCGCCGCCCTGACCACAGGGGGCTCCCCTGGCCGCAGCAGCCCCGCCAGCCCGCGCACCATGCCGCGACAGCCCAGCACCGCCGCCACCCCCTCTGGGCCCTTGTCCAGCAGCGACTCAATGCACTGTACGCAGCACAGCAACGCCTCGACAGCGTCTGCCACGTGGTCCCTGCGGGCAATACACAGTATATCTTCAGCTCGAAGCTAGGGTGCACCATGCGCGATGGGTTTCCGGCGAGCGACGTGGCCCTGTTGCATGTGGGTCAGCCCTACCGCCTCTGCGGAGCTGCCAAGGCCCCCGTGCCCAGACCCTTTGCCTCCCACCCGGGCTTTCTCTACTAGCCTAGCCCCACCTTGCCGGCCCCTCGTGCACCCGCAGCACCTCCAGCTGCAGGGCGCACGCAGCCCCCCGACTCAAGGCCCTCCCCGTATCCCCTGGCCCCCACCCCGCAACTGCCCCCACCTTGCCGGTCCCTCGTGCACCCGCAGCACCTCCAGCAGCAGCTGCACGCCGTCCAGGCGGCAGAACAGCGCCACCCAGGCGCTGGTGCCGTAGTCAAGGCACTCCTTGAGGGTGCTAAGCATGGCCGCATCGGGCTTGCGCCGGACCTGGGGTGGGGAGAACAGTCCGATTGAATGCATCTGATACCAAAAGAAATGGGGGATTGCCTGCAGAACCATTACTGCTTTCAGCACGCGCATTGTTTTGTGTTCCGTGCAGTTGTTAGATTTTGGTGCCGTAGTCAAGGCACTCCTTGAGCGTGCTAAGCATGGCGGCGTCATGCTTGCGGCGGACCTAGGGGGCGCCGGGAATCGTGGAGGGCATGCATGGGGGCTCACTAAGGCACTGGATTGAGCATGCGGATGCGTGCGCTGTTCCAGGCGCTGGTGCCGTGGGCGAACCCGGGAGTCGTGGAGGGCATGCATGGGGGCTCACTAAGGCACTGGATTGAGCATGCGGATGCGTGCGCTGTTCCAGGCGCTGGTGCCGTAGGCGAACCCGGGAATCGTGGAGGGCATGCATGGGGGTACTGAATCAAGCCTGCGCATGTGTGTGCTGTTCCAGATGTGGTGCCATAGTCAAGGCACACCTTAAGCGTGCTGAATAAGGCGGCATCGGGCTTGCGCCGGTGTAAAGGGGTGTGCGAGGCAGAGGCTGCGTGAGTGCGGTCCGGCCGCAGGCCTCCCTGGGCCCAAAGGGCAGCAAATGGCGAGACACGAAGGTGCCCCGTCGGCTTAAGGACTCCAGATTCTCATCCCGGGAGCTACCTCAGCCCTGACGACCACCACACCTGCACGATGACTGCCTCTGGCCCCAGGGCGTTGTCCTCCGAAGACCAGTCGGGCACAGCGCGGGTCACCTGCGTGGTTGGGTCACGGTCAACAACCAGATCAGCCACAGTCGGTTGCCTTGGCGTAGCCGGGTTCCGCCGCCACCGGGTTGCCGACCCTTCGGGTTCCGCTCCCCGTGCACTTCGACCACCGCATAATTCCCCCCTAGCTTTATGCACTGTACCCCGCCCACATCCATGACGAAGAGCACCATGCGTCGGGACCCTTGTTACAGGAATGACACCCAGCGCCACTGTGACCTTTGATCTCCCATCTGTTCCCTCTCTCATGCGCCTGCGCCTGCCCTTTGCCACAGTGTGGGTATGTTCCTAGTTTTGCGTCTCCCATGCTACCCACCGCCATGACAAAGAGCGCCTTGCAACGTGCCCCTTGCGACAAAAATATTTCTTGCCATCAGACTTGGCCAAATTACGTAGATGTCGTCCACAGCTTTCCACAGCTTTCCCTCCCCCGTACCACCCACCTCCATGACAAACAGCGCCTTGCAAGCCATGACCACCTCAGGGGAGGATGCGCAGGACCCAACCAGCGCCGTCCAATTCTGTGGGGCAGTGCAGAGCGTTGGGTGTTGGACGGTGTGCGACGGGAGCCAAATGATGTAACGACGACAACCTTTTATAAGCGGGCAGGGCAGCTCGCAAGCAGGCCGCATGCCACGTGGTCCAGCCGTGTGGTCCCCACCCACGTTCCAGCCCCTCCGTCCCTCTCCCGCCTCCCCCGCTCCCCTCACCCTTAGCGCGCCCAGCTGCCGCTCGCTCGGGGGCGCACCCCACGGCCCTCTGCCCCCGCCCATGTGTCAGGCCCCTTCATCAACCCTGCAGCTTCTGGCGCTGCCCCTCCTGCACCCCTCTCACCCTCAGCACCCCCAATTGCCAATCGCTGAACCTCCTGCTATTGCCCCATGGACCTCTACCTTCACCCACGTGCCAGCCCCACCCATCTCGCCCCTCACCCTCAGCGCCCCCAGCTGCCGCTCGCTGAACCTGTCGGGGTACTTGTCTACGAACCCGACGGCCCGCTCAAACTGCTCCGACACGGAGCTGGTCACCAGCGTGCCGTCGAACTTGCCTGCAGGGACACAGCCGTTGCACAGCATTTACCTCGTGGCCGGTCGGTTTAACGTCGATTCCACGTGTTAATGGCAACAGCAAAGCGACTCCAAATCGTGTTTACTGAGTTGCCACCGGCGTGCCGTCGACATTGCTTGCAGGGACGAATGCGGCCGCAATCAGCCTCACGCTTCAAGCACTACCGGTTGTCACGCCTCATGCATCGAGAAAGCAGATGCACAGAGGCTTCCTGCCGAAGGGTAACTAAGCCCTCTTTGATTAGCACTCGAGAGTCCTAACAGCGTCCCGGTAAACGCTTTTGCCACAATCCCGATAGCGTCTCGTTCCCCACCTGACAGGAGGTCCAGCTGCCCCAAGTCCGGTCCCAGCGGCGCCGGCGTATACTCCTCCAGAGCGCCCGGAGCCCCCAGACCGGCTCCTGCTCCCGACTGCGACACCCGTGGGGAGCTAGCCGCCTGCTCTGCCGCGGCCGCCGCCGCTTTGCTGCCGCCTGCCGCACCCCCGCCAGCGCCGCCCCAAAGCAGGCTGAAAATAGAAGCGCGCGGCTGCGGTGCCGCCGCGGCCGCCGGCTGCTGCTGCTGCTGCGGTGCGGCCGCCTGCGCCTGGGCGCTCTTTGTGGGCGTGTGCTGTTGCTGCTGCTGCAGCAGCTGCTGTTGCTGCTGTTGCAGCTGCAGCTGCGAGGCGGATTGGCGGCTGCGGGCCGAGGGCGGGAGGGGCGTGATGCCGCCGCCGGCCCCGACCAGGAGGTTGGGCGGCAGCGTGGTGGCTCGGCTCCTGCGTTGGCATGAATAGTGATTGCATTAAGCAATGAACAAAGGCCATGGTAGACGTCTTGTGCCAGTCACAGCGCCGTTGCACGACCCGTGCTACACCTCTCGCATGGCTTGCAGCGATGCGGAGAGGACTCAACGCTGCTGACTGTTGATCGCCAAGGCGCACCGCGCACCCCACAACATTGCAAGCCCTCAGCGTGTAGGGTGCCCTCGCCCCAGCATATGGACAAACAGGTCGCAGGCTCCCCGGCCCCTACCTGCCGAACGCCCCCCGGGTGAGCACCTCCGTGCTCTGGCGCCGGTTGCTGGATACATGCTGCTGCTGTTGTTGCTGCTGCTGTTGCTGTTGCTGCTGTTGCTGCTGCAGCGCGGCCAGGTTCAGCACGGAGCTCCCGATGGAGGATGGCTCGGTCACGGATCCTCCCGGCGTCTCCAAGTCGCTGGCAACCTGAATGAGAAACAAAGCGGGCCCCAGCATGTGTTCACGGCAGCACGTCTTTTGCGCTGCGGGTGGCCCCTGCTAGGTCCTGGGCATCCTTTTGCGTCGCCAAGCCTTCACAGAGGACCGCACTCGTGCCCTACCGCCCGCGTCACCCCCTAGACGCCGCACCGCCGCCTCGCGCCGGCCCTGCTTCGCCTCCCATGGTACACGTCCCACCGACCCGCACACCCACCTCCGTCATCTCGCCAATGTCCGTCCGCAGCGACGGCGACGGCGACACAGACCTGCCCCCAGGCGTCCCCGGCGGCGACGACGGGCTGCTCCTCGGCACCCCCAGCGCCGCCGCCGCCACCGCCGCCGCCACGCCGTCCCCCATGCGGTTCCTGCCCCCGTGCCCGTGCCCGTGCCCATGCCCATGGCCGTGACCGTGCCCCCGGCTGTGGCCATGGTGCCCCGCGGCGCCGCCGCCGGTCGCTGCGTCGCGGCCCGGCACGGGGCCCCCGGGGCGGCGGGACAGCAGGCCCCCGCCGTGGTAGTGCGCCACCACGCCTGAGAGCCACTCCTTGCGGTCATCGCTGGAGCTGCTGGCAAGATACCACCTGGCGGTTGGGTTGTGCATTTATCATAATAATATCATACGGTAAACAGAAATATGGTTTTGACATGATGAGCATTATTGTCGGTGGACAGCAGGTGTCCTGACAGCGAAAGCTATGAGCTAAGTGCAGGGGCACTGTGGGAGAGTGGGGCCGTCCAGGTGTACAAACCGCCGCGTCCAGGTGTCCTGCGTAACCTACTGGACTTACCGCTGCTTGTCCTTAAACTCAAGCGTGAAGCGGAAGCGACCCTGTTGCTCCAAGATGTCCTGTATGGTGAAAAGGTTGTCAGGGTGAGTTGCGAGCTTGGAAGGGGACGGAGGGGCCTGGCGGAAGCGCAGTCAGCTGCACTGCCAGCAGAGAGGTGCACGGAGGTGTGGCCCCGGACCTGCAAGACCATCCGACACTCACCAGGACCCTGCATCCTGGCAAGGTTTTGACCTTGTCTGGCCGGGCGTCGCTCTGCGGGCAAGGCAGGGGAAACGAGGGGTACCGTGTGGTCTGCCGGCAGGGCCCCGGAGGGGAGTAGCGCACACAGGTGCAGCATGTGTCCCTTTTTCGCACCCGGTATTGGTAGTAGAGACCAATTGAAGGATCCTCGCCGGAGAAGATCACGAAGTAGTGCTGTCGCCATACGTAAAACGCGTCTGCAGTTTCGCACGATGTGCGCGACCAAGTCAAGGTCCAGTTCAAGACTCTCCACGCGTAACAGGTAGCTGAATTTGTGATACCTTGCTTCCACAGATGACCGGCTTTTACGATGTTGGAAGGCGCAAGGTTGGAAGCGATAGACATCTCAAAGAGGGAGCCCTCATTAGGGCTTCCCTTCTAGTTATCAAATAACTCTAGATAAAGCCTGCCGTCAATGCAACACACGTTTTGCTTCAGTCGTCTGTAGTTAGGCCCAGGATGTTGCTTCGCGCGAGGTATCCTGACTGAAGCATAGCTTACATGCATAGTGTAACAGTGCAACGACAATATATGTTGATGGGGGCAAACAGCCAGCCGTGCTAGGTAGGCTGGGGAAGCAGAACGGCCAACTCCCCGTCAACTCCCTGCCAGGTGCCTACCTGCCCAGCACCTGGGCCACCTTGCCCCACCCTGACCTTCTGACCCTGACCGAAAGACGGCGAGGGCTTAAACAGGTAGCGCAATGCGTAGCTTACATGCGCAACGTGAGATTGAGGCGTGCCTCATGCGTGTCGCCAATGTGTTACCGTAACGGTTAGCGCATGCCTAATGCACTGTGGAACAGGGGAGCTCCCCTGCTCTGGAACGTGACCGCATGCCTGTACGGATGGGCACAGCTCAGGAGTGGGCTGCCCTGCAAGCTAGACACTGGCACGAGGACACTAAGCACCTACATATAGAACTATGGTTCAGGAATGCACGCACTCAAGGGGCCAAGTGGCCTGGTTGAGGCGTGGGAATGCCGTGTCTACCCGGGTTTAGTACGGTAGGTTGTGGTGCGGGGAGGTATCAAGCATGAAACAAAGCAAGGTTGACTAGGGAGTGAGGGCAGTTACCAGAGAGGTTAGCGACCGAGGCTGAAGCTGTGGGCAAGGTTGTCGCCGTCCCCTGAACTCTGTCTCCCCAGGTCTCCCCAGGTCTCCCTGGTGTGGTACCTGTCCCAAGCTCCTCCCCTGGTCCCTAGCGCCAAGCTAGTCCATCAGCCCGTCACCATGTGTCAACCTGGCCATGCTACGTCGGAGCGTGCGTCACACGGGCACAGCCTACGCCGCATCACGGACCCCTGCGAGCGCAGTCCTGGGCGCTTGCCCATGGCGCATGGGTGCCCACGCGGAAACGGGGCACTATCTCAGCCAGGGTCGTGGATTTGCGATTTTGGAGGGCACGGAGGGCATGACCTCATACATAATTTAGGTGCAGAATCTTGTGATACTATACATCGTGCACGGATTGCACCTCGTGAGACGTAGTCCCCAAAAGCCCGCGCGACGCTGCTACGGCCAAAGCTGCGACAGCGTCTAGCATTCCAATCTTTCAGTAGAGTCCCAACGCGTAATACATGCGACCAAACTGTGCATAGCTACACCAGCGGAAACACTCTCTTTGCGTGCGACAGCCATGGCGGAGTGGGAGCTCAAGGGCCAGGGCGCGGCCAACATAGTCTATGGATACGTTGGAAACGACACTGAACTGGCAAGTAGCTGCGGGAGGCCCATGCTCGCTTCACCCGTCCTGCTTGGGCGTCCATCAGGAGCCATCCATCGGCCGATGCCCCTCTGCCCCTGACCTGCGCTTGCCTGACAGATGGGCCACGTCATGAGGCTCCGCAAGTCCGCAGCCCACGTGGGCTCAACCATTGACCAGCTGATTTGGAGCGGAGTGCTGGACTGGTTCCCTGGTGAGGGGGTACAGCAACGCGCTCCATCCCGTGATGGTGCCTGCACGCACGCACTTTACTCAGGTCCGCATACTGCATCTGGTACGTGGCTTGGTAACAGATCCGCCTATATTGGACACCTTCCGGACTCCTATTTCTGCCTCATGTCGGGCCCCCTGACGAGTGCATCAAAAATCCACAAAAGCAGCTGCCCACGTTGGCCACCCCCTTTCCCACCATGCACCACATGAATTGCCCGACCACGGCGCCATTATGCCCGTCGCACTACTGTACCGCCGTACGCAGATGACGCCATGCGACGGGAGCTGACGTACATCCGTACCATGATGGCTCCGAAGCTGGGGGAGCAGTACGTGTTTCCCGGGGTGCGTCATGACAATGAATGCCCGCTGCCCGGACACGCAGCACGCACGCCCTCTCTGGCCGCATGGCTTGCACTGTGCGCCTGCACTGATATGGCTCGTGTTCTTGTGTTCTCGGTTCCGCTGGAGCCTGATATAGCGTGCTGCTTGGGACACCCGGCACGTGGCAGCGCTGGTAGCGTGCTGCGCCGCCCACGTGTTTTTGCAGAAGCTGTGCCATGCGGTGTGCTACGTGCCACGTGCACTGATGCCGCTGTGTCACATATACGCTTTCATGTGTGCAGGAGCCTTGCCCTGTACATGTGTCTGCCCTCGCACCATCGACCTCTGTCACGACACACCGCACCGCTACACTCATATGTATGCAGGAACCGTGCCCCGCGCCCAAGTCTCTCCGCTCGTTCCTAGGGTCCCGCTTCAGCAGCGGCAAGGTGGGCGGCGGCCCGGCGGCGGAAGTGGCGGTGGCGGCGGAGGGCAGCAGCATGACGGACACAGTGCAGGCGGCCTCGGAGGCGGCGGCGGAGGCGCTGGCGGCGGCGGATCGTACGGCAACGGCGGCGGCGGAGGCGGCTGCAGGGGGCCAGGATGGTGGTGACTTCCCGGCACTCCTCATTCCTGACCATACCACCATACAGCCGGGGGGTGAGCGTTATGTGAACGGTAGATACGGTGCTGGTTGGCGTGTTGCATGAATCCGGGGGCCTAAGACAGTGGGGAGAGGCCGTGTGCAGGGATGCAAATAATGCGGTGAGTGGCCCACAGTCTACGAACCCTAGCTGCCGCTGGTAGGGTTACTTTGATGTGTGTCGCACCTCACATGCTACACCCTAGCTGCCGTTGGTAACAGCATCGCTTATACACTGTAGCGCATCCTTGGCCCCCTCACGCGCAGCGTGAGCCCGTCGTTGATATCAATCAAATAATCAATGAACAAACAAAACGTTCAAGCAATGAATCCTGTTGGCCCCCTCCCGCGCAGCGTGCCCTGGCTACGTTGGAGTGGGGCCGGTCATTTGCCTCGAGGTCAAGCCCAAGTGGGGCCTGTTCCCCGGAGAGGGCATAACACCCACCGATGATGGCACGGGGGCGGCAGCAGGAGGCGGCGAGTTAGCCACGGCCGCCGCCACCGCAACCGTTGCGGTCGGACCCGCGGGCACGTCGGCCGCAACCGCAACCGCAACGGTTTCGGTTGCGGCGGCGGCGGCAGCGGACACGGCGCGTGCGGACGGGTGCCACGTGTCGGCGAGGCACGTGGCACGGCGGGAGGGGCAGGACGGCGGTGCGACAGGGGCAGAGGCAGCGGGTGTGGTGTTGGAGGGCGCGGCGTCAATTGAGGCGGCAGGGCCGGAGGGCGCGGGGGTCCTAACCCACGGGTCGGGGGCCCGCGGGCGCCTCACGGCCCAGGAGGTGTCCCGCTCGTACCCCCGCTTCATGCTGCACATGCTGCAAAAGCACGTCGAGGTGGGTGGCAACGGCAGAGCACGTGTGAGCGTTGGGGTTGTTGTATGGTTGGGTTATGGCAAGACGTTCGCTGTGGGGGGTACGGTACGGTACGGCAGTGAAGGCGGTGCAGCTGGGGTGGGGGACGCCTGTTGTGCGGTCCAGGGGCCAAGAATTGGGCCAGGGATGCTATGCACATTTGCATGTTGGAATCGCGGCCTACAATGTGTCCCGCGCTTGCCAGTGGTACGCGCCAACCTCTGTTGCAATGCACACGTACCGGCTGTGTCTCCGCAACTGCATCGCTGCACACGTGCCGGCATCTTCCGTCAGATCCAAGCTGCATACCTCTTCACTCTTCTGTTGCGTTATACACAATGTGTTTTATCCTGCGTCCCGCCCCCAGCGCGGCTCCCGGCTGTGCTACTGCAACCCTCTGGACCTTCCTTTCGTTACCCTGTTGTGTTGTGCTCGTCTCAACCCCTTGCGGTACACGGGGTTGGTCGTGAGCATCCTCAGGCCCCAACGTCCGAACATACATTGAAATACACTTCATCACTGCCACCACATGTATGCGTTACTGGTACTTTGTGTTTCCCTTCCCACCCCCTAGCGCGGCTCCCGGCTGTGCTACTACAACCCCCTGGACCTGTTCTCAGGGGAGGGCCCCCGCATGCGCACCGCACTGAGGAGGCTGGTGGAGGTGCCCAGCGTGAGTCATGAGCACGGGCGCCCAAAAGAGGAGGGGCTGCGGGGATGTGTGTTAGGCTGGTCGTATGGCACGAGCCATCCGGGGCGTACAGTAAGGTGGGCGTGTTCCGTACGTGGGGGGCGGCCTGGTGTAGAGCAGCGGCACTGGGATGTCCAATCCTAAGCCTCTCATCTAGAATGGCTCTGTCCCCATTGTCCTTCGTCCCGCGGCTGCTTCCGTGTGTCCGCTGAGCAAACAACCTGTCCGTTTTCCGGCCTTGCGGCTCATCACTTGTCGCTTTACCACCCGAGTCGTTATGTTCGTGCTGCTTAAATCGCCTTAGCGTGCATGCTTGGAAAGTATTGTATGTACTACTGGGCCCAGATAAATGCACTTGCTCCATCCCACAGAACAACCTGCGCGTGTTCCGTAACGGGGACCTGGTGTACGGCAGCGGCAGCGACAAGGGCGGAAAGAAGAAGGACAAGGGGGAGAAGGGCGGCAATAATGGAGAGGGGGAGGAGGAGGCAGAGGAGGGAGCTCACGAGCACGGGCACGCGCCGGGAGGGACACGTGGCAAGCACGACGCGCATGGCCGCGGCAAGGGAGAGAAGGGCGGCCACGGCACAGGCGAGGAGGAGGGCGGCTCGGGTGCAGCAGGGTTGCACAAGTTTGCGGCAGCTGCGCGAGGGCTAGTGCGGGTGCTGCCTGCAGGAGATGGCGGCAGCGGAGGAGCTGCGGAGCAGGAGGGCGGGCAGCAGCAGGGGGATGGGGAGACGGGGCACAGGGTCGGGGGCGAGGAGCGCGGCGGCGGCGGTGGTGGCAGGGGCCGGGGCCGTGAGGAGGAGGAGCCGGAGGCGGTAGTGGAGGCGGTGGTGCGGCTGGCGGCGGCGGCGCTGCAGCGAGAGGGTGAGCCTAAGGGTTCCTTGCGTGGGGTGGCGCGGCTAAAGGTGCATGGCCGCCTGTCTCCGTGTGGGCAGTACGGCACGCACCGGCAGGTGGTCCGAATAAGCCAATCCTACGGCCAACCACATCCCATTGGTCTCTGCCCCCGTGCCATACACTCGCAAAGGGTGGCCAGGTGGCCTGCCTTAATAATCGGCCTCTTGATTCGCCCTGCTGCCCCCGCACAGCTGGCCTGCCCCGTTGCACTTCGCCCTGCTGGCGCGCTGTGCTGGTAGCGGGGTCGCCCCGTGCCTGGTTCCAAACAGCAGCAGCCCTTCCACCCTTCCGTTCACCCTTCCACTCGCACCTCGTACTAACTGCAGGTGTGCTGCCGCGGCTGCAGGTGGTGCAGCGGCTGGACCCTTTCCTTGACCTATTTGGGTCCATGCAACGTTTACATGCTACACATTCCATATGCACCTGCACTCCCCTGCAGGCGCGCTGTTCCGGCGGCAGAATGTACAGCGGCTGTACCCTGCCTGGACTGACTCTTACCGGGTCTATTTTCAGCATTGATACGCATGCATCATCCACTATGTATGCACATGTGACGCCCTGTCTGCAGGCGTGCTGTCTCGGCTGCAGGCGGTGCAGCGGCTAGACCCGCTGGGGGCTGCGGGAGCGCTGAGGGTGTACGAGCAGCTGCTGGCGGATGTGCAGGTGGGGCGTGTGTGTTAGGTGTACTAGAGGATCGTGTCTTAGCGCCGCAGGGTGTGGTTGTTGCTGCGCTGAGGGTGTACGTGCAGGGCTGCCGTACCGGTAATCGCCACCGCAAAAAGTACGGGTATCGGCAGGGGCTGCGGTCGCGCCCAACCACGTTTGTCACGTTGGGCTGCGGCCACAAAGTGAACTCAACAGGGCCCGCTCTGGATCCCTGCATCGCAGAACGGATTCGTTCCAAACTCCTATACAAAGGAAGTGAGACGACCATCGTTTTGCATTTGCCCTAACCCGCAGGCCGGCGTTCTGCAGCTGCCGGGACAGGGACTTGCCTCCGCAAGCAGCGACGACAACGGTACCGCCGCCGCCGCCGCTGCCGCTGCCGCTCCTGCCGCCGCCGCCGCAGCCGCTGCCGTACCGTCCAGCTGGTCCAGCCGTCTGGCGGCGCTGCGGGCCTACCTCATGTCCGCAACCGCCAAGGACTGCGGGATCATGGTTACCCTGCAGCGCGCGCAGCCCACAACCGACACCAACGGTAACCGTAATGGCGACAACGCCGACGGCGGCGCGGCAGCTGCAGGGGGAGGCGACGGCGGGGGCGACGGCACGGCGGCCACGGGGCGGCGGCGGCGGCCGTGGGCGCGGCTGCTGGCGCTGCCGCGCGATGCAGCGGGCGGTTGGGGGGAGGTGTGCGCGGTCTCGGAGGCAGCGGCGGCGCCGCCGGACAGCGTGCTGTACATGTACAAGGTGAGGTTGTGGGTGCACGGTAGTTCGTTGGGGCTACTGGCATGGGTGGTGCTTTGGTCGACATGCATGAGGGGAGGGGTGTGCGTTAGGGTTGCTCTCATGCTGCCGGAAGAGCTCTGCGAACTGTTGTGTCGCAATGCTGGGGGCAGACATGCACTTTCGCGACGGTCAGGCATGCCTGTGCCGCTTCGCTCGGGTCACGGCTGTACCGTACACCTTCCTCACGCCAGTGAAATACTGAATCTCGGGGTTATGCTGCTTGACATTATCCATTGCTTGCTGTTGCTGTGGCCTTGAGGTTGTGTTCGTGGATCTGGACTCCACGGCTGCGTCCAGTGTTCCATGGACCATGTCATCTGCAATACTTTTCAAACTTCAAACTTTGGTGCACAACATGATAAGTGTTTCGTAACCCATTTCCGTTGCTTGCGACGGCTCTGTCCGTGTACGCACAAGGTGGCTTTTGTGAATCCGGACATCAAGGCTGTGTCCAAGATCCCATGGTTGAGTGTCGAATTGTTATCCAACACCAACTACACACACTTACTACTGCCTAAATCATGCTGAATTCCTTTATTGCTTCTCCTTGCTCTGTTCCTTATCTGCACAAGGTTGCGTTCGTGGATCTGGACATCAAGGCGGCGTCCAAGATCCCAAAGCACGCAGAGCTGGAGCAGGAGCTGGCGGCGTGCGGGTCCGTGCACTACGACAAGCTCAAGGAGCTGGCGGAAGGCAGCGGCTGGAAGGTGCCGGGAACGACGCAGGAGCTGTGAGGGGCCCTGGCCAGAAGAGCCGCGAGGTGCTGACGGAGTTGGAGGAAGGTAGCGGCTGGCAAGTGCCGGGGCCATGAGGGGGCTGTTTGTGGTTCTCGAGACGCCGAGGAGGCTGGAAGAGGGGCTGGCGGCGTGCGGGTCCGTGCACTACGAAACGGCTGAGGAAGCTGGCGAAAGGCAGCGGCTGGAAGGTGCAGGGGCCGTGAGGGGGCTGTCTAGGTGGACGGTGCACTACAGACGGCCGAGGAAGGTGGCGGAGGGCAGCGGTTGGAAGGTGCAGGGGCCATGAGGGGGCTTAGGGGGCGGCTGCAATGTAGGGGCCCTGGCCAAGAGTCCTGAGGGGCCCTGTTAAGGCGGAGAGAGTCTTGCAGTTCGGGCGGTGCTCGATGCTGATTCCATGTTCCCTGGCGAGGGAAATGCTCTCCCTCGCTAGGGAGCATGGAATCAGCATTGAAGCACCGCCAGAACTGCAAGACTCTCTCCGCGTTAACAGCCTCCATAGCCTCCTGGCGGCGGCCCAAGCCCGCCACCAAGAGACAGAGCACCGATAGGGGCCCTGAAGCTGAAGGAGCTGGACGAAGTTAGCGGCTGGCAGGCGCCGGGGCCGTGAGGGGGCTGCTGTGTAGGGGCCCTGGCCATGGGTCCTGACGGCCCTGCTTGGGGGTGGGCACCCCAACATGTCGGCTCCGCGTGCTCGTGACAGCTGCCTGAGCGGCGCGTGGGTTAACTTGGGATGCCGTGTGAGGCGGGGGCCGTGGGGGACGCGATCATGTTGACATATCAGGAAGGAGGTACGGGGATGGGGTGTGGAAGCACCTGCGTAGTGCCTGCGACGTTTCCTTACTCTCCGGTGAACAAGGGTGACAACCGGTACGTAGACTGTGGTACGGTACGTTCTCAATGCCGTGCGTCCCTGTCTTGTGTCTGGGGGAGGGTTGCTGTGTCGGACGTGACCCTCCTTCGTCATGGCGCTGTGGCGCACCCCACATTCGCGCGCTGTGTGGTGTCGCCGTGATAGCCAGGCAATGGCGAACCGGTGGGACGGGCGAGTTTGGTTGGCGAGGAAAGGAGGAGAGTACGGTAGGGTGCCATGTGAGCACATGACAATCTATCATGCGGATTTCGTCAGGGGTGGGGGCGGGTTTGGGGAAGGGGCTTCGTGCCGCTGCTGACCTGTGTGCGTTGGGAACATGCGGTGCTTCGCACTGTGCGGCGCCAGTGTGACTCGTAAGTTCATTGGCTGTCTTTCATTGCCCTGATCGCACTCACAGCGTTGAAGCGCATCGTGTCCTCCAGGGTCCCCTGGTATCCTCATCTGCCTGACAGCATGGCATGTACGGCTAGATGCCTAGGTGGTAGGTACTGGGCTTGGAGAGGATAGGCACAGCGAGCGCCAGGCAGTCCGCTTGGTGCGAGTGCCAGCAACCCTGCGATGCGCTGTAACAACCTTGCATGTGAGCACTTGTGGTTCAGTCCAGGTGCGTGGTGTAGCCATACTGGCGTCACTGGTCCCAAACATACGGTGCCTACCAGGAACAGCAGGGGAGGAACAGTGTCATTAAGCATTCCGTCGCTGCACGATTACGTACGGTAGTAATTACAGGAGGTGCGACCCACGCCTGCGACCTGCTGCGACCTTACGGCCTAAGCCGTGCTGCAGGGGATTGGGGGTGTAGGGGGACGGATACTGGGGGTACTAGGGCGCGCACGGCTTTCTCACTACGGTATAACATGATGTGCCCACATGTACTCCGGGCCCAAGAGTCCCACGTCGCCACAAGGCGCCTGCAAGCAGGGCAGCTCAACCGCTTCCGAGGTTATTGGACAGCGGGAGCCCTTACACCCATCCTGTGCCACACCCTCAGCACTAACACGCAAGAGCAGTCAAAGCGCATGACACCTGACCTGCCACGTTGACCTGTCACCGCAAGCACAACGCTCACGCTCATGCGCCGAACGTACGGACGCAAATGCTCCCGCATGGCATAACCACTCGGTGTTACGGATAGGAGAGGCAAGGGCCATGGCGCATGGAACCGGCGATGCAAAGGGCAGGGGGAGCGACTGTCGGAACACTGTCGGAACAGGTCGGAAGCTGTGTGTGCCCGAGGTACGCTACACGCGCAGGTCTGCAGCCTAGCGGAAGCCGCCTGCCAAGCGTGTGCCCAAACCCACGCAAATGCAAATTTAACGTATCACATAACATGGCAGCAGCAATGCGCATGCCATAAATCGGCGCGAACTGCCAATAATGTCGGCATCGCTCCCGACAGACGTGTGCGGCGCGCACTTGTACACAACTGCACCATATTGTCACGCACATTAAAGGATTTAAAAAACAAGACCGTGCAAGCTGGTGTTTGAACGGCCTTCGTGTTGCTTCTGGCACATGGGCAAGGCAACCAGTGGCCAGGGGAGCGTGGCCGTAACCTACCATTCAATGCAGACCCTACCCGCTACATTACCGGCCGGCCGCTCATAGTTGCAAATACACTTTACACTTCACCAGGTTCTATCACTGCGGTCCCTGATTGCATTATCGTTTTTTTTTTCTTTCGTTCAAACATATCCCTTCTAGACACAACCATCGCAGTGCAACCGTTTACGTGCAAAATGCTGGCCTCCAAGACCGTCGCTTCTCGCTCCAGCTTGGCTGTTAGCCGTAGCTCTGTGCGCTCCATGGCTGTGTCCTCGCGCGTCGCCCTTACTTCCTGGCACGACTCCCGCATGGCCGCGAGCGAGCTCGCCGTTCCGTCTTCTTCGAGCTCTTCTTCCAGTGAGTTGAACCCCTTGACTACCATCATAGGTTGTGCACGTTGAAGCGAGTCGAGTCTGCCACGGATGCACTAGACTAACCTCCACCTTCCCTCGCGGTGTCGTGTGGTTGTCAGCTCCCTACCCACCAACCTCGCACACCCGCTTACCCCATCCTCGCACCACTCGCACCCACGCCGCGGCAAACACTTGTTCTCCGCCCGTATCTCCACTGCTGAACAGCAAGGTTCGCATGTGCCTCCTTGCACAGCCATTTTGTACCAACCCTGCAGTCGCCTGCGTCCCATTGTCTTCCTGCACCTTCCTCCAGCTTCTGCACTCTACGGACACTCATTTCCGCGAGCATGTGACCGAACCCGCCCCGCTGCCCCTGCCCCTGCCCTTCCTCCGTTTTGCAGACGCCCCCCGCCGCAAGCCTGTGACCATGATGGGCAACAAGGCCACCGGCGGCCCCTTCGCCCCGCTGGTGGTGGTAGTGCGCAGCGCCATGGGCGAGAAGCCCTTTAACCAGCTGCGCGGGAAGGCCATCTCCCTGCACTCCCAGGGTGAGTATTGCATTAGACCTGTCTTATATTGTGATGTTTTCAAGAGTGGTACTGCGCAGACACCGCGGCAGCCGCATGCGCTCGGGACTACAGCCAACTCCGATGATGCTCGATGATCGACGGGTTGGCCGTTATGATCCAAAAGCCATTGGCCTAAAGCGGGAAACCGGCAGGGGGTGTCGTACCGTGCATGCAGACGCCGCATGTGCTGAGCGACAGCATAAGGGTGACGTAAGGTGCACTGCGCTGTTAACCACTTGCTGAATGTCTGTGTGCATGCCTGCTGTTGTTCCTCGCTCCCGCAGTGATCAAGGACGTGCTCGGCAACACCCTGGGCGTGGAGAACAAGCAGGTGCAGGGCGTCATCCGCCTGGCCAAGAAGAACGGCGAGAAGCTGGGCTTCCTGGCCTAAGAAGCTGCCAGAAGCTGCTTGAAGCTGCCAGAAGCTGCTGTTGGCTCCACCTAATTTCGACATCTGCATCTGGTCTAAGTGCTGCATACCTGCTGGAGCGGCAGCGGCGGCGGCAGGAGTGGCGTTAAAGGGTTGGTGAGCAGCTTGCTGCGTGAACATCCTGTGGCTGAGTGAAACGCTCCGCTGAGCATGGAGAGCGCGGGCTTGGCGGCAGCAGCGGGAGAGGGCAGCTGTGCTATGTTCGTGAAGCTGTGTATTATCGTCGTTGTGGACGGGAGGTTGAGGGGTGCAGGCCAGCCGACATGGGAGACTGTGGGCTGTGCCTTACTGCGACCACGAGGAAGAAATCTTTGAGCGGAGGGCATTTGATGAATTTGGACTGAACGGTGCAGGCGGCTACCGTAAGTGAGGGGCGAGAGATGGACGTGGTTTTGGATATCACTGGGGCTCAGTCCCGAACGTATGAGCTGCATACCTTGCGCCGAGCGTGGTAAGTGTTGTTCGTTTGTGCCCGTTGTGTGGGTGAAGCAGGTGGTGTGTCCAGCCGAGCGCCGAGTAGCATTGCTCGGTTGGTGTGACTCCGCCTCAAGCGTGTGCTGTTGTCTACGCACTCGCGTATTTATGATGTCGCTGACTAGAGGCCGTGTACGCATACGTGGTGTGACCTGTTTTCACTTTCTTTTTATTCTGCGTTGGGTCAGGAGGTGCGGCTGGGGTTGCTTTTGCTTCCGGGCGCGGTTGCCCCGGGACCCGCGCGCTTCTAACTCGCATGTGCGGTGCAAATCGGGTATAGTTTCCGCACCTGGCCCTAATAGATTTGTATGCGCCTAGTTGCACAACAGGGCTTTGACGGTATCGTGGCATGCCTGCTGGTTAGCTACCACACATGCACGAAACTTGGTGGAGCCAGGTGGAGCGGATTAGCGCTGTCTCGAGTGGTCGCGGGGCCGACATATTGAAGCGAACCGCATGACTTACGAGCACGCTGTAACGGCGGAAGTATACTATCGGCTGTCATTCGGGGACCTCGGCGATGCAGCAGGTATGGACGGAACGGGTGGGACGCAGCGATGGTTGCTTGCAGCTGAACCAGCAGCTTGACACTACTGCCCCCGGCAGCGTGCTCCGTGGTTCGTCTCATTAAGATGGTAGCAGCTGGCACCTGGTGCTGATACACCACACATAAAAACCTCATACGCTACACATAAAAACCTCATCTTGTGTTCTCCTGAAGGTGTGGTGCATGTGGCCACTTGGCGTTGCAATGCGTGCAGGGCATCACGCAGCATCACGCCAGTCAGTCAGCAGCTGACCAGTGGTCAAGCGCTTGTTCGCGTTTCCCAGCAGCATACCTGTAGCCAACGGAGCGGAGCAGATTCGGCTCACGTGAGCTTGCCTGCCTGGACACCCCAATCCTCAAACAGGGCACCAGCGGCCAGCGCCGAGCCAGGGCATAGGTACAGGGTAAGAATGGAGTAAGCACGGTCACAGCAGCGTCAGCAGGTCTAAGCTGTACGGTTCCGCGGCTGCCTGGTTGCCCCTGTATAGCAAGTCAGCAGCACACGCAGGCACCAATAGCAGGCCTGATTTCTTAGTGTGTATACCAACTACGGTACAGAGGGTGTATAGAGCATGCATGCATCAAGGCAAACACCAGCCCGAGAGTGTCCGAGCCGTCGGTCCCCTTCTTCCCCCTGCCATGGCCGTGGGCGTGCTGCTCCGCACGTGTCACTTCCGCACCTTGCCCTGCGTCACGCAGGTCCGTCACTGCAGCTGTGACCGTGACCGCATGCCCCCTCTCCTCTTCCCTGGCGCTGTGCCCGTGGCCCTGCACGTACTGCTATTTCGTGCCTCCTCCCACCCCCGAGCTCGAGCTGCACCGTGCCATGCCGCTGTCCCTACCCCAGCCCAAGCTAGACGCAATGGAATGCGCGTTTGCCGAAGGCTAGAGGTTAGCAACTGGTACTGAGGCTGGCGCCAATGTTGCGCTGTCAATACCTCGATATCTCGAAGTAATCATTTAATTACATCCATGAGATCATGGCCACAGTCACAAGCGACCCGTGGGTCTGCGAATGGCAATGGTCAGAAGCCCTGCACGGTTGGCTTGTGTTGCACACAGCAGCAACAAGTGGTCACAGCAACCTTCCACAGAGGTGCTACGGTATACGGAGGCGCACAACGCACAAAGCAAGCCGCTACGCTAGCTACACCATGTGCGGTCACGCACCGCTACGCACCAGCAGCACTGTCAGCAGGCTAATACACAGCGCGACATACACCACCACCTTGCTTGTCACCATGTGCGGGATCTCGCCACCTAGCGTCACCCTATTGCCGTACACCCTGGAGTCAGTTGCTGCAGCCCCAACCTGCTTGCCACTGCCGTGCTCCAAGCCACGTGCGCGGCTAGCTCCCTGTTACCACCTGGAGCCTCGCCACCGATTCAACTATCACCACCTATATGCATTGCAGCACACCGCTACAACAGTACAAGTGCCTCGTCACAACCCGTATCAACGCGAGAGCAACCGGTCATAAGCCACACGCCGTGTAGGTCATCTGAGGACCGTTCCTATTGCAGCTGCCGGCTGCTACGCTGTGTCAAAAAACTCTTAACACCGCCAGTCCCTGAGCACGCCAGCAGCCAGCATAACGCTGCTCAGCCAGCGTCAGGCGTTAAGAGCACTCATGCAGCGCCAACGCCGCCACCGCGGCTAACCGCCAACTGCTTCATCAGACCACGAGGCGTAACCCAACTCGGCAGAGGTTGTCTGGCCAGCGTTACGCTAGCTGCCCAGCAATCGCCAACCACCAATTGATTCACATCGTAACCGATTTACGACAGCTTCTCGCCGATGGTGGTGTTGGCCAGGGGAGTCTTCTGGATGATGGGGGTGTGCAGGTCGAAGGACAGCGCCTTGGGGATGCCGTTGATGCCCTCGTCCTGCAATGGGAGTGCAGGTAAAAGAATAATTGGATTTCTTGTTAAATGATTAATCTTTCTGCAACTCGGTGTGCAGGTCGAAGGACAGCGCCTTGGGGATGCCGTTGATGCCCTCGTCCTGCAATGGGAGTGCAGGTCAAATGAGTTAATTAGTTTTCACTGGTTATTCGAATCGTTCTGCAAACTCGGCATGCAAATTGAAGGACAGGGCCTTGGGGATGCCGTTGATGCCCTCGTCCTGCGCGCGTGGGGATGGGGCACGACGGAGGAGGTCTGAAGGTCAGCTATTTCTCTTCCAAAAATTCGGCCACCTCTTGCCAAAAACGATAGCGGTCGTGACAATGCATCCCACCACACCACCTGGCACCATGCGCGGTGGCCACGGCAGCTACACTCACCACGCACTCCTGTTGGTAGCTGCGTGCTGCCCCTACTATTGAGGCTGCGCACGCGGTGCTCGGTGTTGCGCAGCAGGTGCTTATAAAACACGAGTAACCAAAGTAGGGAGTATGATAAGGATACAATCTCACCTTGAGGATGCGCACGCGGTGCTCGGTGTTGCGCAGCAGGTTGTCGAAGGTCTTCTCGAAGCCCTTGAGGTTGTGGTGGTACACGTGGGTGGCGGTGTTGATGGCCCAGTCGATCTGGAGGTGGGGAAGCAAGTATGGCGCGAGGGGATGCCGCAGCAAGTTAATGTAGGCACGTAGACAAACACCGTCGATTTGGGAATTGTGGGTGGTGGTGTTAATGGCCCACCCGATCTGGGGGAGGAGCCGGAGCGGAGGGTGGTGCAGGTGCAAGGAGCACGCGGGTCAAGTCAACTAGGGCCAGGGGGGTTGCCGGAGCTACGTCATGTAGGCAATACACCTTGAAAGTGGTACACAAGGGTGGAGGTGTCGATGGCCCTCTGCCCCTCACTGCGGCGTTGGCGATGGGAGGCGGCCTGTTGAGCCAGGTTGAGCTGATGTCCTGCCCTTGTGTTCCCAATTGTTCCCAAATGACTTTTTGACCTGTTGACCCTCAAGAAACACGTGTCCACCCTCGCTCACCGTGGCGTCAGCGATGCTGAAGGCCTTGTAGCTGGTGTCCTGGATGAAGTTAACGATGGGCGTCACGAACGACAGGAAGCCGTGCTCGATGTCGGACAGGTTGTCCTGCGGGCGGATGGTGCGTGGGGGGCACGAAGGGTGTGTATTAGCGCACGTGTGTATCGACGTAGCTGTGCAGGTAGTGTTCCTGCGGGGATGCGAGGCTGAAAAGAGGGAGTGCACACCACCAATATGCATGCGAGGGCGGGGGATGTAGCCTGAGAGGGCCGATCGATCACGTCAAGGGCTTTTGCGAACGCCGCAGATACTCCGTTATCGACGTTGTTGCGACATACGAGGATACGTATGCAGGTGTAGTAACAGCTGTGCGCTTCCGCTGAGGGCAGGCGGGACTGTCGGCTGAAGTCAAATCCGGTTGCTGCCGCTTCCTGTACGGCAAGTACGGACGGGTGTCGTACACACCTGGAAGTTGTACGGCGCCACGGCGCGGATGGCCAGCCAGGGGGTGGACACCAGCCTGTACGGGGAACGGGAGGAGGGGCAGGGGAAGGTAGGCGGTAAGACGACAAGAAGGCAGCGAAGGCTGTACATGGACTCAAATAGCACGTGGCACGTTGCACAATGTCAGTCAGGGGGTGGACACCAGCCTGTACGGGGAGGAGGGGCAGGGGGAGGGAGGCGGAAAGGCCACCGTGTCATGTGCCACGTGTCAGCCAGGGGGCAGGGGGAGGGAGGCGAAGTGGTACAAAAGAGTTGAAGATGATGGTCCGGTAGCAAGCGCGGGTTGCGAGTTTGTGAGGGAGGGGTGCATGGGTCCAGGGTGCGGCATAAGGAGGAGTGTTGCGAGGTGCTGTTACATGTGTCGAGTTGCCGCCGGACCGACCCATGGGACGCTGTTGGCTTTCCGTCGACCCCCGGACCATAAGATAGCTGGCTGTTATCCTACATTGCAACAGCTGTGATGCTATAAATGATTTTCGCCCTTGAGTGAGCTACAAATGCGCCAGAATGGCTGTCGGGGGCGGAGGCAAGGTGTGCGCGGGTCGCCGCTGGCTGCGCAAAGCTCCGCGAAGGCGTTGGCAACAAACAGGCCGCAAAACCTTAGCGCCTTAATATGAATGGCTGTCAAATGCATTATTGTGTCGGAGGTAAATGGCTGCGCGCCGACAAAATGACGCACCAGGTCATGAAGCTGGTGTAGGTCGCCAGAATGCGCCACGGCCAGCTGATACGCTTCAGCGGAGTGTAATGGCGATCATAGATCGGACGGGAGACGATGTCGGTGACGGCCATTGTGTTTCGGCGAAAGGAAAAGATAACGGAGTCTCGAAAAGGAGTCGAAAAGGCTGTTGAAAGAAAACGGTAACGCTTGTGAGAAGCGCGCTTTGTAGTTTGGTCGCGCTGTAGAAAGAGTTATGTTGTTTTGGTATCGCAGCTATTGCACGTAGTATCGGAAAGGCAGGGGCTTGTATGTTTTATCGGGCGCTCCGCTGTGAGCGGCTTGGGGTACGGCGTGGGAAATGACGCGTGCCCTAGGACCGATGACCTTTGCTCCCAATCGCCCGACCGCAGACCCAAGCACCTGTCGCAATTTGCACCCCTCCGACTTACGAACTTGCCGCCTTACCGCGCTTGCTACAAGGTCGCAACGCTCAAGCCCTTGTCCTGCCCTTTCGCGACCCATCGGCGTCCCAAAGCAAAGGTCCGTCCCGCGCAATATTAAACGCGATTTGCAAGTTCTGCAACTCTCCCTCAGACTCATCCTAGACTGCTCGCGAGATACCATTCCCGCACTCATATTCAGATCCGAAATTGACCGCTGACTTCCAAACCCTTGCGCTCTCTTGCCCCGCCTTCCCAGGGCCTCCCAGGTCCAAGCTCGCCCCTCCCGCTCGCAAACAGGGCCGCTCGCGCCCCCGCGAATGCTGATCCCTCCCAGCCACCACCACCACTACCACGCACCACTCCACAGCCACACCCACACCGGTCCGCTGCACCGGACACGCCAATTAGGCCATCAGGAGTCCTACTAGCAAGACGCGCCGAAGTACCCCATCCACGCCGACTCCTTCCCCCTCCCCGACTCCATAGAGCCCCTCTCCAAGCAGCTACCCGACCAACCGCAACCACCCACAACCGCCACAGCCTCCCCCATGTCCGTCTCTGCGGGACCCTCCCCTGGCGGCGCCCGGTACGGCACACCCAACGCCTCCAGCCCAACCGCCGCCTCCCCGATGCCATCCGCCGCCGGCGCCGCCCAGTACGGCACGCCCGGCAGCCGCGCCGCGGGCTCGCAGTACGGCAGTACGGCAGGCGGCATGAAGGCCACGCCGGGTACGGTGTTGTACCCGTACGGCGGCAAGCTGCGGTACCTGCAGTGGTTGTGGGGCGCGACGGTGTGGTTCTGGAGCACTGTGGCGTGGCTGGTCTTCCTGCCGTGGAGGGTAAGCGAAGCACTGTGAGCAGTTGCTTGAAGATGTGTTGTCAAGGGGCTTTCGAGGGCTATTGAGGATGCCCACATGGTACGGCATGCAAGGTGCTGGGAGGTGGTCCAAGGCGGCCCTGTGCTGGGAGCGCGACGAGTGGGTGGCGCAAGGGATTGGGGGGAGGTGCGGGGACAGGGTGGTTGGGCACAGTCAGCGCAAGGGCCGTTGTAGTTCACACCGTGGCGTGGGTTGTGACTACGCCATGGCAGGTACGTGCCCCCGTTGGCACGTGTCACATGCGTGTCACTGGCTTGCCCTCAGTGCTCCCAATCTGCGTGCGTGTGCCCTCACTACCCACCAGAACCCCACCAGGCCTCGCCCTTGCGCACCCTTTCTGCTTCCGGCGGCGTCCCATACCTCATCTTGCCCCTGTGCCCGCCCTTCCCCATTCCACCCATTGGCTCACCACTTTGACCGTGCCCCCGTGCGCCCTCCCATGCCCCCTGTGCCTTGCGCCCTCCCTTTCCTCCCGGCTTTCCACTGTCTGCCCCAGCGTCCCCTGGCCCTTGCCCAACCCTACCACGCCCCCTTGCCTCGCTCCCTAGGCCACCAAATGGCTCACCCCCGGCTTCCTGCACCCAGCCGTGCAGCGCGCCCCCTGCGTACCTGTCCCCACAGCCCTGACCACCAGGCGTCCCCGCAAAACAACACCATGTCCGTCGTCCCCTTCTTTCACCCCTGCCCCTGTTCCCGTGTCCCCTGCCCCAAACCTACCAAATGGCTCACTCATATGCCCGCTGCCCCAACCTTTCCCCACAGCCCCCAGGCCACCAAGTAGCTCACCCCTGGCTCCCTGCATCCACAGCACGGCACCCTAGCATGCCGGCTTCCTGTATCCCACCCCCACCTGGCCCAACCCCTCCCGCCTCCAAAATCACGAGTCAATCACCCCCTAGCCCCCAACCCTCCCTGCTCCGCCCCTCCCCCATGGCCCCCAGGCCACCAAGTGGCTCACACCCGGCTTTCCACTGCCTGCCCCAAACTTCCCTGCTACTACATTTACGATTTATTAATCCCTTGGCCCCTTATCTCTTGTGCCATGCGCCCGCCCTCCCCCAGGCCACCAAGTGGCTGACCCCCGGCTTCCTGCAGCCCGCCGTGCAGTGGGTCGAGAACACGGCGCTGTGGTGGGGCATGCCGCCCGTACGGCTGGCGGCCGGCGCGATGTACGGCAGCATCTCGTTCGTGGACCACATGGTACGTACAGCTTGCCGTACATGCGTGCGAGCGGAGATCTGCGCAGACAAGAAAGCTTTAGCAGCCAGCTGGGTCGGCATTGGCGCCGGGCAGTCGCCCCAGGTCGCTTGCTGCGTGCTGCGTACGCCCTGTCCCTCGCTGAGGCGTGTTATCATTGTGCCCCCCGTAGAACCCCGTAGCACGCCGCTACCGTACCGTATCGACTCGTGACTTTTTATCGCTTGACTTTTTACCATTTTGTAACGAGTTTTGTACGTGTTTTACGGCTCGAAAAGTTTTACGTCCGGTGGGGGAGTTTCGGTGGCCGTGGGTGATGTTTTATCACGTGCAGCGCACGCGCAGGAAAAGCAACACAAGCCAGTTGGTCTGTCCCTCCTCAACCGGCCCTGACCCACAGCTCTCAAATCACCTACCCCCATTGAAAAATCAGACAAAAAGCGCGTTCCCGGTGCGCTGCAACACACTGGCACAAATACCAGCGGCAGCCTATCCTTGCCTCGAGAGGCTATTACGTGCTCGTGCGGTGTCATCGTGCGTGCGGTGTCATCGTGCACCTGTCATACGGTCATACATGCCAACTCCCCACCGTACGGTACCGTAGATGCACCGTTGCCGCACCGTGCCCAGGCACCGGCCGCTCCAAACCGAACTCTGTACGGAATGCAATGCTACCCAATGCGGATGCAGCCCGCCTTCTCCACTTCAAATCCACACAACCGTACCGGTATGGTTCCGGTATACCGCATACCGGTACCACGCGTAATTGCCTACCGCCATACCGTACTGTCCCCCCTAAACCGTACCGGTATCCAGACATCCCCACAACCCGTTAGTCCTCATCAGTCGCAATCTCGTCGCTGCACTCGCCGTCACCCTCGCGCTCGCTCTCGCTCTCCCCCTCCTCGCCCTCCCCCGCACCCTCCGCTGGCTGCCCCTGCCCCTGCTGCTGCTGCTGATCTGCGGTTGCGGTTGCGGTTGCGCTTGCGGTTGCGCTTGCGCTTGCATTTGTGAGGCGACGCGAAAACTTTTACGCCGGCGGTCGGAATTTCGGCACTCAGGTTTTACGGAGCAAAATAATTATTTAGTAAAAAAAAAGTCACGAGTCGATACGGTATCGCCTGCCCCCTACCCTGCACCTGCTCTACGTGGCAATAGTTGAGACGCCTGCACCCACGGACCCCCCTCCTCGCAGCTGTCCTGGCTGACCGGCACCACCAGCAGCACCCACACCTCCAACGTGCACCACTTCCGTACGGCGTACGAAGCTTACCTGCGGCTGATTGCGCACAAGGTACGGGGAGGGCGGGGAGCGGAGTGCGGTTCGACTGGGGCGTCGTGGGACCATGTATTAAGGCCAGGGTTGTGGTACGTCTGCGCCTGCAAGACATACCTGCGGCTAAAAGCACACAAGGCACGGCTAAGACGGCATTAATGGCCACGGTGGCGAACATTCCCCCTCCCGGCGCCCTGTGCGCCCTTCCGTTCCCTTCCCCAAAGGCCCGCCTGATTGAGCAGCACGGAATTCAACGCAGCGCTCAAAGGCGACATCCCTGCCCTAGCCCAAAATAGCGTGCCACCCCGACGCCCTCTATGCTGTGCCCAATCGCCCTCGCTGCTGTGCCCCCCCTCCCCCCAGGCCCGCCTGATTGAGCAGCACGGCATTGACGGCCTGTGGATGGCCTTCGAGACAAAGAGCATCTGACGAGCATCGGCAGGAGCATCTGACGAGCATCTCAAGCAATGGAACACTGCGTGCGTGGCAGTTGGTGGCAGTTGGTGAATAGTTGACGGTCGTGGGGCAGCAGCTGCTGGCGTGCTGGGTGCAGGCGTCCACCATGGGCAGTGTGTGCGTTGCAGTTGGTGCATGAGGTGGCTGGATGTGTTTTTTTTCTGTGGAAAGGTTTGTAAGGTGAATGCCCATGGGGCAGTGGCTGGACGCTTGGCGTGCACCTGTGGCCTGCGGCCTGTGGCTCTGCACAGCTGATGCACACCAGCCCCCCCAGCCACACCCTTTGGCGCGCACGGTGGCCTGTGGCCTGTGGCTCTGCACAGCTGATGCACACCAGCCCCCCCAGCCACACCCTTTGGCGCGCACGGTGGCCTGTGGCCTGTGGCTCTGCACAGCTGATGCACACCAGCCCCCCCAGCCACACCCTTTGGCGCGCACGGTGGCCTGTGGCCTGTGGCTCTGCACAGCTGATGCACACCAGCCCCCCCAGCCACACCCTTTGGCGCGCACGGTGGCCTGTGGCCTGTGGCTCTGCACAGCTGATGCACACCAGCCCCGTGGCCCACACTCCTTGGCGTGCACCTGCGGCCTGTGCCCTGCTGAGCTGGGGCTGGTTCACGCCTGCGGCGAGGTAGCCTGCAGGGTGAAGCGTGTGAAAAAGCGTGCAGAGGGTAGCGTGGGGCCCCACCTGTATGTGTGCTGCATGCATGGACCTGGCGGGGTTGGGGGGCGGAGGCGGAGGGCTGGAGGCAGCACGTGCTCGTATGGCGTACTGAATGGGCAGCATGGCATGGCATGGCATCGCGTGCAGGTCCGGGTTTGGGGTGGCCAGGGACCAAGGGGGACATCGTGGGGCCTGGGGAAATGGGTGTTGTGCAACGCTTCTTGCTTGATACTGTCTGTTGTTGGATTAAGCAAGTGGGGGTGACACAAGACTGGCCGACTAGGGTACCGATACGGTACCAGGAACCAGGGGTCGGCGAAAACGCACTCTCGGGAGCGCATGGATTGCGAGTGGGAAGAGATTGGCGTGCACTGATGAATGGAGCGGAGAGTGGGGTCTGGGTGTTGGGCGCTGGGGCCGTGGCACCGACCGCTAGTTCCGCGTGGCCCTGCGTAATGCTAGCTGTAGTACACCTCCTCTTGCCGTACCGGCAAAGCCCTGGACGGACACCTGTTGACGCGTGCGTGTTGTACGGCGCTGTAGAGATGTAACATTGCTTTGACCTGGTTGTGTCGAGACGTCCAATGGGGTTCCTTGGCTTGCTTTGCGCGCCACCGGTGCGCCTGTAACGGAAGTGTCACTGTGTCTGTGTGTCACGCGACGTGCGGGGGGCCCAGCAGGCCGTGCCACGGGCTGCAGCTGCAAGTCCGTCACGTCACGCCACGCCACGCTTCATGAGCCTGCACCTGCCTGCACCTTGGGTTTTCTTCCAAGGCATTTGGTTGTTCAGACCACTGCGACCAGCAAACCCCGGTCTGGCCAGGTCGGGCTGGTCACGGCCACGTGTTTGACCAGGCGTACCGTGCCAAACTGTGCTGCCGTGTCCGGTTCCGTTTCGTGCCAATAAACTCAAGCGTCCCTTGGATAGACAATCGATACCATCAAAAACGATACTTTCGGCTGGATCCTTTCTGCTTTTGGCCAGCTTGTCGCTATTAGCTGGTTGACCACCGCCGCGAAAGACGTGCGATGAATCGTGAAGCCCGAACTGCTTACTTACTTTGATAATTGTGTAGCTAGCGTTTTGTTGGTCTCGAGCGGATAGCGAGTGCTGCCGTGGTGCTGGCGGGACCGACATGCTCCGCTCCGTTGAGGGCGGGAGCGACACTAGCGTCCAGGGCACAAACGACGATGCCCAAGTCAGCAAGCTGTGAGTTATTTACATATACCTTCTGAATGGCAACCCGACACGGGTAGAGCCGTCCCACGCTGAGACCGAAAGCATTTACCTCACCACGTTTGCAGCTCGTGCTCCAAGCTGGGCTACTTTCGCGATGAGTTCATTCAGTATTTCGTAAAGCGAGCCTCGCGGCGCTCGCCGCTGATCAACAGAGGTGAGGCGCTAGGAGCTCACGTCGGGCACGTAGGGGGGCGGACATGGGCCTGCGCTCAGGCAGCGGCACCTTGTGGGCCTGGCGAAGGTCCCCGGCCGCCCGGGTCAACGCCAAACCGGGGCGTACGCCCTGTCACTGCCTGTTTGCACCATGTGCTGACAAGTGCGTGCGCACTGACACGTGTCAGGGTACGCATACCCGTACGTCTGGCTGCATCCCCTCGTCACGCAACCAGATGTCCTTCCGTCGGTGGCAGCCCTTCGGCCCTAAGACACGGACTGACTTAACAAGCCAGCAATGCAGCTCTCATTCCCATACGCCCCCCGCGTGCCCCACGCACACTCCGTCCCAGCACCAACCCCACACAGCCCTTGGCACACACCCCTGACAGTGCGCAAGGACGGCTTGCCCACGTGGCATCAGGTTTGCCGTACACTGGCTTGCCGTACACCGGTGCACTCACGCCACTTCACCGTCCTACCGTCAACACCAACCTCGCCACATCCCACCTTGACCGCACCACCTTTAACAACCACGCAAGCATCCACCACCCCGTATCACAACCCTCCTGCCCCTCTCCCCGTTCGCTCGCTCCGCCGAAGGCTACTACAGCCGCCACGCGGCGCTACGGCAGCTTCTCAATAGCTTCCTGGCGGCGGCCCGGGAGGCGGGGCAGCAGCCGCAGGTGGGGGAAGGGGTGTGCAAGCCCGGGACGGTGCCCGATGGACCGTTGGTGCCGCATGGACCGTTGATGGCACGTACAGAACCGGGACGCAGGTCCGGATGTGGCCATGGTGTGGGCATGAGGGCGCGTCCCCCAGGATAGGTTCGATATGCGCGATGCAGCGGTGGGGTAGAGGCTGGCTTCCTGTCCGCTGCACGGGAGGCTAGGCAGCAGCCGCCAGGGGTGGGTGTGGGTTGGGGGGTAACGGCAAAGCCGCAAGGGGAATCGCGAATCGGAAACAGTCGGCCTGCGAAGAGCGAGGTTAGTGGCTGCAACCGGAAGCCGCCAGGGGTGGATGTGGGTTGGGGGGTGGGCGGTGCGAATGGGTGTGCTGACGATATGCTATATGAGGGTGAGGTCGGGATAGGGTTGGCCGTCCGGTGGTGTCGGCGTCCCTTGGAAAGGACACGGTGAAGTGCAGGACTCAGGGCAGCGGTGGGACAGAGGTTAGCTCCATCGGTGGGCGTGGGTTCGGGGCGGGATGCAGGCCCACAAGGTGGTGTCGAGCAATGCCGACATGGGAAATGGGCTGTGTAGGTACGGGAGGGGTACACGGCTTGGGGCCTGGCTGCCAGGAGGCGGCCGGCGGCGGCTGTCCCGCAGGGGGCTTGAGGCCAGCTTTAACGACACCACCTTGTTCAGGCTAAGCAAGGACGATGTGTACGTATTTAAGGGCAATATCGTGCATGCGCTGTGTGCATTGTAGATGTGCCTCAGGTGCTGGTTCTTGGGGCCGGGTTCGGCACCACGTGGTTCCAGGCTTCCAGCTGGCCAAGGACGGCGCCTAAGAACTTTGGGGCTGTATCACACACAAATACACCAATGACAGTGTGTATTACACTAGTCTTGAACTTGCATTGGTGGTGTGCCTCAGGTGTTGGTGCTCGGCGCGGGATTCGACACCACGTGGTTTCAGCTAGCCAAGGATGGAGGCGGCGCCCCGCCGTACAAGTGCCTGGAGGTGGACTTCCGGGAGGTACGTGTACTGCCCTCGTGCCGTACGACCGCGTACGGCAGGTGTCACAGGAGAGCTGCCTGGGTACGGCCTTGTGCTGCCGCGCTGCGATGGGAGCTAGGAGTGAGACTGGGCAAAAGGGCAGAAGGGTCTAGAAGGCGGGAAACGCACGGAGCGGGGAGCTGTTTCGGCCGTGCTTAGATCCACCGCTTCATTTGTTCGGAAGAGTGCGCTGCATGCCGATAGGCCTGTACGGCACCGCACACGGCCGCCGTACACTTGCCAAATCCGGTGACGCCCGGTTTAGCCCTTCACGCGCATCCCTGACTCCATGCAGGCGCGCTCCTGCTTGCAAACCCCGTGTGCAACCCTTTCCTTGACACCCACACTGAGGTCAAGGAGCCGTGCAGCTGCCTTGCTTTCACTTCCCTCCCTCACTAGCACACCATGTTGTGATTGTTTCTATCCCTCCCTTGCATTTTTCAGGTCACCCGCCGCAAGTGCGCCGTCATCGCAAAGGAGCCGGCCCTGCACAACCTCCTCGCCCCACTCCACGACCAACAAACCCAACAGCAGCACCAGCACCAGCAGCAACACCAACACCAACACACTGCACCCCCAGAGCCCTCCCCCTCCCTAGCTCCCGCCTCCTCCACGACCAACGGCACCGCAGCACAACCCTCCGTACACCCACCCCCAGCCCCCACCCCAAACCCCGCACCCAGCCCCAGTGCTGGCCTCAGTCTGGGCCTAGGCCTGGGCCTCCCCCGGGGCCACCATGCGCTAGGCCCGGCGGCGGCGGCGGCGGCCGCCCCGCCGCCGCCCTCGCTGCTGCCGCACCCTGCCGTACAGATCGACGCGGCGGCGGGCGAGCTGGTGTCGCCGTACTACACGGTACTGCCGGTGGACCTGAGGGACGGGGCGGCACTGGCGGCGGCCATGCAGCGAGCGGGGATGGACACCAGGTGTGTGAAATATTGTTTTTATAAATGGTTGATGATAGTTATAGTAATAGTTATTGTTAAAGTAATAGTTATAATGCTGTTGTTGAGGGACGGGGCGGCGTTGGCGGCGGCCATGCAGCGGGCGGGGCCGGACACAAGGTGGGCGGGGTTGGGTGGGGTAACAAAGTACTAGTAACGCGAGGTGGTGATAGTAGTAGTAGTAGTAAACGCAGTACGGTAAGGAGAACGTCGACCCACTGCAGTTGCGGTCCGTCGTCTGCTCCAGCTCCTCACAGCATGCGCCGGCAAGCTGGCCGGCGCGTAGGTCCGCGAAGCGACAGTGGCGTAGTCTAGAGCAGCTGATTGGCCGAGTTGCGTAGGTAGGGCCATTGGCCGATGGCTGAGCTGATGGAGATGCGCGTGCGTGCTCTAGGCTTCCTAGCCCCGGTTCCCAACCCAGACGCGTAGCCCACACTGAAAGACACCTAATCGCAACCCGGACTCACCTAACGGAAGCATGGGCGGCGGCGCGGCGCGAAGTGGGGGCAAGAGGCACAGGCGCGGAATCGTTAGCAGTGGGTGGCGTAGAAAGAAGGGCATGGTGTGCGATGCAAATGCAGCTAAGATGCGTAACAGACTAGTATGGTGACACGGGGTTGGGGGGGGGGGGGGACGTGAATGAAAATTGATGTGCGGGTACCACAAACTGATCCGGAAAAGATTAGTCGGGCAGCCAGGCAGCGGGTGGGGGCAGGGAAGCGGGCGGGCGGGCGGGCGGAGAGCGGGGGCCGGGGGTTGGGAGGGCGGAGGCGTGCATGAGGGCTGGTGGGCTCGTAGGCAAGGGCTGGTGTGTAGCGGGTGCGGTGCGGGATGTAGGCAAAAGGCCTGATACAGTTGCAGGCATACAGGAATAGCAGACAGGGTGAGGCGAGGCAAGGTAAGGCGGGAAAGCGGCAAGTCGGTGGCTGTGGTCGCGATCGCTGTTTCTGATATTCTGAGGTACTTAGCTGCAATAGAAAGCCGGCTGTGTCGGTTGCCCCCCGGCACACGCAGGACCAGACCGTGCGTGCTCACGCTTGCAGGATGCGTCGCATGCGGGCGGGCGGGCGGGCAAGAAGTAGAAGCGGCCCGCCGTAAGCCGCACTAGTAGATGTAGACCGAAAGAGGCGACGAGATGACAAGGCAAAGCCGGGGGACGGCGCTAGAGTGT
>VFQN01002026.1_pt1 | contig 32388 bp, 29 predicted proteins | sample 3512371 | NCBI WGS metagenome assembly VFQN01 (sample SAMN10412370, study PRJNA504923) | tailings metagenome | isolation source: Replicate 2 from Balatoc abandoned mine | place: Philippines: Itogon, Benguet | collected 2017-08-28 | reverse complement strand
GTTCTCCCGCGTCTTGGTGTAGTAGCCGCCGTCCACCCAGCAGCGCGGCAGGCGCTCCAAATACGCACGCAACCCCGGCGCCAGCGCGCACATGCCGCGCAGCACCACCTCGGGGTAGTACGGGTCCTCCGGCAACGGATACATCGGCGCGTCGTAGCGCTGCGCACCATGATAGTCCCACAGCATCAGCACGGTGCGGCTCGCGCCATACCCTTCGGGCCGCAAATGAATGCCCGCCGGCAATTCATGAGTCATCCACGCCAGCTCGGGGTCGGCCGCCAGCTCGGCGCGCTCCTCACTGCTCCACGGCAAGGATATGGGGTCGTCGAGAATCACCAGCCCCGTGCCACGGTCCACCACACCATGCTCGTCTTCCATGGACAGCTTGTAGTGGGCCTCGCTGAACAGCGGCAGGTCCTGCCCGCACAGCGCGCCCACCGCACGCGCATGGGGGCCCGCGGCATTGACGAAGGCGCCGCAGCTCACATGTCTCGACTCGCCACCAAGCGCCACGTCCACACCAACCACCCGGCCGCCCTCCACCCGCACGCGCTCCACGCGCCCCTCCACCAGCACACCATCTGCCGCACGCAGTTCTTCCAGCAGCATCATGCCCAACTGCTGACCGCTGAACCATCCGCAGCGGCGCGCATGCAACACGGCACACACGTCGGGCGACAGCCAGGGGAAGTGCGCTCGAATGGACTCGGCGTCCAGAAACAGGTCCGCGCCCGGGGGATGATTGGCCCAACCCTGCAAGGCCGAGGGCTGGTACTGCTCCGCCTCGGCCGTTGAGCGATACACTCGCAGCGGCCCCGCACCCTGCGCGCTGGCCAGCGCCGCGTTGCGTTCAAACTCGGCGGCACGCGACGCACGCGTGGTGGCATACACATACCCGCGCCGGTTGAGCAGGAACCGATTGCCCGTGCGCTCTGCCCAGTGCTCCAGTCGGTCAATGCTGCGATTCATGAAGCGCACCATGGCGTCGTCGGGCCCCGGCCACCAATTGCGATAGGCCTCGGTGCTCTTGTCGCTGGTGAGACTCATGGGCGCATGCTCGCTCACCACCAGCACGCGCAGGCCATGGGTCACCGCCAACTCATGCGCCACCGCAAGACCCGCAATGCCCGCACCACACACCACCACGTCGGACACCGGTGGCACAGCACTCACGCGCGCTGCCCCGCGTGAATGGCCGCCGCCCAGCAGGCGCGCTCCACCTGTGTGGCCGTCCACGTGTCACCCAACACCGCACGCAACTGCTCGGCGCGCGCACTCAGAGCCGCGGCATACTTGCGATAGTAACCCGCCGTCCACGCCACCGGCCCCAGGCCCTCCACCTGACGCGCCACCAACTCGTCAACGAAGGGGAAGGCCTGCGGGTCCATGAGCGCCAGCACCGCCGAGGCCGTGGCCGGGCCCACACCACCCAGTGAAGTCACCGCGCTGAGCGCCTTGCCCGGCTGCTGCAGCAGACCCGCCGCACGCATCGTGGCGTCTTCCACCACACCAGGGGCGTTGTTCTTGACCAGCACCAGATTGGGCGCGCGCCACACCCCACGCGCCATCTTCCACTCGGTAATGCGCACCATCTCGTCGTGCGTGACATGCATGGGCGCGCGCGATGTGACCAGCGCCGGCAACTCGTGGCGGTACCACAGGTCATGAGCAGCCAGCCGCTCGCTGGGCAGCGCGGCAATGGCGGCGTCGTACGACGAGAGGGCGTCGCGCCAGGCGTCGGCGGTGCTGGCGGACCACAGGGTGGGTTGGGTCATGCCGCAATTTCGTGCGCGGGTAAGCGAGCCGCGAGACTTCCCGGTCATTTCGTGTGTAATTACATTGTAGTTCCGGCGTTGGAGGAAACATGAAGACTCGACTGGTACAGATCGGAAACTCACGTGGCGTCAGGTTGGCCAAGCCGATCATCGAACAGGCCGGACTCACCGAAGAGGTGGAGGTCCGCGTGGAGGGGGGGGCGGTGATCATCACCTCCTCAGCAACACCAAGAGCCGGGTGGGCGGAGGCAGTGTCCGCCAATCCACCATCCGGGTTGATTGATCCGCCATCGAACACGCAGTTCGATGACACGGAGTGGACGTGGTAGCCGCAGGGATGGTGCGCCGAGGGGAGGTCTATCTGGTGGCGCTGAATCCGACGCGTGGTCGCGAGATTCGCAAGACACGGCCGTGTGTCGTGGTATCACCCGACGAGCTCAACACGCGCATGGGGACGTATATCGTGGCCCCGCTGACAACCGGCGCTCACGCATATCCGTTCCGCGTGGCCTGCCGCTTTTCCGGAAAGGACGGCCATGTAGTGCTGGACCAACTGCGGACCGTGGACCACGAGCGTCTCGAGAAGCGCCTCGGTGTACTGACGGGCGCGACACAGGCCAAGATCTTGAGCGTGCTTCAGGAAATGTTCGCGCCCTGACAGCGCGTCTCCTTCACGCGTCCTTGCGACGCGTTTTGCGCGGGCGATACGCCGGCGCGACCGGCGCCTCAGCCACCGCATGCGCCAGTTGCGAGACGCGCCATACGGCAGCCAGCGCCTCCTCGGCACTCTGCGGCACATGCACCGGCGAATCGTCGTCGTGCATCAGCACGTGCCGACCCGTCCATGTGGCACGCCTGCGCGCGGCGCGCGCGGCGAACGAGGGGTCATTCAGGTAGGAAGAACCGGTCTGCTGCACCGATGCATCGCGCAGTTGCACGGAAACTCCCATGCCCACCAGATCGAACAAACGCAGCGCCGTGTCCAGACTGACATTGGGACGCTGACCGCGCTCAAACTCGGCAACCAATCGCACACTCACACCCGCCTCGGCTGCCAGCGCCTGCCGAGTCTTGCCGGTCCGCTTCCGTGCCTGCTTCAGCAGGGCGCCCAATGCGCTGGCCTGCATCACCGCCTCCTGAAGGAATGGGCCAATGCTTGAAAACAACGGCAAGGGACCCTCCAATACAACCCCTTTATGTGCCACATTCAGGCCGTTTTGATCAGCCCCCGCACCACATACGTCGGCACCTGCCCGCCGTCCCCACGCGCCACGGCGGCGTCCACATGCGCCTGGGTGGTCACACCCGTCAGCAACAACGCCGAGGCAATGCCCACCCCCGCGGCACCGGCAATGTCGGTGTGCAGCGTATCGCCCAGCATCACCGCGTCGCGTGTGCCCACACGACGGAGCGCCGTATCAAAGTGCAGCGCCGCCGGCTTGCCCAGCACCGTGAACCGCGGCGCAGTGTCGCCCAGCAACAAGTGCAACGCACGCTCCAGCATGTGTGCCAGTGATCCGGCCGTGAAGCCAAAGCGTCCCGCCGACGCGGGATACACCAGATCGGGGTTGGCCAGCAGCAAGTGCGGCGGCCGTCCTGCTTCACAGGCCGCGAGAATCATGCTCAGCAACTCGTCCATGCTGTCCAGTCCATCAAAGCCGCCTTCATCGGCAATGACCACCGCACGCGCGGGTGTCTGCACGCTGGGCGCTACCACCACCGCGCCCATGTCGCGTGCGTACTGCGCCGAGTCACCCGTGCCCAGCACCACCACACTTTCGCCGGCCATGCCAAGCGCAGACAGCGCGGGCCCAATGAGCATGCCCGAACTCATCACGTGCTCGGGCGACACGGGAATGCCAAGCCGCATGAGCCGCGCCGACGCCCGTGCCGGTGAGCGTGAGGCATCGTTGGTGACCACGAGAAACGGCCGGTCCCTGTCCAGCAGGTACTGCACGGCCTCCGCCGCGCCAGGCAGCGCGCCCGATGCGTCCACCAGCACGCCATAAGCGTCGAACAGCACGGCCTCGTGTCGCTCGGCGACGTCTTCAAATGGCAGATGCAGTGGACGGCGCACAGGCTCGGGGCCAGCGCCGGATGCGGAACCTGACAGGGGCAGCGATGTGGGTAGCAATTCGGACATGGTGCAGAACTAGACGGACGGCCCGGCACACACAAGCTTTGCTGGGTTGGCCCCCGCCCCTCCTGCCCAGCCGCCATGTCTGCCCTGCTTCGGACTTTGTCTCGCACGTCACTTCGCTCACTGCCCGCGGCCCTATTTCTCGGCCTTCCGCTCCTGCTGAACGCGCAAGGCGCCCGCGTGGCGCTCAGCGAACCGGCCCTCTCGCCCGACGCGCGCGAAATCGCCTTCGTGAGCGGCGGCGACATCTGGACCGTGCCGGCCGCCGGCGGTGAAGCGCGATTGCTGGTGGCGCACCCGGCCAACGACACACGCCCGCTCTATTCGCCCGACGGCACGCGCTTGGCCTTCGTGAGCACGCGCAGCGGCAATGGCGATGTGTACGTGCTCACGCTGCGCACGGGCCAGCTCACACGACTCACCTACGACGACGCGGCCGAAACGCTGTCGGCCTGGTCGCGCGACGGACAGTGGCTCTACTTCCACAGCTCGGCGCAGGACATCAGCGGCATGCAGGACGTATACCGCGTGCGCAGTAGCGGTGGCACGCCCACCGCCGTTGCCGCCGACCGCTATGCGAGCGAGTTCTTCGGCGCGCCCTCGCCCGATGGACAGACGCTCGCCATTTCGGCGCGCGGCACGGCGGCCGGACAATGGTGGCGCAAGGGACGCTCGCACCTGGACGAAGCCGAGCTGTGGCTGGTGCGCACAGGCGGCGCCACGCCCAGTTACACGCGCTTGACAGACGACGGCGGCGAGAAGGCCCTCTGGCCCCAGTGGTCGGCCGACGGCAACACCGTGTACTACATGAGTGATCGCACGGGCCCCGAGAACCTCTGGGCGCGCGGTGTGCGCGGCGGCAATGCCACGCAGCTCACGCAGTTCAGCAATGGCCGCGTGCTCTGGCCCAACATATCGCACGACGGCTCGGCCATCGTGTTCGAGCGCGACTTCGGTATCTGGCGCTACGAAGTGGCTGGCAAGCGCGCGGCGCAGGTGGCCATTGCGCTGCGCGGCGCGAACAGCACCCGCGGCAGCGAGCGCAGCACGCTCAGCACCGGCTTTCAGATTGCCCTCTCGGGTGACGCCAAGAAGGTGGCGCTCATTGGCCGCGGCGAGCTCTGGGCCGCCGACGCACGCGAAGGCGGCGAAGCCACGCGGCTCACGCAGTCTGCCGCACTGGAAACCCAGGCCCGCTGGCTGCGCGGTGATCAGGCCGTGGTGTATGTGGCCTGGACAGCCGATGGCGCACGACTCATGCGACACGACGTGTTGGCCGGCACCACGCGGGCACTCACCACGCAGGGCGCCGCCAGCTCGCCAACACCCAGCCCCGATGGCCGTCTCGTGGCCTACACCAGCAACGGCAACGAGCTGCGCGTGGTGAACGCCGACGGCACGAATGACCGGCTGCTCGCGCGTGGCATCTTTGGACGCGCGCCGTTTGACGGCGGCCGGGTGATGGCGTGGAGTCCAGACAATCAGTGGGTGGCATTCCTCACGCGCGGCGAACGTGGTTTCACCAATGCGCATGTCGTGCCCGCCGCGGGTGGCACGGCGCGGCCGGTGAGCTTTCAGGGCAGCTCCAACGCGGGTGACCTGTGGTGGCATCCCGACGGGCGTGCGCTGTACTTCCTCACCAATCAGCGCACGGAGGCGTCGCGCCTGGTGCGCGTGGACCTGGTGCCGCGCACCCCGAGCTTCCGCGAAGACCGATTCCGCGACCTGTTCGGCCCGCCCAACACGACACCGCCCAACACGACACCGCCAAGCACCACACCACCGGGCAACACCACACAGTCACAGAACGCCAGCGAAACGCTGGTGAGTGTGGCGCCACGTGTGCGCAGCGCCCCGCGCGATACCACGCGCATCGTATTCGAGAGCATTGCACAGCGCACGCAGTTGCTGGACCCGGGCATCGAAGTCAACAGCATCGCCATTGCGCCCGACGGCAAGACCATGCTGCTCATCAGCGCCGGTGGCGGTCAGCCCAACATCTACACGTGGTCGCTGGACGAATTGGCCAGCACACCGCCCACACCGCGGCAGATCACCACCACCGCTGGCGGCAAGAGCATCGTGGGCTTCTCGGCCGACTCACGCGAACTCTGGTACACCGATGCCGGTCGTCTCAACATTCTGCCGCTGGCGGGTGGCAATGCGCGCGCGGTGGCCTTGAACGCCGAGCTGGAGACGGACTTCCAGAGCGACAAGCGGGCCGCGTTTGAGCAGGCCTGGGCCACGCAGCGTGATCAGTTCTACGACCCCAACATGCACGGCGCCGACTGGAACGCCGTGCGCGAGCGCTTTGCGCCGTACGTGGAGAGCGCCACGTCGCCCGACGAGTTCCGTCGCCTGCTGCAGCTCATGGTGGGCGAGCTCAATGCGTCGCACTCGGGCGCGAGTGGCCCCACGGGCTTTCCCTCGGTGCCTGTGGGCAAGCTGGGGCTGCGCTTTGCGCGCAGCGGGGACAACACCAGCGATCGATTCACGGTGCGCGAAATCATTGCGCAGGGCCCCGCCGCAGTAGCCGGTGTGCAGGTGGGTGACGTGCTGCGCGCCATCAACGGCACGGCGGTGTCGCCCGCGCTGAACCTGGACAGTGTGTTGGCCGGCAGTGTGGGCAAGCGTACCGCGCTGCAACTCACACGCAGCGGTCGTGACACCACGTTGGTGTTGCGTCCGGTGTCCACGAACGCCGAGAAGGGTTTGCTGTATCGGCAGTGGGTGGCCGAGCGAAGGGCGTATGTGGCGCGCGTGTCGAACGGGCGACTGGGCTACGTGCACATGGCCGACATGAGCGCCGAAGCACTCACGCAGCTCACCATCGATCTCGATGCGGAGAACTTCGGGCGTGAGGGCGTGGTGATTGACCTGCGCAACAACAACGGCGGCTTCGTGAACGCCTATGCGCTGGATGTGTTTGCGCGCCGCGGCTACATGACCATGACCACACGCGGCTCGGTGCCGGTGCCCGCGCGCACGCAGCTTGGCCAGCGTGCGCTCGAGAAGCCCACGGTGCTGGTGGTCAATCAGCACACGCTGTCGGATGGTGAGGACTTCACCGAGGGCTATCGTGCGCTGGGCCTTGGGCAGGTGGTGGGTGAACCCACAGCGGGATGGATCATCTACACGTCCAACATCACCCTGGTGGATGGCACCTCGCTGCGTGTGCCCTTCATCAAGGTCGACGGCGCCGACGGCAAGAACATGGAGCTGGTGCCGCGGCCGGTGGATGTGCGGGCGGTGCGGCCGGTCGGTGAGTCGTACGGGGAGCGTGACAGCCAGTTGGATGCGGCGGTGCAGGCCCTGTTGCCGCGTCTCCGTCGCTGAGCGGATGGGGAACCGGCTGAGGTCGCTTGGGGTTGGTCACAAATCCGTCTTTTTGCCGGCTTTTGACCTACCCCCCTTGGCAGGGCGCGGAACACAAGGGTACCTTTAGAGAAGCGATGCACGTGTTTCGGCACGTGGACATGTTCCGACTGAACGGGCCTGCCAAAGCGAGCGGGTCCGTTTGCGTTTGTATCGTAGCCGCCAAGTGGCGGCGCCCGTCGTGAGGGCGATCACGAGCAGTGGACGGCGGTTTCGTTTTGCATGGGCCCTATGGGCCGTTGCTCCGACCATCCGAACACCGAGCAACACCCATCAGGAGATTCATCATGCGTACTACCGGCACCGTGAAGTGGTTCAACGACGCCAAGGGTTTTGGCTTCATCACGCCGTCGGACGGCCAGAAGGATTGCTTCGTGCATCATTCGGCCATCCAGGGCAGCGGCTTCAAGTCGCTGACCGAAGGCGAGCGCGTTGAGTTCGACATCGTGCAGGGCCAGAAGGGCCCGGCCGCCGAGAACGTCGTCCGCGCCCGGTAAATGGTTGGGGCGGGCACGCGACCTTCGGGTCGCGTGCCCGCTGTTGCAATGCCTTGCGTGTCGCGGCGGTGAGTCCTTCCCCGCAGGCCGGCACGCTACCCGAACAACGGAGTCGCCATGATCGATCAAGCCTCACCCGAGCGGATTCTGGACGCGCAGCTCGGCGCTGATCGCACCGCATTCCTGGCCTCGCACCGCGCGCACAGCGTCGCGACCCGCGAATTCACCCGCTTCGCTGACACCATCGTCAAGGCGGTCAAGGGCATCGCGGCGGAGAAGGAAGTTGAGCCGCCTGTGCTGCGCATGGCCCCCGAACGTTGCATCGTGCAGGTCGGTCCGGTGGCCCTCACGGCCGCTCACATCAAGACTGGCAGCGACGTACCCCTGGGTGGCCATTTGCTGGCCATCGTGTGGCATGGTACGATTGCTCCGCGCGGGGACCATGTCCCTGAGCGCAACGGCGCCCGCGCCAAGGCGATCACGCCCACGCAGCTCTGGGAAGAGTCGTGCACGGTGTCCGCCGACAACGAAAACAACTGGCACTGGCATCCGAACGGTCTCGATCAGGCGGGTTACACGTCGACCGAACTGGCGGAACGCTGCCTTGCCCAGCTCACGCAGGCCCTCGAAACGCATCGGCCCGATGCAGAACTCAACACGGAGAGTGCATGAAGCAGGATCTTATCGAATTTGAAGGCGTCGTCACCGACGTCCTCCCGAGCACGATGTTCCGCGTTCGTCTGGAGAATGACCACGAAGTGCTGGCCACGGTGGCTGGCAAAATGCGCAAGTTCCGCATCCGTATCCTGGCCGGGGATCGGGTGACGGTGGAAGTGTCGCCCTACGACCTGAGTCGCGGTCGCATCACCTTCCGCCACAAGTAAGCGCGCGCGCCGCCCCGGGAGCGTTCCCATGCGCGCGGTGCGAATGACGGCTCCACGGGAGCCACTGGCAGACGCCGAGCTGCCGCGCCCGACACCGGGCGCGCAGGAGGTGCTGGTCCGCGTGCGCGCCGCCGGCATCTGTCACTCCGATGTGCACTATCGCGCGGGACGATCGCGCGTCGAGCCGCTGCCACTCACGCTGGGCCACGAAGTGGCCGGCGAGATCGTGGCGGTGGGTCATGGTGTGCCGGAGCATCGCGTCGGCGAACGTGTGGCGCTGCACTATCTGGTCACCTGCGGCAATTGCGTCTGGTGCACGACGCAGCGCGAGATGTTCTGCGAGCGCGCACTCATGCTCGGCCACTTCACCGATGGCGGATGGGCCGAGTACATCGTGGTGCCGTCGCGCAACGCGGTGCACGTGCCGGACAACGTGCCACTCGAGCAGGCGGCCATCATGATGTGCAGTTCGGCCACCTCACTGCATGCGCTGCGTCAGGGCCGGCTGGCCGTGGGCGAACGCGTGCTGGTGATTGGCGCGGGCGGACTGGGCATGTCAGCGGTGCAGTTGGCGCGCATTCTCGGCGCCCAGCAGGTCGTGGCCATGGACCGGGATACGGGCAAGCTCGCGCAGGCCGAGCAGTTTGGCGCGAGTACGGTGCACGCCCAGGCACACGACACGCCGGCGCAGTTGGCGGAGCGGGTGCGCGAAGCCACGGGCGGTCATGGTGTCGATGTGGTGCTGGACTTGGTGACAAGCGAGTCAACGATTGCGCTGGCGCTTCGTGCGGTGGCGCCGCGAGGTCGTGTCGTGGTGGTGGGGCTCAATGATCGTCCGCTGCCCGTCGATACGTATGCGGGACTGATCGGGCGCGAGGCGACCTTGGTGGGGAGCAATGACCATACGCTGCAGGAGCTCGAGGAGCTGATGGGGTATGCGGCGGATGGGAGGTTGAGGCTTGGCGATGTGGTGGCGCGGCGGGTGCGGTTGGAGGCGGCGGTGATTGATGGGGTGTTGGATGAGTTGGAGGAGGGGAGGGGGGTGGTGAGGACGGTGGTGGTGCCGGGGTAAACTGCGGCGGAACTGCAGCTGGCCATCCACAGTTCTGGGACGTGCGACGTGAGTGCTGGGTGGAAGTGGTGTGGGGGGCGGGGTCGCGTGCGTAGATGAGATGGGTTGTGCAAAGAATTGATGACACGGCGTGGGGACTATTGGCCTAGCATAGGGCATGCAGGATTTCACACGACTGCGAGTATGGCAGCGCGCGCATGCGTTGGCAGTTGAGATCGCGCAGATCCTCGGCGACCGACAGATGCAACGCAGGTTGGCACCGCACCGGGCCTCGGTCGGGCAGTTGCGCCGTTCGTCAACGTCCGTGCCGGCCAACATCGCAGAAGGCTGCAGTCAGGCCAGTCTCGAACAGTTCGCGCGATTTCTCGCCATTGCCATCGGCTCAGTGACCGAAACGCAGAATCATTTGCTGTTTCTCCGCGATACGAACGCCCTGCCGCCAATCGCTGCCGATCCGTTGCTGGAGCAGGTTGAAGAACTTCGCCCCGGTCTGATCAAACTGCACGCCGCCGTGACGGCGCGGGCCCGAGAGCGACGCAAGACTCCATGAGCCGTCGCGTTCCCCCTTCGCGCCTTTCGAACTACGGCGTGGGACTCTGCGACGCCGCCACATGCACCACTCACACCCAGAACCCACGTCGCAGGTCCCATACCAGTGGACCGCCAGCCGCAGTTCCTAATCGAACGGCTCCCACCCCTGCCCCCTCAAACTCTCCACCGGCAAAAACAACGGCCCCGGCATCTCCCCCCACTCGCACCACCGCCACTCCGCACACCGATCGGGTTCGCGCAACTCCGGCTCCCCCTCGTCGCAGTCGGCCAGCATCATCACCGTCACATAGTGCCGCCCTTCGGCCTCAAACACATTGCTCGTCCAGGGACCCGGTCTGACATTCGTCACGCGCAATCCCGTCTCTTCGAACGCTTCCCGCACCGCGCACTCGGCCGGCGATTCGCCGTACTCCAGATGCCCGCCCGGAAACTGCCAGGTGCCGGCGCCGTGCCTCGCATTGCGCAGCCCCAGCAACACCTTGCCGCCGCGCCGGATCACTACTCCCACACCCACACGTGGGCGTTCTGGCGTTTCACTCACGACGGTGTGCCGGTGGCATCTGCGCTGCGCAGTGTGAAGGTGGGCTCGGTGCGCACCACGGTTTTGACGGATTGCGCGATGAAGCACTCCTCGTGCGCCTCGTGATGCAGCGCTGCGTCCTGCTCCGGCGTGGGCGCCGCGCCCGCATAGGTGACATGGGGCCTGAGCACCACCTCCGTCATGGCCAGCTTGCCCTCGGCGTTGCGCGCCATCGTGCCCTCGGCCGTGTCCTCGTACTGATCGACCACGAATCCCGCCGTGGCCGCGATGGAGAGGAACCAGAGCATGTGACACGACGACAGCGATGCCACAAAGGCTTCTTCGGGATCGACGGCGTGCGGATCGGAGAACGGCAGCCGCACCACCGAGGGCGACGAGGACGCCGGCACGGTCACCCCACCGTCGAAACTCCAGCGATGCGCGCGGCTGTACTGCTGATCGGTAAAACGCGCCCCCTCGCGCGTCCAGGCTATCGTGGCGGTATAGGTGCTCATGTGTATGGACGGGTCAGTGTGAAGTCAGCCTGAGACTGGCGTGCGACGAGTCGGAAACCGTGCTGCCCAGCGTCTGTCCGAGCTGCACCGACGTGCCGATGGTGAGCGGGGCAATGCGGCCAAAATCCGGCGAACACACCAGCACAACGGTGCTGCCAAACTCGAAGTGGCCGATCTGCTGCCCCTTCTCGAGCGCAACGGGCGGGTCGTAGCGCCGCGTATCGATGTGGCGACGACGGGCGTTGGTGTGCAGATCGTCGAAGGTGAGACGTGTCATGCCCACCATGGTGGCGCCAACCGGCACGATGGCCATCACGCCGCCCTTGGCGCCCTCGAGCGCAATGACGATGCGCTCGTTGACCGCAAAGAGACTGTCGACATGCTGCACCGCGGCCTCGTTGACCGGCCAGAGCGCACCGGGAATGTAGGTGGCGCGTGTCACGCGTCCGCTGGCCGGTGCATGAATGCGGTGATAGTCGCGCGGCGACAGATAGAGCGTGGTGTACGTGCCGCCATCGCAGCGCGCGGCCAGCTCGGTATCACCCAGCAGCGCGCGCAGCGAGTACGTGCGTCCCTTGGCCTGCACGAGCGTGTCGTGCTGCACACTGCCATAGGCCCCGACCGCCGCGTCCACGGGGCTGACCATGCCCGCGTCCGAGGTCGGGCGCACGCCTGGGGCCAGCGTGCGAGTGAAGAACGCGTTGACACTCTCGTACGACGCGAGCGGGGCGCCCACCTCCGACAGATTCACCCCAAACACCCGCGCATAGCCGCGGTACACCGCGACGCGCCACCCCACGGGAATGCGCCGGCTGGCCAGCCAGCCCGCCACCCGGCTCATGCCGTGCTTGGGAAGGACGGAGAGCAGAACAATGAGGGCGCGGGCTAGCATGCGAGAAAGATATCACGGGGGAAAACAGCCGCGGGGCCCATGGGGCCCCGCTACTCAATCCACCGCCTTGCGCTGTGCGCACTGGGCTATGGGATCACGTGGTGCATGACCCCGAACCACGCACACTCATCACGCACGTCCCACTGCCCAGAACTGTGGATGGCGCCGCCGCCACTCTCCTTACCGAATCCGTTCCCCCTTCACGAAGTCATACAACGTCAACCTCCTCACCCGATAATACGCATCCCAGTACCCCCTCAGCGCCCTAACGTACGCCTCCAGCGCCTGATCCTTCTCGTTCTGCGCGATGAACAGATTGCTGATGTCAATGCGGCCGATGCTGTACCGATTGCGCGCCACCTCGAAGCGCTTGGCGCCTACCGTATCCGCCTTGGCGGCCGTGGTCAGCTGCCGCACTGCCTGATCGAGTTCCAACGCCGCGAATCGCGCGTCCTGCGCCCGCCGTTCACGCAACACCCGCACATCGGTTTCCACGCGCTCCTCGTCGGCCTTGGCCGCCTCGATGCCGGCCTTCCGTGCCCCCCACTGCACCAGCGGCATCTCCACACCCACCGAGAACTGCTGGCTCTGCAGCGGCGACCGATACGCGTCGTTGAATGTCTCCGCGGTCTGGTTGTAGCCCACGCTGGCGGTGACCGTCGCGCCAAACCCCGTGTTGCGCCGCGCCTCCGCCACCCGCCGCTTCTGCTGCACGATCTGCAGGTCGGCATCGCGCAGCGCGGCCCCATTGCGCAGCGCCTCCTGCACGGCCAGTACCGTGTCGACCTGCACGTTGGGCACCTCGTTGGTCACACTCAGCGCGAGCGGCGCGTTCGCCGGCATGCCCAGGTGCAACCGCAGCGCCGCCTCCGCGCGCTGCTCGGCCAGCTTCGCTGCGTCGAGCGTATTACGCGCCCGCAGGACCTGCAGCTCACTCTGCAGCAGGTCGTTTTCGCCAATGCGCCCCACCTCGTAACGGCCGCGATTGAGCGTAAGCAGCGTGTCGTTCACATCGGCGTTGGCCTGCGCGTTGGCCAGTGCGGTACGCGCCGCAAACAAGTCGAAGAACAAGGCCGCGGTCTGCTGCGCAATGTTCTCGCGCGCTTCGAGATACTGCTGCTCCGAGGCATCGAACCGCAGATCCTGCTCGCGATTGTCCCAGGCCAGGGTATTGAGTCGGAAGATGGGCTGACGAATACCCACCTGCACCGGGTTGGTACGCCAGAGCCGTGTATCCTGCTGCCCGAGAATGTTGATGTTGGTCACGCCTGACTGAATGAACAGATCGCCGCCGGTAATGGGGATGCGCTGCCCCAGTTGCAACCCCAGTGACGACTGGCGCTGCTGCTGCGCCGCGAAGCGCGTACTGCCGTCCGGCTGCAGTACGGGAATGATGGCCCGACTGTACGTGGGCGCGTCACCGGTGAGACTGAGCTGCGGCAGCAAGCGCGCGTTGTAGGCCCGGTCGCGATAGCGGGCGGCATCGCGGCTGCGCGCGGCAGAGCGCGCGGAGGGGCCGCGCTGCTGGGCCATTGAGATGGCGTCCTGGAGCGTGAGATCCTGCCCGTACACAGGCGTGCTGTGCATCAGAACAGCAAACAGCGATAGCCAGGCTGCCGAGAGCCTTCGCGCCGGAAGCCTTTGCAGCAGAAGCCGAACGGGCAGGAGAAGCAGTCGGGGTTGGGGTCGGATTCCGAGTATGTGGCTCATTCGTACCTCAAGCAGACAACAGGATCCTGACGGGCCGCGCGCCAGGCGGGAAGAATGCCGAACACCAGACCAACCGTGATGGACACACCGAACGCCACGATCACCGACATGGCCGACACGATGGTCTTGATGTCGGCAAAACGCTCGATGGCGAAACTCAGCCCGCCACCCACCAGAATGCCGGCAATGCCGCCAGCCAGACTGATGAGAATGGCCTCGGCCAGGAACTGCGCGAGGATTTCGCGCTGCGTAGCCCCCAGCGCGCGACGCACACCAATCTCTCGAATGCGTTCGAGCACCGAGGCCAGCATGATGTTCATGATGCCGATGCCGCCTACGACCAATGAAATGGACGCGATGGCACCCAGCACCAGATTGAAGATCGTACGCGTGCGCTGCTCCTGACGCAGCAACTCCTCGGGCACGGAAATCTCGAAGTCGACCACGCTGTTGTGCCGACGCTCCAGCATGCGGCGCAGCACCTCCGCGGTGTTGGTCACGGCCTCGGCTTCGCGTACCCGCACGATGAGCCGGTCGAGCTGGTGATAGTTGCGACGCTCGGCCTGACGCTCGGCGTCTTCCTGCGAGCCGCCGGCAGCCACGAACACCACCTCGCCGTCACGCGCCGCCTGCTCGATGTCGCGTGCACTCAGCCGCGCGCGGTCGCGGTAACGCAGCAGCATGGTGGACATGGGCACATACACGTCGAGGTTCGCATCGCGAATCCCGAGGCGCTGCGCCGTCTGCTCACTCAGCGCGCGATCGGCCAGTACGCCCACCACCGTCAGCCAGTTGTCGCCCACCTTGATGCGGCGTCCAATGGGGTCTTCGGTGGTGAAGAAACGTGCCTTCACGCCGGCGCCGATGATGGCCACCGGGCGTGCGCCGGCAATCTGCGAAGGCGTAAACAAGTGCCCCGACGCCAGATCGAGATTGAGCAGCGAGAAGTAGGCCGTATCGACTCCCACCAGCTTGCCACTTCGCCGCCGACCCTCACGGGTGATGAGCGTGTTGAGCACGATCTCGCCCGACGTATGCTCCACCTCGGGGATGATGCGTTTCACGCTTTCGCCATCACGTGCCGTGAGGCCCGGCGTCCAGCGCCGCGGCTGTTTCTCTCCAGCCGCCTGCGCCGCTTCTTCCTTCTGCTCGACGATGGGTTTGACGATGATGTTGTTGCTGCCGAGCAGGCGCATCTGCTCGAGAATTTCCTGCTCGGCGCCGCGTCCGATGGCCAGCATGGCAATGACCGAGGCCACACCAAAGAGAATGCCAAGCGAGGTCAGGCCGGCGCGCAGGGCGTTGTGTGACAGCGCTTCGACACCGGCGCGCAACGCAAACATTGCGATGGCGCTGAACTCGCGCCATCGCCCTCCAGTTGTGCCTGTCATGTCAGGGTGCTCCGACCTTCTTGGCGCCTACGGCCGTGTCGCCGCCCGGCACCGGCTTGACCGACGGAGGCAGCGCCACCAGCGACAGTTTGAGACCGTCGGTCGGTGCAGACAGCAGCACCCGATCGGACGCCGTCAGCCCCGCAGTGATGACCACCTCGTCGTCATTCATGGCGCCGGTCAGCACTTCCTGCCGCACGGTGCTCGTCCCGTTGCGCTTGTACACAAAGGTCGTGTTGCTGTCACTGTGCACCGCTTCGAGCGGCACGTACAGCGCGTTCTTCACGGTTTGCGTGAGCACGGCGTTGGATGTCGTCATGCCGGGTCGCAAGGTGGTGTCGGGCTTGGTGATGTTCACATGCACCTCGAACACCTTGGCATCGGCATTGGGCCGCTGCTCTCCCACGTTGGCCACCTGACTGATGACGCCTTCCAGCACCTTGCTGGGGTCGGCATCCAGCGAGATGCGCACGGGCTGGTTGACCGCCACCTTGCGCACATCGATTTCATTGAGATAGGTCACCGACTCCATCTGCGTGAGATCGGGCAAGGTGGCCACCGTGGGCTCCCACGGGGTGACCTGTGAGCCGGCCGTCTTCTTGCGGCCGTTCCATTCCTTCACGTAAATGACCATGCCGTCTGAGGGCGCCTTGATGGTGAAGCCCTCCATGACCGTCTGTATGGTGGTCATGCGGTTGCGCTGCCGATCAAGATCGGAGCCCACCTCGCGCATCTTGGCCGCTGCCTGCTCCTGCTTGGTCTTGTAGTCGGTAGTCGCCTTGGCCAGCGCGCGTGTGGCCTTCTCGAGATCAATCTCCGCCTGTCGCTTCACACTGGGCGCCTCGAACTGCGCCTGGTCCTTGGCAATGCGCTTCTCTTCGAGCTGCAGCTGCATGTTGCGCAGGTCTTCCCGCGCCTGCGACAGCGTGAGGGTGGTATCGAGCTGCGCCTGCGTGTGCTGCGCCTCGGCCTTCTGCAGGGCCAGCATGACTTCCTGCATTTTGGTGGCGAGCGGCGATCGGTCGAGATCGGCCACCACATCGCCAGCCTTCACCACCGTGCCTTCCGGAACGATGGTCTGAATCTTGAGCTGATATGCTTCAGCCTGCTGGGTGTTGGGCGGCAGCGTGATCTGCACAAACTTGCGCGCCCGCAGTTCGCCGGCGGTGGTCACCACGACCGTAAAGTCACCCTGCTTGACCGGCACAACGGAGGCTACGGCCGCGGCACCATCGCCGTCACGCGCATAGAGAATGGCAGAAGCGCCAACGAGCAGTACACCAACAGTGAGGGCAACACGCCCCCGGGATGCGAAGAGCTGACGCATGGGCAGGACATTTGGAGGGAGAGAGGACCAATGGCGTCGCCAATTTGCAGCCGCGTTGCAGCGGGCGGAGCAACCGGGCGGGCCGGTTCAACGACTTTTCATCCACTGTTAACCGGATCATCATGCAAAGGGACACATCGTCCCAGCCATCCGGTCACCAGTGAAACGGTGGGACGAAACGCCCCACCGCTCCACTGAGACACCGCAGGACCCGCCGAGGTTGCGCGGCCTCCCGAGTCAGGCGTGAATGTACTTCTCGAAGACGCCGCTGAAGTCCTTGCGCAGGTGCTGCTCGAGCACCGCCGTATTGAGAGCCGCCAGCATGGACTGGTAGTGCTCCACCACGGCGCCGGGCGCCGCCGGGCTGTTGAGCTTGAGCATGGAGCCCACCACCGAGGCCGCCGACATGGCGTTGTTGCGCGCGATCTCGTCCTGACGCTGCAGCTTGCCGATGGTGTGCAGCGCCTTGTAGATGTCCTTCAGGGCCTCGAGATAGTCCTTGCGCACATCGATGCTGAACAGCTTGTCGCCGATGCTGAACTTGAGCTCCACGTCCAGATCGATCGTGCCGGCCGTTTCGATACCGACATTGCCAATGGCGTAGTAGGCATAGTCGTAGCGGCGAATGGCGCGCTTGCTCGAGATGGCACTTTCGCCGTCCACATGAATGAGGGCGAGGTTGGTGAAGCAGTACTCGTCCTTCTTCGACTTGATCAGGAAATAGATGCGCTCCTGATCTTCGTGGAACAGGTAGTCGTCGGCATCGACCTTGTCGAAATCCTTCGGCTGCACGATGATGCCGATGTCGCTGAGCCCGAGGGCCTCGGCGGCGAATTTCTTGAACATGTCACTGGTGGGGTGTGGGTGACGACGGGCAGCCCGGCGCGGGCCACCCGTGGTTGACGGGAATGTAGCGCGTGAACCGAAGCTTGGCGCCGTGACGCCATCGCGACCTGGACATGGGCAGGGTGTGACCGGAGCGACCGATCCTTCGCGCTCCCCCTACTCTCAAGGTGACATCTTGTCCCGCCCATTTACTCTCCGCGCCGCAATGCTGGTGGCGCTTGCCGCACTGGCCAGTTGCGCGCCGGACGCTCCCCTGTCCGCACCTGACAATTTGCGTGCGGCCCGCGACGTGGTCGCCCCCAGCGCACTCGTCGGTACCATCTTCATCAACGAAGTCGAATCCAATCAGGGCACGCCAGGCGACTGGATTGAGCTGTACAACGCCGGTTCCGAGGCGGTGGACCTGAGCGGCTTCTACATCCGCGATGACAACAATGCCCGCACGGACCGGCTGCCGGCCGGTTCCGTCATTCCGGCGGGTGGTTTTCTCGTGCTCGACGAAGGCAACCAGTTTGCGTTCGGACTGGGGGCCGCCGATCAGGCGCGGCTCTTCGCGCCAGACGGCGTGACGATTATCGACCAGTACAGCTGGCCGACCCACGCGGCCACGACCTACGCGCGTTGCCCGGATGGCTCGTCCAATTGGGCCACGTCCACGCTGTCCACCAAGGGCGCCGCCAACGACTGCAGCGTGCGCGTGGTCATCAACGAAGTCGAATCCAGCGGCGATGACGCGGGCGACTGGATTGAACTGTACAATCCGTCTCTCGCACCGGCTGATGTTGGCGGCTTCGTACTCAGCGACAACAACGACGCGCAGCGCTATGTCATTCCTGCGGGCACATTCATTCCCGCGCAGGGACATCTGGTGTTTCTCGAGAGCACCTTCGGCTTTGGTCTCGGCGGCTCCGATGCGGTGCGGCTGTTTCGCCCTGACGGGGTGACGCTGGCCGACAGCTACACCTGGTCGGTGCACGCGGCCACGACCTACGGCCGCTGCCCCGATGGCACCGGCACCTTCGTCACCACGCAGGCCAGTACCCGCGGCAGCACGAACAACTGTGGTGCGCCCACTGCCGCCGTGAAGATCAATGAGGTGGAGAGCAACGGAGACGTCGTCGGGGATTGGGTGGAGCTCTTCAACACCTCGGCGCAGCCCGTCGATCTCTCCGGCTATGTGTTCCGTGACAATGACAATACGCGCGGCTACACGCTGCCCGGCGGCACGGTGATTCCCGCCAACGGCTATCTGGTGCTGCTGGAGAGCCAGTTTGGCTTCGGGCTCGGGGGCGGCGACGAGGCCCGCCTCTTTGCACCGGGGGGCGTCACGCTGGTAGACAGCTACGCGTGGCCTACCCATGCAGCGCTCACCTATGGTCGCTGCCCGGATGGCACGGGCGCCTTCGCTTCCACCACGGTGTCCACACGCGGCACGGCCAACGTCTGCGGCACACCACTCTCGTTTCTCGCCTGGCCCGGCAGCGCCACGGTCAGCACCGTGGACGCGGCCAATACGTTCGGCAGCAACATGAGCGGCCTGTCCTTCCAGAGTGTGGCGGGTGTTCCGACCGGTGTGGTGTGGGCGGTCAAGAACGGACCGGGCACGCTGTACCGTCTCACCAACGTGAACGGCATCTGGACACCGCGGGCATCGCGCCTGTGGAGCAACGGCAAGGCGCTGCGCTATCCCGATGGCACGGGTGATGTGGACGCGGAAGGCGTGGTGGCACGCGGTACGGCCATTTATGTGTCGGCCGAGCGCAACAACAACGCGAGCAGCGTGAGTCGCCTGAGCATCCTGCGCTATGATGTGGCGGTGGAAAACGGCGCGACCCTCGTAGCGACACACGAGTGGAATCTGACAGCGGCACTGCCGGCCGTTGGCGCAAATCTTGGTCTCGAAGGCATCACCTTCGTACCCGATGCGTATCTCACCGCGCGTGGTTTCCTGGACGAGAGCAAGGGTCGCGCGTACTCGCCGGCCGACTACCCCAATCATCAGGGGGGTCTCTTCCTCGTGGCCGTGGAAGGCACCGGCATGGTGCATGCCTTCGCGCTCGATCATGTGAACGGCAGCTTCACCCGCGTGGCGTCGTTTGCGGGCGGATACCCGGGGGCCATGGACCTGACCTTTGATGCGGAACTCGGGCAGCTGTGGGTGATCTGCGACGCACCTGTCAGGGTCGCAGCGCCGTGCATCGCATCGACACGCAGGATGGTTCGGTCACACGTGGCCAGTTCGTCGTGCGCGAGCGTTTCGAGCGTCCGACGGGCTTGCCCAACACCAACAACGAAGGCTTCACGTTCGCGCCGCTATCGGCTTGCGTGAATGGCACGCGTCCTGCACTGTGGGCCGACGACAACCAGTTGTCCGGCTTTGCACTCCGGCAGGGCAGCATCACCTGCTCCCCGTTCTGAGGCATCTTCCTTTGACCACCTTCTCTTCACTTCGGGGTGCTTTGATGTGGCAGTCACTCCGTCGCGCCCTCTCGGCTGCGACTGTCGTTCTGGCCGCGACGGCCATCCCCGCCGCTCCGCTGGCCGCACAATCCACCTTCACCGACTTCGCCAGCTTTCTCGGTGCCGTTGGGCCCTATGGCGTGGACAGCTTCGACGATCTGAACGAGCAGATCGGTGGTCCGCTGTCGCGTGCGGCTGGTGGTTATGGATATCAGGTGGCGGCAGCGGCCGCACCGCTCGACCAGTTCTTTCCTGTCGAGTCCACCGACAACCCGGGCGATTGGTGGCTGTCCGAGGAAACGGCCGGATCGGGCATCACCTTCAGTGGGTTTGACAGTTCCATCCGCGGGATTGGAGGCTTCTTCTTCGCGACGGACTTCAACGGTACACCGGTGAGCCTGCCCATCTTCGTTCGGGCAAAGAACGTTCACGGCGCCGAGTACACCACAACCCTCATCACCACTTCGCCGGACGGCTTCTTCGGTGTGGTCTTCGATGACCAGGTGGCCTCGCTGTTCCTTTCACCGGTCGTTATCTCGTCCTCCATCGACTTCCACTTCGCCACCGTCAACAATCTGGTGTTGGCTGAAGGGGCCACGAAGGTACCTGAGCCGTTGTCGGCAGTGTTGCTTGTACCCGGCGCGATGTTGCTCTGGCGCCGCAGTCGTCGGCGCAACCTGAGCGCTGCACCGCACGCCTGATCGCAGTACGCCGCACGTGACGGCGGTCACGCCCCCGGTTGCCATGCGCGACCGGGGGCGTCGACGTTCATGGTCCTGCTGTCACAGTCACCGGGGCGTTGCCCGATCGTGACCGCGCACGGGCCGAATGACCGTGCGCCGGTCGGGCGCGTATACGAGCTTGCAGGCTCGCAATCCCACCCGTCTCCTCTTGCCCCTTGGTCCATGTCCGCCTCACTTCGGCGCGCCGCTGCGCTGGTGTTGTGCAGCGTCGGCGTCACCCTGGCCGCGTGTGCCGATCGCACACCCGTCGCCCCCGTTCTTGCAAGCGCAGCGCGCTTCAATGGTGCCGCGGGCCCCACGGTGCGCATCAGCGAGTTCCACTACGACAACGCCGGCGGCGATGTCGGCGAGGCTATCGAAATCAGCGGCCCGGCGGGCACTGACCTGACCGGTTGGAGCATCGTGCGCTTCAACGGGTCGACACCTTCCGCAGCGACGATCTACCTTGGTGGCCTTGCGGCCAACTCGGCCATCACCGCTGTCCCGTTCCCGAGCGGTACGATCATTCCTGCAACCTGCGGTGACCGTGGTGTGGTCGTGCTCTCGTACGCCACCGACGGTCTGCAGAACGGTGGCAACGACGGCTTCGCGCTGGTGAATGCGCAGGGCACCGTCGTGGAGTTGCTGTCGTACGAGGGCAGCTTCACTGTGGCCGCTGGCGCCGCCGTGGCGGCCGGCCTCACCTCCGTGGATGTCGGGCAGTCCGAGATTGGTACCACACCCATTGGGCATTCGCTGCAGCGTACGGCGGCCGGCCCCTGGGAGGCACCGAAGGCCAACACCTTTGGCAGCTGCAATGATGCCGGCGAAGTACCGCCTCCAGCCGTGGTGGCGACGGTCGAGCTCACGCCCGCCAACGCCGAGCTCGCGCCGGGCGCCACGCTGTCGCTTACGGCCACCGCGCGGGACGCGGCCAATGCCGTGATTGCCGGCGCTGCGTTGACGTGGAGCGCAAGCAATGCGGCCGTTGCCAGCGTGTCGGTCAACGGCACGGTCACGGCCATTGTTGAGGGCACGACCAGCATCACCGCCACCGCAGCAAGTGGCGCATCGGCCAGCGCGATCATCACCGTGGTCACGCCGCCACCACCAAGTGGCGGCGCGGTCCGTATTACGGAGCTGCACTATGACAACGTCGGCAGTGATGTGGACGAACGGGTGGAAGTGGAAGGACCCGCCGGCACCAACCTCAGTGGCTGGAGCCTGGTGTTCTACAACGGCAATGGCGGCAGCTCGTATCTCACCCGCGCGCTGACGGGAGTCATCCCCGCCACCTGTGGTGCACGCGGTGTGATCGTGGAAGCCGTCAGCGGCATTCAGAACGGCGGCGCGGGCACCAACAGTGAACCCGATGGTCTCGCGCTGGTGAACGCGGCGGGCGCAGTGGTGGAGTTCATCTCCTACGAGGGCGTGTTCACCGCCAGCAACGGTCCGGCGGCCGGTCTGACGTCCACCAACATCGGGGTAGCGCAGGATGGCGCGCCCATTGGCTTGTCGCTGCAGCGCAATGTGGACGGCAGTGCGTGGCGTTCGGCCACCTCGGCGTTCGGGAGTTGCGCCACCGATGCCGCGCCGGGCGGCGCGTACAGCATTTCCGTCTTTGGGCGTGACAATGGCGATCCAGCCCTTCCGGTTGGCTACCAGGACCAATTGTTCGCCACCGTGCGGGACGCCAGCAATGCGGTCGTGAACACCCCTGTCACGTGGAGCGTGACGCCACTTGGCGCGGCCACCATCGACGAGCGCGGCGTCCTCACGGCGCTGCAGGCCGGTACCGTCACCGTGCGCGCCGAAGCGCTTGGCGCCTCGCGTACCCTGACCCTCGCCACCACGGTGGCCACGGCTGGTGCAAACGCCGTCTACGCCGGCAACACCGCGTTCGGTGATCCGGTGGATGCGACCCCGGGTGACGACTACATCCTGCGCCGCACCGAGTTCACCAGCTCGTGGAACCCGCAGCGCGGAATTCCCAACTGGGTGAGCTACAACCTCGAGGCCACGCACTTTGGTAGCGCCGATCGCTGCGACTGTTTCACCTTCGACCCCGAGCTGCCGGCGAATTTCCCGCGCTACACCACGGCCGACTATACCGACGCCGGAGATAGCGCAGGCTACGCCATCGACCGCGGCCATCTGGCGCGCTCCTTCGATCGCACCAGCGGTTCACTCGACAACGCGCGCAGCTTCCTGTTCACCAACATCATTCCGCAGGCCGCGGCGGTGAATCAGGGGCCCTGGGCGTTGTTCGAGAACTTCGTCGGCGACCTCGCCCGCCTGAACAATCGCGAAGTGTACATCGTGACCGGCGCCACGGGCAGCAAGGGCACGGTGAAGAACGAGGGCAAGATCACCATCCCCTCGCATGTGTGGAAGGTTGTGGTGGTACTGCCGCGCGATCAGGGTCTGGCCGACGTGACCACTCGCAACACGGCGCAGGTGTACGCCGTCATCATGCGCAACGATCCCGACGTGACCGGTGGCTGGGAGCAGTATGCCACCACGGTGGATGCGGTGGAGACCCTCAGCGGCTACGACCTGCTCTCGCTGCTCCCTGATGAAATCGAGACGCAGCTCGAACGCGGCAATCGCTTTCCGACGGCGGTGCTGAACGGTCCGTGGGCTGGCGTCGAAGGCGAGATGCTGAGCTTCTCGTCGTCCGGCAGCTTCGATCCGGATGCGGGCGCCACCCTCAGCTACCTCTGGCAGTTCGGTGACGGCACCACCTCCACGGCGGCCTCACCGTCCAAGGTGTTTGTGCAGAACGGCACATACAGCGTGTCCCTCACCGTGAGTGATCAGTTTGGCGCCTCGCACACCAGCACGGCGGTGGCAAGTATTGCCAACAGCGCGCCCGTGGTGACGCCGGTACCACCGGCCACCTGGACTGCCGGCCAGAGCGCACTGTTCGGCGTGCGCTTCAGCGACGCCGGCACACGCGACGCCCCATACACGGTGCGCATCAACTGGGGCGATGGCTCGGCCCTCTCCCAGTTCTCCACGCTGGTGCAGCCCGCGACTCCGCTCAATCGCAGCAAGACCTACGCAGCACCAGGCACCTATGTCATCACCGTCACCGTCACGGACCGTGACGGCGGCGTGGGCACGGCTTCGTATTCCGTCACCGTCAACTGATCCTCACCATGACTTCCTTCTTCGCATCACGTATGCGTTCACTGCTGGCGGGCTTCGCGCTGGCGGCGGTGGTCCCGTTTATCGCACCAACCGACGCTTCGGCTCAGGTCTTCAGTCAGGTCGGAAACGGCGTCCCGCTGTATGGCTTCGGCGTGCCGCTATATGCCACAGTCGGGCAGACGTTCACCGCTGCAGTCGATGGCCAACTGAGTGCGTTCAGCTTCTGGCTGGGCAACGAAGCCCCATCCCCTGACGCCAACACGGTCGATGCGGACCAGCTGCGCTTTCGTGCCTACATCATGGCATGGAACGGGAGCGCGTCAGTCGGCCCGGTGCTCTACAGCAGCGACATCACGTCGGGCCCAACCAGCAACCCGCAGCAGTTCACGTTTGCACCCGGTTCGTTGATGCTGACCTCAGGCAGCAGTTACGTGGCCTTCCTTTCGGCCTCAGGACTCTTTCCGGAGAACCCGGACTTTGCCGTGGCGGCTGTGGGGCTGTCCGACGAATCCGGGCTGGGGGGGACATCGGTCTTTCTCGACAGCGGGGATGACATGGACTGCTTCCTCGCGACCTGCGCGGCCGCGTGGCAGAGCGGCACCGATTTCAGTGCGCCGCAACTGCAGTTCGAGATCGTCGTGCGCACGGTACCGGAACCGGCGAGCGTGTCGTTGGCGCTGATCGGAATGGCTGGTCTCACTCTCGCCGCACGTCGGCGGCGTCTGGCGCCGCGCTGACTTCCGGTCGCGCTGTCTCCAACCGCCATATCTGCAACTCTTCCCGGATTCTCGGCCGCCATGACGCGACTCGACGATCGGCATCATGTCGGCTGAGAATTTGTTAACAGCTCACGCAGAGAACTGCAGGAGGACCGCAGAGGACGCAAAGAGGAGCAGTCTGGGCCAAACTACTTTGTCGCGGATTTCGCGGATAAGGCGGGAATAGCACGGATGTAAAGTACGCATCCTGGACGGTGCCCCGGTGTCCACTAATCCGGGGCAAGGTCATCCTCCTCAAATCGTTGTAGATCAACCTCTGCGTCCTCTGCGGTCCTCCTGCTGTTCTCTGCGTGAGCTGTTAACGATATCCGTCGATTGACCGAGACAGGCGAACACACAACGGGCCGCTCATCACGACGATGAGCGGCCCGTTGGTATTTCCTGCCGTACTGCCGTGCGGATCCTGAATGCTTACGCCAAGGTCGCGGTTCGCCGCCGCATGTTGCGCAGCGTGGGCAGCACACTCACCACCGCAAGAATGAACGCGGTGCCCACCTGCACCACTGACCAGCGCGGCGGCAAATCCACCGCAAGTCCAAAGAAGATCAGGCAGAGCGCCAGGCTGTTGGAAATGGCGCCGGGTTGATACGCGGGGGGCACGTCACCCAGGCGGCGCGTGCGCAGAAACAGCACCACCGACCAGATGAGAAAGCCGAGCGAGAGGCCGACACCCAACCAACCGATTTTTTCCAACATGTCCGGATGGGCGGGGGAATTGGAGCGGCCGCTCCCGCGTCGGACGGGGCCGTGAGCACCGTGGTGTGCACTTCATGAAATATAGTGCGGCCCGTTGCCTCCGTCAGGGTAGCCAGGCGCTACACCGGCGCAAAGGCCGCCACCGCCACCTGTCGTGGCCGCTCGACAGCATCCGTGATGCGAAGGCGAAGGGCCGTCACGGTAACGGGCGCCAGCGGCTCCGCTCGTCGGTAGCCGATGGTCGTGCCGGCCACGAGCGTCTGCCAGCCCGCTGCCGTTTGTCCCTCGAGCACAAAGGCCGCCACCCGCTGCCCCGCGGATATGTCCTCCCGCAAATCCACCGCGCCGATCTCCACCGGGCGCGGCAGGCTCAGGGTGAGCGTGGCCGCCGTGTCACTCTGCACCGCCCAGCGGCCCCGCGCGCTACGTGTAACCGGATCTGCAAAGCGGGCATCCAGCCGCTCGCGCATCAGGCGCAGGTTGGCCACATCGGTCACATGAAAACGCCCCGACGAAGTTGGTGGCACGTTGAGCAACAGCTTGCTGTTGCGCCCCACGCTGGTGAACCAGAGCTGCTTGAGATTGTCCGCCGAGCGTACCTTCGTGTCTTCGGCGGGATGCCAGAACCAACCGGGACGTATGCTCACATCGGTTTCGCCGGGACGCCACACGGTGCCGTCGCGGTCACCCTGCTGCAGCGAACGCATGACCTCCGCCCCCTCGAGCCCGGGAACCGGCACGATCTCGGGACGCACCGTACTCCAGTTGGTCTCGCCGGCCACACCACGCTCATTGCCAATCCAGCGCACATCGGGCCCGGCGTCGGAGAACATGACCGCGTTGGGCTGCAGACGGCGCACCAGCGACCAGGTGGCCGGCCAGTCGTACTGTTGGCGCTTGCCATTGGGCCCCTCGCCGTTGGCGCCATCGAACCACACCTCGTGAATATTGCCGTAGCGGGTGAGCAACTCGGTGAGCTGCGCACGATACACGTCGTTGTAGCGCGGCGAATCACCATAGGCCGGGTGATTACGGTCCCAGGGCGAGAGATAGAGGCCGGGGCGCAGGCCATCAGCGCGACAGGCGTCGACAAACTCCCGTACCAGATCACCCTGACCGTTGCGAAAGGGACTCGATGCCACCGAGTGCGTGGTGGTGGCGGTGGGCCAGAGACAGAAGCCGTCGTGATGCTTGGCCGTGAGAATGAGCGCCTTGGCACCGCAGGCTTTGGCCGCGCGTGTCCACTCGCGGCAGTCGAGGGCCGAGGGATTGAAGATGGACGGATCTTCGCGTCCGTCACCCCACTCACGATTGGTGAAGGTGTTGACACCGAAGTGACAGAACAGCGCGAGTTCGTCGCGCTGCCAGTCGAGTTGTGCGCGCGTGGGCCGGGGGCGACGTGCAGGCTGCGCGTACCCGCTTGGTTCATGGTACAAACCCGAGCGCAACGCGGGCATGAGGGCCATCGCCACCGACTGTTGCAGGAACTCTCGGCGACTGGTCATGTTGTCCGCCCGCTCGACTGGTGGTAGGTTCACCGACTCCTCCAGAGTCGAATGTCCACCGACGACGCGCCGATCATGAGTTGACTCGAATCGAAGGATTCTGCCCATTGCAGGTCGCGGTTAAGGAAGGTGAAATCGCGCTCGTACATTCTGAACTCCACCCAGCGCGATTCTCCGGGCTGCAGAAAGACCCGCGAGACACTCCTGAGGGATATGACGGGCTGCGCGATGGGCGCGCGCTGAGCGCGCACGTACAGCTGCACGACCTCGTTTCCGGCGCGCGCACCTGTGTTGGTGACACGCACACGAATCTGAATAGGCGGTGGTGCGTTGGCTGGAGCACCAAAGGAGCTGGCCGAGAGGATGCTCAGGGAATCCATCGAGAACGTGGTGTACGACAACCCATGCCCAAACGGAAACAGCGGTGCGCCACTGCCGTCGAGGTAGTCGTCACCACGCCCGGTGGGTTTGTGGTCATAGGTCAGCGGCAACTGCCCCTCGCGCTGCGGAAACGAAATGGGCAAACGACCCGAGGGGTTCACGTCGCCGAACAGTACGTCGGCCAGCGCGTTGCCACCCTCTTCACCGGGATACCAGGCCATGAGTACAGCGTCCACCCGATCGAGCCAGGGCATGGTGACGGCGCTTCCCCCCACGATCACCACGACCGTCGGCACACCCGTCGCGGCCACCGCCGCAATGAGTCGCTCCTGTGCGCCGGGCAGCGCCAGCACCGAGCGATCACGGAACTCGCCTTCCTCAATGCCGGCCACCACCACCGCCACTCCGCTGGCGCGCGCAGCCGCCACGGCCTCGGCAATTTCCCGCTCCACCGGCTGGGGCGTGCCCACATCCCAGAGCAACTTGAGCTTTACGTTGCCGCGCCGTTCGTGAAACTCCACCCGGAGCGCGTGCGCGCCCGCGGCCAGGGAAACCGGCGCCCGCCATACGCCGGCGCTGCGCTTGGTCCAGCGATCCAGCAGCAGCACGTCATCCACCCAGATCCGCACACCGTCCGCTCCTTCGATGGCCAGCGCGCGTGTGCCGCCTTTGGGCACCGTGAGGACGCCCGTCCATCGTGCGCTGTAGTGGTCGTAGGGCAAGCCTGCGCCTGGTGACGACAGCGTCCAGGTGAAGTCGAGCGTTTCGTCCACTCGCGAGAGTGTTGGTGAGCCGGCAAGATCAGGGTTGTCCCAGTACTGCGCCGACAGGCCGGGCGCGCCGCCATGCGAGAGAGCCGATGCCGGCACCACGGTGAGACCGCGCACGTCACGTCCCGGTCCGCGCGCATACCGCAGCGCAATGCCGCGGCGCGCCGCGAGCGCCGCACGCAGACTGACCGGCGCCAGACCAGGCCCACTGTATCCGCCAAGTCGCACGGAATCGGCATCAGGGCCAATGAGTGCCACTCGACGCAGTCCGGCGGCGAGAGGAAGGACCGGCGTGGACGGACCAGCTGCGCGTGCCCTTTTTTGCTCGCGGCCACCTACGCGGCGCGGCGTGTTGTGCAGTAGCACGATGGACGCAGCCGCCGCCTCACGCGCCAATGCCCGGTGCGTCGCATGTCCGTTCCAGTAGGCCGCGCTGTCCGGCACAATACGCGTGTCGTCAAACAGGCCCAGGGCAAACTTCACGCGCAGTACGCGGGCGACGGCACTGTCGAGAATCGATGTCGAAACCATGCCCTGCTCCACGGCACGCCAGTACGGACGCATTTGCTCGTAGGTGCTCTGAAACACCACATCAAGACCGGACGTCCACGCGTGCACCGCCGCTTCTGGCGTGTTGCGCTCAGTGCGATGCAGCACCACGGCGCCTCCCGTGGCCGCCGCATCCGAGATGACAAAGCCCGGGAATTTCCACTGATCCCGCAGCACGGTCGTCAGCAAAAAGCGACTCTGTGTCGCCGGGTCGCCGTCCACGCTGTTGTACGCCGTCATCACACTGCGCGCGCCGGCGTCGCGAATGGCGGAGAGAAAGGGTGGGAAGTGGCGTTCGGTGAGCTCGCGCAGACTCACATCCACTGGATAGCTGTCACGTCCGCCGGCTCCCACGTTGGCCACGAAATGTTTGGGCGTCGCCACGATGCCGGCCTGCTCGAAGGCCCGGACATGCGCACGGCCCATGGCCGACACCAGCCATGGGTCTTCACCAAACGTTTCCTCGGTGCGGCCCCAGCGCACGTCGGTGGCGATGTTGACCACCGGCGAAAGCACCATGCGAATTCCGCGACTCCGCGTTTCGCGGGCCGCCGCTTCGTGCACTCGCGCCACGAGTGCCGTGTCGAACGTGGCGGCGAGACCAATGGCCTGCGGAAAGGCTGTTGCCCCTTCGCGCATGAGCCCATGCAGTGCCTCGTCAAAGAACAGCGCCGGAATGCCCAGTCGCGTGCGATGGCGAAACCACTGCTGCATGCTGTCGAGATGCGCCGCGTGCGCACGCGCCGCCTGCTGCGCTGGTACCCCAGGCCGCACACTCACCTGCAGGCCAAAGCTGCCCGCGGTGTAGTCATGCGCGGGATTATCCAGATTGCCCGGGGTCATGTACAGCTGATGGAACTTCTCCAGTGGACCCATGCGCGCCAGCAGGTCCTGCACCCGCGCATCGACGCTGCGCGTAGTGTCGAGGTAGGGCGCAGCGCGGAGGTAGGCCGCGGCTTGCGAAGACGCCGACGAAAGCGGTTGCAGCAATCCCGACAGGACCAGAGCGACCCGACAGAGGAGACCGCGACGAGGCATGGCTTTCCACTTCAGAGGGTGGGACGAATGGCTGCTCGACAGCGACATGCTCGAATCTGGCAGTCGGATACTCGCAGCGCAGCATCCGTGCACTACATTTTCCCCACCCCAGTTCCCACCAACCGCGCTGGAGCCCCCATGCTCAAGAAGATCCTGCTCGGCGTTGCCATTCTGCTGGCCGCTGTCCTCGTCATCGCCGCCTTCCAACCCGACGAGTTCTCAATGGAGCGTCGCACCACCATCAACGCTGCGCCGGATTCGGTGTTTGCGCACATCAATGACTTCCATCGCTGGGATGCCTGGTCGCCATGGGCGAAACTCGATCCCGACATGACCACCACCTACGGCGGTCCCCCGTCCGGCGTGGGCAGCGTGTACGAGTGGAAGGGCAATAGCGACGTCGGCTCCGGGCGCATGACCATCACCGAGTCCGCGCCAGCTACCAAAGTGGTGATTGCGCTGGACTTCCTCGAGCCAATTGAAGCCAACAACATCACCACTTTCGTCCTCACACCAAACGGCAGCGGCACCGACGTGAGTTGGACGATGTCGGGCAAGAACAACTATCTCAGCAAGCTCATGACCACCTTCGTGAGCATGGAGAAGATGGTCGGGCCCGATTTCGAGAAGGGCCTCGCGCAGCTCAAGACCGCCGTGGAGCAGTAACGAGCAGTAAGTAGCAGTAAGGGCGCGCCTGCTCAACTGTGTGTGCAGGCCGCCTCTTCGGGCGACGGAGAGCCCAGCCAGACATTGCGGCAGAACAGATGGGCCAGCGGCCCTTCTCGCGGGTGATCGCAGTGGGCCGGATCGTGTGTCGTGGTGTGTGTTTCCGAGAGCGGATGCAACACCATCACACCCGAGCTCCACACGAGAGCCAACGCCGCCAGTGCGCCGAGCAGTGAGCGCGTCGAGGTGTGCGTGGTAGCGGCCACGTCCTCACCTGCCAATCGACGGATTCGCCGCGGCAGCAGGTCGGCACGCTGAAAGCCCACCGTACCGGCAAGCGTCTGCTCACCCGCACCCAGCTTGAGCACCGCAGATGCCAGTGGAAGGGCCAGCGCACCCGGCACCGCGTCATCGGCCATGATCTCCACCTCGTCTTCGAGATCCGCGGAAACACGTCGCAGCACCGGCAACCAGAAGAGCAGTGACGCCAGGGCACGCAACGCAAAGAGTCGCAACGGATCGCGGCGGCGAACATGTGCGGCCTCATGCGCGAGCACGGCGGTCAGTTCGTCCGGCGAGAGACGCGATGACAGATCTGCAGCCACCACCACACTCGGCGACCACCAGCCGGTGGTGAACGCGGGCATGGGCAAACCGTTCACCGCGCGCACACGTGACACCGCGAGTCCGGCGCGCGCCGCCGCCATACCGAGGGGCGAGAGCGGACTGACACGTGCCACCGGCAACTCACGCATTGCGCGCGCGTGACGCCACATCACGCGTCCGCGCTCTACCAGGGCATACCCGACACCGGCGTACAACAGCCAATGCGCCACGTCATGCACCGGTTCAAGCAGCAGATGCAACGCCACCAGACAGAGCATGGCCAGGTGATGCTGCTCGGCCGAGAGCCAGGGCACGGCCCCGATGGCGTGATGCCCAATGACCGGAGCGATACCTAGCAGCAGCACGGCGACGATGGCAAACAACAGCACGCGTCGGCGCTGCTCCTCGCGGCGAATGACCGGCGGACGCACCGTCGTCATGCCGCTCAGTCCTCGGCGTCGCCCAACCGGCGCTGAATGAGCCGCGCCAGTTCCTGCAGCTGTGCCGGATCGCGCTCGGCCAACACGTCCACAATAGAGGCCGTCACAGCGGCAGTGCCGAGCGACAGAATGCCTTCGACGGCGTGCCGCGAGGCCCGTGCGACAAACGCAGACTCGTCGATCTGCGGCTGGTAGCGCAGCAAACCGTCGACGCGGGTGCGCGAGAGAAACCCCTTGGTCACCAGACGATTGAGCACCGTGGTGCTCGTAAGCGGCGACACGGGATGTTCCGTGCGCAACTGCTCATGGATTTCACGCGCGGTGAGTGCGTGGTCCGCATCCCAGCACAGGCGCATGAGGCGCGACTCGAGCTCACCGAGGACCGCACCCACGCCTTGCCCCGACAACCTGACCTTGCCGGGCAGCCGGGGCGCAGTGGGTGCGGAGACTGATGGTTTGCGCGGAGCCATGACGCAGTCTACCGGATCAACTGTCGAACGGGCAACATGCTCGCATCACGGCATCGGGGGATCGCCGGCGCGACGAGCCCGACTGGCCGTGTGCGTCAGGCGAACGATCCAGCGGTTACCCCGGCGCTCGAGAATGGCGGTGCCGCGGCCCACCGCGTCCACCTTGCGGTCGGGCAGGTCGGCCATGAGCGCGTAGCGGAAATTGGCCCACGCCATCGTCCCCGACACCCGCGCCTCGATCTCGAACGGACGGTAGCGGAAATTGCGGAACTCCTTGAGCTCCGGCGCGAGATGGTGGTCACGGTAGTCGGTCCAGCCCCGATTGATACCCGCGCCTTCCATCACGATGAGGCTGTCACCGGCGTACATGCTGTCGAGCGCCGCCAAGTCACCACGCTCGGCGGCGGCGAACAGCGCCCGAATGGCCTGCGTAACCGCCGCGACCTCCGGACTGGCCTGTGGAGAGGCCGTCGGCGCATGACCCGCGTGCCCGGCATGCCCGGCCGCTTGGGCGACTGCCGGTTCGGCCACGATGATTGATGCCGCCAGAGTCAGGGCTGCCGCACTCAGATAACGACGCATGGAAAGGCTCGGGAAAAGGGTGTCGCGTCCTGAATAATGTCTACACGTCCTCCCTCCTTCAGGAGACGTGGCTAT